>Ga0315298_1000094_pt1 | contig 167022 bp, 178 predicted proteins | sample WHS_1_MG_FD_203077 | JGI IMG/M metagenome (GOLD analysis project Ga0315298, IMG submission 203077) | Extremophilic microbial mat communities from Washburn Hot Springs, YNP, Wyoming, USA - WHS_1_MG | ecosystem: Environmental > Aquatic > Thermal springs > Hot (42-90C) | place: USA: Wyoming...
GGGGGCAGGTTCTACCCTCGGACGTAGCTGGGATTACGTCAAAACTGGATGTAACACCTGAGGTTATATCGAAGTCCTTGGCCAGCAGAGTTATCTGCTCAAACGACGTCAACGCTAGCATCGTCCAAGACACTATCGATTATATGGCGAAACTAGGGTACATTAAGTGGTTTAACGCTGAAGAAATCCTCGATCTGAGCTTTCTGAAGGGATCGTAATATGAATGCGCGTAGAATGCTCTACGGCGCACTACCAGTAATCACGCTTATTGTAATGTGGGAAACTGTTACGAGACTGAACCCTGCACTTCGACGCTTTCTACCACCATTCTCCCTCGTAGTAGAGGAACTTTTTCACATGACGGTTAGCGGTGTCCTCTTAAACAACCTGGTCAGCAGCCTACTTCGCGTAATAATAGGTTTCTCTTTGGGTTCGGCACTTGGCATAGCGGTTGGGATCTTGATGGGATACAGTAAGATAATGTATGAGATGCTGAATCCGATTGTTACCTTTCTGTACCCTATTCCAGCATTAGGGTGGCTGCCGCTTCTAATGATTTGGATTGGGGTAGGGGAGATGCTGCCAATCGCCATCATCTTCATATGCTCCTTCTTCCCCACCGCTTACACCACGGCTACAGGTGTCAGGACCGTGGATAAAAGGCTCGTTAGAGCCGCGGAAACCTTGGGTGCTTCGCAGATTAACGTACTGAAAACCGTCGTGCTACCGCTCGCATTACCAGCGATATTTACTGGATTGAGGCTGGAGGCTGGGATGGGCTGGCGGGTGATAGTGGCCGCTGAAATGGTGGCCATACCAACTGGTATAGGTGCGCTGTTTATGCAGGCGGAAAGCCTGATCAGGATAGACATTATCCTAGCGTGCCTCCTGGTCTTAGCTGTGATGTGCTTTCTGTTTGAGAAGATCTTCCAACATTTGGAGGCAAGAGTCTGTAGGTGGGTGAAAACTTATGGTCAGGGTTGAATTAAGGCATGTTAGCAACAGGTATATTCTGCGTGACGTGAACCTAACGATAGGCGATGGGGAGCTACTCGCGCTCTTGGGTCCCAGCGGGGCGGGGAAAACGACGCTACTTAACGTTATCGCTGGGATAACAGATTATGAGGGTAGCGTCCTATTTGATGGTGTGAGTGTGGAGAATAAGCCAGCAAGTAAGAGGAATGTAGGGTACGTGTTTCAAGACTTAGCACTTTTCCCACACCTTAACGTTTTCTCGAACATAGCCTACGGTTTAAAGATGAAAAAGATGTCTCCAATCGAGGTCGAGAGGAAAGTGAACGAGCTTCTTGCGCTCATGAAGATCGAGCATTTAAGGGAGAGGTACCCAAGTGAGATAAGTGGCGGAGAGAGTCAGAGGGTTGCCCTAGCACGGGCTCTCTCAATCTCACCCAGCATCCTGCTTTTAGATGAGCCCTTGAACAACCTTGACCACAGCATTAGAAGATACCTCAGGAGGGAAATACGTAGAGTACAGAGGCGGCTTAATGTTACAACACTATTTGTCACACACGACGTTGAAGAAGCTGAAGAGGTTGGCGACAGGGTTGCGGTCATTGTCGGGGGGAGGATAAGGCAGATAGGAACCTTTGAAGAGGTCTTCTCAAACCCCGCTGATGAAGAGGTAGCTGACTTACTGGGCTCACAGAACGTTTGGGAATGCTCCGAATGCAGGCACATCTGGGGTGAACTATATGAGGTGAACTGCAATGGGGTTAAAGTTATTGTAGTAAGCGAAGATGGCGCGCCCAAAAGGATAGCGATACCAGCAAACGGAGTATACATCTACGGGGACGAGCCCGATGGGTCTCATATGAACACGTTTAAGGGCATCGTAAGCGAAGTACTTCCACCCTCCTCTACAACAGCCAGGGTGAAGGTCAACGTCGGCGAAAACGCGCTTATAGCAGAACTCTCTGAGGAGATCTTTAACAAATCGAACCTGTGGGTCGGTAGAGAAGTATTTTTGAAACTGAAACTTAAGTTAATTAGGGCGTACGGCTAGGCTGAGGGGTGAATTATGATATGCATAAGTACAGGTGCTTAAACTTTGGTTAGAGTGGAAAAAGCGTATAATCCATAGTCAGGAGTGATTTCTCTGCAGATGGTGTATAAAGGATTCAAATATATTCCGTTAGAGGGTGCTTACGAACTCATAAAGAGCTCGGTGAGGAGAGCGAAAAGAGAAGAAGTTCTTGTTCTTGAGGCTTACAACCGTGTTTTAGCGGAGGACATAATATCGGAGGTGAATATCCCAGAGTATGATGTTTCACATTACGATGGCTATGCTGTTAGGGCTGAGGACGTTGCGCAGGCTTCCATTGATAACCCTACTCTATTGAAGGTGGTCGGCCAAAGCTTCTTAGGCGAAGAGTTTGAAGGCGAAATAAAAGCAGGTGAGGCAGTTTACATTTCTACCGGATGTAGAGTTCCTTTAGGCGCTAATGCGGTGATACCTGTGGAACAAGCTAAAAACGGTTTTATTGAGGTTCGTCGCAGCGTTCAACCATATGAGAATATCATATCTGCTGATTCAGACGTGAAAAAAGGCGAAAAGGTCTTTAACCAAGGGCATGTTCTACGCGCACAAGATATAAAGTTTCTGCTTGACATCAAAAAGTGGAAGGTTAAAGTCTTCAAAAAGCCCGTCGTCGCAATAATTTCAGTTGGGGACGAACTTACTGATCGAATTGATGAGACGGATAAAAAGAAATTGGACAGCCACAATATAATGATTTCACATTCGATCAAGGAGGCTGGTGGGATCCCCCTACCTCTCGCTATCGCGACTGACGATATAAACGATGTCAAACGGTTAATTATAAGGGGGCTTGAGAAAGCAGATATTGTCGCAACTATTGGCGGGGCATCTGTAGGTGGAAGGGATTGCTGCTGGGAAGCCGCTAATCAAATAGGCATACCTACTGCCGTAATACGTGGCATTAAAGTGCAACCGGGTCGAGTCACCAGCTTGATTATTTTGGACAAACCTATAGTGCTGTTACCTGGCCACGTTCAATCCACTCTGGTGGGATTCTGTCTTCTTCTTCTACCGCTGATAAGACATATGGCAGGCTTCAGTTCGTCCTTCTCCTTCACAACGTTAAATGCAAGATTATCTCACAAACTGTCACTTAAAGAGTTTGCATCCTTCAAAAGAGTGAGGTTCGTTAAAGTAACCAAGGTGAACAGCGAATATGCGGCCAAACCTGTCCTTGGAGACTCCTCCCTTACAGGCATAGTTGTAAAGGCTAACGCTTTCATTGTAGTGCCTGAAGGTAAGAAAACAATTGAGGAGGGTGAAAAGGTAGACGTGCATCTGGTTAACGGACTATTCCCGTCTTTACAGACGTTCTAAGACTGAACTTTATCAAAGAACGAAGTTGTTTAGATACCCGGCGGCTAACGAAGAATAAGCTCCTAGCAAAGACCTACTTGTGACCACCAGTGTTTGATAGCTAAGCATGCAAGTATAGGCGCCTACCTGATATCAGCTCGTAAGCAGTAATGTATCTTCTCACAGTTTCATCAACGAGCTCTTTGGGGAGCTCTGGTGGTTTTGGTAGAGGTAGACCAGCTTTCCTCGCCTCCTCCAACTTAGACCTAAATGAGACTTTGATCAGCCAATCCCTTATGATCTGCTTATCATAGCTCTTCTGCTCCTCACCAACCCTATACTCCGACTTCAACCATAGTCTGAACTCATCAGGTCCCAGCGAGTCCGCGAGTATGATCTGCCCCTCTTCATCTCTCCCGAACTCGAATTTAACATCGGCTATTATGAATCCAGCCTTATCAGCCCTCCTCCTCATTTCATTATAGAGTTTGATGGAGGCTTCTTCGAGCCGATCGTACTCTTCAGCTGTGACTAGACCTTGCGCAACCGCTTCACTCTTCGTTATAGGCAGATCCTTGGTCTCAGACTTTGTAGTCGGGTCAAAGACAGGTTGGGGAAGCTCTTCCGCAAGCCTCGAAGGTTTATTTGCTTTAAGCAGCCCCTTACTCAACCTCCCATAGTAGCTTCCGTAGTTATACCCTCTAACCACACATTCTAAGGGGATCATCTTGAGCTTCTTTGTGATCATCTTGTTTGGTGATATCACTTCAAGCATATGGTTGGGGTAGGGTAGCACTTGGAACCAGAATTCGCTGAATCTGCAGAGCACCTCGCCTTTCCTTGGTATAGGTGTTGGGAGCACTACATCGAATGCCGAGACCCTATCTGAGAAGACGAACATCAGCTTATCTCTACCGTACTGATAAACATCCTTAACCTTACCGCTCTTTATGAAGCGGATCTCTGGTGCAGCCATCACAGCTTCCCCCTTCTGTAGAGTGCTATCTTCTCGGCTACGCTGGGTTCCTTCAGAGATAAGATTTCGGCTGCTAAAAGAGCGCCATTTTCTGGGTTATCGATACCAACACATGCAACAGGGACTCCTCTGGGCATCTGAACTATCGAGAGCAGCGAATCGAACCCACCTAGGGCTTTATTGATAGGCACACCTATGACTGGCTTAAGAGTTCTAGAAGCGATATAGCCAGGTAGATGGGCTGCTAAACCAGCTATGGCAACATAGACCTCAGCCTTCGAATTTGAGAGGTAAATGTCTAGGTCCTCATAATTCCTATGCGCAGAGAGGAAGGCTACATCATACTTTAACCCAAGCTTATCCAAAACCTCTTCAGCCCTCTTCACATACTCCGCATCACTTTTAGAACCTGCGATAAGGCAGATAGGTGCTTCACCCAATTCAATGCACAGCAGCTCGATTAATGGAGATGATTAAAAAGGTTTTGCAGCGAACTTTAAATCCGACGAAAAGAATGAGCAGGTTATGCCCCATATAGGGCCTGAGGTCTACAAGTGTAGCGTTAGGGTCAATTGGGATGGTCTGACTGGTGGAGAAGCAAAGACGAGCCAACATAAACTAGATTTTGATATGCCTAAAGAGTTTAACGGGTTAGGTAGAAGCTTCTGCCCAGATGAGCTGCTGCTATCAGCAATAGGCGGCTGTTTGATTACAACCTTCTTGAACTTTAAAGAGCGCTTCAATCTGCCATTAAAGAAGATTCAGGTGAATGTTAGAGGTGAGGTGAAGCTTGTGGAGGGGGCATACAGGGTAAATGGGGTAGAAGTGAAGATGGAGGCATCCACGGCTGGGGATGAGGTTGAGAGAGTTAGGAGGTTTATCGAGCTTGCTAAGGAATACTGCCATATAACACGTTCATTGGAGGGATGCATACCTATTACAGTTGAGATTACTGTTAGAAGCGAATAGCAGCTGAGGATAAGAGCTTGATAAAAGTTAAATTACTATCCAAGCCATAAAGGTATGTATGCGTATAGTTGGTAATGATTACATCTTTAAACTTCTTAACCAAGAGTTCTTTGAAAGCGTATTCAGATTAAGAAAAAGATACTTTATGAAGGGTGAGCCTTCTGAGCTGGGTAAAGGTAGTAGGGCGTATTTTGTGATGAAGTATGAAAAAGGCAGTAGATATCTTCTTTTAGGTGAAGGGGTTTGTGCGGGAGGATCTGTTTTATATTCATCTGACGAGGGCTATGACTTCGCAAGAAGAAATGGTTGGGATTATGTTGTAGACCTAGAAGGGCTTATTGAATATGAGCAGCCTATGGCGGTAGAAGAAGTTTTCACCGAATCGACTGTTATAAAGATAGGGCAACGGCGACCCTACGGTATACCTCTTGCCTACGATGAGGCTAAGGCGGTTAAAGAGAAGTTAAAATCACTTGGTCATAGTCCTAGGACTACCTGAATATCTTTCGCAGAAAATTCAACCCCTCAAGTGCTAGCTGATCCTGTGTAGGTGCTTTAGGTGACCATATACGCATAGCACCGGCAAAATTAGCGTCCTTCGGTGTGAAGGATTCTATTACGCCTAGCCCGCTGTAGCCTATGTTCTTAACGGCATCAGCAACCTCGCCCCAGTTAACTGTCCCTGAGCCTGGTGCGCCTCGGTTGGATTCTGATGTGTGTAGGTGATACAGCCGCTTACCAGTAGACCTTATAGCCTGACCTATGTTCTTCTCTTCTATATTCGTGTGGAAGGTGTCTAGCAGAAGACCGACGTTCTCTTCACCTATCTTCTCAACCAGTTGAATCCCTTCTGATGCTGTGTTGATTAGGCTTATGTCGTATCTGTTGAGCGGTTCAAGTGCGAGCTTTAACCCTAATTCCCTCGCCTTTTTTGCGATAGGCTTTAGGGCTTTGGCAGAAGTGGTCATTAGATCGATCTTTTCCTCTATGGTTAAAAATCTTAGGTCTCCAACCGCTGAGTAGATCGGGCCAGCAACTACTTCAGCCCCAATTTTTGAGGCTGATTCAACTACATAGTTAAGGTATCTTAGGGCACTACCCCTTATGCTTGGGTCTCTGCTTGTAGGGTCTGTGTGCGGGAAGCAGCCTGCTGTTACTGCAACGCTTAGGTTAGTGGTCGTGAGCGTCTGCTGAACTTCCTCAACCGGAAAGGATACATCTAAGACTGGGAACTCGACCGCATCGAACCCTAATCTACTTATCTTACCTATCAAATCCAAGTTCTCTACTGTTACGGAAGGCTCCCAGATCCAGAAGTGAGCACCTATCCTCATATAATCAGATGGTCTTCGGATGTCCTAAATAAGCATATTAGCCGATAATAAGGCAGACATTTACGCGTATCTTGAACAAAAGACCACATTATTCCTACGATCTTAAATTAGCACCTATATGTTCATATTGCTGGAGTAACCCCTTTTAACATGGATGTCTAAAGAAGACTTTGATTTAAAGCTCTCAAGTATATTTGATGAAATTTGGCATCAAGATGCAGAGGGCATACCTTGCTTTAAAATGTGCATAGGAGGCTCTTGGGTTGAGTCAAGTTCAAAAGAACTCCTTACAGTAGATACACCTATAAACGGCAAGATCATCGCTAAGGTTCCAGCAGCAACGGCTCAAGATGTAAAAGGAGCTGTTGATTCGGCGTATTCAAATAAAGAGAGGATCAGAGAGATACCGGGGATAGATCGCATACAAATATCCAAAAGGGCTGAGCTCATCCTCGAGAAATATAAGGGTGAGTTTGTAAGAACGCTTATGCTAGAGGCTGGCAAGACACGTAGTGATGCTGAGAGTGAAGTTAAGGCTACACTTGAGAGGCTACAACTAACGCTCGAGGAAGCAAGGAAGATTTATGGCGAATATATACCTGGAGATTGGTCTGAAGGCACTTCTGGGAAGTTCGCTTTGGTTATAAGGGAGCCTATAGGTGTTGTTGCAGCCATCACTCCATTCAACTATCCTCTTTATACCGCTTCAGCCAAGATAATACCTGCCCTACTTTCAGGTAACGGTGTTGTAGTCAAGGGTTTGTTGTGCTACTATACCACTACCTAGCCAAAGGCTACATGGAGAGTTAAAACAGCCAAAATGGATGCGTTAGAGGCACTGCTTCTAGGCTTCACGCAAGGAGTTGCGTGGTGGCTGCCGATTTCAAGCTCGGGACACCTAACAGCTGCACAGATTCTACTTGGGCTTGAGGAGCCTCTGCTATTCGATGTTGCTCTGCACATAGCAACCCTATTGGTCATACTTACCTACTTTGGGAGCGACCTAGTGCAGATGGCTTCAGCCGCTCTAAAACTCGACTTTAGATCGGAGCAACTGAGGCTCATACCACTCATACTACTAGGGTCTGTGCCAGTGGCCGTCGTAGGTTTTTTATTTTACGACTACTACCTCGCTCTATTTGATCTTAGGGTGCTGGGGCTCTGCTTCACAGCATCGGGTTTATTCGTCGCTTCATCCAAGCTCAGAAGAGGTGGTTCAGCAGCCATTTCAGCTAAGGAAGCCCTACTCATAGGTTTGGCGCAAGCATTAGCCCTACTCCCGGTTTTCTCGAGAAGTGGGTTGACTATAAGTGCAGCGCTCTTGACTGGTGTGAAGCGTGAGGAGTCGTTCAGATTCTCCTTCCTCCTATCTATACCAGCTGTCTTAGGTGCTTCTTCCACATATTCGGCTTCTACACCATAGCGCTTGGGCTACTACTTCTGCTCCTCTAACAGAACTAAGATGTTTTCACCCTTAACCTTCGCAGGGTAACTCTTCAATCCTCTGGTACCTTTACTGTCAACTGGCTCTTTTAGCACTCTACCGTCTTCCACATCGAACTCAGCGTAGTGGAATCCGCAGCGGAGAACCTTGCCTGAAAGGGAGCCGAATTTAAGAGCATATCCCATGTGTGGGCAGCTCGCCTCGATAGCGTATAATTTGTCTAAAGCGTTCACTAAAAGTATCTTGCATCCTGCCACCTCAAATTCTTTCATCGAATTAGGTTTGATATCGCTAACCTTAGCAACAATGAACCAAGGGCACATAGCCAGAAAAAAGAAGAGGAGGAGGGGTTTAAGATCTTACTCTATGTGCCTGAACTTCTGTGTATATGGGCCTTCGCCGGGCTTCCTTCTTCTGAAGTGGCCTGAGGGGCGCCCCTCTAATATCTCTTGGAACCAAGCTTCGTGCTCGATCTCCTCGTGCAGTATGGCTAGAGATATGTCGTAGGTTCGATGATCTTTACCGAAAGTCATGTCACATATCTCAGTGTAAACTCTGACCGCGCACCTCTCCGCTTCAAGCAGAACTTTGAGTATCTCTGTTAGGTCAGAGGGGTCGCTGGGTAGGTATGCTGCGGCGCAAGCAGCATCATCATGCAGCTCCTTCAGATCTCGGTAAAGCTCTCCCCCAAGCTCGTAGATTCTAGGCACGAGGGTTTCGAAGTGTAGGCGGTCCTCTAATCTAGCGTCCTCGACCACCTCTTTTGTCCCCTCACCCTCTAAGCCTGAGCAGTGCATCCTCAGTATGGTGTAATAGTAGTAGGTTGTGAACTCTGCTGCAGCAGCCCGCTTCAGCTTTGTTATGAGAAGATTAACGTCAACCCCAGCCTTCTCAACCATCTCTCTACCAACATTTTTTGTTGTCTGGAATTCAGATATCTTCATCTCACCTATCATTAGTTCTGCACACATTTATAAACCTATTCGGATATTTCAAAATTTCAGAAGAATCTCAATTTAGAGAAGGAAAAAGCTTTAAACCAGCGTAGGTGCGAGTGGCATACGCTTGGACCTAGAAGAGCGCCTCAACCTAGTCTTAAAGGAGCCGACACAAGAAGTCGTAACTAAGAGTGAACTTAAACAGCTTCTCCAGACAGTAGAGCGCCCTAAGCACTACATAGGATTAGAGATATCAGGACCTCTGCACCTAGGCAGCTTGGTTGTGGTCGGTTACAAAATCAGGGATTTTCTGAAGGCTGGCATAAGATGCCTAGTCTTCTTAGCGGATTGGCACAGCTACCTTAACAACAAGTTCGGTGGAGAGTGGAGTAGGATACATAAAGCAGCTAACTACTACGATGAAGCATTCAGGTTCTTCTGCCCTGGGGTAGAGACGCTTCTAGGCACAGATCTCTACAAGAATACCCCCGACTATTGGGTGAACTATGTGCGCTTCTGTAAGCAGATAACTTTGGCGAGGAACATAAGGTGCTTGACCATAATGGGTAGAACACAGAAGGAGAAGCTCGATTTCGGACAATACTTATACCCACCTATGCAGGCGGTGGATATCAAAGCGATGGACCTTGATCTTGTGCACGCTGGCATGGATCAGCGTAAGGTTCACATGCTTGTTAGAGAGGTCTTTCCTAAACTTGGTTGGAAGAAGCCTGTGGCTGTGCACCACACCTTGTTATCCAGCCTATCCGGACCTGATACTAAGATGAGTAAGTCTAAGCCTTGGACAGCTATATTCATCCACGATAGCGAGGAGCAGATTAAGGAGAAGGTGATGAAGGCTTGGTGCCCACCGAAGGTTGCTTCAGAGAATCCTCTGCTTGACATAGTGAGATACATAATATTTCACGAATCTGATGCGTTTGTGGTAGATAGACCAGCAAAATACGGAGGTAAGATAACCTTCAGCAACTACAATGAACTCGAAGCAGCATACACCAAAGGTGAACTGCACCCAGCAGACCTAAAACTTTCGGTAGCAGACTCCTTGAACAAAATAATTGAGCCCATAAGGAAGAGTTTTGAGCAGAAAAAAGAGATGCTTGAAGTCTTCAAAGAGGAACAGAGCAGATGATCACAATAAATCAACCTATACTTGGTCAAGAAGAAGAAGAAGCTGTCATAAGCGTTCTAAGAAGAGGAGAACTCACAAACCCAACTTACTTAGGCGGAAGGAATGTCGCATCTGTAGAGAGAGCGTTAGCAGAATACCTCCGAGTCAAGCATGTGGTGCTTGTTAACTCTGGTACCGCAGCCTTGCAAGCTTCGCTTATAGCGCTTGGTGTAGGTGTAGGAGATGAAGTCCTTCTACCTTCATTTACATTTGTAGCCACCGCTAACGCGGTTGTAGCTGTCGGTGCCAAGCCTATTTTTGTAGATATTCTTCTTGAAGATTACTGCATTGACCCAGAGGACCTAAGGCGTAAGGTAACCCCAAGATGTAAGGCGATTATACCTGTTCACCTCTACGGATACCCAGCTAATATGGATAGTGTGTTGGAGGTAGCGAGAGAACACAACCTCTTCGTCATGGAGGACGCTGCTCAATCGCTCGGTGCAACCTACCGATCTAAGCAGAGCGGTACCCTTGGTGATATAGGGTGCTTCAGCTTCTACCCATCTAAGATTATAACAAGCGGTGAAGGCGGTGCTGTAGCAACCAATAGCGATGAGTTCGCAGAGAAGCTAAGGCTGGTCAGAAACCACGGATTAAGCGCTGAAGGTTTGGTTATGAGAATGGGGTTGAATCTAAGGATGAATGAGATCTCCGCAGCCATCTTATCCGCCCAGCTCAAGAAGCTCAACCACTTCCTTGACAAGAGAAGAAAGAATGCAGATGCCTTGAGTAAGATGCTTGAGGGTGTTGATGCGGTGCTCCCTTTAGAGCACGAGGGAAGGCTCTCTAACTGGTATCTTTACACGATAAGGGTTAAGAATAGAGATAAGGTCTTAGAGCATCTACGCAACTACGGTGTTGGTGCTGCAGTATATTATAAGACGCCGATACACCTATACCCCTACTACCGTAATCTCTTGAGTTACGTGAGGCTGCCTAAAACCGAGCAAGCTGCCGCTGAGGTATTATCTTTACCCATACACCCAGCTGTCTCGGAGGCTGAGTTGAAACAGATAGCGTCCAGCGTGAGGTCAGCGCTACCTAAGTAGGTTCACCAAGAGCCTTAGGAAGGTTAAGACCTCCTTCTCATTAAGCTTACTTTCGCCCCTTAACCTACGCCTAAAGACCATGGGCACCTCCTTAATCTTAGAGTACCTACCCTTAACTAGGATCGCGAGCAGAAGCTTATAACCTATGGATGGGTCGATCTTAGCGCTCTCCAAGACCTCGCGCTTTAATGCGAAGTAACCCGACATAGGATCTCTCACAGCCCTTGATCTAGGTATGATTAAATGCGCTAAGAAGGTCGCAACTCTTGAAATAATACGCCTAAGTAGAGTCCAGCCTACAACACCACCTCCACGCACATATCTGCTCGCCACCACCACCTCACACCCATCTTCAAGAGACCGAAGCATCTTCGTCAGAAGATAAGGCGGATGCTGTAGATCAGCATCCATAACCGCAACATAAGGTGCTGAAGCCTTTGAGAGACCAGAATATACCGCTGAAGCGAGACCAGCCTTCATAGGTCTATGAACAACTTTAATCAAAGGATCGGTTGACGCCAACCGGTCGGCAACTTCGCCTGTACCGTCTGGACTGTTGTCATCAACGATGACGCATTCGACCTCTATAGGTAAGTGTCTGATCTGGGCTATGAGCTCAGGCAGATTCTCGCGTTCATTGTATGTGGGTAGTATAACAGAGATCTCAGCCAAGCTAAATTTAGGTGAGTTTCCTATAGATATAAGTGTTCAACATAGAGGGTGGAGGAAACCTTCATATATCTTAACGTAGCGCCCAAAACTTATGGAGCAGAATAAATCACAGTTCGGCGGAGTGGTATATGAATGCGTCAGATGCGGGACTAAAGTTACAGCTGAAGAGCTCGCTTCGCTTCCAGAGATCAAATGTATCTGCGGCTATAGGGTGCTTAGAAAGGCTAGGCCGCCTGTTGTTAAGCAACTTAAATCCATCTGAGCCTGCTGTTCAACAATTGACGAATAAACTTCTAAGAGCTTGTGTTTAGGCAATAGTTTAATACCTCCAAGCTAGGGGTTCAGCGTTAGTTATGAAGACACCGAAAGATGTAGCAATAGCTGGCTACGGAGTATACATACCACGCTACAGACTACCGAGCGTGGAAGTTTCAAGAATCTGGAGAGGTGGAGAAGAAGTGCCTCCGATAAAAAAGGCAGTTGCTGCATTGGACGAAGATTCTACAACTATGGCTGTTGAAGCCGCTAGAAAAGCAGTAGATATGGCTGAAGTTAAAGAACTGGGTGCCATCTTCGTGGGCACAGAAACTAAGCCATACGCGGTCAAACCTACGAGCACAATAGTCGCCCAAGCCCTAGCCCAGCATAAGGTCCTCGCCTCAGACCTTGAGTTTGCTTGCAAAGCTGGTACAGAGGCGCTCCAACTCATCATAGCACTCATAGGCTCTGGCATGATCGAAAACGGGCTTGCTATAGGTGTTGACACAGCACAAGGCAGACCTGGGGATGACCTAGAGTTCACAGCAGCAAGCGCCGCAGCAGCCTATATTTTGTCTAAACGAAACAATAGATCTATTGCTGTTGTTGAAGGCTCTTCCTCCTACGTTTCAGATACAGCAGACTTCTGGCGTAGAGCTGGGCAACAATACCCAAGACACCTTTCAAGATTCACAGGTGAGCCCGCTTACTTTCACCATATACAGAATGCTGTAAGAAATCTGTTTGAAGAGTTCGGATATAAGCCCTCTGACTTCAAGTATGCCGTATTCCATCAGCCTAATCCAAGGTTCCCAGTTGAGGCTGCGCTTAGGCTTGGATTCAGCTTTGAGCAGATTAAGCCTAGTCTAATCAACCCTTATATCGGTAACCCCTATGCTGCGAATTCGCTTCTTGGACTAGCGTTAGTGTTAGAAGAGGCGTCTCCAAACGACCTACTCTTAGTCTGCTCCTTTGGCTCTGGTGCTGGGAGTGATGCCCTAAGCATAAGAGTGCTAGATGGTATTGGCGATAAGATAGGCAAGGGGAAGAACAGAGTTAAGGATATGCTCAAGGCTGCGGTTGACTTGGATTACGCAACTTACGCCAAGTTTAGGGGGAAGATTTCAAGTTGAAGGTAGCGGAGAAGATGGGAGATGGGGAGAGTGATAGTAGCTTCAGTAGGATACACTAAAGTAGGTGACCACTGGGACAAATCCATACTGGATCTAGCAGTCGAGGCCTCGAAAAAGGCTCTCAAACCCTACCCCAACATTAGACCCGACGTAATAATAGTGGGAAACATGTTTTCTAGTCAATCATCTAAGCAAGAGCACCTAGGCGCATTACTAGCCAGTGCACTAAATCTAGTAAACACACCAGCATTCAAAGTCGAAGCAGCTTGCGCCTCAGGAGGTGTAGCATTCAACACAGCCTATCACAAGGTTCGATCAGGCGAAGCCAAATCAGCGCTCGTAGTAGGTGTTGAGAAGATGCGTGACCTAGATGTACCAGAGGTCTCTCTGGCGCTAAGCATGGCTGAATCAGCAGAATACACACAGTTTATTGGAGCTTCATTCCTCTCATTAAACGCTATGCTAGCTAGACTTTACCAAGAAACCTACAATGTAACAAGAGACGAGCTCTCAGCCTTCCCAGTAATAGCGCATAGTAACGCCGCAACAGCAGAGCACGCTCAGTTTAGAAAACCAGTAAACGTAGAGGACGTTTCTAGATCCCCCTTGGTTTCAGACCCACTCAGGCTGCTTGACTGCGCACCAATAGGCGACGGGGCTGCTGCTGCTCTACTGGCTTCAGAGGAACTCGTTGATGAAGGTGAAGATGGAGTAGAGGTGCTGTCATCAAAGATCTCCACAAACATCTTCAGCCTATATGAAAGAGAAGATATGCTTAGGTTTGATGCAACAAAGGATGCTGCTGGCAAAGCGTTTACAGAAGCTGGGGTAAGCGTAAACGATGTAGATGTGCTCGAAGTGCATGATGCGTTTTCGATAACAGCAGCTCTAAGCGTCGAAGCCATGGGTTTCTCTAAAGTAGGAGAAGGGGCTAAAGATGCTGCATCTGGTATCTACTCCCTTAAAGGGATGTATCCTGCATTAACCTTCGGTGGACTAAAGGGAAGGGGGCACCCTGTTGGAGCTACAGGACTCTACCAGATCGCTGAACTCTGGCTTCAGCTCAAAGGCAGAGGGGGTTTAAACCAGGTAGATGACTGCAGAGTAGGTGTGGCACAAAATATAGGCGGTGTTGACACCACAAGCGTTATTAGTGTGTTGGCGAGGAGGTGAACAAAGTGCCTATTTCTTATTGGAGAAGGCGTGACAGATACTATAGGCTTCTAGGCAACAGGTGTAGCAGATGCAACTCCGAATACTTCCCACCAGTCTACTTGTGTAGAAGATGCGGTTCTGAATCTCTAGAAGACGTTGAAATGCCTAAGACTGGGGAAGTAGTAACATATACAGTTCTTAGAGAAGTTATGAAAGGCTTCGAGGAGCAGCAACCTATTATACTTGGCATAATCAGGTTAGACAATGGTGTGAAGCTGCTGGGACAGATCGTAGACACAACTTCAGATGCAATCAAAACAGGAAGCAAGGTTAAGATGGTCTTCCGCAAGATAAGAGAAGAAGATAGGATGGGGCAGATCTACTACGGCTACAAATTTACAACCGCATAAGATACAAGCGCCGCTAAGGTGTTGTATTAAGTGAACAAACTAAGGTAAATATAAGATGCTAGAGTAGTGTATGGTGGCGGTGTGCTGGGAGATAACAGAAAGATGGGTCCTCCGTCTCTCAGCACTCGTTCTTCTTTTGACAAAAAGAAGGTGAAGGCTCGGATCAACCCAAGCCTAATTTTAAAAACTGGAACAGTAGAATATCTCCCTATTCAGTACTCTTCTCAGACACGCCTTCAACTATCTGAGCCTTCGCGAATCTGTTCGCTACCTCAATAACCTTGATGCGCAGCTTCTGACCCGTCTTAGCTCCTGGCACGAATATTATGAAGCCCTCGATCTTAGCTATGCCGTCTCCGCGTCTACTTATATCTGATATACTTACATCATATTCTTCGCCTACTGTGACTGGCTTTGGACCTGTGGGTGATCGGCTTCCATAGCTTCTGTAGCCGTGTCCTTTCCTATAGCTCGTATCCTTTTCCCTCCTAGCGTCGCTAAACGCTGATCTGCCTACGTTAACCCACTATATAACGATATAGTTAACTAGTCGCTTTGAGGAAATGGTTAAAATTAAATATCATACATTATAAACTAGGTGTCGAGCAAACATTGAATCTATGTGATGAAATATTGGATCTGGATAAAGGGATAAGGTTCGTAGCACTAATGAGTAAATCGGGTAAGGTCCTTGATTCTAAGGTCAGATCTGATGTGAAGGGACGTGAGTTTATGCCTATTAATGTTCTTGAGGCTATAGGTGCGACTATGTCTAGGACTGTTTGGAGTGTGGCAAGGTCATTCAGCAAATACTTCGGCGAAAATCTTCGAGTAGTATTCCACCACGAGCGGCTTGACTTCGTTGTCATGGAGATAAAGGGGAATATTATCGCCTTTACAACCGATAAAGACGTTATAACAGATAACATAGCTAGGAGGATCAGAAAACTCTACTTGGAGGCTTCAGAAGCTCCGTAGTGCTAACTCTAAGCCAGTAATCCCTTCGAAGAGCAGAATCCCTCCTCCGAGAGCGTAGGCTAAGGTGGTCAACCACTTAACTGTACGCATAGGGAGGTGCTCAACGACCTTTTTGCCGATGCCAACGGTTAGACCTAATATGAGCATAAGGGCTGTAAGAACACCTATGATTACTGAGAGGGCGTCACCAAACTTTGCCGAAAGAAGAATTGTAGTGAGCTGAGTCTTATCTCCAAGCTCAAGTAGCATTATTGTAAACATACAAGTCAAGATAGGTGTTAAGACACCCCTTTCTCTAACAGCGGGTTTACTCTCAGCCTTCTGGATCGCTGTGAAAAGGGCTAAAGCGAAGAAGAGCGCCGCGGAGACGAATCTAATAAATCTGCGATCCAGCAGATAGTATAGCATCTCACCTAAATATGCTGAAAACCCATCTACGATCAGGAAGCCCAAAAAGCACCCAATCAAAACCACGGCTGGTCGCTTGAAATGTGCGGTAAGCGCTAACGAAGCAAACTGAGTCTTATCACCTAGTTCTGAGAGGGCTGTCAACGCTAGGGCTAAGAGAAGAGATTCGAACATTAAACTTTGAACATTTTGTACGGGATATCAATGTTTTTGTTTATCTGAACCAAAGCGGCACACTAGGGGTTCCGCCGACTAAAGGAGCACTTAGGGTGATTAACGTTCTCAAATGGTAAGCGGACGCCGTTTTACCACTACAGTTAGGTTTATTTAAGAGTTAGAAGATTAGATGAAGATGGTGTTAATCAAGATGCCGAGAGCATTCATCCTCATAAACGCTAACCTTGGTACGGAATCCGCTCTTGTCGGCAAGTTGAAGAAAATGCCTCATGTTAAGCAAGCTTATTTCGTGTATGGTGTTTATGATGTTATCGCCGAAATTGAAGCTGAGACCATGGAGCAGCTAAAGGAAGTGATCGCAGGGAACATACGTGGGCTTGACGAGGTCAGGTCTACATTAACTATGGTAGTCATTGAATAGTAGGTAACTGAGAATAAAAGCATAAGCTTAGCCGAGGCATATTAATACCTACTACTCTATATAGATTAACTTTGAAATATCTATAATATTTATATTAATTACGAACGGTAAAAATAAGGGCATCATATAACAGTGGTCTATGCGGAGAAGAAATCTTCTAAAGTTTAGTCCGAGCATAGCAGCTCTTCTAATCTTACCTACTACTTCTGCATCGAATCAAAAGAAGCGCTACGCTATGTTGATGGACGTTACAAGATGCTATGGTTGTATGGCTTGTGTCGCAGCTTGTGCTGCTGAAAACAACATTCCGATAGGTGTCTTTAGAACTTGGGTTGAGAGGCACGTAAGGGCTGATGGAAATGTAGTGTTTGTACCTAAACAGTGCAACCACTGCGAGAACCCTCCTTGCGTCAAACCTTGCCCAACTGGCGCTACATTTAAGAGAGCTGATGGGGTTGTACTCATTAACGACGAAATCTGCATAGGCTGCGGTGCCTGTGTTCAAGCCTGCCCATATGGTGCCAGATTTGTAAATCCAGTAAAGGGTGTGGCGGATAAATGCACCTTCTGTGAACATAGGTTAGCTAAAGGTTTGTTACCTGCTTGTGTGGAAGCCTGCCCAACAGCTGCCAGAATATTTGGTGATATAAGCGATCCCGATGGTGAAATGACGAGGCTGGTTGAGTCATCTAACGTGCAGATTTTGAAGAAGTGGGCGCATACTGGTCCTGAGATCTATTACAAGAGCTTGCCTAAGGAGGCGGATATATAATGGCTTTAGGAGCGCCTCTCTTCCCTAACGAACTCGTTGAACCGATTCTTTGGCATCCGGTTATCTTCGCATACACCTTTGTTATCTCCGGCGCTGACCTAATCATACTGGCTTCGCTAGCATATATTTTAAGAAAGATGACTAAAGCTATACCTCTCCTATTAGTGCTTGGTGTCTCATTCTTTGCAGCAGCCCTCCTAGGACCACTTGCTGATCTACGGCAACCTTCACGCGCGCCACTAATATTTTTGCTGGCTCATCTGGTTCCTACAGAAACACGCCCCGGTTTCTCATTTATAGCCCTTTACGCTAACCTTTGGCTTATCCTAATCATCCTTAGCGTAATCTTCCTTCTCTTCTACCAATCTTATCACTTACACCTAAAGTCTCTAGCCGGAGGAAGGCTGAGGATACTTTACCGCATATTATCTCTTGGCGTTGGAAATGAGGAGCGGTATAAGAAGCTTAAGCCCTTCTTAACCCTGGTAGCAGTAGTAACGATCATACCAGCTGTGTTATGGGGCATCTATCCGTCAGTACTCATAGTCTTCCAGACCTGGTTGTTCCTGTGGCGCAACTGGGTTATATCACCACTTATTTTCTTCGCTGACACATTCGTCACATCTACAGCTGCAGCCATATTAGTATACTACATCATTAAGCTCGCTAGGTTAGATTACGATGTGTTGAGCCCTCTGCTCAAAGTCCACTCAGCAGGCTGCGTTTCTGTAGCCGGATTGTTGGGTGTGCAACTTCTACTCTGGAATCAGTGGTTTAACGTCTCACCGCTTAACGCAACATTTGATGTTGTTGTCCCGATGATCTACTATGTAATAACCCTTATGTTGCTCTCCTTTGTCTTGGCTTTAGCGTCCCTAAAGATCACGAGGTTAAGCGTGCTCGTTTCAATAGTCGCGCTGCTTGGCGTTATCCTAAACAAATGGAACACGCTAGTGAATGGTCAACTTATTTCGAGAACAGGATTAGGTGTTTTGAGCCTAGAACTGCCGCCAGACTGGCTCTTAACCACGCTTTCACCCATAGCTGCGGCGATCTTCATCTTCATCGTCCTTTCATCCATCTTCCCACTGGAGGTGAAAGAAGTTGGTTAGTAGAAGAAGCTTTGTCAAAGGTGTAATAGGCTTAGCCGCTGCAGGAATATTTGCAGCAGGGTATGCACACATTGTTGAACAGATCATAAAACCAACCTACACCCCGATCAAACCCGACCCCTCGATAGACGAGGGCGCTAAGGTAGTTTACAGCTCCTGCTTAGGCTGTAACGTTAGGTGCGGCATCAGAGCGAAGATTGTGGAGAGAGACGGTCTTAGCGTCGTTGAAAGGATCGAAGGCAACCCCTACCACCCATATAATAGGGTTGTAGACCCATCTTCCCAATATACCAGATTAGACCCGCTGCCCTACAATACGCCTGCGCGGGAGAGCCTAAGGTATGTTGGCACACTGTGTGCAAGGGGGCAGGATGGTATACACTATCTATACGACCCCTACCGCATAAAATCCCCTCTGAAGAGGGCTGGCCCAAGAGGAAGCGGAAAGTGGAAGGCTATAAGCTGGGAGCAGCTGATCAAAGAGGTCGTCGAAGGCGGGGTAGTGGAGGAGACCGTTGAAAAGATACCCGGCATAAAAGAGATCTTCGTAAACGGCATACTTAAGGAAGCGGGTATCCAAGATCCAAACAGCATTCTGAGCGAAATAAAGAAGGAAGTAGACACCATTCTGCAGAACGCACCGAAGCTTACAGCAGAGGAGCTGAAGAGTGAAATAGAGAAGTTCAAGGAGAAGTGGGCTAAGCAGCTAGGCGAAAAAGGCATCAAACTAGATCAGATACTAACCAACCCAGATATGCCGGACCTAGGATTCAGATCAAACCAGCTCGTCTTCGTTAGGGGGAGAGGGCAGGATCACGCAGATTCATTTTATCAGCGCTGGACCTACGCCTTCGGAAGTGTAAACTGGCTTAGACACACCTCAGCCTGCCAGCTAGGCTTCTATTGTGGTAACAGGATATTCGCTGGATATGCAGATCTGAACCCAGATGCGAAAGGCGCTAGAGTTCTGATCATGGCTGGGGCGCAGATAGGTAGACTACATCCAGGCGCTACTGGGCAAGGTATGATCATAGAGAGAGCAGCGAAAGGGGAGTTGAAGGTCTTCTACGTAAACCCGGTTTCTCCAAGAGGAGATTGTGGCGGAAACTTTGAGTGGGTCCCAATTAAGCCCGGCACAGACGCGGCTCTAGCCCTAGCTATGATAAAGTGGATCATCGACAACAAACGTTTCAATAAGGTATTCTTGGAGTCGCCGAACGAGGAGGCAGCCAAATCTAAAGGTGAGATGGTGTACACAAACGCTACTTGGCTCGTGGTAACTGAGAAAGGGCACGCTAAAGAAGGGACATTCCTTAGGGCTAGTGATGTGGGCTTAGGCGACGCAACTAAGTATGTTGTGTATTCAGACGGGCTTAAGGCACACACCGATGTAAAGGAGGCTGAGCTGCTCTATAGTGGCAGAGTAAAGCTTGCATCTGGCGAAGAAGTCGAGGTTAAGACAGCGCTCAAGATACTCTATGACGAAGCCTCAAGCAGAAGCCTAGAAGAGTGGAGCAAGATCTGCAACGTACCAGTTCAAACAATAGTACGCATGGCTGAGGCTTTCACAAGTGTAGGCAGGGCTGCCTCAACCTATATCCACAGGGGCGTCGCTATGCAGCCTAACGCAGAGTACACTGTTTGGTGCTACAGAGCTCTTGACTTGCTGATCGGGAACTACTTCGCCAAAGGAGGGTTGATGGGCAGAGCATCGACCACGAACTACAACGGCTACCTCTATAATGTAGGTGCATCAGGCTTCGGCGAACCGGTCAGATTTGGTCCGCCTATAGACCGCCACGGAGCCTCTTATGAAAGTACGCTTGAATACTGGTTGAGGAGCAAGTCTGGTTCATCACCATATCCTGCTAAAAGACCTTGGTACCCGTTTACGCCAGAGGAGAGCTACACCGAGCTCTTTGCTGGCATCTCAGAAGCCTACCCATATCCGATCAGAGCCCTATTCCTCTACTACGCCAACCCCGTTATCTCAGCCAACTACGGTCTGAAGTTCATAGAAGTGCTCAAGGACACATCTAAACTGCCACTCTTCGTCGCCATAACCACATCCATAAACGAGACATTCCTTTACGCCGACTACATCGTCCCAGACACAACCTACCTAGAAACAGGAACCTTAGGTGTCCAATACCTCTACGCCTCCAGCACCGGAGTCACCTTAGCTGAAAGCTGGAGAACCATGGTTATACCGCCCCTAACAGACGAAATAGGAAGAGACCAATCTGGTAGAGTTAGATATGCGTCGATGTGGGAGTTTCTCATCGACCTCGCCAAGAGCCTAGGTATGCCAGGGTTTGGTGAAGGTGGGATAAAGGGTGTTAAGGGGGCGAAGTATGAGGGTAAGAGCTTCCCGCTGAACAGCCTATGGGACTATATCATGCTAGTCTACGCTAACGCCGCTATGGACGCTGTGCGAAGAAAGATCGTACCAAGCGAAATATCTGGGGAGGATATGAAGTTCGTAGAAGAAAACTACCCGATAGCCCAATACAAAGACATCATACCAGACGAATGGCCTTATGTTGCGTATGTGCTGGCTAGAGGAGGCGTGTTCACAAGCCACAAAGAATCCTACGATGACAGAGGGTTCGTTAAGCGCACACCACCGAGAACCCTACTCGAATTCTGGCACGAAAAGCTAGCACAGACAAGAAACAGCATAACTGGTAAACGATTCTACGGCGGACCAAGATACTTTGAGCCCTCAACTTACGCACCAACCTCGATCCAACCTGAAGATAGGTGGCAGCCTGGTACACCGCTCCGCAGAATATGGAGCGAATCAGAGTACCCTATGCTGATAGTTCCTAACGGAAGCCCACTCTTCACAAAGCACCGCAGCCAATTCTACTACTGGCTCAAGCAGATTATGCCAAGAAACTTCGCCGTAATCCACCCAGAAGACGCTGCCAAGATAGGGTTGGTTACCGGGGATGTGGTGAGGATTGATACGCCCACAGGCTTGCTTGAAACGCCAGTCTTAGTCGAGCCTACAGTAGCCAAGGGTGTTATAGCGATACCTGTAGGGATGGGCAGGTGGGTTGAAAACATTGTAAATAGACCAAAGTACTTCAGAAGCTCGGAGCTGCAGAGGCTGATCGACGATCTACCTACAGCCGTAACGCTGCCTAGCGAAGCCATCGATCCTGTGAAGAAGCTACCTGAGGTTGTGAAGAAGATCCTATTCAGCAAGTCACAAGCAGCATATTATGACACAGGCTTATCCTATGATGAGTGGAGGTTTAATGGAATAACGCCAAACCCAGTATCATCAACCGACCCCTCATTAGGTTCTTGGCCTCTACTCTCTTGGTTAGGTGCGTCGCAAGTCTACTTCTTTACCCCAGCTAGGATAACCAAGACAGATAAATCTAAGAAGATAGAGTTCACACAAGCTATATGGTAAGAGTGCTCGAAGCTGCTGCAGCTGGACGCTATAAAACATACGCCGCCCTATCATATTTAATACTAGCCAAAGAGCATCGACAAACTTCAGAGGTATATGAAGCTGCTAGAGATCTGTCCACGATTGGGATAGATGTTGAAAGCACCAAAGACTTTCTAAGTAGAGCAGAGCATATACCTTTGGCACAAGAATGCCCAAACAGTAGATTAAAGGCATCTGGAGAATATTTAAGAGCGCTGATAGAGTTCTACACCTCCAGCGGCTTTGAACCGCTCGATATTCAACCGGATCATCCAGCCGCTATGCTGGCTTTTGTAGCACGATTGATAAAGATGGAGATAGAGGAGCCTAAAGAGAGAATCAACTATTGGAGGCTCCAACACCGCTTCATAAAGACATATCTGATCGATGCATTAACCTGCCTAAGAGCTAAAATTCCCTGCAGATTTACAGAGGCTACCTTAGAGGCTATAGGCGTAGATCTAAATCTACTATTAGAGACCTTAACCTGTAAATAGTGGTCTTGGGAGTTTAGTATGGCTTAAGCCAGTTTTGTCCAGGCTGCCTCTTGAGCATATACCGCTTAGTGTATGTTCTTCTGTTCCTATACTTTGGAATGGGTGAAGTTCTAGGTCTAGCTTCGAGCTTAGGTGTCTGTGACCTAACCTTCCCAGCTTTGGTAAGAGAGCCGTGTGTTGGCATGACCCCTCATAGGGATACTCGATAAGGTGCATTAAATAGCTTGCGGTCTAACATCACCACAGCTTTCGATAAGCCTTACCAGACACCCTCAAGATTCTTTAGATGATTTTCATCAAATACTGGTCCGTCTCTGCATACAAGGTATCTTCCTACGGCGCAGGAGCCGCATAAGCTTATACCACACTTCATGTATCGCTCTAGGCTCGCTTGGATAGGTATATCTTTGGCTGACGCTATCTTGTAGACCTCCTTCATCATCTCCTCTGGTCCGCAGGTGTAGATCTGGTCAAATCTAGTCTCGTTAATTATCTCTTTTAGGGGATCAGTCGCTACACCTTTGTATCCTAGGCTACCATCTTCAGTTACATAAACTAGTTCTACGCCCCGATTCTCCAAGCTTCTTGCTCTAGAGATCAGCGGTATTGAATCTGCTGTGCGTCCAGCTAAGATTAACGTGACCCTTCTAGTGCTCTCAACGAGCCTCTCAGCTAAAGGCAGAAGGGGAGCTATCCCTGTTCCACCTCCTATAAGTAGCGTTGAGCTGCCTTTGAGAGTGAAGCCTCTACCATAAGGTCCTCTAACCCAAATCATTTCACCTTTCTTCTTGCTGCAAAGCTTACCGGTGGCTCTGCCGACTGGTTTGACCGTTATAGCCCCTACTCTGCTTATCTCCGATAGGCTCATAGGGCACTCGTTTTCAGACGGAACCCAGATCATAACGAATTGACCGGGCTCTGCCTCTGAGCAAAATTCATCCCTAAACCTTATAGTATATGTTATACTCGAGTCTCTTTCTACAGTATCTACTTCTACAGCCCTTAATCGATCAAGTCTTATGCGCGATTCCAACTACTTCAGCCACGCTCCTGTAGCCTTTCGAGCTTAGGTATGATGCTATCCCAGCTTTAATCTTCTTGAAGATATCTAAGCCCTCCCAAGCGACTGCTGAACCTATTTGCACCGCAGATGCACCCGCCAAGAGATATTCCATCGCATCGCGCCAAGTCTCTATGCCGCCTGAGCCTATGATTGGGATCTTCACGTGCTCGTAGATTTCGTAGACGCATCTTAATGAGATAGGTTTGAGCGCTGGCCCTGAAAGCCCGCCCACCTTGTTTGATAAGATCGGTTGCGCTGCTTCAACATCTATAGCCATGGCTCTGATAGTGTTAGTTGCTGTTATGGCGTCAGCACCGGCCTTTTCGGCTACCGCTGCTAATTCAACGATGTTAGGTAGGCTCGGTGAGATCTTCACGAATACTGGTTTTTTAGAAGACTCCTTTACACATCTGACTATCTTCTTAACAAGATTGGGGTCGTGCCCAACCTCGAAACCAACCCCCCTAACATGTGGGCAGGATAGGTTCAGCTCATACGCTTTAGCGCAGCTTCCCTCAAACATCTTGACGAGCCTACTGAAATCCTCAGTGTTTCCAGCAAAAAGGCTTGCAACTACCAGTTGATCTCTGATCTTCTCGAGCTCCTTTAGAAATGCTTCAGCACCTGGGTTCGCTAAGCCTATCGCATTTATGTATCCACATTTCACAGCTACGATCGTTGGGTTCCGATAACCCTCTCTTGGCTCTAGGCTTATGGATTTGGTCACAACAGCCCCTGCGCCTGAATCTAAGGCTCTTATAAGAAGGTCTGCAGAATTACCTAAGATGCCTGAAGCGAGCATCAGGGGGTTCGGTATCCTCAAGCCGCTTAGGTCTACAGTTAAATCCACTTCTACATCACTCAAGTGGGCTCAGTGTATCTTTTTAACCACACATGTATAAGGATTATGCGATAAGTGGTTAAGTTGGAGTCAACAATTTTGGCTACAGAAGCCGGGTTGGTGCTGGTTGACGACAAGTTGGATCCTATACTTACTAAACCATATGGGGTTGAATCTTTCAACACGTATAGGTTGCTCCTCTTAGGCGAACCGAACGCTTTGCTTGAAGAGTTCTTGAAGGATGCTTCTGCGATGGGGTTTACTGTGTTCAAGGTTGTAGATGAGGGGCTGAGGGTAGCTATTGAATCTCTAGGCTACAAGTGTACTATGCTGGAGAAAGATCTTGCAGATAAAATTAGGGAGAAGAGGCTTGAGCTGATCGTCAACTCAAGGTTGGTTGATAGTTCTACACAGGCTGAGGAGCTCATGCGCCAAGCAGCTATCTTTCTGGCTGAGGCTAAGATCAGAGAAGCTTCTGCAAAGCCAGATCTGCAGGTAATACAATCTATACAAGCCTTGGATGAGGTGGATAAGGCGGCTAACATACTTAACTCGCGCCTAAGAGAGTGGTATGGTCTACACTTCCCTGAGCTTTCGGACATTTTAGCGGAGCAAGACCCCTACATCGACTTTATTCTGATCGTAGGTCACAGAAGCCGAGTAAGTGAAGCGGTGGGTGAGCTGAAGCTGGCTGAAAAGAAGGTAAAGATCATACTTGAAGCTTCAGAGAAATCAAAGGGCGCTGAGATCAGAGAGGAGGATCTCAGCAGAATAAAGATGCTAGCGAAGGAGGTTAAAGAGCTATCCTCATTAAGAAAGTCGCTTCAAAGACACATAGAGGCAACGATGAATAGAATAGCACCTAACCTAACAGCTATAGCAGGAGCCACGATAGCTGCAAGGCTCATATCCAAGGCAGGAGGCTTAGAAAGGCTAGCTAGGCTTCCTGCCAGCACGATACAGGTTTTAGGTGCTGAGAAAGCGCTCTTTAGGTCGCTGCGCACTGGTGCGCCTCCGCCGAAGCATGGGATTATCTTTCAGCATAAATATGTTCACTCCGCTCCTTCTTGGCAGAGGGGTAAGGTTGCTAGGTCTCTTGCTGCGAAGATAGCTTTGGCTGCTAGGGTGGATGTGTATAGGGGTGAGAGGGAAGTAAGCCTTGATGCACACCTGGAGAAGAGGCTGGAGGAGATTAAATCTAAGTATCCGAAGGCGCCTAAACCTTCTAGGCAGAAGGGACCTAAGTATGGGGCTAAGAAGCGGAGAGATAGAAGATAGGCTGATTAGGCTGGAGGTAGATGGGCAGAGCCGGCTGGCGACTCTGAACTTGGCGCCTGGAGTAAGCGTTTACGGTGAAAGGCTTGTAGTGTTTAAAGGTAAAGAATATAGACTCTGGGATCCGTTCCGAAGCAAGCTGGCTGCAGCTATACTTAAGGGGATGAAGGGTATAGGTCTGAGAGATGGCTGTCGTGTCCTCTACTTAGGCGCATCAACCGGCACAACCCTAAGCCACGTATCTGATATAGTTGGCGAGAAGGGCGTGGTTTTTGGTGTGGAGTTCTCAGCTAGGGTTGCTCGGGAGATGATAGAGCACGTAGCTAAGCATAGGAGGAATGTTGTGCCTATAGTTGCTGATGCAAGGCATCCAAAGGATTATCCCTCTGTGTACTGTAAGGTTGATCTGGTTTACTGCGACATCGCTCAACCTGATCAGACAGAGATAGCTGTGGAAAACTGCAGAACCTACCTTAAGAGTGAAGGATGGCTGCTGCTGGTGGTGAAGTGTAGGAGCATAGATGTGGCGATGGAGCCTGCGCTTGTTGTGAAGCAGGAGGTTTCAAAGCTTAAGGAGAGTGGGTTTAAGATTAATCAAGTTGTTGAACTCGAACCATTTGATAAAGACCACGCGCTCATACATGCAGAACCTCAGAAGGAGAAAGGTATTAAGCAGAGTTAAAAGAGATCTATGAGAGGTGGAATCTTGATTAAGGTTAGAGATGTTATGGTTTCACCAGTTGTAACCGTTGATGTGAATGTGAGTGTTGAGGAGGCTTGCCGAATAATGGGTGAGAAGCATATAGGCAGTGTCATCGTGACCGAGAAAGGAAAGCCTGCTGGTATCTTCACGGAAAGGGATCTTCTAACTAAGGTACTTGTAAAAGATTTAAGTTTATTGAGAGAAAGAGTTAAAAGTTTTATGAGCAGCCCCCTTACCGTCATCACTCCAGACTTTGAACTTAAAGAGGCGGCAAGAGTTATGACCCAGCTTAAGATCAGGAGGCTTCCGGTTGTGCAGGAAGGGCAGCTGCTAGGGATTATAACTTCAGCTGACATAACCCGCGCGATAGGAGAGAGCCCTCTTAGCATCTAAACAGGTAGATGTGTTTGAGTAGGAATGTCAAGCCAGCTAGGTGCGTTGAATGCGGTCGCCTCATACCTGAGGAGGAGGCTTCTTGGAGGGTCTGCTTCATGTGTGGAGCCAGCATCTGCCTCGAGCACACATACTATATGCGTGTTAAACGCACAGGGCTCTACGATACTTACTTTGATGTGGTTAGGGTCTGTAAGAAGTGTAAGATCTAAGCTTACTTCTTGGTTAGGAAGGCTCTTAGACCCTCTTGCGCCTCTGGGCTGCTTATAACAAGGTTAAATGCTGCACGCTCCAAGGTCTGAAGGGTCTCTCTATCAGAGTCCATAAATTGATTCACAACCTGCTTTATCAGGCGAAGCGCAAAACCGCTTTTAGAAGCGATCTTACTAGCCAACTCCATAGCAACCGCCTCAAGCCTTTCAGGAGGCACGACCCTGTTCACAAGCCCAAACTCATACGCACGGTTAGCATCCCACCTATCCCCTGTATAAAGAAGTTCTTTAGCCCGTCTCAACCCCACTATGCGAGGTAGTCTCATAGTAGAACCTCCGCCAGGCATAAGACTGCGATTGATATGCTCATCCCCAAAGACCGCCTGCTCAGAGGCGACTACAAGATCACAGCAGAGTGTCAACTCAAGCCCCCCAGCAAGAGCATAGCCATTCACAGCTGCAATCACAGGCTTATCTAAGCTCTCAAGCCTAAAAAGGACTTCATCAAGCATCTGAATATAATCAAATAGCTCTTTCTGCTGCGCCTGTGCCATAAACTTTAGGTCCGCACCTGCGCAGAACGCTCTACCAGAACCAGTCAACACAACGGTCTTGATCTGCTGATCCTTCTCCACATCATTTAGCGCTTGGTTTAATTCGTTGAGTAGGTTTGGGCTTAGGGCGTTCAGAGCTTCAGGTCTATTCAATGTAATCTTTGCTACGGGTGGCTTCTTTTCTAGTATGATTTGTGTAAACGACATATATCCTCTCCCCACTGAACCTTCTCTTAAGGTTTTTGAATTGTTGTAGTTTGATAGCTTAGACTTGGTAGTGCTTGGCTTCAATCCTCTTCTTGGAGAAAACTTCTATGCAGCATTCCGAAGCCGAGCAGCTCTGTAAGCTTAATCTCACATAGAGAGTTGAAGGTACTTTGAGAATGCTTGTACAGTAAACTTTTTCTGGCTTGTAGGTTGTGTCTGATTAAGTTTATAAGATGTTGTTTAGAAGCATTCTTGAATAAGGGTTGAGGATTCGGATAGAGAACCCAACAGCCTGATTTAGGGTGGATGATTTGCCTACCTCCAGCTCAGTCGCACTATACAGGGTGAAGCGTCTCCTCACAGAACTCGCAGAAAAAAAGGGCAGAGGGACCGAGCTCATATCACTTTATATACCCCCAAAGAAGGCGCTGCACGAAGTCATATCAGCCCTAAGAGAAGAATACGGGACAGCATCTAACATCAAATCCGACACAACAAGAAACCACGTTATGGACGCTTTGGTCAAAACCATGCAACGTCTTAAACTCTATAAGACCCCGCCTGAAAACGGGCTCGTCATCTTCTGCGGCGCTCTACCCACCAACGGACCGGGAAGCGAAACGATCTTCCTATACGAACTATACCCACCTAAACCCGTCCAGACCTACCTCTATAGATGCGACGACCACTTCCACCTCGACATCCTAAAAGAGATGCTAAAAGAAGAGAAGACGATCGGGCTACTCTCTATGGATGCAACAGAAGCAGCCATAGGCATCATAGCAGGCTCACGATTCGAAGTTGCTGATGAACTCACGTCAGGCGTAAGTGGCAAACATAGGGCAGGTGGGCAATCAGCAAGAAGATTCGAGAGGCTAAGAGAGATGGAGCTCACAGACTACTACCATAGAGTAGCGAGGCACGCAAACAAAGCGCTCCTCGAAGACCACACGATCCAAGGTCTCATAGTAGGCGGACCAGGAGGCACAAAAGACACCTTCCTAAAAGGCGAATACCTCGACTACAGACTCCGCAAAATAATCCTAGCCGTAGTAGACACATCCTACGCAGGAAGAGAAGGGTTAAGAGAACTTGTCGACAAATCCTCAGACATACTCCAAGACATAAGGCTAATTGAAGAGAAGAAGCTCGTAACAAGGTTCCTAAAGGAAGTCAACTCAGCAGACGGCTTAGCAGCCTACAGCCTTAAGGATGTTTTAGAAGCACTCCATAAGAATAGTGTCGAAACTGTGCTAGTCTCAGAGGACCTAGAGTGGATCCATCTTAAGACCATCTGCAGTAAATGCGGATCAACAAGAGAAGCAAACGTACCTCGAGTAAACTATATCGAAGAAAAGCAGAAGCTCATCAGCACACCCTGCGAAAATTGTGGTTCATTAGAATTTGAGGTTTCGGAGCAGGACTTCATAGAATACCTAGCAGACCAAGCCTACCTTTCAGGGGCGAATGTAGAAGTAATATCTTCACGAAGCGAAGAAGGCGCTATGCTGAAGAGCTTCGGCGGCCTAGCAGCACTACTTAGATATAAATGAGAGTGAGCACCCTAATGATGTGGCGAAGATACACCAAATACTTAGGCGGCTTAATCTGCTTCTTCGCAGGAATACACCTAGGCAACGCATACGTCACAGGATACTGGAGATTCGACCCATTCAACGTAGGCTGGGATACTGTTGGAAGAGGCATCATACTGCTCATAATAGGGCTGCTGCTCATATATTGGTCAGATCAAAGATAAACTGCTACATAAAGAGAGGAGCAAAATCTGATGTGCGAAAGTAGTGTAGTAAATATATTTAATACCTAACTAAACCACCAAGCTAAGCGTATGACAGCCAAAGAACGTCTAATCCCTAAACAGCCTGAAGTTAACATAGGAACAGCAGGGCACGTAGACCACGGAAAAACAACCTTAGTAGAGGCTATCACAGGCATATGGACAAGTGCGCATAGTGAAGAACTCAAGAGAGGCATAACTATTAGAGTAGGGTACGCAGACGCAGCGTTCTACAGGTGCCCCAGCTGCCCAAGCCCAGACAGATACTCACCCTACCAAAAATGCCCAAACTGTGGCTCAGAAACGAGTCTCTTAAGAGTTGTGAGCTTCGTTGACTGCCCAGGGCACGAAAGTCTGATGGCTAACATGCTTTCAGGAGCAGCTGTTATGGATGGGGCGCTACTGGTTATCGCCGCTAATGAAAATGTACCTCAGCCTCAGACTAGGGAGCATTTGATGGCTCTTCAGATGCTTGGAATGAAGCATATAGTAATTGTCCAGAATAAAGTTGAGTTGGTCAACGATGTGAAAGCATTAGAATCATACCACGCTATCGAAAGATTCGTAGCCGGGATCGTAGCTGAGAAGGCGGTTGTGATACCGATTTCAGCACAGAATCGAGTAAATATAGATGCGGTCATAGAGGCTATCGAAACATACATCCCCACTCCCGAGCGAGACTTGAGTGCTCCTCCATTAATGCAGATTCTCCGCTCGTTTGATGTGAACAAACCTGGTACTCGTGTTCAAGATCTTAAAGGAGGTGTAGTAGGAGGTACGCTTCTTCAAGGCGAGCTTAAGGTTGGTGATGAGATAGAGATAAGACCTGGGTTAATAGATGGGAAACCGCAGCCACTCTTCACTAAAATCAGAAGTCTGGGTGTGAGTGCAGGTCTTGTGGATAAGGTGAAACCTGGGGGGTTGATCGCGATAGGTACTAGCCTTGACCCTACGTTAACGAAGTCTGATATGCTTTTGGGCTCTGTGGTTGGGCATCCCAGTACGCTCCCACCTATTCTGAACTCCATAAGCATGACGGTTCAGCTATTTGAGACTGCCGTGGGTTCACCTGACTTGATTAAGGTAGAGAAGATAAGGAACGGCGAGGTTCTGAGACTTAATATAGGCACGGCAGTGACATTGGGCAATGTAACAGGGGCGAAGGAGAATAACGTTGGATGTACTCTCCGTCGCCCGGTATGCGCAGACAAAGGTGCTAAAGTTGCTATATCACGACGCATCGGAGACCGTTGGCGTCTTATAGGCGCTGGAACGTTAAATTGATGATGCGGTCTTGGAAGTAGTCTTGGATACAAGTTTTCTTCTAGAGTTAGTCTCGAAGCCTATAAAGAGGTTAAGTGATTTAGAAATCACTTTAGGGAAGATTGAGTTCGTCATACTGGAGCCTACAATTGAAGAGTTAAAGAGGTTAGCATCCAAGCACGGTGCTAAAGCTAAGAGGGCTTATGCAGCACTAAGATATGTGAAAGATCTTAAGAGAGTGGGGTTACAGGAGAGTTTGGGCGCTGATTCAGCGGTAGTATACTATGCTTTAAAGCATGGTGCAGCCGTGGCAACGATAGATCAGGAACTAAGGAGTAGGTTGAAAGAGGAGGGAGTAGTTGTTATCACTCTCCGTGGAGATGCTGTGTGGGTTGATTGATAGCACCAACCGAAACCTTCTTAATCTAATTCTTTGCCACAGTCCATAAGGTTGCGAGGGTGTAGTGGTTGTTTTATGTGGTCGAATTAAAGGACGTGATAAGGGTACCGCCGTCAAAGTTCGGCACGCCTCTAAAGGATGTGGCGTATGCAACGTTAAAGACAAAGTATGAGAGCAGCATAAGCCCAGAATATGGATACCTTATCTACATAATAGATTTGGATGTGGATAAAGTGGGGAAGATAATTCCAGGGGATGGTGCAACCTATCATCACGTAACTTTTAGAGCCTTAGTATTCTTGCCGAAGCTACAAGAAGTTGTAGAAGGTGAGGTTGTGGAGGTTACAGATTTTGGCGCCTTCGTTAGAATAGGTCCAGCGGATGCGTTACTCCATCTCTCGCAGATAACAGATGATTACTTAACTTGTGATGTGAGGCAAGGTGTGATTACTGCGGCGCAGTCTAAGAGAATTCTGTCAATAGGCTCTAAGGTCAGAGTTAGGATCACTGCTGTGAGCTTAGGTCGGGGTGCAGCTGCTGGGAAGATTGGTGTTACTTGCCGTCAACCCTTCCTCGGCGCTTTAGAGTGGATAGAAGAAGATTTAAGAAAGCTTGAAATTAAGCCTGAAGCAAAGCGAACTGAGAAGAAGGAGAAAGAATAAAGATGGTTAAGGAATATGCTTGCAGGCAGTGTAAAACCTTAACAACTGGTAAAGTCTGCCCTAACTGTCATTCAACAGATCTAACATCAGAATGGTTTGGGTTAGTCATAATCTTGGATGTGGAGCGTTCACAAGTTGCGAAGGCGCTCAATATCGGTATCCCCGGTAGATACGCCTTAAAGGTAACCTGATTAGATGATCTTCAACTTGGATGGCTCAGCACTTTATCGCCTCCCAGATGAGCTCAGAGTTGAACTTAAGAAGCCTTGGGGTAGGCTTATACCAAGCTTGGAGGTTTCTAAGGAGCTTTTAATAAAGGAAGTTAGTGGTGCTAAACTTGTTGTAGCCGTAGGTGATGCTACTTCCGAAACTTTAGGTCGCCTAAGTATCCAGCCGGAGATTTATGTTGTGGATGGTAAAGAGAAGAGAGGTGCTAGGACGCCTCCTGTGCTGAGGGTCAAGAATGAGATTAGGGCAAGAAATCCCCCCGGCTTCATATGTGAAGAGGCGTTAAGGGCTATCTTGAAGGCACTGGGGCTGGAGAAGCCGGTGAGGATACTTGTTGAAGGAGAGGAGGATCTTCTGGCTCTAGTCTTCTTTGCTACATATCCTTCTACTACCGTTTTGTTTTATGGTCAGCCAAATGAGGGACTCGTTGTAACTAAGGTAGGGTTGTATAGAGAGAAAGCGGCTTATGTTCTTTATAAAATGGGTGTGCCAAGAAGATTAAGGCAACCACTACAGGATGATGACCCATTCTTTTAAATATGGATGGTTGAGCACCTTACTGTGAGGATGCGTTGGCATTCGCGATCAAAGCGGATAGAGAAAATCCTCTGCTAAATAGGCGAGAGGTTGTATGTGTCTTTCCACATAGTGCAGGTAAGATAACACGTGCTGATGTTGTAAAGGCTGTGTCGCAGAGTCTTAGCGTTCCTGCGGAAAGGATCGTACCTATAAGTATAAAGCATTCACACGGGGTTACAGACACCCAGGTCACTTTGTATATATTTAAGAATCCCGAAGAAGTTAAGAGGCAGCTACCTCGGTATATTCTGCTTCGCCTACTGCCTAAGGAAGAGCGTAAGAAGATTATGGAGCAGAAGCGCAAAGCTGAGGTAAAGAAGTAGGTGATCGTAGATGTCTGAAGCTGGGAAGGCTGTGAAGAAGAAGGTTAGCCCGAAGGTTTGGCAGTTCTACAAGGTTGGGGGTGATGGGCTTAGTAGGTTAAAGAAGGAGTGTCCGAGGTGCGGTAGAGGTTACTTTTTAGCGGAGCATGCGGATCGATATACTTGTGGCAAATGTAACTATACGCAGTATAAGAAGAAATGAGTTTATTTACAAGCGAGCTCTTCTCTAACGATTTTGACTACGTTTGGTAGGATTATGGGTTGGAAGGGCTTAAGGTACTTTGGTGAAGCCGCTTCTGCAAGTGCGCTCTTTTCTCCTATGCTGAGGTAGCCTTCCTTAAAGGTGTTGATAAAATTCTTGACTCTGTTTGAATATGGGGTTAACCTGATTGCGTAGTAGATGAATTCTGCTATATCCCAGCTCGGGTCTCCACCCTCCATAGCTTGCTCAAGATCTGTCAGATATAGTTTTGAGTCTATGTAGAGTGTGTTGCTTGGTTTCGTGTCTCCGATAGTGTAGCCCTTCTTGTGTAGTTCAGCTAAAATTCTGCCATATATTTTGACTGGCTCTAGATCCTCACTTTCTCCAGCTAGATAATGTGTGATGATATCACCTAGATTCTTACCTTGTAGGAACTCTGTAACCAAGATTCTATCTGAGAGGTATAGTAATAGTATCTGTGGGGTATTGAACCCTAGATCTCTAAATTTAAGTAGCGCAAGATATTCATATGCCATCCTGGCATCAGGATTCTGTTCAAACTTCTTTGAGGGGATCGCCCATATGTTGAGTAGGGTCCATTTGAATGCTGATATGTTCTTAAAGCGCTTTACAACCACCTTTTGGCTTCTTTTTCCGTTTGTGATCTCTAATAATTGTGTGGTGCTGTAGAATTCACCTAATCCTTTGAACTTCGTTTCAGCTGAAGGGTCAAAGCCGAAGTGTTGTTTAGCATCCTTTACCCAATCGTCGCATTCAACCACAAGTCTACCTTCACTTATACTAAGCGCTTTCGTAGGTTGCTCTAAGATCTCGGGCATCTCACTCACTGAGCGGCTTCTGCTCAGCTTAGAGAAGATTTCTTTGCCGACGACGTCCAATCCTACTCGTCCAGCGTAGCTATGAACTGCGTATTGAGTTATACCTCTTGAGGCGTAGGTGAGTAGATCTAGAATCTTGGTCATCTGGTTCACTCTTATGCCTGAGCGTTTAACTCGTGCTCCATCATCAATAAGGTTGATTAAGCCTTCTTCTTCTATATCCTTTAGAGCTTCTTTAAATCCTTTGAGTGTTGCTTCGATATTTCTTGAGGCGTATGGACCACCGTATGTTTTTATGTAGCTGTAGAAGGCTGGCGGGTATATTGCTGCTCTTTTTTTCAGCTTGTGAAATAGAAAGTATTCTGGTTTTATTAGTAGTATAGTGGAGAGTTCGCCGTAGGTGAGTGCTAGCTCCCTTAACGTTTCAAGTATAACCCTTTTCTTGTATGTTACCTCAACGTTTTTGAGGTATTCGGCACCATATATCGGATCATATATGTTGAGCAGCCTTCCTACTACAAATTCACCTAACTTCGCTCTCGCCGCATCCTCTAAAAGCGCATTCGCGTCAACTAGTAATGATGATACTGTGACTCCGTCTTGGAGATACTTGTATCGCACGGCTGGCTTGTAGTGCTCCAACACTACCAGCACATCATAGTCGCTGTCTGGTTTTGCGTAGCCTGCTACCCTAGAGCCATATAGGCATATCCCAATAGGCTTACTTCCTTCAAGTAGCGGCTTTATGACTTCCTCTACAGCCTTCACCTCTTCCTCATCAACATACTTGGGCTTCTCTTTCGTGTTGTTCATTTATTACCCGCTTCTAACTCCTTTAATCGAGCTAAAATGGATTGATCAAACTTTAGGTTGAGGATAGATCGGATAGACAGTCTCGTAACGTTGCTGTCTGGCGTTAATCTTATGGTTGGGAGTCCCTTAGCGAGCCAATGCTCTAGTACCTTCTTGTGTAAATCTTCATCTACTAAGCCGTTACTGAACTTCTTCTTCAGAAGTCTCTTTAGAAACCTATCTTTGTATATCTTCTCGAGGTGAGAAAAACCGCCAGTATCTACGTGAACCGTCTCAAACATACTTGAGGTAAGTTCTGCTGACAAAATCTCTCTACTGCTGAATCCTTTTACTAAAGAGGCATAGTGTAGAAATTCGTGCGCCAATACAGCGTGCAGAGTAGCTTTAGAACCATAGGCGACTAACGCTGCTGTGATCTGCACAACAATTTCAAGAGATTCTCCTACCTCTAGGGGGAGTATCCTGGCATAGACCACACCTATCTGTGAAGGCTCTAGCTCACTTGACATTACTGGCAAGAATGGCTCAATGTAATAAGGTGGGTACTTTAACCCTGAGGCTTTCTCGACTCTCCTGATGCCTTCATCAAGAAACTTTAACCTAGAGTTGATCTTCTTCATAACACCTTTAGGAATTCGTGCCTGGACGTCAGGCTGCTCCAACCTAAATAGAGGCTCCAACCTCCTTACCCACTACCTTAGGATCATTTTAACCCTCCTTTACTTAAGGTTATAAGGAAAGCGTATGTAACATAATAATAGGGTTATGAAACCCAGTCTTGCAAGGTTAAAAGATATGAGTGAAATAGCCGCTCAATTAGATCCTCAACTTAAAGCGAAAGCCGAAGATCTACTAAATTGGTTCAAAGGAAAGAAGAAAGTTGTAGTAGCGCTTTCAGGTGGGGTAGACAGTTCAGTAGTAGCAGCCTTCGCAAGGTTAGCCCTAGGAGATGAAGCGATAGCGGTTACGGGTGTTTCACCCACACTAGCCCAATCAGAGCTCGAAGAAGCTAAGAAGATAGCCGCATTCATAAACATGAAACACATTCTACTCCCATATTCAGACGAAGCTAACCAGAAAGTTTTCGAAAACCCGCCAAACAGATGTTACTATTGCAGAAGCGAGCTCGCTAACCTGCTAAGGTATATTCACCAAGGAGATGCTGATGCTACACTTGTAGACGGAGGAGTATTAGACGACTTGCAGCAGAGGCGCCCTGGGGTAAAGGCGCTAAAAGAGAAAGGAGTCCAGAGCCCTCTTCAAGAAGTAGGTTTAACAAAACAAGAGGTTAGAATTATTGCCAGAGCATTAGGGCTACCTAACTATGCCAAGCCATCAAACGCCTGCCTCGCATCACGCTTCCCCTATGGTCAGAAGATCACACCCAATGAAGCGCAACGTGTTGCGAAATCAGAAGAAATAATCAAAGAGATCACAGGTGCGAAGCAAGTAAGAGTAAGAGTGCACGGTAGCTTAGCGAGGATTGAAGTGGGTAGAGATGAGCGTAACCTCTTCTTCAAGGAACTAGTCTTGGACAAAGTACACTATGAACTTAGCGCATTGGGTTTCAGATTTGTTACATTAGACTTAGCTGGGTATAGGACAGGAAGTTTAGATGAAGCTCTTTAGAATCAACAGTACGAATGACTTCTACGAGCCTCTTTCTTCCTCTTCTATTCTAGGTAGGTAAGGTGTAGACGGGTTCCCTGCTTTTGCTGCTCATTTCTACGAACGTTTCTGTATGCGTTATGCCCTCGATGCTCGCAAATCTGTTTGAAATAAGTGTATGCAGCTCATCTAGATTCCGTGTCTTAACGAAGATTAGTAAATCGAACCGACCCGTAACTTCGTGGACACTTCTCACCTGCTCAAGGCCGAGGAGTTCTTCCATAACAGATGCTCTGCGTTTTGAGTCAACGTTGGCACCAACAACGGCATCCACATTGTAACCTAATAGCTGCTCATTTACGACAACTGTAAACTTTTTTATCAAACCTCGTTTAATTAGCCTCTTTATCCTACTGTAAACTACAGAAGGATTTACATTTATCTTCTTGCTGAGCTTTGGAACTGATAGGCTAGCGTCTGTAACAAGCTCTTTAAGGATCTTCATGTCGGTATCATCGATTTTACCCATTTATCGGTCCCGCCGCCTATTAGTTGCAGATGAACTGGTTAATAAACTTAAATATTTTAAGGACATTTTCCTCTGAAACTGCATAGCCTCCTTAGCCCAAGACCCCCTTCACTTCAAGTAGTTCAGCAACCATAACTGCACCCTTAGCTGCTCCCATCTTTGTGTTGTGCGACACAAGCAAATACTTAACACCGTTCTCCAGTGCGTCATCTAGCCTAATTCTACCAACAGTAGTAGCCATCCCGTCTTCTCTGTTACGATCAAGTCTAGGCTGAGGTCTAAACGGATCATCCAGCACGTGGATCATCCTATTCGGCGCTGAGGGTAGTTTAAGCTTCTTAAGATCGCTACCCGCTTCATTCATTGCTTCTTTAACGCCCTCCACAGTTAATGGTTTCTGGGCTGAGACGAAGACAGACTCCGTATGCCCATCCTTAACATTAACCCTTGTGCAAGTGCAGCTGACCTTAAAAGGCGCATGCTCTATCCCTTTAGGTCCAAGCCTACCGAGTATCTTCAGGGTCTCTGTCTGAACCTTCTCCTCCTCTTTAGGTATATACGGTATGACATTATCAACTATGTCTAGAGCTAAGACTCCGGGGCTTCGACCAGCGCCGGAAACCGCTTGCATCGATGTCATAAAGACTCTGTTTATGCCGAATTTATCGTAGATCGGTTTAAGCGTTATAACAAGTCCAGTAGTAGTGCAGTTAGGTATGGGTGTAATGAATCCTCTCCAACCCGTCCTCTCCCTCTGCCTATATAGAAGATCAACATGATCACTATTAACCCCCGGCACAAGGATAGGCACATCAAGTTCGTATCTAAAGGCTGAAGCCGTGCTTACAACAGGCTTCTCCTTGGCATACTTAGGCTCAAGTAAAATAGCTTGATCAGACTCTAGAGCCGTGAATACTAGGTCGCAGTCATCAACCTTCATCGTGGAAGCATCCTCAACCTTCATCTTCAAAACCTCAGGATTAGGTTCTTCGTCACAGAACCACCCCAAGGAGCCGCCTTCTCTCTTGAGAGCCTCCTCATATATCTTTCCGGCTGATCTTTGTGAAGCAGCTAGCTTAACTATATTGAACCAAGGGTGCTTCTGAAGAGCCGCTACGAACTGCTGCCCCACGACTCCAGTTGCCCCCACTACAGCGACCGAACGCATAGAAGTACCCCTATACGCCCATAAAGATATCCTTTATGTTTTAAATTTGGATGTGAGCGCAGGTTTGTTGTAGCAAAACGTAAAAATAATCATCAGCAACCTCCTTAACTGAGCTCCGGTGGTGTAGTCCGGTCAAGCATAGCGGCCTTACCTAGGAATAAAGAGGGGCCAGTCGAGTCGCTGATCGCGGGTTCAAATCCCGCCCGGAGCACTTATTATCCTAGTTTTTACACCAAATTTTAGAGCGTAGCGTATTTCCGCTATCTTTATTTATCTACGACAATGTCGTAGATCATGATGGTGCACGAAGGTGTGTCTGGGGTTTCACAGGGGCAGGAGGAGTTTCTTGAGTTAGCGTATAGGTTGACTACTTCTGGCGGTGTGGCTAGAACTAGTGATCTTGCTGAAGGGTTAAAGACTACTTTGGGGACGGTTACTAACCTCGTTAAAAGGCTTGAGCGTAAGGGGCTTGTCGTTCATCAACCCTACCGTGGAGTTGCCTTGACCCCAAAGGGTAAGCGTATCGCTGCTGAGATAGTTGAGCGGCATAGGTTGGTGGAGCACTTCTTGATCAGCTTTCTGATGATCCCTTCTAAGCGTGCGCACAAATACGCTTGCAGAATGGAGCATGCGGTGGATAAAGAAGTTGTGAACGCCTTGGCTAGCCTACTCTCCTCTACCTAAACTAGGTGTGGGTCTTTATGGCTCCAAGCGGCGAGTTCATAGAATTGCTTGAAATAATATCTTCGCTAGATCATGAAAGAAAAGGTGCTTCTTTAAGCGAAATCGCCATCAGATTAGGCTGGCCTCTTGACAAGACGCTGGAAAAGCTAAAGGATTGTGTGAAGCTCGGCTTTATCGAGCAGCATAACTCCCTCTTTAGAGTTACATCGAAAGGTGCTAACGAGATCTTAGCACATAGGGCGAAGTATCTTCACGACCACCTCATGCATAGAGGCAGAGGTAGATTATCAAGGCTACTTGAGCTGCTAACGAAAAGGGCGAGAGAAGAGGTGACTCAGCACCTTTCTATCAGACACGGCGTAGATGAGGAGACCTCAAATGCTCTTCACCAGAGCCTTCTGGAGTTTAAGGGTCAAGTTGAAGAAGTCGTGCCTTTAACCGATTTGAAGCATGGTGAAGTAGGGGAGGTTGCGTTTGTAGTCGCTGGTAGAGGATTACTCGCTAGGCTTGCGGCTATGGGCATCGTCCCAAATGTGAAGGTTACGGTTATCAGAGCAGCCCCCCTACACGGACCAATAGAGGTTTCTTTGAGAGGGGTTTCTATAATACTCGGTTATGGTGTTGCTTCAAAGATCTATGTGAGGCGCGGCTCAAGTGCTTAACACTAAAGCAGAGGCAAAGCGCATAACGATCGCGTTAGCCGGGAATGCTAATGTAGGAAAGTCAGCAATATTCAATCAGCTCACAGGGCTAAATCAGACCGTTTCTAACTGGCCTGGTAAGACGGTTGAGAGGGCTGAAGGTACACTACGTTTTCAAGAGTACACCATTAAAGTCGTTGATCTACCAGGTATCTACTCTCTCTCAACTTATTCGATAGAGGAATTGGTTACTAGAGACTATCTGGTGGAAGAGGTGCCTGATGTTGTTATTAACGTTGTGGATGCTTCAGCCCTTGAGCGTAACCTTTACTTGACGCTTCAGCTCCTTGAGTTTGAAGCCCCTCTGGTTGTAGCATTAAACCAAGTCGACTTCGCCGCCAAAAAAGGTATTGGAATTGATGTTGGGAAGCTGTCTGAACTGCTTGGTGTTCCTGTTATTCCTACGATAGCCGTTACCGGCTCTGGGATAAGTGAGCTCCTTGAGGTTTGTGTCGGTGTGGTTAAATGTGGTCGCAGAAAGGCGCAGAGCAGTTTAAAGTATGGTAAAGAGGTTGAAGAGTATGTGGGTAAGCTCTCTGAGGTGCTTAAAGAAAGGGCTCCTGCTCTAGTATCAAGGTATTCTGCAAGATGGTTGGCTATAAAGCTCCTTGAAAAAGATCCTCAGGTAGTTGAGTTGGTGAAGCGTGAGGGGTTTGGGCAGCATATCCAGGCATTGGCTGATGCAATCATAGAGCATCTAGAGAAGATGCACGGCGAGAACTCTATCCTCATAATCGCATCAGAACGATATAGTGTAGCGAATAGAGTAGCGGGTGAAGTCGTCAAGATCGCTTCGCCACCCAAACTCTCTATCGAGGAGAAGCTTAGTGATCTTACTGCGAGAGGCATATTAGGATACCTCATACTGATTACGCTCTTCATAAGCATCTTCGCAACTATATTTTATGTAGGTGGCTTCTTTGTTATACTTTTAGAGGGCTTATTCACCAATCTGTTACTACCAGCTGTCGAAGGTCTTTTAACCGCGACCTCCTCCCTCCTAGCAGCGTTTATTGTGGATGGTGTGTTGGGTGGTGTAGTAGCTGGTTTGACCGTTGTTCTACCCTATATCGTCCCCTTCTATTTGATTCTGGCTGTGCTGCAAGACAGCGGCTATCTGCCCAGAGCGGCTTTTCTTATGGATAACTTTATGCATAAGATCGGGTTACACGGCAAGGCGTTCATACCACTCCTCCTAGGTTACGGCTGTAGCGTACCAGCCTGCATAAGCTGTAGGATAATGGAGAGTGATAGAGAACGCTTCTTAGCAGCCTTTGTTACCGTGCTGATACCCTGCGCAGCGAGGACAGTAATTATTTTGGGTTTGGTGGGCAGATACCTCGGACTAGCCGCTGCAATAGCCATATACCTCTTCAACCTTATACTCGTCTTTCTCCTAGGCAGATTAGCGTACCGAACCTTCCCAGGCGAGCCAGTTGGGCTTGTGATGGAGATGCCCCCCTACAGGAAACCACTTGCCAGAGCTGTTTTGATGCAAACGTGGTCTAGGACTAGAGACTTCATACAAATAGCCTTCCCGGTTATTGTAGGAGGGTCTATGGCTTTGCAGCTGATGGATATATCTGGTCTGCTTCAGCGAGCCAGCAGCCTCCTAGAGCCCCTAACTACTATGTGGTTAGGTCTGCCTGCTGTAAGCAGCATACCTCTCGTATTCGGGGTTCTGCGTAAAGAGCTCGCTCTTATACTCTTGGGCGATGCTCTCGGCACCTTCGATTTCTCTCTAGTTCTCTCACCAGTGCAGATGGTTGTATTTACCCTCGTCAGTATGCTCTATATACCCTGTGTATCCACTGTGGCTGCTTTGCTTCACGAATTTGGCTTAAGGAGAACATTATTCATTGTTGTAGTAGATATTGCGTTAGCTCTTTTAGTCGGCGGCATAGCGTATAGGATACTGATGCTTGTAATGTGAGATAGATTAAAATCTAGGTAAAGCGTATCTAGAATTGAGTTGAGCGGAAGAGAGGATATAAACTTTCAAGAAGCATACAAGCTAACAATAGAGAATGTTAAACCTTTGGGTAGAGAGTTCGTCCCTTTAACTAAACTTATCGGGCGAGTCTGCGCTGAAGACATCTACTCTAAAGTGAACACACCTTCAGCAGATGTCTCACTTAAAGATGGTTTCGCGGTCAAGTCAAAAGATGTTTCAGGCGCAAGTTTAGCAAACCCAAAGCGGTTGCGCATCATAGGCTCACTAGCTGCAGGGGAGCAGAGAGATTTTAAGTTGACTGATGGATGTGCGGCTAAAGTGACTTCAGGCGCGCTTCTACCAAAGGGTGCGGAAGCTGTCGTCTCCATCGAGTTTACAGCTGAACGTGAGGGGTATGTTGAAGTGTATGCCGATGCTGAGCCAGGGCGGAACGTGCTGAAGCGGGGCTCAGACCTAGAGGCTGGCTCAAAGATCTTCTGTGAAGGAGAGTTACTTTACCCCTCTGCCGTCAGCCTGCTTGCTGCTGGTGGATATGACTCGGTTTGGGTTTATCAGAAGCCGTCGGTTGAGATAATCGCAACTGGTAGTGAAGTAGTAGTTCCAGGTAAAAAGGTTGGTGTCGGTAAGGTCGCTGCTACGAACCTCTTGAACATCTACTGCTGGCTTGTATCTCTTGGGCTAAGGGTGAGGAGTAGAGTGGTTAAGGATGATGTCAAAGCTATCAGAGCAGCCATCAGCGAAGCTTTACATCGAGCGGATGTGGTCTTAACGAGCGGAGGCGCTTGGAAGAGCGAGAAGGATCTAGTTGTGAAGGTGCTCGGCGATCTAGGTTGGCAGCTGATCTACCATAGAGTAAAGATGGGCCCCGGAAAAGCGGTAGCATTTGGACTATTCGGTTCAAAGGTTGTATTCTGCCTACCAGGAGGCCCTCCATCGAATGAAATTGCATTCCTCCAACTCGTTCTGCTAGCCATCTTTAAAGTGTGCGGTTTAAGGAGGTCACTGATCCCAGTGGTCAAGGCGCGTTTAGTTGAGGAGGTCAGGGGGCAGAAGGATTGGACGCAGTTTGTTTATGGTCGCCTCAAGTATGGTGGTGATGAGCCGGTAGTTGAACCTATAGCTCTTAGGCGGAGGCTTCAGGATATGGCTGAAGCGAACTCTGTGTTTATGGTTCCTGAGGGGGTGGAGGTTATAGAAGCAGGGAGCATAGTTGATGCACAGCTCCTAAGACCGCAGACGCTAGCCCCTATTCTTTAGGTAGATGTAGAAGAAGGTTAACTATGCCTAAAACTATGTAGAGGGCTTCTTCGGTTCTAATCGTCGCTGTACCTTGCTTTGGTACAAAGTTTAGGGTTATGTTTGCCACGTTTTGGAGAGAGGTTCCTTCTTCTTGGAGGATTTCTTGAAGCCCGCTTCTTGGTGATCCGAATAGAATCAAGCACCGTTCATTAGAGCGTAGGAGGGTCTGTAGTTTCTTCCAGTTCTCCGCTATGAGTTGACCTTCTCTCGATGTGGCTACTACTAGAACTGGCTTTAGGCTTTTGATGAGTTTGCTGAGCTCTTCGGTCTGTTTAACCGTGAACCCCCAGTAGCCTTTTATAGCACTTTTATCCGCTACTGTGCAGGTTAATTCAGGTTCGATACTTTCTATCCTAACAAGTATTCTACCTAGGTTTACCCCACTATCCAATAGGTGTGCTGGTTGAGATAACCCAACATCTACGTAATATGCACCTGCTCGTCTGTAACAGTATCCTTCTCTTATGTCCCCTACTTTGACTTCACTCAACTCCGTTTCTACTTGGTGGCTTGGTATGCGAAGAGGTGGGAGTATACCTGCATAAGCTAACTCAGGCATCTTGGGGAAGAGGTGTCTCCTTAGGTATTGGGGTGTCTCAATATATTGCAGGAGGATACTAAGCAGCCGCTGGTCCCTTCTTGCTCTCTCTTTCTCATCGTGGTAGATGTATATCCTACTTACCCTATGTATAGCACAGGCTCTCGCTACATAACCAGCTTTCACAGTCTTCTCCATTAGATCAACGCACTCTATTAGGGTTGAATCTGGAATTGCAACCCAAAGCTCGGTGCTCATCAACCTTACTGTCATAGCTAAGTCTATAAATAGGGTGGCTCGATTGCCCTAATTGGTATGAGCGCATCTGAGAACCCCTCTGAAGATAAGGACCTTGAGTTGATTAGAGCTAAGAAGATGCTTGAGTTAAGGAAGAAGCTGCTTAAACAGAGCGAAGAGGAGAAGAAGCCTGACCCAAGAAGCAAAGTAGTTTCGAAGCTCGTAGATAGAGGGTTAGATGTGCTTGAGGCTGCTGAAAAAGCCTACCCCGAGGAAACGAAGCTCATCGTTAAGAAGTTGGCTGAGCTTATAGAGCAAGGTTATATCCAAGGCTACATTAGAGGCGGCGAACTTCTTTCGCTCTTTAGAGCATTAGGTCTGCGCGTCTCGATTGAAACTACGATCTCTGTATTGGAAGATGGGAAGCTGGTTCCTCTTGCTGAAAAGTTCAGGCGAAAAGACTAACCCTTAACCACGCCCAGAGGCACAAGTCTGGCTACTTTAGTAGCTATCCCCACTTCGTGCGAAACCTCGGCTACTTCGTCAACATTCTTGTATGCTGCTGGAGCTTCTTCGGCAACGCCCCTCCAGCTCGCAGCTTCGATAAACACACCTTTAGACTCAAGCTCTCTCTTGATTCTATCTGCAGTATAAGCCCTGACCGCCGCTGCCCTTGAGAGCATACGCCCTGCACCGTGCGCGGTTGAGCCGAAGCTTAGAGCCATAGCCTTCTCGGTACCCTTAAGCACCCAAGATGATGTGCCCATTGAGCCAGGGATAAGCACTGGTTGGCCTACATCTCTGTATTGTTGCGGTATAGCTTCGCTCCCTGGGGGAAAGGCTCTGGTCGCTCCTTTTCGGTGCACGATAACCTTCTTTATAGAACCATCTATATTGTGGTATTCGAATTTAGCAATATTGTGGGCGACGTCATAGACCAGTTTCATCCCTAGATCTTCTTCTTTCATCTTGAAGACCTTTCTGAATGCTTCTCTGACCCAGTGTGTGATCATCTGCCTATTTGACCACGCAAAGTTGAGGGAGGCAGCCATAGCCTTCATATAATTCTCAGCCTCCTTTGAATAGATCGGTGCGCACGCTAGCTCTCTATCAGGAAGGTTTATACCATACTTCTTTGAGGTGGCTTCAATTATTCTTAAGTAATCGCTGCAGACTTGGTGGCCTAGCCCCCTAGATCCTGTATGTACAAGAACTACGATCTGCTTCTCATCAGTTATGCCGTATCTTGAAGCGGCTTCCCTATCAAATATCTTATCTACCTTCTGAACTTCTAGAAAGTGATTGCCCGAACCTAGGCTACCTAGTTGAGGAGCGCCTCTGCTCTTAGCTGTGTTTGAAACAGCAGATGGATCTGCCCCCTTCATGACCCCCTGCTCTTCACACATTTCCTTATCCTGCTCCCAACCATAGCCCTTTGAGATCGCCCACTTCACGCCATCGGTCAATACGTAATCAAGCTCACTTGGAGAGAGTTTAATGATAGCTTGGCTTCCGAGGCCTGAAGGCACCATCTTATACAAGGTTTGGAGAAGTTCCTTTAGATGAGAGCGAACCTGATCTTCGGCAAGATTTGTTCTAATGAGCCTCACTCCACAGTTTATATCATACCCCACCCCACCTGGTGAAACAACTCCATTTTCAGCATCACTAGCTGCAACACCTCCAATCGGAAAGCCGTAGCCTTCGTGCCCGTCTGGAAGCACAATGACGTGCTTGTACAAGTAGGGTAGGTGCGCTACGTTAACAGCCTGATCTATGGTTCGATCTGTGAGCATCTTAGCGAGTAGTTCATCGCTAGCGTATATCGTGACTGGCACCTTCATATCAGGCTTAAAGCCTGCTTCGATGCGGTGCTCCACCGCGCTTATCCTCTTTATCGGGAACCTAGATTGGCTCATTCGACTCACCTGTGCAGAACCTCTATCTTTTCTACCGTCTGCTTCTGTTATAAGGGTTTCTTTGCTGCCTTGATAGCCTTGGCTATACCTGTGCTGTATTGCAGCGCCTTCTTAGGCGCCTCAGCGATCCCTTCTGGTAGATTTAGCATTTCAGCCACCCTCCTCAGAACTATCTTTCTCCTCTTCTCATCGACTTTGAGCTTGGGGTGTATGTTGAGAACTTGTTTGACGAGCGGCTTAGAGGCGTATGGTAGGCTTAGATCAACATATGGTGCTGAAGCGTATTCATCTCTCTCTAAACCCCTCTCTGCCGATGAGATATCTTCTACAATGAGCTTTTGGGCAGCCTCTAGGCCTTTCGATAGGAGAGCGCGGTGGTATCGTATATAGCCCCCGAATAGTTCATCAGCCAGCTGCCCGAGCATAAGAGTCTGGTAACCCTCATCCTTTGCCCGTCTAGCCAGCAACTCTACACCAACCCCAATACTTAAGTCGAGTGCGCTTAAACTTCGGTAGGCGAGTAATCTGTTGCAAGCATCCTCTACATCCTCAGCATCAACCGTGTATAGTTCAGCATCTAAACCTAGAAGATCAGCAGCCTTAGCGCCCCACACAAGATCTCTTGACCCCTCTAAACCCAAGCAGAGCACCTTAATCTCCATAATATTTGAGGCGATCTTCGCCAGAAGCGCGCTATCTAAGCCTCCTGAGAAACCTAAAGCCACTCTACCAGCCTTCTTCAACCTCGCTTCAACCGAGGCTCTGAGCAGAGCTGAAACTCGGCTAGCCGCTTCATCCAGATCCTCCACCACACCCTCATCTCTTATTTCTGGGATCTTATACACCCGCTTCTCGCCGTAAGATAGGTAGAGTATAGCGTTCTTCGGCGCCTCCTCTGCTTCAAAGCCTAACAACTCTAAGGCGTTTCTTTCTGTTGCTGCTGCTATAAGCTCAGGCTTCTGCACGTAGTATAGTGGTTTCTGACCCAAGTGGTCTCTCACCAAAATCATCTCCTCTTCACCAGCGAAGATCATCGCATACGCTCCATCAACCGATTTCAGATCTTCAGCAGCCTCCTCAAACTGTCTGTCGAGGAGTTTGCACCCCAGTTTCTCCAAGTCGAAGTTCTCAGGCGCGTAGATCTCTCCGTGCATCGGTATAGGAGGTGGTGCTTCACCCTGAAACTTTAAGCAAACCCCAACCTCAGCAGAGTATTCATCTATGTTGCAGGCGCTTAGAGCTCCTTGCTGTGTGTAGAGGTGGAAGCCGAAGGGTGCCCGACGAATCGTCTGCCAAAGTATCTTTGTTAAGACATCTTCTTTACCCCTGCTTACACAGGCTGCCAGCCCGCTTACTGGATTCATATCAAACTCTGAACTTGCTTCTTTATCTTCTTGGCTAAAGCTGGTCCTATTTTAGGTACTGAGGCTAGCTGCTCCTCTTTGGCTAAGGCGATTTTATTGAGGTCTGTGAATCCTCGGCTGTAGAGGGCTCTGGCTCTAACCCGCCCTATCCCCTCAAGTTTAGTTAGAGGCAGCAGCTCCGCTCTAACACCATACTTTACTCTCATTCTCAACTCTTCTATCTCATCTGTCAAGTAGTTGATCTGTAGCAGTTTAGCGATCTCCCTTAGAGAGTAGAGTAGCCATTCCGCGTTCTCGGTTATTCGGTAGAGGTCTCCGGGTTCAACACCGTACTTTTCTAGTATGCTGTCTTCACTAGCCTCTCTTATCCAAGCATCTAATACAAGCACATTCCTAAAAGAGTCTGAGCCGCTCCAGTATGATTTCTCCTCATATGGTTGTATGAGGAATGCTTCACTATGCTCCTCTATGTACTCCTTTGCCTCCATCGTGTCTTTGCTCCTAAGAGCAAGTTTAGGTGACATATCAGGCGCTATTAAGATGAGGTGAATTATACCTGCATCATATTTTCCCCCAACTCTGCTTCTTTGAAGCGCTTCCTTGAATAGCACACCAGTCTCAGGATCTATGTAAAGTAGAGAAATGCGTTTCCCAAAATCGGTAGCCATGTATCTCCGACCGATCTTCTCGATTAACCCATCCCTTAGCAAAGTTGATAAGCATCTGCTCAACCTAATCTTAACCGTAGGTCGCCTATACTGAAGCATAAAGAGCGTCTTAGAGAAGAAGTCATAGATATCCTCCTCACTCAAACCAGGTAGGCTAGCTATAGTAGCTAACAGATGTGTCCTAAGTACTCCTTCGTCTGAAAGCTGTGATGTGATAGGCTCTGGCTTACCCCGAATATAGCTCTCAAAGAGTTCTTCTTGGCTGAATGAGGGAGATGCTAACAGTATCGTCTCGCCTATATCGTCAAACTTAGGTCTACCCGCTCTGCCACACATCTGCTTATACTCCAGCACAGAAAGCAAGCTCTGCCCCCCGTAATCAGAGTCATATCTGTAAAGGCTGGATATCACAACCCTTCTAGCAGGTAGGTTAACTCCTGCTGCAAGTGTGGGTGTGGCGGTTAGGATCTTTATCAACCCATTTCTGTAGGCTTCTTCAACAACCCTCCTATGAGGAGGTGCTAACCCAGCGTGATGGAAGGCTGAGCCGCATTGAACCACCTCAGCCAACGATCTACTTAGAGAAGTTTCTTCAGCCTCGGTCAATATCCTTCTACTTACATAATTGAGTTCTTGGACCTCCATATCTGTAAGGTACTGTTTAGTCACCTCAGCCGCCTTCGCTGCTAAGCTTACAGCTCTTCTCCGAGTTTCAGCGAATATCAGCGCCTGCCCACCCTCTTCAAGCACGTCAGCAGCAACATCTATAGCAGCCCCCCTTCCCGTATTCTTTACGGTCTTAATCCTACCATCAGCGTAAACGATCTTACCGTAATCCCAAACTCCCTCAACGAGCTTCACAGGTCTCCAATCGAGGTTGATCAGCTCTGCATCGAGCCACCTAGCTATTGTAGATCCATTAGTAACCGTTGCGCTTAAACCTATTATTTGGGAATCTGGGGCGAAGGCTCTGATCTTAGATAGTATGCTCTCTAAAGTGGGTCCTCTGCGTGGTAAGCCAACAAGGTGCACCTCATCCGCAACATACAACTTAACGTCATCGATCCATGAAGCGCCGTGTCTAAGAATCGAATCAAACCTTTCGTTAGTCAAGATTATCAGATCCCCATCTCTGAGAAATTCGCCCGAAGAATCATAGTCCCCTGTTGATATACGCACCTTCACATTCGAACCATCCGATTTTTTCAAAGCTTCAAGCATCTTAAACTCATCATACTTCTCAGCAGCCAAAGCTCTTAGAGGGGTAAGATAAACCACCTTCCCACCCTCGTCCAGAATCTTCTTGCCTGCGGCGATAATCGCGATGAGCGTCTTGCCGCTCGCAGTTGGTGTGGTCAGCAGGACATTTGTTCCTTGCAGCACACCCCTCTTCACTGTTTCTTCTTGAGGTGGATAGAGATCTACATAACCCTTCGATTCCAGCAGCTCAATTAACGCTTTAGGTGCCTCTAGGTCTCTTATACGCAAGAAGTCTGATCACACAGCTTTCTTGAAATATCCTGGTTTGAATTCATATATTTGTCCACTTCTGTGGAGAATCTGAAGCATACGCTCAGCATCTTCTCTTTTAAATTTACCTGTCTTGATAAGCTCTTCTATGAACACCTTCGCCTCTACGGGTTTCTGTTCAGATCCAGTAAGTGATTTAAACACATCTAAGGCTGTCTCAAGAAGAGTTCTTTCGCTCAAAGGTCTCCCATGCATGACACCGAAATCGACTTTACCAGTCTTCACATCTACACTTACTGTAGTCAGCATCCTCTCCATAAGCGAAATAGCCCTTAACGCATCCTCCTCATTCACCTTATCTCTTAGCATAACCCTTGCTCTAGCTGTTGCTAACCTGATCAGCGACTCAAGCTGCCTAGGTGTAATCGTTATCATAGCGGCGTCACCCACACTACGCATCTTAAGATAGTATTCCAGAAGCTTCTCTTCAGCCTCAGGCGTCAAGACCGGGTTGATTCTCTTAGCGTAGATTATGTATTTTCGAAGTAAATCCACACTAATAGGCGGTGGGGTTGCGAAGCTACCCTTTCTATGCGTCTCAAGAATATGCCTAGCTACCCTCTCATCCCCCGCCCTTTCAGGCACATCTCTTAGAACAAAAATCAGATCGAACCTAGTGAGAAGGGGAATAGGTAAGTTAACATTATCAGTCAAGTTCCGGTGTGGATCATACTTGCCTAACGTCGGGTTCAACGCCGCGAATATAGCTGTTCTAGCATTCAATGTAGCAACTATACCGCCCTTAGCAACACTGCAGGTCTGCTGTTCCATACACTCATGCAAAGCACTCCTATCCTCAGGTCTCATCTTATCAAACTCATCTATGCAAGCCAGCCCCTGATCCGCCAAAACAACCGCTCCAGCCTCAAGCATCATCATACCAGACTTTTCTCTAACCACAGCAGCGGTTAAACCAGCGGCAGTCGATCCTCTGCCTGAAGTATACAGTGCCCGTGGGGCTACTCGGGCTACATACTTTAACATCTCAGATTTGGCTGTCCCCGGATCGCCAATCAAAAGCACATTTATGTCACCTCTTAAAGTCGTGCCATCTTCCAAAATACGCTGAGGTGCTCCGACTATCTGCAGAAGTATAGCCTCCTTTTGTGTTTCGTAGCCGTAGATAGACGGTGCGATAGATGCTATCAACCTCTCGTAGGCAGCTTGCTGAGAAGCGATGCTCTTTATGATCTCTTCATCCTCTTTTGTTATAAGAATCTTTTCAGGCGTCTCCCCTAGCGTCTCAACATTATTGCCGTCAAGTCTGGAGCGGAAGAGCCTAAACTTGACACCACTCTGCGCTGACTCAGGCTCAGCCCTCAGAATCCCTGTAACGATCACCCTATCTCCCGGTCTCGCTTTATTTACGAGATCTCCTATTAGACTTACATCTGTCGTCTGAGGGAGCTGTCCAGGTGGAAGCTCCTCAGGCAGTTCCTGAATCCTTATAACTTGGTAGTCTACGAACTCAGTCTTCTTGGAGTCTAATTCGAACTCTTTAGATTCCTTGCATCCATTGCACATTCTCGGCTTGAGAAGAATGGGCCCTTTCTGTTCAACTTCGTTGATATGCCCGCATTTCTTGCACCTCCACGCAGCCCTAGTCGCTAATGGTCTCAGCTCAGATGTGCGCACAACCATCCCAGCTACAGAAATTAGTTGATCTAGATACTCAGTCGATATTCGCCTTAGTTCGATCCTCGTAGGCAGTCCTCTTATCCTAACGGTCAGTTCGCTAAGTATCCTCTCAGCATATGTTGCGTTCTCGACCCTAATTGCTTCGTATGCCGCCCGCTTAAAAGATGTTAAAATTTCATCAGGTTCACGCACAAGCTTCTCAGCAACATCTACATTGTAGAATGATAGGTCATCAAAGTCTACTAGGAGAGACTTCGCACCAGAAACCGGAATCTGTGAAACACGTTCCCTATACTTTAGAGCCCCACTTCTATCTCTATATGTCTTTAGAAAGTCGCTAAACAGGTCCTGCAGACTTGCTTGGGTAAGTTCAGCCATTACTCATCACCTATAACTGAAGATAACCAACCTTTGGTCAAGCCCTTAACAGATTCAAGAAGCTTCTGCTCTTCAGGCGTAATCTTTTCAATCAAATCAGAGGTTAAGGTTGAAGCCGAAGCTATGTACAGAAGCTTCTGAACCCTATACCTCATCAAATCACGAGCAGCAGCTGCATTCTTTTCAAACTGCGCTACGAACTTGGGGTCGCTGCTTGCTTTCTTAGACAGACCCTTGAGGAAGACCTTAAGGTTGATGTAGAAATCCTTCTTTAGGGTTGAGAGTTGTAGCGGACCTTGCATACGTTCTCTGCTTAGCGATTTAAAGAGTTCTGTTTCAAATCCTTCATTTGGCGCTAAAGCCAAGCCTAGATCAACTAATACCTCCCCTACCCACCTAGGTACATCTAGAGCAGCTCCCTCTGGTTGCTCATCTATCTTAAACGACGGTAAATCGACAGCTGGGATGCTGCGCTTAAGAAGAACTTTAGTCGAAGATAGGGCTAGGAGATTCTCCCTTATTTTCAATAGAGACTCTATGGGTGAAATTGTCTTGTCCACTCTAAGCCCCTCTCCTTACCATTTTCCCTTCCCTAACCTTTAAACTTGCCCCCAACACTTTTTTAGCAAAAAGATGCAAACAGTTAAAAGCCTTAACTACGATAATAATTATTCAGATGGTCAATAGCTCAAGTTTAAAAGAAGAGTTCAATCAGTGTGCTAGGAAGGTGGTGATGAGGCTATGCTAACTCTCGAAGAGAGAATAAAAGCTGTATTGGCAAAAATAAACAAGGAGATCGGAGAAGATATAGCCCTACGGTACGATGGGTTTGAGAAGGGAATACTCAAAATTCGGCCATCCGAAGGTTGCTCAGAATGCAAACTCTTAGCATTCGAGCTTCAAAAAGGCATACTTAACACGATCAAAGAAGAAGTGCCTGAGGTCTTAAGCATAGTGCCACTTGGACCAGCCTTCGCAGAAGCCTACTGTGAAAGATGCCATATGCCTCTCGAAAAATGTATCTGCGCTTGTCCGTATTGTGGAAAGACCGATGATTGTGACTGCGCTCTAGGATATGGGAGAGCAACTGGCGGTTAAGGCTTTGATAAACAACTTTACGTGCACAATCGGAGGTCAGCAGGGTAGCGGCGTCGATACCTCTGCAAACATCTTCGCCAAAGCCTGTGGCTTAGCCGGTCTTCACATATATGGGAAAAGAGAATACCATTCTAACATAAAGGGTATGCATAGCTACTTCCAGCTTAAGGTGGCTGATAAACCCTTAAGATCACTAACCAGCAGAGTCGATTTACTGGCTTCATTTGACGAGGAAACTATAGCTATACACTTAGGTGAAGTCGTTGCTGGAGGCGGGGTAATCTACGATCCAAAACTCTTAGACAAGAAGATCGCAGCTATACCTACCCTAGATAATATTGTGAAGAACAGGTTAATCAAACGGCTTGAAAATCAAGGTTTAAACCCTACAATAGGAAGCCTAATAGAAGAAGACAAGGCAAGAGGTGTGCAGACATACCCTATACCGTACGATGAGCTGCTCAGTGAGATATCTAGAGGCTCGGAAAAAAAGATCAGCGAATTAGCTAAGATGATCAATGTGTTGACTGTAGCTTCAAGCCTAGCACTATTGGAGCTTGATATGACATTCATAGAGCAAGCCATAAAGAATGTCTTCAGAGGCAAAGCCAAACTCGTCGAAGAAAATGTTAAAGGCGCTAAGCTAGCCTACGATTATGTTAAGAAGCGGTACAGCAACTCCTACCCTTATAAACTGAGGAGCCGGCCTAATGGTAGGCAGATTCTGCTCACAGGCAATGAATCCGTCGCGTTAGGTAAGCTTGTTGGAGGATGCAGATTCCAAACCTATTACCCGATTACACCGGCTGCGGATGAAAGCATCTTCTTAGAGGCACATGCTCTGTTTAGACTCAATGGCGGGAGTGAACTAGGGTCCATGGTGGTCTTCCAGACAGAGGATGAGCTAGCAGCATTAACGAGCGCTACTGGAGCGGCACTGGCAGGGGCGCGTGCAGCAACATCCACTTCAGGGCCGGGTTTCTCGGTTATGGTTGAGGGGTTAGGGTGGGCTGGTATGAATGAGGTTCCGGTTGTTGTGACGCTATACCAAAGAGGAGGTCCATCTACTGGTCTTCCAACAAGGCACGAGCAAGGTGATCTGAGGTTCGTTTTGCACGCGGGGCACGGTGAGTTTCCAAGAATTGTTATAGCGTCAGGTGATATTGAGGAAGCATTCTATGATGCAGCTAAGGCATTTAATTACGCTGAAAAGTATCAGACCGTTGTAATACATCTGGTGGATAAAGCATTGGCGAATAGTAATCAGACAGTAAATCTTGATCCGAGCTTGGTAAAGATTGAGCGTGGTAGTCTTCTTAGTGAGGAGGATATTGCGAAGATTAATAATGCAGGTGGAGAGTATAGGCGATTTGCGTTTACACCAACAGCTGTTTCTCCTAGGGTTAAACTTGGTACGAAAGGTTGTGTGTATTGGGCTTCTGGGGATGAGCATGATGAGTTGGGGCATATATGTGAGAACCCAGAGAATCGGGTTATGATGATGAATAAGAGGATGAGTAAATTAGAGCTCGTTGAGGAAGAGGTGCCGATAGAGGAGAAGGTCAAGTACTATGGAAAGGAGGATGCGAAGTTCAAGATTATAAGCTGGGGCTCAACCAAAGGCGCGATCTTAGATTCTCTTGATGAGTTGACTCGTGAAGGTGTAGACATAGGTTTCCTCCAGGTAAAGATGCTCTGCCCTTTACCCTCTCAGCACATAGCGAACATTCTTGAGGACTCAAAGGTAATGGATATCGAGATGAACTATTCAGGTCAGCTAGGTGGTTTAATTAAGGAGAAGACTGGCATAAAGATAGACAACTATATCGTCAAGTATAACGGGAGACCTATGCTGCAAGACGAAGTGTGTGAAGCAATAAGGTCAGTTGTGGAAGGTAAGGCACTGAAGAGGAGGGTTCTGACACTTGGCGCTTAAGCTAGCGGACTTCAAGGAGCAGATACATAATGACTGGTGCCCAGGATGCGGGGACTTTGGTATACTTAGCGCTCTTCAGTCTGCTTTAGCAGAATTGGACCTAAAACCTTATGATGTGGTGATCTTCTCTGGTATAGGCTGCTCTGGCAAGCTTCCTCATTTTGTCAAATCTTACGGTATCCATACTCTACACGGCAGACCTCTACCATATGCTCTAGGCGCCAAGTTAGCAAATCCTGAGCTCGAGGTTATAGCTGTAAGTGGAGATGGTGACGGTCTGGGCATAGGTGTTAGCCACTTTATCCACGCTGGTAGAAGGAATGTTGATGTGACATACATTGTGCACGATAACGGCGTCTACGGACTCACAAAAGGCCAAGCATCCCCTACGCTGAAGCTTGGCGTTAAGACTAAAGCGATACCAGAGCCTAACATAAACGATGCCATTAACCCAATCTTTCTAGCACTTTCATCAGGTGCAACCTTCATAGCCAGAGGCTATGCTTACGATATCAAGCATCTGAAGGAGGTCTTCATGAAGGCGATAAAGCACAAGGGTTTCGCATTCGTAGATGTGCTCCAGCCTTGCCCAACCTACAACGATATAAACACTAAATCCTTCTATTCGGGTGAAGATAGACTGAATCCGGTGACAAAGAAGCCAAGACCCCGTGTATATAGGCTTGAGGATATGGGTTATGACCCTGTTGTGCGCCCTGATATGACGAAGGAGCAAGTTATGGCGAAGATCTCTAAGGTGATTGAACTCTCACTTGAGTGGGGTGATCATATACCGATAGGGGTCTTCTACCAGAATGAGACCTTACCCACCTATGAACAGAGGCTAGAGCACAGATTACGCACCTATCTATCTAACCCTCCAGCTAAACAGAAGATAAGCACACCAGAAGGCTACCCAGCAGCTGACATAACTGAGATACTGCAGGAGTTGGCTGTTTAAACGGATCTTCTGCACGCTAACCTATCACAGCTTTAACCCAGCTGATGGTCTTCCGCAACCCTTCTTCAAATGGGACTACTGGTTCGTAGCCGAGTAGCAGCTTAAGTCTTGATATATCTGGGTAGCTTCTCATAGGCTCCTTCTCCGCCTCACTTCTAGGAGGTAAGTCTGATAGCTCAGAGTTAGAGTTTGTCAAACGTTTGATCTCCATAGCAATCTGTTTGATCGAGCGTTCAACCCCCGTTCCTACATTAAAGATTTCACCTACAGCCTTTTCGTTGATTAGACAGAGTTCTATCACCCTGGCGTAGTTCTCAGCATAATAGGGATCAGTCGTATCAGCCCCTCCGTTGTATAGCGGTATAGTCTCACCTTTTAGGCAACATCTTATGAAGTTCGGTATAGCTGCTGTAAGCCTCTCGTATTCGCCAAAGATCTTCCAGGACCTCAGGATAGTCGCTTTAAGCCTCTTAGTAGCAACATAGCTTCTTACAAGATGTTCTCCAACAACCTTTGAGTAATCATAGGGCGTTCTAGGGTTGAACGGTGTGCTCTCCTTTACAGGAAGCTCTACAGGCACGCCATAAACGTTGGCTGAGCTCGCGTAGATGAACCTCTCGACATCTTTCCTTGACGTAGCCTCTAGTAAATTGAGTGTGCCAAAGTCATTCACCATGTATGTTTTATAGGGGTCCTGTAAGCTTATCTTTATGTCCGTTACAGCAGCTAAGTGAACAACCGCGTCGAACCTAAGCTTGGCAACCACATCCAGAACAAACACACTATCAGAGAGGTCTCCATTCACATCAGCGCCCTTAAGATCTATAGTAATAACATCAAACCCCCTCTTAGAGAGGTATGTTGTGACGTGCCGCCCAATAAACCCAGAGGCACCGGTTACAAGCACACAGAGGTTAGGCATAAGGTCAGCCTCTCTACTCTATCATATAAAAGCTGTTTTGCTTCCTCGAAGGTAGCAACTTATGTTGCTGGTTGCTAGATTTAACGGTAAGTTAAAATATTATCTCTATCTCAGCTCCTCGGAATGAGTGATGGGAAATCACCTCAATGTGCCAAGTGTCCGTTGAAGCCTTGCGCCATTGATCCGGAAGCTAAAAAACCTACTTTCTGCCCTATGGTTGTATACCCTAAGATCGTCGAGGAATCTATGAAGGAGTATGAGAATGAATTTATTAAGAATATTCACCGCTCCTCCACACTTATGGAAAAGGAGGGGTATGGCTTCTGGCCTAGAGTTAGGGAGGTTGTTGAGCTTTGTAAAAGGCTCAATATTAAGAGGATTGGCGTTGCCTTCTGTGTAGGATTAAGTGAGGAGGCTGGTAGGCTGGATAAGGTTTTTGAGGCGTGGGGGCTTGATGTTTACTCTGTAGCCTGTAAATGCGGCTCCATAGATAAGACACGCATCGGTTTTGAGGAGAAGGATAAGAGGAAACCTGGGCGTTATGAACCTATATGTAACCCTGTTCTTCAAGCGATGATATTAAACTACGTTGGTACAGAGTTAAACGTTGTCGTGGGGCTATGTGTGGGTCATGACACTATATTTATGAGGTATTCAAAGGCCCCGATAGTTTACCTGATAGCTAAAGATAGAGCTACAGGTCACAATCCAGCCGCTCCCCTGTACACTCCGAACTACTTCTCAAAACGCATCCTACCCTACTCAGATTAACCCATAAGCCTTTATGAAATGATAGATATCAAGTTCCTTCCACTCTAAGAATTCGGAGTAATGCTCATAAAAACAGGTGTTCACCTGCTGTATGCTGAGACCATATATTTGTAGAGCATGTGATACGTGTTGAATCTTGGTGCTAAGAGCTTTATGGAGCTTTTCATCATCTTTATCCATTCGCCTCTAGTCTTAAAATATCGTGGGAGGATAATGTACTCTAACTTCCCGTATAGATCTTCTAGTTCCTTAACATGCCGCTCCTCAGCGGATATGTTAGCATCTGGATGTGGACCTATAGCCCAACCTGTTACTCCTTCTATCCAGCCTTCGAGCCACCATCCGTCCAGTACACTGAAGTTCAACACACCGTTAAGCGCAGCCTTCATACCACTAGTTCCGCACGCTTCGTAGGGCTGTAAGGGGGTGTTGAGCCAGATATCACACCCCGAAACCATCTTTAAAGCTATATCTACGTTGTAGTTCTCGACATAGGTTGCTTTTAGTTGTCCGCTGAGTTCTCTTATACAGCGGTGCGCAGCCTCTATCATCTCCTTCCCCTGTATGTCGCTGCGATGTGCTTTCCCAGCCATAATTATCTGAAGATTACTTCCTTTTCCAATCCTCCTTAACCTTCGTAGATCAGAGAAGATCAATGTGTGTCTCTTGTAGCCCGTGGCTCTTCTAGCAAAACATATGGTTAAAGCATCGTAAGATAAATCGCTGGAAGTCTTATGGTTAACATAATCGATCAAATCTCTCTTAGCGTCTAAGTGAGCTTGCCAAAGTTCATCATCAGGTATGAGGTCTGCTCTGCTTAAGATCTCAGGCTCCTTACTCCAGCCTGGTAAGTATTTGTCGTAGAGTGCTTTTAGGCTTCTGCAGACCCAAGCGTATGGGTAGACCCCGTTAGTTATAGCTTTTATATCGTGGTTCGGGTAGAGTTGTCTTGCGACTTCGCCGTGCTTCTTACTCACACCATTAGCAAATCCACTTAGGTTCAAACCGAGAAGCGTCATATTCAGCGCGTCGTGCCCACCATATCTTTTCAGCTGCTCTTCAGATACTATGTCACCTAAGATACTATTCACCAAGCTATAAGGGAAGATGTCGTTGGATGAATGTACAGGTGTGTGGGTAGTGAAGACACACCTTTTCTTAACATCATCTTCAGCCATCTCGTGCCTTCTTAGGAGTTCAATGGTCACCAAGCTTGTATGCCCCTCATTCATATGATACTTCTTAACTGCGTAACCTAGGGTGTCGAGCATCCTAACCCCTCCTATCCCTAAAACCGCTTCCTGTTTCAGTCTACAAGATCTGTCATCATTGTAGAGAAGTGATGTTATCTCTCTGTCTTCAGGCACATTTGCATCCAGATTGGTGTCTAGGAAAATAAGCGGAATAGATGATCCATCCTCACCCTTTACGTCCATCTTCCAAGCACCTACCTTGACGCTTCTACTATCAAGCTCAACTGCAACCTTAACAGGGAGTTTGGTCAGATATTTGGATGGGCTCCACTCATCCAACTCTTCAGTCTGCTTTCCCTCAGAGGTTAAGATCTGCTTATAATAGCCTCGCCTATGAAGTAAGGTTACACCGACGAATGGCATATTTAGGTCAGCCGCTGCCCGAAGGGTATCTGCCGCGAGTATTCCAAGCCCACCGCTGTAGGTGGGCATATCGCTGAAGAATCCTACTTCCATAACGAAGTAAGCTATGATGCCGTCGTTGATGGGGTTCTGCATTATAGGTCGCCGAAGGGTTTGTCCTTTTACACTAATACTATTAAAGGTTATGGGTAATTTTCTTTAGCTAATGGGCAACAGTTGTGATGTAATGTATATCTCTGCGAATAGTGTTATATGTATAGTTTAATCTAAAGTTAAATTCTATTGAAAAAGTGAATAGCAAGGTTGTTAAACTTTATTCTGCTGTGGGTGTTTGAAGTGGTTTGAGTGCGGAAAGGGGTATGGAGGAACTTAGAAGCTACGATGTGATAAATGATAAGATTCGCCATGGTGATGCCGTTGTCATGACAGCTGAAGATTTCATCTCTTACGTTGAACAGAGTGGGTTGGAGAAGGCGGCTAAAGAAGTGGATATAGTCACGACAGGAACCTTCGGTGCAATGTGCAGCTCAGGCGCTTTCCTGAACTTTGGGCACACTGAGCCTCCTATGAAGATGATAAGATGCTGGCTCAACGATGTGCCTGTGTACAAAGGGCTTGCTGCTGTAGATGCATATTTGGGCGCTACAGCTATGAGTGAAACAAGACCTTTTGAATACGGTGGGGGGCACGTCATAGAAGATTTGGTTTCAGGTAAAGAAGTGGAGTTAAGGGCTGAATCGTATGGTACAGACTGTTACCCCAGACGAAGTCTGGAGACTACTATAGTCTTAGAGGATCTTAACCAAGCCTACCTCTATGACCCACGTAATGCATATCAAAGATACAACTCTGCAACAAACAGCTCTGACCGTATCCTCTACACATATATGGGAACTCTCCTACCAAGGTTCGGTAACGTAACCTTCTCAGGCTCAGGTCAGTTAAGCCCACTTTACAAGGATTTAGGCTTAGAGACTATAGGATTCGGAACTAAAATATTCCTAGGAGGAGGTGTTGGCTACGTTGTAGGAGAAGGGACCCAACATAAGCCTCAGAGCAGATTCGCAACCATCGCGGTTAAAGGTGATCTAAGAAGTATGAGCGGAGAGTATCTGAAGGGTGCTGTCTTCTACAACTACGGCACGACCCTTTACGTTGGTGTAGGCATACCTATTCCGATCATAAATATGCGAGTTGCATCTACAGCTGCCCTTAGAGATGAAGACATCCAGGTCGATATACTTGATTACAGTGTGCCATCTAGGGATAGGCCAACAATCAAGAAGAGCAACTACGCTGAACTCAAATCAGGTAAGGTAGTTATAGGAGATAAGGATGTGCCTTCATCTCCTCTTTCAAGCATAAGAGCCGCTAGGAAGATAGCTGAGACGCTGAAGCGGTGGATTGAGAGTAAAGAGTTCTTACTACAACGTCCAATAGAACTCTTACCAAATTATAGGGAGTTTAAGCCGCTTAAGATCAAGAGGCGTGAAGTAACCGTGGGGGATCTTATGATGCCTCTTTCTGGTCTCATCGTAGCTAAACCTGAGGATGACATAAAGAAGGTTGCGAAGATGATAGTCGATAAGAATATCGACCACGTGCCTATCGTGAGCGAAGAAGGTGCGCTGATAGGGATCGTAACCACGTGGGACTTAACGAAGGCTCTGGCGGAGGATAAGAAGACCCTTAAGGAAATAATGACAAGATACGTCATAACAGCAAGAGAATCTGAGAGAATAGATGATGTTGCGAAGCGTATGGCGCAGCACCATATCTCAGGGTTGCCTGTAGTTGATGATCTTATGCGGGTTAAGGGGTTGATTACGTCAGACGATATATCTAGAAAACTTGTCGGGAGGAGAAGCATATGAAGGTGAAGCTTCGCTATTCACACGAAGTCGCCTCGAAACCCATCTTAGCTGAGATCATTCTGAAGACTGGGCTGCTGATCAACATACTTGAAGCCAAGCTCACACCTAAAGAAGGAGAAATGGTTATAGATATCGCTACACAAGGCTCGGCTCTAAAGAACGCCTTAGGATATCTTAGATCAGCTGGGCTCGAGGTTACCGAGCTTCGTAGCCTAGTTGAGGTCGATAAAGGGCTATGTATATCTTGCGGCGCCTGCATCTCACCTTGTCCATCAAGAGCGATCAGCTTTGACCCAAGCTTAGATATTGAGATAGATGCAAAGAGGTGTATAGGTTGTGGCATATGTGTAAGGGCCTGTCCACGCAAAGCTATCCAATTGATCTAAGTGTCGCGGTACCCTTTCCTGGCATAAGCCTCACTTACTACAGAGGTCTCTACTACGCTAAAGCGAAGATCAAAGAGTCAAACCTACATATAATATCTGATAAAGAAGAAGCCATAGCTGTCGCTTTAACAACTGTTTACAAGCAGAGGCTCCTTCTTGAACACTACATAAGAAAGGATCTGAGATTCAGATACGCACTTAAACCGATAAAACCACTCGAAGAGGCGCCAGAAGCGGTGAAACTTTCCTGCGAAGCCGCCGAAGTTGCAGGGGTCGGACCTATGGCTGCTCTGCCAGGCGCGTTAGCTGATTTGGCCACAAAGAGCATGATTAGGGCGGGTTGCAGAGTAAGAGTGGTTGAAAATGGTGGTGAGGTTTCAGCCATTTCAGATAGGGAACTATGTGTTGCGCTTTATGCTGGTGCATCCTCTATCTCCTCAAGAATAGGTTTCCTATTAGAGTCCCGTGATTTACCTGCTGGGTTGGCTACTAGCTCAGCAACTGTTAGTCACGCGGTTAGTTTCGGCGAAGCTGATGCTGCTTTTGTATACGCAAAAGATGCTACCTTGGCTGATGCGGCTGCGACCAAGATATGTAATGCAGTCAAAGGAAGTGACGAGGATGCTGTTCAGAGGGGGTTGGAGGAATCGGATAAGGTAGATCACATTTATGGTGTGCTTATAGTTAAAGGTAGGTATGTGGGGAAGAAAGGCAGGTTACCTAGGCTCGTAAGAATCAGAGGTCTAGAGCTTAGTAGACCAGACTACACTGAACCTTTCTCATACCGATAGTTTAACACACGAAAGATATTTTTAGCGGTTCAAACTACCAGAAAGGCAAAATGAGTGGTTTGATAGATGTAGAGACACTAAGCAGAATAGAAGCCAGACTAAAGGAGATTGAGGAGAGGCGTGAAAAGATCCTGAAAGATATGCGAACGATAACGTTGAATGCATCCAAAGCGATTATAAGCGTGCACGCTAAGAGAAAGAAGAATGCTGAACGCCTTCTTGAAGAATCGAAGAAGGTTCTGATCGAAACATCTAAGATCGCAGGCAACGACCTTCAAAAGTATCTGGTTCAACCAGCCGCTGAATACGTTGAAGCATCTATAACGATTGCCATATCGGAGAAGAAGACCATCCCTAAGCAAGAAGATTTGGATGTAGATGACATACCCTACCTCTTAGGTATACTAGATGCTGTGGGCGAAATCAAAAGAATGGTTTACGACCGCCTAAGGGAGGGTAGGGTAAAGGAGGCCATAAGGCTCTTCAAGGCGATGGAAGATATCTACGCTTCGTTGACACCTTTCGCAGCATATGACCACATTGTGCAAGGTATAAGGAGAAAGACTGATGTAGCAAGAGTGCTTATAGAAGATACAAGAGCCATCGTGACTGAAGAATTAAGACGTAGCAAGCTTATAAAAGATCTTCAGAAGACTTTGAAAGTAGTGTGCAGCGATGAACCTTGAATCCACTCAGACTCAGATACTCTTTTTTAGGTCGATACAGAACGCTGTAGCTAAACTATATCGAAGTGGGAAGGTGTCGAGCATAAGCAAGATATGCGGTCTTGACGCGGCTTATAAGAACGATTCAGCTACAGCAGCCGCTGTGATCTGGCAGATCGACAAAGGTGTTATCGAAAAGAGTGTGGAAGTAAGCAGACCGTTTTTCCCTTATGTGCCAACACTTCTCTACGCTAGGGAAGCGCCCTTACTATTGTCCGCTTACAGGAACCTTAAAACCGTTCCGGATCTCGTTCTTGTGGATGGTCACGGATTAGCCCATCCTAGGAGGGCTGGGTTAGCGACGATTATGGGCATACTTCTTGACTTACCTACAGTAGGTGTGGCAAAGAGACTTTTGGTTGGTGAAGTTGAAAATAGCTGTAAGGTTGTCTCTAAGATACTTTATGAAGGTCGATGTGTAGGCTACAGGGTTAAACCTGAAGGAAGCAGAGCTTTTTACGTAAGCCCAGGGCATAGAATAGGGCTGAATGGTGTGAGGCGAATAATTCAACTACTTGGTTTAAGATACCCAGATGCGCTGAAAGAGGCTGATAGCCTTGCAAGGAGCTGGAGAGAAGCAGCCGAAGATTAAACCTGCGCTCATACCTACGCTCATAGAGATTCTTCTCTTAGGTGCTAAAGATGAGCCGATCAAGATATCAACCTATGAGTTAGCGAAAAGAGTAGGCCGCTCGCAGCAAGCAGCTTCCAACCACCTACTTGAGTTAGAGAAAGAGGGATACATAGAGAGGTTAAGAGTTAAAGGAGGCTACGGCATAAAACTCAGCGAACAAGGTCTGCAGACCCTAACCCACCTCTATCATAGATTGAGGCAGGCTTTGGAGGCGCTACCTGAATCGATAACCCTGCAAGGTAAGGTATTCACAGGCATCGGAGAAGGCGCTTACTATATTTCTTTAAAGGGTTACCGAAAGCAGTTCATAGCGAAGCTTGGATTCGACCCCTACCCTGGCACATTAAACATAAGGCTCTCTAACCCTCTAGCAAGGAGATTAAGAAGAGATTTAGAGCATTACCGTGGTATAAGGATACATGAGTTTGAAGACGGGCAACGAACATACGGCGGTGCCAGATGCTTCAGAGCAACCATAAATGATGCTATGGAAGGAGCGGTCTTAGCCATAGATCGCACACATTACGACGATAGCGTCGTTGAATTTATAGCGCCCACGAATGTAAGAGAAAAGCTGGGGCTGAAGGATGGTGCTGAAGTAACTCTTAACATTCGCTTAACTGAGGATGATTCAGAGTGCTAGAAATCCTCTAACACATCTCTTGATCTAAGTATGTTTGATGTCTTTATGTTAGGTTTAGGTGTATCCAATCTAACCACCTTTACTTTCACGCCTCGCTTTCCACTCTCTGAACGAAGATCCTCTTCTCTATGCTTTTGATCGTACCCTATCGCTATGATGTCTGGGCGTATGGCTTCAACAACCTCGTATATGTTAGATTCACTACCGAGGAGCGCTAAATCCACGTATCGGATTGATGAAACAAGCTCCACCCGCCCAGATTCACTATTGACAGGCATATGCCCCTTGTTCGCTAGGACGGTCTTATCTCTAGCAACCGAAACGATCAGCACATCACCCAGAGCCTTGGCTGATCTTAATGTGTAAACGTGCCCTGGATGTATTACATCGAAGACCCCTCCTGCTAAAACCACCTTCAGAGCAGCTCTACCCTTATCAGTGAGCGTGTATGTGCCGCTGCTTCCTTTAACTAATCCACCTCTAACAGCTTCTCTAATAAGCCTCTTCAGTGTCAAAAGGTTAAAAGGCAGTAGCAACACCAGATCATCTACTTTAGCAACACCATACTTTGTCTGCAAGATGAATATCTTTGCTAAGACTTCTTTTATCTCTCTGCTCACCAAGGAACCTCGACCAACCCTAAGAAGCGAAGTGAATCCAGAAGCCCCTCTGCATACCCTATGCTCAATATAGCCAGCTCAGGCTTCCCTTCGTTTAGAAACCTGAGCGCATCGCTGCTGTAGCAATCAACATTCTCAAGCAGATCTAACGTGTTCAGTTGAAGCCTCTTTGCACCAAGCATCTCTCTCACCCCAACTAACGCTTTACGGGTCTTCTCCACATACCTAGGTACTAAAACGTTAGCTTTACTCTTAGCATACAGAGTGTTGTTAAACTCGCTGCACCCAGAGCACTTAAACAGCACATCCAAAGCCTCAGCCTCGGTAAAATGAAGATCCGCAGGTATAACTATACTGTAAGGAGGCTCACCGTAATCTAGCCCAATCAGATCTCTTAGTAACCCAGCTCTTATGAACTGCCCTCTTTGACATAGCCTCGCAGCCACTATGGCGAAGAGGCTGGGGTTAAAGACACCTAACCTGATCTCCTTATCTGCATCCATAAGTTTACTCAGAGCGACATCAGGGGTTAAGGTATAGTTAGGTATCCACTCCAGAAGTAGCAGTGTGTGAAGTCCTCTGAGCAGATTCCAGTAGACTATGTCGAGCACGGTGTTGAGCGCTGGGTTTGAGGAGGTTACGGTAACGGTCTTACCGAACTTATACGCGTGAAGCCCAAGCTCACCAGAGATGCTACTTACTATAGAAGTGCCGTGGATTATGCTGGTAGCTATTCCATCCTTAACAGCTCTTACACGCAGCTCTTGATGTGTAGTCGCAACCATAGGGTCTCCTGAGCAGGCTAAAGCGACATCGCACTCCTTAGCCTCTTGGAGAATCCTCCCACCGTCTTCAACAAATTCTCTAGACGCCTCCAGAACATCCCTACCAAGAAAATCTGTGAGCTCCTTAACAGAGGGCGCGGCTGGGTTAGTGTAGCGCTCAAGATAAACAACCCCACAGTCCTTAAGAACCTTATACCCCCCTACGGAAATATCCTCAACGCCACCTAAACCTAAGCCGACAAAGTAGAGCATCAGCCAAGCGGTAAACAATATACACTATAATAACCTTCAACCTCATATACCATTATATGGCATAAGGCAACTTATATTAACAAAGAGGCTAAACCCGAGTGATGGTGGGCCTGTGGCTCAGCCAGGTAGAGCGGCTGGCTCTTAACCATAGGAGACTAAAGGTTACTAAACTGAAATATTAATAACCTTTTAATGCCCTACAAAGATAGAGAGAAACAGAGAGAGGACGGTCAAAAGTATCAACTTAAATGGTTGGGTATTACTCTGCCAGAATTGTCACGCAGAATTGCATCATCCTGAGCTGTCTATTGACAGAATCAAATCTTAAATATGGCAAGAAATCCTGTGTTATATAGGCGGGCCTGTGGCTCAGATCCGAATCAATCGGAGGGAAGCCAGGTAGAGAGGTGTAACCCTATAACGGCTGGCTCTTATGGATGGTGTATCCAGCCTTGAACGGGGAAACCAGTAGGTCGTGGGTTCAAATCCCACCAGGCCCGCTACAAATAAGTTCGAACCCTTTAACTTCCCAGAACATTGATGGGTGATAAGCGCATACAGCTCCTTGTTATCAGACTCATGCAAAGTATGGTAACCACTACTCTGAACACTTGCGAAGAAGTCATGAGCTTCCCTAATTCTATGTTTATCTCTCCTTTAGTTCCAAACTGATGGTATTTGTTAGCCCGCTTAACCTAACTTTCTAGCCTTAGCTACATCCTCAAATCACCCAATAATAACCTGTTAAACTATAAACTTATTTTTGAGGCGTTGTAGATGGTTCGATAATCTTCTTGGCTTATCTTCCTAACAGCACCCTGTAAGTAGATATACGGCTTCTCTTTATCAGCTATGACGGATAGTTTGCTGCATATATTCTTCAAAGGGATGGGGTTGGACCAGACTTCAACATCAGATATGTTAATTATATAAGCGTAATTTTCGGATTGTAAACATAAACCTTTCTTCCTTTCTGTGTCAGAAATCGGGTAGGGCTCCGAGCTTATTGTGCCGCAGCCGACAAGCAGCCCACCGTCCCTGCCACCTACATAAAAGACGACCTTATCACCTATCTTCAAATGCTTCAAATGCGCGGCACGCCTACCAAGGCCCCAAAACCCATTCTTAATCCTATCATCAAATATCTCGCTAGCTTTCACTATTCTCCCATTACATTTGTGATCTCTAACTATTAAAAGGTAGTTAGATGTCATTCTTATTTTTGCTCGAGTCGATGTTGCTTAAGAATATTGCTTCGAAATTAGGCTTTAATAATAGAGAGTTCCATCATTATTGTTTAATTAACTCAGTTTGAATTGTTATCACCTACTCTTTTAAGCTCTTTCTGCTTCTACTTAATGTATCTATCTGGGTTCTTGTCGAAGGTGTCTTTGCACTGCTTACAGCAGAAGTAGTATGTTACGTCCTTATACTCTGACCTATATTTTGCATTCTTTTCATCTACGGACATTCCGCAAACAGGATCTTTAGCCAACCTTACTTCTAATATGATATGCAAGCTACCCACTTTTTAAAGTTAATGAATTTGCCACCACGCTGCTTGAGCTTAGGCTCATGGCTATCGCTGCAAAAACTGGGCTGAGTAAGCCTAATGCGGCTACTGGTATGAAGGCTGTGTTGTAAGCGAAGGCCCAGAACAGGTTCTGCCTAATCTTACGTAAGGTTCTTCTACTCAACTTTATCGCTTCAGCAACATCTCTTGGGTCATCTTTTATCAACACTATCCCCGCTGCTTCAACAGCCACATCTGTACCGCTTCCTATAGCTATACCTACATCTGATTGAGCTAAGGCTGGTGCGTCATTCACACCATCTCCAACCATAGCTACAACCCTACCTTCCTGCTGAAGCTTCTTGATAACGGAAGCCTTATCAGCAGGTAAGACTTCAGCCACAACTTCGTCTATACCAAGCTCTCTTGCCACCGCCTCAGCGGTCCTTCGATGGTCTCCACTTAACATAACTACCTTTATCCCAAGTGCATTCAACTCTTTTACCGCATCCGCAGCCCCTTCCTTCACTATATCTGCTATAGCTATCAAGCCGATCAACTTACCTGATTTAGCTACGTATGTGACTGTCTTACCTTGGTGAGATAGTTGCTCAACCACCTCATTAAATCTCTCAGGAGGTATTCCTTCTTCGAGTAGGAATCTGTGATTACCAACTAAGATCTCGTAATGGTCAAGATGGGCTATTACACCCAAGCCTGCTAAGGCCTCAAAGGTGTTTGGCTCATCTATTTCTAACCCTAACTCTTCTGCTTTCTTTATTATCGCTTCCGCAATAGGGTGCTCCGAGTTCTTCTCAGCAACTGCTGCTAACCTTAAAACCTCTTTTACATCAGCTTCATCTGCCACGATATCTGTCACGGCTGGAACACCTTTAGTCAATGTTCCCGTTTTGTCAAAGACTACTGTGTCTAGTCTTCCTGCTCTCTCAAGATACTCTCCGCCTTTTATTAAAATACCTTTCTCAGCACCCTTCCCAGTGCCCACCACTATAGCTGCAGGTGTAGCTAGCCCAAGTGCACAAGGGCACGCTATAATTAAAACGGCTACGAGGGCTGTAAACGCTCGTGTAAAGTTAGATGCAAGAATCAGCCAGATAGCAAACGAAACTAAAGCTGCCGTGATCACAGCTGGTATAAAGTAACTCGAAACCCTGTCTGCTAAACGCTCTATAGGTGCTTTTGCCGCAGCCGCTTCTTCAACGAGTCTAACTATCTGCGCGATGGTTGTATCAGCACCTACGCGCGTTGCCCTAATCTTAAGCGCCCCCGTTTTGTTGATGGTTGAACATATCACCTCATCGCCAGCCTTCTTTTCAACTGGCATACTCTCTCCTGTTACAATCTTTTCGTCGACGCTTGAATAACCCTCTTCAACTACACCGTCTACAGGTATCCTATCACCGGGCTTAACCAGCAGAAGATCGCCTATCTCAACTTTCTCAACAGGCACCTCAATTAAAGAGTTGTTTCTGATTACTGTAGCGACCTTAGGTTGTAGATCTAAGAGTTTGCGGACGGAGTCTGAAGCTCTTCGCCTCATTCTGTTCTCCAGAAGCCTGCCGAGAAGTATAAATGCGATTATCAGCGTCGAGGTTTCGAAGTAGACGGCTTCAGCCTCTCCAAGCACCCCTTGAGGTAAGAACGCTACAATTGTGCTGTAACCCCACGCAGCAGTTGTGCCCACTGCAATAAGTGTATCCATATTAGCCACCCTAGCCCTTAATGCATGGAGAAGGCCTCTGTAGAACCTGCTTCCAGCTATGAATTGTACAGGTGTAGCCAATGCGAAGAGCAGTAGGTTAAGATTAATGCCTTTGATTAAAGATGAGAGTCCTATCATCTCCCCCATAGTCAAGATGAAGATTGGTGCGGCTAGAGCGAAGCTAAAGATCGTCAAGATCAAGATTTGTTTGTGTTCGACTTCAGGTCTTAAGAAGGTCCTTAGGCACCCTTCGCTGCAGAAGTAGTATACTGTTCCTCTAACTTCAGCCTTTAAAGAATTAGGGCTCTCCTCGACAAACATTCCGCAGATAGGGTCTTTGGCCGAATCTAGCACCCCTCAGGGATAGATCTGCCTAACCTCCATCTAGATCCACGTTGGCGAGCGGAGAAAGTTTCCGATATCTTTTCCTTCGAGCAGATTGAGCAGGGCGTAGGCTTGTGGTGTTGAAAGGACAGGTTTGTCAAAACAAGTACCGTCTATGGATATTCTGGGGCAAGCTGTCTGTATAAAAGCGTCGAACCAGCTGAAGGTATTCAATCTCTCAGCAGATATATCTCGCATCGCTATTAGCGTGCTGCTCTTTCCATGTTTTGCAAGCCCCTCCCTTATTCTTTCAACGTGATGCAACTTCATCTGCCCTTCTCTTAACCCAATTATGATCCCGAATCTCTCAGCATCTCTAGCCTTGTAGACTGCAAGTAAGCTTCTCCTCCAAAAATCTTCAGCTAATGTTGCTACATCAGTGACCTCCTCTAGGTATGGATCAAGCATATATGTTGGCTTACCTGTTGAAAGCGCTAGTGCTACAGCATGAAACCTGCTCTGACCAAGGAAGACAAACGCATCCACATCATCTTTTGCTGCATAGGCAGGTTGAAACTCACACCCGATTATCTGCCCATGAGATAGCTTTCCCCCATCATTAATCTTCACTTTAAACCCATATTTCTCAAAGAGAGCTTTAGCCTCAGCTAACTTATGAAGATGCTGGGTTATGGTGTAGAGCCCTACCCTACTAAATTGCCTCAAGATTTGCGCGGCTTTTTCTATTACCTTATTAAATTCAACATCATCTTCAGCAACTACGAAGAATGTCCTTTTGCCTGCTCTGCTTACCCGTAATCCGTGCCCAATGTGCAAGATCATATCAGCTTTAATCGCTTCCGCAACGTCTTCTTTTAGGTCACAGGCGCCGTAACACGCTTCACCTGATATGACTACTTCCACATTTCTAGCTTCAAGGGTAGATGCAAGTTCGTTAGCCTTCTTCAACAAACCGTCTGGAGCAACGATCAGGACAGTTTTTAGGCTACGTCTTTCTAACTCCGCCAAGACTCTACTTGTATCTAGTCTAATCAACACTAAAAGTATATCATGTGAATCTACGTACTTAGGTCTTTACCTCTGAGGGAATCTGTTTAAGGGGCACAATTTCCAAAGATGTCTTGACAGGAAGTTTACTGGCAGCACCTATCATGGCTTCTTTAGCAGCCGCAACATCATTACTATACACGCTTACTTCGATAAGCACAGTACCAGCCTCTACTCGGGCTGCTAAACCGATAGGCTTTCCGTAAGCTTTCCTCATTCCTTCCTGAAGCCTATCTGCACCTGCTGTTGCTATCATCTTATTCTCTCTTAATATAACGTGTGGATACACCTTCACTTGGAGAAAGTATCTGTCTTCACCTATCTTTGCGAGCTTCTTGTTAGCTGCAACCCTTGCGGCCTCAAGAGCATTATGTCTGATCTGGCACCTAGCTTTAGCGACGAGCTGAAGTTTATGATCATAATCACCTCTGGCGTTGCCTACAGAAAACTTTGCTACCTTGGGGTTAGGTGCTCCTGGGAGATACTCTTTTCTCACAGTAGGCATCCCGCTTGGTATTCTATAGTTCTTCCCGTGCAAACTTTGTCACCGTCTAACCCTCGGCCAAAGCATCGAGGTAGATAAGTATGTTGGTTAATCTTTGATGATGTATTCTTGTAGGTGATCTTTTGCCTTCTCTCGCCTTTTTTGGTGCTCAGCTAGGAAGGCTTTGACTTTTTCACCTAATCTAGATTTGCATTCCCCACAGAGTAGGCTTCCTGACTTGCAGGATGTGTAGACCTCGTAGAGGATTTTATCATCAGGCTCAAAGAGCATATGATAGTAGGAGTAGACCGGACAGATATCAGGTTGCCCACCAAGTTTACGCTGCTCCTCAACAGTTGCCCTACCACCTGTGTAAGCATACATAATTTTTTTCAAAGCCACCTCAGGCGAGTCTACGGTATATATTGCTGTCTCAGGTTCGCTAGCACTCATCTTACCACCTTTACCAAGACCTGGTAGAAATTTAGAATGCAACTGCGCTGGTTTGTAGAAACCGAGTTTAGGCGCTACTTCACGAGCAACACCCCTCCAGTAGTTGTCTTGATCTATGGCTGCGGGAATGAGCACTGGGATATTTCTGCCCTTTAGGATAGAGGGCAAGAAGCAGGGAACTGCTTGAATGGCTGGGAAGAAGACCATGCCTATGTTGGTGCTGTCTGTGAAGCCGAAGACTGCTTTTATGGTGGACGTGGTTATGTGCTTTGCTACCTGAACCGCTATACCATAAAGAGTTTTAGCATAATGTATATCGGAGAATATGAATGTCTTACCTTTTTCGAAGCCGCAGGAAATAACATCCAGCGCGTTCTCGTATGTAAAGTGTACACTGGTTTCAAGATTAAGAGTAGGGTCGTGGAGAAACTTTTCATCATCTGTCATCTGGAAATATAGCTCTGCACCAAACTTCTCCTGCAGATGTTGAGTAAGAATCCAGGGCACCAGATGCCCTATATGAGTATGCCCAGAAGGTCCTCTGCCTGTGTATAGTGCGAATGTCTCGCCTTCCTCATACTTATCGAGTATCCAGTCGAAGTCTCTGTGACTGAAGAAGACCTTTCTTCTAAATAGCAGATGTAAAATGCCTGTGTGCTTCTCCACTCTTCTAAGTATTTCTTCGTCGAGAGGTTGTGTGCCGAATTCTCGGATGAGCTTATCGTAGTCTACTTCACCTTTTACCTCCCAAGGTGTCACTGTGAAGCCCTTGTTACTCAACCTGCATCACACGCCCTTCTCCATCTATCTTACCACCTCTTATACGTGACGATGAGATCGGTTTTCCATCTTCAGCCAGAACCAAATCGACAACCACAACATCAAGAGGCTTTAACCCCATCTCTACTCTTCTTTTATTAGCCAACTCAACCCTACCTGCAGTTTCAGCGCTCGCTACAAGCGCCTCAACCTCTTCCCGATAGATTCCAGGTCCGAAGTAATCATCTAATGGATGAATTTCAAATCTTTCGCTTGGATATTTGGTTAAAAGGTATTCTCTGAGCCTCTTGACCCTATCCTCATAGCTGTTGTGCACGATCTTCCCTAACTTGCGGAGAAAGTTGTCTGTAGTAATACCTATTATCACCTTCTCTCCACATTCAAAGGCTTTGGCAAGAAGTGCTCGATGCCCTTTATGTATGTAGTCAAATGTGCCGCCTACCGCAACGACCTTAAACCCCATTCTTGCACGCCCTTTAGCCCTCAACTCTTTTCCACGTTTTTATGTTTTCCAATCGATGTCCTCTTCATCTTTACGGCGCTTTCAAGGGTGACTAAGATAAATCCGATTGCAGTAAGGATTAAACCTACCAGCATAGCATTTACGGTTATGGTTGGCAGTATCAATATCGTAGATATTAGAGCAAGAAGTGGAATAACTATGTTGGCTCCAAGCCTTCTACCTACCTTTTTACTTATTAGAATGCCCGCGGGGTTTATTAACGTCAGACCCAAAAGATATGCCAAGTCTGATATGTAGACGATCAGCTCTATGTGGAACAGAAATATTATGGATAGGGTTAAGGCGAAGGTAAAGAGTAGGGAAAAGTATGGTGTCCTAAAATATGAATGAATATTCTCGAAGATCTTCGGAATATGCCTATCTCTGCTTAAAGAAAAAAGTGTTCTTGAGGATGCGATGATCGATGCGTTAAGGGATGCTAGTGAAGCTACTATTGAAGCAAAAGCCATTACGAAGCCGAAGGATGTGGATATTTCTAAAGCTGCAAATACGAGAGGCACTTCAGAGGACACGATATCTTTGTGATCCACAACTCCAATCATTACAGCGATTATTGTCGGAAAGAGTAGAAGTGCTAAAACTATGGTGGCCATTATAGCCCGAGGCACGATTTTTTGAGCTCTTTTAACCTCCTCGGACACATTAGTGATCAATTCGAACCCAATGTAGATTGAAAAGACGTAGCCTAGCGATAAGAAGACTGGGTTATATCCGAAAGGAGTGAAAGTTTCGAATCTAGTCAAGTCTACCTTAAATGCCCCTATTATTATAAAAAGAAGCAGAACAGCCACCACAAGACTCATTAGTATCACTTGGGCGCTGCTCGCTTTCTTGACACCTATAAGATTAAGGAGCGTAAATAAAGCCAAAACCAGTGCGGCGATCACAGCAGCAGGGATGGGTAACAGATGCGAGAGGGATATAGCTGCGGTGTATGCGCTTAAGGCAGCATACGCAACATTTCCTATATACATAAACCAGCCTGATAGGAAGGCCGGTACACCTCCAAAAGCATAGTTGACGAAAGAATAGCCGCCGCCTGCCTTTGAAACTTTGGAGCTCATTGAAGCGTAGTTTAATGCGATAAAGAGCGAAAGGATTCCTGCTAGGATGAACGTTAGTATTGCGGCTGGTCCTGCCATTTGTATAGCAAGGCGTGGGACAATAAAGATGGTGGGTCCTATTGTTGGTCCGAGGCCTATCATAATCGCCTCTATTAGACTTAGGTTGCGTTGCAGTCTGATGCTGCCCAAGTTTAGTTTCTGCCGCTAAGAGAGGGTACTTATTGTTAACGGTAAAGCAATTAAACGTGTTTGAGCAAATGGTTTGATGTAGTGAAGAAGTTAACTAAGAAAGAGGATGTAGAGTGGGGTTGGGATAATTCACCTATTCTACTGCCTTTAGCCTATGAGGCTAGAGAGGAGAACGCGATTCTCGCTGCGTTCACTATTGCTGAGCACTGTGGGTCAAAGGTATTTGTGCACCACGTTAGAAATGAAGCGGATACTGAATCAGCTAGGGAGAAGGCTTTAAAGACACTTATGGAGCACGCTAAATCCTTTAAGGTTACTTACGAAGTGACAGAAAGCGGAGATGTTGTCGATGCTGATGATGTTAGATACATTTCTAAGAGCATAGTCAAGGCTGCTAAGGAAGCGGGTTGTCAAGCGATAGTTATGTCCGCGCATAGAGAATCTTTTTTACGCGAACTTTTGGGACGCATTTCAGACCGCGTAGCCAGGATAGCAGATAAAAGAGTAATACTGGTTGAAAGCGCCTTCGAAGGGGCACGCATTACGAGACAGCCTAGGAAGATAATGGTTACGGTTTTAGAGAATAGATTTTACAGAGACGCTTTGGTTCTCGCCGCTATCTTCACAAGCTCACTTTCAGCACCTAATTGTGAATTGATAGCTGTAAATGCAATAGAGATACCTGAGGCAACCCCCATCGATGCTACAGAAAGATCAAAGGTTTTTAGAACGATAGAGCGTGACTTTGCCTATAAAGTTGCGTTAGCAATAACATCAATAGGGCGCCTATTCACTCCACGTATCCTGCCTGTTAGGGATGTGGGGCGTGATGTAGCTGGCTTCGCTTTAGATGAGGGGATTGAGTTGATCATTATGGGCAGCGATAAACCAGGTAGACTTGGTCCTGTGTTAACTAAAGATGAATATGCTGTAGTCAAGAAGGTAGGGTGTGTTGTTTTGGTCGTCATCCCACCTAAAAACGATTAATACCCTCCTTGGAGATAGCCCTGATTAGACTTGTCTATTGCAGAAGAGTATTTTAAGGCTGGTAGGATAGCCTCAGAGATTAGGAAGAAGGTCAAGAGCAGCCTCAGCGTAGGCTCAAGGCTCGTTGAGATTGCTGAGATGGTTGAGCAGAATATAGTGCGTAGAGGAGCACAACCAGCTTTTCCCTGTAACATATGCATAAACAGCGTCGCTGCGCACTACACACCACTTCTACAAGATGCTCTACAGGTGAAGGATGGAGATGTAGTTAAAGTCGATTTTGGTGTGCACATAAGCGGCTATATAGTTGACACAGCGATCACTATCTCATTTAACGTAAAGTATGATGCTATGGTGAGAGCTGCTGAAATTATGCTTCAAGAAGCATTAAACATGATTAAGGCTGGTGTTAGAGCGGGTGAGGTTGGTAAGGTTATACATGCTGCTGCACAGCGCCTAGGATTCAAACCAATTCTAAACCTCTCTGGTCACGCGGTCGCACCATATCTGGTTCACGCTGGTCTCTCCATACCCAATACCTACACAGCTGGTACTCCTGAGCTCAAAGTTGGCCATGTTTACGCTATAGAGCCCTTTGCTACGACACCAAAGGGTGCGGGTATAGTGGTTAACGGTCCTGTGATTAACATATTCAGCTTGGTAGCTAGAAAACCTGTAGGTGATTCTACCCTAAATCGGTTTGTTGATGAACTCTGGTCTAGGTTTAGAACGTTGCCTTTTACCTACAGGCAGATAAAAGATCTTGGTGATCAAAGTTGGTTAGAGCGTGCAGTTAAGTCTCTAATTCAAAAGCGTGTATTAAGAGGCTACCCTGTGTTAGTTGAAGCTCAAAACGAGTTTGTAGCGCAGGCTGAGCATACTATCACACCAGTTGAAAATGGTGCAATCGTTCTTACTGAGTAGCTTTTATAGGCTCAGCGTAGATCATCGTTATGTATACGTTGCCGTTGCACTTCTTACACTGCCCATTTTCTTTATAAACGTAATCTCCTACTGCGAAGGCGCGTTTGTTCTTCTCACCGCAACTGAGACACTCTTCTATGGTGTAGATGATCTGCTTACCTCTCTTTTCACCTATCGCAGGTAACATGGTTGCCATTTCTCTATTGAGCCACCCCTAAAGTGTTCCCTACGCCAACTATCAAAACGTTATCAGAAGGTTGTGTTTTCTCTTCTATAAGCCTGTAGATGATCCTGCTTACCTTATCTGCTGCTTCAGCCACCTCTCTCCTCATCACAGATATGGCGTCAATAAGAGACTGCTTTATGACAACGGCGTAAAGAGGAATATTATGCTTCGTAGCAACCTCCTCTATCTTGAATCGATCCACACCTATACCACCGATAGCAGCACCCACCCCTTCAGCGATTTCCCCAGCTTTCTCCCCCTCAAGCTTTAAAGCAGCATCGATCATAATCACAGAGTTTATCTTTGTCCCCATTTCGTTTATCAACCTCTCAACAGCCGTGCCCGGCTCACCAACGTTACCACCGGGGCCGGTTGCTTTGATAAGGTAGAGTGTCCTACCCTTGTAGTCAATCTTGGACATCAACGTATCTTTTGAAATCTCTATCTTCTCATGATTAAGCATCATTCTCCCCACCACCATCGGTCCAATGCCATCACCGATAGGCTGGGACTGTTTGAAAGCATCTAATGCGCTAACTAATGCATCAGCTTCTTGAAGTATCATGGGCATGATCATCTGGAGCTGCACAAGAATGTATATGTTTGAGGTCTTCTTACCTAAGAGGTAGAAGTGCCTGACGAGTTTGTAAATGTAGTTGATAGATGATGCTGCCTCAAGAATATTCTCAGCAGTACTAACCTTAGTCAAATCAGTCTCAGGGGACATCTTTCTGATCTCAGAGCGTATTCTATCGTTCCTAATCGTCACCACATGCTCTATCTTCCTAACTATACCAGCTGGGTCTAGATCTACAGGCATAATGGTGAAGTACTCAAGCAGCTGATCCACTTGCTCCTGAGGATCTGACTTAGGTTTAAGATGGTTAATGAGGTAGTCTATAACCTCTTTTCTAGACTTCTCACGCATAACCTTCAACTTACCTAATGCCCTTGAAACCTCGCCAAGTATCATATATGCTTGAATCCTCTGCCCGTAGAAGAGGAAGAGTAAGAAAGGCAGATAGAATAGTATGAGATAGAGGGTGTTATCACCGAACTGCCCCGGACCTAGTTGTAGAGGGACCAATCTTACTACCCTTTATGTTAGATGTGAAAACACCACTCTTTAAGCCTTTTCCTTAAGAGATGTATAGGCGCCGGCACCGCCGCTTCGCGAAGCCTCCCGGACTTCACTAAAGCGGCGGCGACACACGGTTTGACTTCTGGGTTCGGAACGAGACCAGGTCGAGCCCGTGTGCTATGGCCGGCTGACTTATGCTTGTTTTATGGTGGTAGATTAAGTTATCGATGTTTGGAGACGGGTGATAAAGAATAGACCTAGGCTGGTGTATGAGTTTATCTCGAAAAGCAGGGAGAGGGCTGAAATCGATCTGGCTTCTGAGCACTTATATATGGTAGGGGGTATTATGGTGGCATAGTGTTGAGCGGGGTATATTTAGAAAGACGCTTGAACGGTACTGGTTCATAACTAATCTTAAAGTCTGTGAATTTGATTAGAGGAGGGTGTTATAATGGCTGCTCCAATAAAGGATTTGGAGGTTATTGTCAAAGAGAAGAGCGCTCAGCCTCCACCCAAAGAATAGGTGTTTACAAGGTAAGATAACCGATTTGATAGGTATCGTTGGGGCTAGTTTCTCAAAGGCTAAAAGCCAGATCATTGGAAATGTGATGTTCATACGGGAAGGGCAGGCCTTACTTGAGTTCACAGGAGTCAGCGATTCTGATGGTATCAAGAAGCTGGTTGGAGTCTTAGAAAAGAATTGAAGGATGTGGAAGGTTTGGGCTTTAACCAATAGTAGATAGGTATTAAAGTGTAATGCGGGTAGGCTAAATGATAAAGGATTGGACATAGAGAATTTAGTTCGCACCTATAGGCAGGAAGTCTACAAGTATATAGATCAGAAGCTTCCTAAGCGGCATAACCACCCCGATATCCAAGCCTTCTACGAGATGCTAAGAGACTATCCTTCAAGACCGAGTAAGGGGCTTAGGGCTGCTTTATGCCTACTTACTTGCGAAGCCTTCGGAGGTGAAAGGCGCCTCTGCCTCAATACAGCAGCTGCACTGGAAATCTTCCAGAGCTGGGTTCTCATACACGATGATATCGAAGATGACTCTGAGTTAAGAAGGGGGCAGCTGGTTCTACACCGAAAGTTCGGAGTACCCATGGCTATTAATGCCGGTGATGCTTTGCACGTGAGGATGTGGGAGATTTTGCTTGAAAATAAGATGCTCTTGGGTGAAGGTAAGACTTTAGTGTTGCTTGAAGAGTTCTGTAAGATGGTGAATGAGACAACAGAAGGACAACACCTTGAGTTGAGCTGGGTTGATAAGAAGAAATGGGATCTAACTGCTGAAGACTACTTTTTTATGTGTGGAAAGAAGACTTCTTGGTACACTACGATAACCCCACTACGGCTTGGTGCGATTATAGCAGATGTTAATAACTATAGGCTTGAGCGGATGATTCCTTTAGGTTACAAGCTCGGATTAGCTTTTCAAATAAGAGATGATGTGCTGAATCTTACGGCTGAAGAGCGGTACGGGAAAGAATTCGCAGGGGATATATATGAAAGCAAGAGGACTCTCATTTTGATCGAAGCCCTTCGTAGATGCAGCGCTGAAGAGCGTGAACAGGCCAAGAAGATCTTAGACAAGCCAAGATCTCTAAAGAAAGCTGAGGAAGTGAGATGGATATTAGATCTGATCGAAAAGACAAGTAGCATAGAATACGCTAGCAGCGTAGCGGAGAAGCTAGCGGATGATGCGATAGAGATCTTCGAAGAAGTCTTCAATGACGCTCAAAACAGAGAGGTAAAAGCAGCCATCAGGAGCCTCATAGATCTTGTAGTAAGTAGGAGATGGTAACCCACTAGAGCGGAGGGGTTGAGTTGACAAAGGTTGACGATGCTGTGCGTGAGTCGATAAAGATGCACGCACTTCTGAACGCAGTGAAACACGGAGGCAAAGCAGAGGTTGGTGCGGTAGTAAGTAAAGTGCTTGGTGCACACCCTGAACTGAAGTCTGAAGCTAAGCTTTTGGTCGAGGTGGTGAAAGGTGTGGTTGAAGAGGTCAACTCGCTCCCTCGTGAAGCGCAGATCACTGAATTAGAGAAGTACTCTTATCCAACTGTTGAAACTCGGTCTGAAGCAAAGCGTCTCCCACCCTTACCTGATGCGGTCAAGGGGGGCGTGGTTGTCCGCTTACCTCCAGAGCCCTCTGGCTACATGCACATAGGGCATGCGATGGCTGGTTTGATCAACGCTGAATATGCGAAGATGTATGATGGCAAGATCTGGCTTAGGTTTGAGGATACGAATCCTAGGAAGGTGAAGTTGGAATACTATGATAGCTTTAGGGATGGGTACGGTTGGCTTGGGATAAAGTGGGATTATGAGAAGAATGTTTCAGATGACCTTGAGGTGCTCTACCATTTTGGTAAGCTGATGATAGAAAAAGGGTTAGCCTACTCCTGCGTCTGTAGGGAATCAAGCATAAAGGCTGCACGCTTTGAAGGACGAAGCTGTGCTTGCAGAGAGAAGAATGTGGAAGCAAATCTTGAATCTTGGGATAAGGTCCTCTCAGGCGCATACAAAGAAGGTGAAATTGTGATAAGGTACAAAGGAGATCTTTCTAGCCAAGATTACTCTCTAAGAGACCCCAACCTGTTCAGAATAGTAGATTACCCCCATCCGTTAAAGGGAACAAGGTATAGGCTTTGGCCAGTATACGACTTCGCAGTAGTTGTCGAGGACTATCTCTGCAAGATAACTCATATACTTAGGAGTTTAGAGTTCCACGTAGCCTTACAGGATAGACTCAGAGAACATCTTGGTTTCCCTAAGATACACGTGACGCAGTTCTCGCGCTTCAGATTCAAAGGGACACCTGTCTCAAAGAGGCTTCTTAGACCCCTTTTGGAGCAGGGTGTGGTGTCTGGATGGGATGATCCACGTATGCCGACTATTATGGGGTTAAGGAGGCGAGGTATAGATCCAACTGCTGTGAGGAACTTTACTTTAGATGTTGGCTATACGTTGGCAGAGCACGAGTTCGAGTGGAGTCTTCTTCACGCGGCGAACCGCAAGGTTTTGGACCCAAAGGTCAGACGCTATATGTTTGTTCCGGAACCTGTTCTGCTTAAAGTTAGAGAGGCGCCAGAAAAGAGAGTTAATCTTAGGTTTCATCCCGATAGAGATCTGGGTTACCGAACTATAGATACAAAAGGGATCTTCTATATACCAAAGAGCGATGCTACAACCCTCCGCAGGAATAAAGAGTTTAGGCTCTTGGAGCTGTATAATGTGTCGGTTGAGGAGATTAGTGAAAAACAGATCACAGCGACCTACATAGGGCAAGAACTTAAAGAAGGAATACCAAAGTTTCAATGGGTAACAGAAGATAATGTAGAATTCAAGGTTCTGATACCGGATATCCTGTTTAAAGATGGCGAGTTCAACCATGAGAGTCTAAAGGAAGTCAGAGGTTTGGCTGAAGCAGAAGCAGCTAACCTAAAGGTTGGGGATATCGTGCAGTTCGTTAGGTTCGGCTTCTGCAGGATAGATGGAGAGGGTGTAGCAATATTTGCTCACAAGTGAGGAAATTGAGCGCAGATTAGTGGAGAGGCGTTTGAACGAGTGGATGGTTAAACCCGATTATGATGAATATGGGCTATCCAATCTTGTCTCAAATGTGCTGAAGTGCTTTGGTCATAAGGGTTTTACGCATAGTCCTGTTCCCGAAGAGCGGTTAGATGATTGTTTAGAGGGCGTTGAAAATCTTATCCTTATGCTCGTAGATGGTTTATCTTATTATCAGATCAAAAAAGCTGCTTTTGAATATCTGAAGGGCTTTAATCCGCTGATCATACCCTTGACCTCAACTTTTCCATCAACCACTACAACCGCATTAACTACCCTTAACACCGGATTAACCCCGCAGGAGCACGCAGTAATAGGATACACTATGTATCTAAAAGAGATAGGTATAGTTCTTAGCTTAACTAACTTTGCCCCATCAGCCGCACCCGAGAGCAATGATCTGCTGCAAGCTGGTCTCGATCCAGCATCCTTCCTCAACTTAGAAACCGTACACACGAAAGTTAAGCGCGGTGGCGTAACCCCCATTATAATGACGAGAAGGCTTTACCGTGAGAGTCCCTTCACAACCATGTTCAGCACAGATGCGAAGATAGAGACCTATATAGGTGCTTCTGATCTATTCATAAGACTTCGTAAAATAGTTCAGCAAGCCGAGAACCCCTTATTTATCTTCTCATATTGGGATGGGTTTGACATATCAGCACACATCTACGGTCCACAAAGCGAGGAGTCTGAAGCAGAGCTCGAAGCCTTCTTCTCATCACTAAAACAAAATCTAATAGATAAGATACAAAGTAAACCTGTGAAAAATACAGCCCTGCTCATTCTTAGTGATCACGGTCAAGTTTCGTTATCAGCGGATGAGGTGTTAATGGTATCTGAGCACCCTACTCTTATGAACTCTTTGCATATTCCCCCTACAGGGGATTCAAGAGCTGCCTGCCTCTACCTCAAACCAGACAGAAAAGATGAAGTACTAGATTATGTTGAGAAGCATCTAGCCAAGATGTTTATTGCATATGATGCTAGAGATCTCCTAGATGAGGGCATCTTTGGTCGAGGCGAAGTTAACCCCAATTTGTTTGATCGCACAGGTGATTTGATAATGCTGCCTAAAAGTAGCGGGGCAGTAGCATATAACTACAGACCAAGATACAGAGGCTTCGACCTAAAAGGTGCTCACGGAGGTCTTCACCCAAGAGAAATGCTGACCCCCCTTATATGTCTGAGTCTAGGTTAAGGCGATTGGTGAGTGACATGTTTATTAGAGAGTCTGCAAGAGCGGTTATGGGGGAGCTTAAGATGATCCCAAAGATCTTAGCTGAAGGCTGATGGATAAGGGGTAATTTAGGATGACTGGTAAACCATACTATGTTAAATTCGATGTTCCAAAAGAGTTGGCTGATGCGGCTTATGAAGCGGTACGCCAAGCTAGGCAGACGGGAAAGGTTAGGAAGGGCACGAACGAAACAACTAAAGCAGTGGAGCGTGGCATAGCTAAACTTGTGGTAATGGCTGAAGACGTTGAGCCTCCTGAGGTGGTTGCGCACCTACCGATCTTATGCGAAGAGAGAAACATACCATACATCTTTGTTCCAAGTAAGGCTCAGCTAGGTTCAGCGTTAGGGTTAGATGTTATAGCAGCTTCTGCGGCTATAGTTGAACCAAGCGAAGCTCAAACACTGATAGAGCAGATCGTTAACGAAGTGGCTAAGATTAAGAAATAATGCGGTGAGTTAAGACCATGAGTAAAGCTGCAGAAGAGAAGCTCACACCGGCAGAAGTAATACAGATAGTAGGGCGAACTGGCGTAGCCGGTGAGATAACACAAGTGCGCGTCCGCATATTGGAAGGTAAAGACAAGGGGCGTATACTCACACGCAACGTTAAAGGACCAGTAAGATTGCAAGACATCCTCATGCTTCGGGAAACGGAAAGAGAAGCTAGAAAGATCAAGTGAAGGTGTAAATTATGCTCACAGGTAAGAAGTGCAGCTTTTGTGGTAGAGAAATAAAGCCAGCATACGGTACAATGCTAGTGCGTAACGATGGGTCAATAGAATATTTCTGCTCATCCAAGTGCAGAAAAAATGCTCTTAACCTTAAGAGAGATCCAAGAAAACTTAAGTGGACCGCTCACTACCGAAAAGGTGGACAGCATTGAGTGAGCGTACGTTAATAGTTGTGAAACCTGATGCTGTGCGTAGAGGTCTGATAGGTAAGATAATTTCAAGGTTTGAGGAGAAAGGCTTCAAGATAACAGCTCTGAAGATGTTCACATTCACAAAGTCTCAGGCTGAAAGATTTTATGAACCGCATATAGGTAAACCATTCTTCCCAGATCTCGTAAACTTCATAACATCAGGACCTGTCGTGGCAGCTATACTAGAAGCGCCCAGTGCTGTAAGTGTAGTTAGGTTAATGATAGGTCCTACAAGATCACCTGAAGCCCCTCCTGGTACTATACGTGGAGACTACGGGTTAGGTGTTACAGAGAACGTTATACACGCCTCTGATTCTCAGGAAAGCTTCCAGAGAGAGTCTTCGATAGTCTTCGGCTGATCCGAAAGAATCTCTTTAAATCCTAGTGCTTAGTACATATCATTGGATGGTTCTAACGCTAGGGGGAGGTATAGTTGAGTACATCGCAGTGGGTAAGGCAGCCTGTCGTTGTAGTACTCGGGCATGTAGACTCCGGCAAGACCTCCCTATTGGATAAAATCCGTGGCACAGCTGTTCAAGCGCGAGAAGCTGGCGGGATGACTCAGCATATTGGTGCGAGCTTCTTTCCTACAGAAACACTTCTACACATCTGCGGCCCTCTGCTTCAGAAGGTTGGTGGTTCGGTTAAGGTTCCTGGTCTTCTTGTGATAGACACACCTGGGCACGAGGCTTTTAGCAACCTCAGGAGTAGAGGTGGTTCTGCTGCTGACATAGCTATACTTGTAGTTGATGTTACTAGGGGGTTTGAGGCGCAAACATATGAGAGTATCGAGATACTATCCAGTAGACGGGTACCGTTTGTTGTTGCCTTGAACAAGATAGATAGGCTTACAGGTTGGAGATCAGGACCAACACTTTACCTCACAGAATCGCTGAAGAAGCAAGATAAGAGCGTGCTCGATGAGCTCGATACTAAGATTTACGAAGTAGTTGGTAGCCTGTCCCGTCTAGGCTTCAGAAGCGAAGCATATTATCGAGTAAAGGATTTTGCAAAAGAAGTAGCTATAGTACCGATAAGCGCAAGAACAGGCGAAGGGCTTCCTGAGCTCATCATGGTGCTCCTAGGGTTGACCCAACACTATCTCACAAAGAAGCTTACCACAACAGAGGAGCAGAGTAGAGGTCTAGTGCTGGAGCTAAAGGAAGAGGTTGGATTAGGTCTAACCGCTAATCTGATTCTGCTTGATGGTGTACTTAAGGTAGGCGACGTGGTCGCTATGGTGAAGAGAGACGGGGTCTTTAAGACGAAGGTGAAAGGCCTATTTCTACCAAAGCCTCTGGATGAGATGCGTGACCCAAGGGACCGCTTTACACCCGTAGATAAGGTTAGAGCAGCTGCTGGTGTGAAGATCGTGACTCCTGATCTTGAAGGTGTGTTAGCTGGCTCTCCTGTAATAGGTTTACTCTCTGAAGATAAGTGGGATGAAGTTAAGAAAGCTATTGAAAGCGAAGTTTCAAAGGTGTTCATAAAAACCGACACGTTGGGTGTAATAGTCAAAGCTGACACCTTAGGCTCTCTCGAAGCTATAACGGATATGCTGAGAAGGCAGAATGTGCCTATCAGGATAGCGGATGTTGGCGCTGTTACGAGGCGTGAAGTGGTGGAGGCTTCGATGGTGTCTAAGGAGGACCCCTACTTAGGTGTGATCTTGGGGTTTAATGTTAAGATCCTGCCTGATGCGCAAGACGCTATAGCATCTGAGAAGATAAAGGTGTTTAATGAGTCGATCATCTATAATCTTATAGAAGGGTATACACGCTGGGTTCAAGAAGAAAAAGAGAAGGCTGCTTCTAGAGAATTCAGCGCTCTAACACTTCCCTGCAAGTTTAGGATACTTGAAGGATATATCTTTAGAAGAAGTAACCCTGCGATCTTAGGGGTTGAGGTTCTGGTAGGTAAATTAAAGCAGAAGGTTCAGGTTATGAATAGTGATGGTAAAGTTGTCGGCACAGTTCATCAGATACAGGATAAAGGTAAATCATTAGATGAGGCTCTTAAGGGGTCGCAGGTGGCAATATCGATGCTTGAACCTACAGTAGGTAGGCACATCTTCGAGAAAGAGACCTTATATTCTCTGCCCAAGGAGGCTGAGGCCAGAATTTTAAAAGAAAGGTATCTTGATAGGTTAACTCTAGATGAGCAGCAGGTTCTTGATGAGATTATTCAGATAAGGAAGAAGATTCAGCCGACTTACCCCTATTAATTGGGTAAACATTTTTTAACACACTTCGCCCACTAAATAGTGGAGGCGTAGGTTGGCTAAAGTTACAGTAATAGCGATGGGTAGCGTAAGGGAAGCATTAGGGGGTTGGAGCACAAGAACTATTGAAGTCAAAGGAAATGTTAAAGATTTGCTTCTTTCGTTGAAGACCAAAGACGGCGGAACAGCTTATGACCTTATGGTCGAGTCTGACGGCACCAAAGACCGATACTTGATACGTTGGGTAAGGGGCGATCTTAGACCATCCAACCTAGTCTATGATAAGGATCTTGAACTGCAGTTAGAAGATGGAGATCGCATCTGGCTTCTAGATAACCCACCTGTAATAATAGGAGGCTGATACTGTCAAAAAACGACAAGACGAGCTCACTCCCTGTCGATATTAGACAAATTTATATAATGCTGAAGAAGCCCTGTACCCCAGCACAATGGGTTGCTAAAGATGTTGACTAACCTTAAATTTGATATAGATGAGGTTGATCTGAAGATCATACAAGCTTTAATGAAAAACGCTAGAGCTGACTTTAAAGATATAGCTGCCGCCGTGGGAGTATCAGATAGAACGGTTGCAAGAAGAATAGAGCGTCTTGAGAAGCGTGGTGTGATCAGAGGCTATTATGTTGATCTAGACCATGAGGTGCTGCTACAGAATGGTATCGATCTGTCGGATTACGATGAATATGTGCGTCTCAGCCGATTAGAGTGGGAGGAGCTTTGGAACGCTTTGGGGAAGATAATGGGTGCAGGTCTCAGCATTATGCTCTTCCACGCAGGTAGGGCTGTTGGTTCAGAAGTCGGTTCGAAGCTTAGGGAGAGATGTAGAGATGTAGACGCCGCTTTAAAGATGCTGCCTTCTCTGCTCAAAGAGCGAGGCTGTAAAGACTGTGAACTCATTGACTTAGATGAAACCAAGTGCGCAGGTAAGTTTGAATTCACTAAACAGACGGTACCCCCGAAGAAACACAGCATAGTTTTCTTAGAGTGGCTAAGAGGCATGCTTTACGGAGCTTTAGAAGCGATCACAAGTAGGAAAGTTGATGTAGTGGAAGAATCTTCATCATCCAACTCTGTAACCTTTAGATTCAGCTGCAGCTGGTGAAGAAAGAAGATGATGGATTCCAGAGTAAAGACTGGGATAGGTAAACTCGATCAAATACTTAAGGGTGGTATACCAAAAGGCTCGATCGTCCTCTTAGCTGGTGGTCCAGGGACAGGAAAGACGATCTTATCTGCACGTTTCCTATACAGCGGCATAACCGATTACAATGAAAATGGCATGTACGTTAGTTTTACAGAGCCGCGTGACACCTTTAAGAAATATATGCTCGACTTCGGCTGGAACTTCAATGAATACGAAAAGAGGGGGCTTTTCACCTACTTGGATCTATTCTCAACTTCAGAAGAAGGCTTAGATCATGTAATCAAGACTATCTTAGAGCCCATATCTACACGCAGCATAAAACGATTAGTCATTGATTCTGTTACGGCTCTCTCAATAAGCTTGGGGGAGCGATATAAGGTTAGAAACATCATTTATCTTCTAAAGCAGCTTCTAAAACAGACGGAATGCACTTCTCTATTTGTAGCTGAGGTGCCTTTCGGATACCCTATGATGGGTGTTGGAATAGAAGAGTTTGTTGTAGATGGTGTAATAGTCTTAGAGATGCAGCGCGAAGGATATGAGTTCAGAAGGCGGCTTGCCGTCCTAAAGATGCGTGGAACAGACCACGACCTTCGATACTATAGATTTGACATTCAGCACGAGATTGGTCTCAAGATAATGCCCATTCTCACGGAGTAGGATCGATGTTGGACGAAAAAACTCTATATGAGCAAACCTGCAGCTTCTTTGAGAGAAAATTCGCCTACCAATTTGAACAGAATGTCCAGCAGCTTCAGGAGCATCTAGAAAGATGGCAGAATACTTTGACACGAAAGCGGCTTGCTACTACTGTAGAGCAAACAGATCAGATACCATTAACAGACTACCACGACTATCAAGAGATGGTGAAATTCGGAAGTGCCTTACAAGATCTTGTTCAACAGGAGCCTAAAAAAGAAAATGAACTTTTAGCCGAATACTATTGTAGGCTAGCTAAAAGCATCGCTTACATAGTTGAAGACGCCTTGCCATATAAATTAGCCATGATGGTGAAGACAACCGGCTCCACAGGAACCAATAAGTGGCTAGTACACGGAGAACCGTTCTGGGAGAACTTTCGCTTAGACTCTATCGCAACGGGAATGCTTGCGTGCAGCGAAAGGTGGGGTGAAACAAAGTTGAAGATCGGTGATAAGGGGCTGAATGTCGTCGCACCAGTTCCATACTTAAGTGGCTGGTCACTAGCTTCTGCCATCCCGTATTTCCAACCTGTACCTCCTTTGAAAGTTACAGATAATATTCCGGATGCTAGAAAGAAGTTTTATCTTGCTCTAAGAATAATGGAAAAAGGTGAAAAAGTGGTTTGTGGCGGCGCTAACGCAGCAACATTCTACATGCTCTTCAGATACTTTACAGACCAAACAGCCTTTTTCACAGATTTATACAAATCGGTAGACTTTGGTGCTACAAAACTCTATTTCTTATACAGAGTTTTGAAAAGCATGTTTAAAATGCGTAAGAACGCAAGCATTTTTGACATCTTACCGCTGAAGGGAGCGATAGTTGGAGGTGCTGATACAAGGGTCTATTGCGAATTCTTCAGAAACACTTTTGGCATTGTACCGCTGCAAGTCTATGCATCCTCTGAGGCTGGAATAGCTCTGCTGGGTACCCCAGATGATAAATTGGATCTTATTCCGAATCTCCGCTCAGGGTACTTCGAGTTTATCGATGATAAGGGTGAGATAGTTGCTTTGGATGAGGTGAAGAAAGATGGAGTTTATGAGATGGTTGTTACGCCGTTCGGTTCTGCTTTGGCTAGGTATAAGAGTGGTGACTTGTTTAAGGTTGTGAAGATAAGGGATGATGGCTTGCCAATATTCTCTTGCGAAGGTAGGAGGATGGGTGTAATTGATGTTTATAGTTACTTCAGACTTACTGAAAGAATGATTACGGAGGCGTTGGCGCATGCTGGTTTAAGAAATTCAGATAAATGGGCTGTTATTAAGCAGTCTTCGCCACAGGAGCATCTGCACTTCCTTATGGAGAAGGAGTGGGATTACTCAGAAGCAGAGGCTGAAAAACAGATATTTTACTCACTAATGCAAATTTCACAAGATTTTGCAGATTACGTAAGGGTATTCGGAATCAAGAAGCCTTCACAACTAATAAAGGTTGAGTATCTTAAACAAGGCGCATTTACACGATACTTAATGCGAGCAGCCAAGCTTGGTCTACCGCTTGGACACCTAAAGGCACCAAAGATCATACCGATGAATAGGGCTGACATCTTCGACCTTCTGAGAAGTGTGTAAGATGAGCTCAGTTCTACTTTGGTCTACACAGTATATTGCTACCGTCATAGTAGGGTTAGTGGTCTCACTCAGAATCTTATATAAGGAACCAAAGGTCTGGGTGCACTATCTTCTATTTCTCTACTCACTACTAATCTCAGCTTGGTCTATTTCAATTTACATACATAGGACCACACCTTCTCTTGAAACTTCAGAACTCTTCTTTTATTTTGGTGTGATCTTTCTCCAGGTTGCCCAAGGCATATACCTATGTCTGGCTTTCTCAATCCGTTCACCTAGGAAACGATATTTGCTCGTTAGTTTACCTGCATTTATTACGGCGATCATCTATCTTAGGTTTGTAGAGTCACGTCTCACATCCACAAGCTTCGGCTGGTCCTATAGCTTTTCATGGGGTACACTATCGCAGGTGGTACATAGCGTAATTAACATACTCTACAACATAGCCATTCTTTTAACTCTTTACTTTCTCTGTCGCAGCGCCGCTAATCCGCTATTAAAGCGTAAATTAACTATTCTTCTATTCGCCTTTTTGCTGTTCCAGTTCGTAGGCTTCTCTGTTACAAACCTTCTGCTCGTAACAGGTGCGGATATACCGCCATTTGGAGGTATTTTGCACATAGTGACGTTTGTAGCTATAGGCTATGCTTTAACTCTTAAACCTAAAGTAAGTCTAACCTACTTACAAGTATCAAGTCTTTCAGGCAGATATACCCGCTTTCTAAACAATCTGCTTGATGCTTTACCAGGCGGCGCTTTGGGTCAAAAATATTTACTATTCTCGCAGTTTGTGAAGGAGACCAATATAGAGCCATATGTGAAATACGTCGGGGATCAACCCATCTTCACAGAAGATAGACCGCCAACGATAGTATCGATTATAGAAAAGACGCTAGACTACCTATATGAGCATAAACTTATCTCGCTTCTTGACCCATACTTACCCGCCATAAATGCTGCCTATGCAACCCTACCTGCTGGAGAGGCACATAAGTTAGATGAGGCGCTGTTAAAACGAGCAGAGTTTCTTTTAGCTGGTGATGCACTTTACGGTGTAGATGGCGGAAGGCTTATGCAGAAGATTGAAGTAGATAAGAGCTTGCATAATGTCCCGGATACTGAAGTCGCTCTCAGAATATATAAGAGGATATTACTCGCGACCTTCCCTGATTTCAAAAACGTTTTAGGCAACGAGCTGCTTAACCGCTTACTTCTCTATGATGTGCTAAAGGATATAGAGGCAGACGCTGAGGGATACATCTCAATAGCCAAATGTTTAGAGAAGCATAAACAAGACTCGCCTATCAAGATTATAACCATCTTTAACAGCTTCCTATCATCCTCTCTCTCACAGATAGCAGACACCACGCCCAGAACTGCGAGCCTTCTCGTAAGAAAGATCAATAGGGTTTTGGAGTTAAATTGGCATAAAGCGTCAAAGCTTGGCATAATCTCCGCGCTCCGAACAGCTTTCGCAGATCTGACCTCTGAGCCCATAACCTTGCCTTTCTTAAACGAGCCTATCACTGAAGATACACTCAAAGTGTCAACCCTAATATTAGGTCAACCACTAGAAGAGAACGCTGGGAAAGCTATTCTGCTTGAATTCACCACACCAACCACCTTAAAGCTGGTTCTCAAAAGGTTAACAGTAGAAGCTTTAGCAAAAGGTTACGAAATATTTGTGTTCACAAGAAGAGGCAGTGTAGTAGAAGAGACACTCACACCACTGGAGGTGAGATACATGTACTTAACGCTCACTCGACACTCTGGATCAGAAGCAAGCAAATCATATGTCTCAATAAAAGATCCTTCAGAAATGTTAGCAGCATTATCTGAACTGAACCTTTCAAACATGATTTTGATAATCTTTGACAACCTAACCGATCTCATACTCACAACTGGATTCGACAAAGCATACACCTTCCTAAGACACCTAGTTGAACTCGCCGCAGAAACAAAAGCAACAATATTACTCGGATTAAGTGGAGAAGCTCATAGCAAACAGGAAGTCGCTGCTCTCGAAGCTCTAGCAAACCTAACCATGAACCTTGAAAAACTAGTCAAATTCTTGGAACGCTAGCGATTAGTGGACCGGGGGGGATTTGAACCCCCGACCTTCCGAGCTCTTGGCTAATCTGCTTGCAAGTCGGATATTCTACCAGACTGAACTACCGGCCCATGCGTTGAAATGGGGTTGCTTGCGCGGTTTCTTAATCTTATCGCCCTTTGAACTCTGCTTTCCTTTTCTCTAAGAAGGCTCTCGCTCCTTCCTTCTGGTCTTCCGTCGTGAAGCAGTATACAAAGAGTTCACTCTCATAATCTAATCCTGAGGCTAGGTCTGCCTCGAAGGCTTTGTTCACTGCCTGCTTCGCTAATCTAAGTATGAGGGGGCTCTTTGACATTATCTGCCCGAGAAGATCGTTAAGCGTCTCATCCAGCTTCTCTTTAGGCACCACTCTGTTAACCAAACCGAGCCTACACGCTTCATGCGCATCTATCATCTGCCCCGTGTAGATCATCTCCTTCGCCTTCCTTATCCCAACTGCCCTTGGTAAGCGTTGAGTGCCACCCACACCGGGTATCAATCCGACATTTATCTCGGTTTGACCGAACCTAGCATCCTCACTTGCGATTATAAGGTCACTGGATAAAGCAAGCTCAAGCCCCCCACCAAATGCATAACCCTTAACAACCGCGATAACCGGCTTACTCAGAGTCTCAATCGTCCTAGCAACCTGCTTGGCCAACTTAACGTATCTCCTAGCCTCCTTTGGAGTCATGTCACGAAAGATTCTAAGATCAGCTCCTGCTGAAAACGCTTTGTCGCCAGCACCGGTCAAGACCACAGCCCTGATATCTTCATCGGAGTCAGCATCAAGCAGTGCTGCAAGTATCTCTTTACGCGACTCTATGTCAAGAGCATTCATGACTTGGGGTCTGTTTATGGTTATCCAAGCTACACCGCTCTTCTTCTCATAAAGGATGTTCGTAAACTGCATATGCGCTATCACATTCTTTCTGCTATTTATGCTTAGGGCTCTTCGGAATCTTCCTTATACTGTTGCTTAGATTGGTCGGCTGTGTCTGCGGTTAAGCCTGCTAGCTTTTGAGCGTACTCCTTTGACAGAGCTCCGCTTGCTATTAGGCTTGCTATAGAGTTGGCTGAGGCTTCACCTGTGATCTTTCCGAATGTGCCTCTGATCTGCCTCCACTTGAGCCTTGAATTACCGCTGTTGGAGATGTAGATGATACCAAGCACATCTTTAGCGTTGATAAATGTTATATCCCGAATCTTCTTTAACGTAACCTTATCCGCAGCCTCAATATATATCGCTCCTCTGTCCCCCTCCTTCTCTGGGAAGACTTCTCTATCCTTAAGGTAGCTCTCTGGGATAAAGGAGCGGCACGTATTGTTAATCAAGAATCGTCTAAAGCTCTCCAATGTGGTTGTTGTCTCTATATGTACCAACTACCCCACCTTGCTAGAGAAGCATAGCTGCCTCCTTTTCCTAAAGCTGGGTTAGTGGTAATATATAGGTGTGTTTGTATGCTAGTTGGGCGGACTGTGAAGACTCTAGCCCTGCTGATTGATGAAGAGGATAGGATATATAAGATGCCCCTCAGCTTGAGTGCTGAGTTCGCCCCCGCAAGTGATGAATCTTGAGTCTAAGAAGCTTCCTAGAAAATACTGATGTAGAAGTCGTAGATGAAGAGGTGTCACCAGATCTCCAAGTAGCAGACCGCCTAAGAAAGATTAGAAGACCAGTCTTATTCAAGAAGATCAAAGGATATAGCGGCTTCAGCATAGCCGGTAACCTGGTATGTTCAAGAAGCGAACTAGCATCCCTATTGCAGGTGGATGTTAGCGGCTTGGTCAAACACCTAGCATCCGCTTTATCACAACCATCCAGATATAGGCTTGTGCGTGATGCGCTTTGGCTTGAGGTGCATGCCGCTAAACCAGATTTAGCTTCAAAGCTTCCTTTGACTTCCTTCTATAAGGGTTATCCTAAGAAGTATACCTCTGCGACTATTGTTTTAGCAAGAGACCCTGACTCAGGTAGGCAGAACGCCTCAATACATCGTTTGATGCATCTGCAGGGTAACAGGTTTTCCATCAGAGTCGTGCCAAGAGATCTTTACGCTTTTTATCAGAAGAATAGGGATAGAGGCTTAGATACTGAAGTGGCTGTTGTCTGTGGTCTCCACCCTCTTCTGTATCTAGCATCCGCGACTTCACACCCTGGGTTGGATGAGTTTGAGTTAGCGAACACCCTACTGAACAACAAGTTAGAGTGCTTCGATCTAGATGGCTTCAACGTACCTAAGGAATCTGAAGTCGTTATGAAAGGTAGACTTTTATGTTCAGAAGAAGCTGATGAAGGACCTTTCGTAGACCTTACTGGAACTTGGGATGCCGTAAGAAGGCAACCTGTACTTGAGGTGGATGACCTATACTATAGAAGCGAACCTATTTGGCAGGTTATTCTGCCCGGTGGTGCGGAGCATCGCTTACTTATGGGTGTGCCTCAAGAGCCGCGTATACTTTCATTTGTGGAGAATGCTGTCCCCTCGGTGCAAGGTGTTGTGCTTACGGAAGGGGGTTGCGGCTGGTTGCATGCTGTGGTGTCGATTAAGAAGAGAGTTGAGGGAGATGGTAAGAATGCTGGGCTTGCCGCTCTTGCTGCGCATCCAAGTCTGAAGAGGGTTATTGTGGTTGATGATGATATCAACATATACGATCCTTTGGATGTGGAGTGGGCTCTGGCTACTAGGTTTCAGCCTGATAAGGGTCTCGTTATAATAAGTGGGGTTAGAGGCTCTTCACTTGATCCTTCAAGTAATAAGTCGGGGGTAACTTCAAAGTGGCTTTTGGATGCTACACTGCCATTAGATGCCGATAGGGCGCGATTTACCAAGGTTCAGGAATAGGTGAAGATATGTATCTTACAAATGAGCAGGAGGCTATACTTAGAGGCGAAGAAGGCTGGGCGAGGAAGAAGTGCCTAGAAATCATAGTGGGGCTAGGGGAAATATATGGTGCCGACAGACTCATACCCGTAGCTTCTACTCAAATATCAGGTGTCAGCTATAAGACGCTGGGTGAATATGGCCTCCAATGGGTGGAGTCACTCTCACCGTCGAGGGTTGCTGTGCCGAGCACATTGAATCCAGCAGGTATGGATCTTTCTCTGTGGTCGGAGATGGGTGTGCCTGAAGAATTCGCCTATAAGCAGATGAGAGTGATAAGAGCATATGAGAAGTTGGGTATAATCACATTATGCAGCTGCACGCCCTATCTGGCAGGTATGGCTCCTAGGTTCGGTGAGCACGTAGCTTGGGCTGAGTCTTCTGCGGTCTGCTTTGTAAACTCGTATTTGGGTGCTCGTACTAACCGAGAAGGCGGTCCTTCTGCTTTAGCTTCAGCGATAACTGGTTTGACTGCGTATTATGGGCTTCATCTTGAGGAGAATCGTAAATCCACTGTTGAGGTTGAAGTTAGCGCTAGTTTAGTTGGGTTGAGTGATTATAGCGCATTAGGTTACTGCCTAGGTAAGATGCTGCCGCAAGATATACCGTATTTGAAAGGTGTATCTAACTTCGGGGTGGAAGAGGCCAAGGCTCTCTCCGCCTCAGCAGCTGCTTCTGGCAATATGGCGCTTTACCACGTCGAGGGGGTTACACCGGAAGCGGAAAAAAGCAACTCGTATGGGCTTGAGCGTCATCGGGTAGATGATAAAGATCTCAAAGGAGCTTACGAGGAATTATCAACTCTGCGTTCTGGTAGGATCGATCTTGTCGCTCTAGGCTGCCCTCATACGTCTCTTACTGAGCTAAGGGCCGCAGCTGCTTTGTTGAAAGGTAGAAAAGTTTCACCAACTACCAAGCTTTGGTTCTTCACCTCTTTACCAGTCAAGGTGCTTGCTGAAAGATTAGGTGTCGTAAGAGAAATAGAGGGTGCCGGTGGGAAGGTGTACACAGACTGCTGTATGATCGTAGCGCCTCTTGAACGAATGGGCTTCAGCAGTATGGCTGTTAACTCGGCTAAGGCTGCTGTGTATGCTCCTACAGCTTCGAAGGTTGATGTAGTCTTCACAACTTTTGAGAAATGCATTACAATCGCTCTGGAAGGTAGGTTGACTTGAGGGTTATAAAGTGTAGAAAGATATCGTCTGGTCGAGCAGAAGGCTTATCGCTCTTCTCGCCAGCACCTATAAGTTTCTTCGGGACAATAGATCCTGAGACGAGTGTGGTCATTGAGAAGAATCACCCTCTATATGGGGAGAAGATAGCTGGTAAGATACTGATCTACCCAACTGGAAGAGGCTCTACAGTAGGCTCCTATGTTCTTTACGGTCTTAGCAGAAGAGGGTTAGCGCCCGAGGCGATCATTATGAGAGATGCTGAGCCTATTGTTGCGGTTGGTGCGATAATGTCTGATATACCTCTTGTGGATAAACCAGAGTCCTTCGACTTTAGAAGTGGTTTACACACTGTTGTAGACGCTGATAGACGTGAGATCATCCTAACTTAGGTTATGGTTGCTCCCAGTAAGGCTTCAGCCAATTGTACATAGCTTCGGATGCTATCGCTAAGCAAACCAATATCACGCATAGCATTAGCTCACCCTTACCGAGCATATAGGCTCCTACCATAGCGAACGGTATTTCGAGGCTATGTAGCAGAATGGCTACTGTCTTACGCCAGAGAGTAGCTCTCCAAACCCATCTTCCACTCAATGATATCCTCCTTAGAAGTAGATTCCCAGGAGTCTGTAGATAAAGGTTAAGCAGCTTTTGATGTAGGCAATTCTTCTATCTCTTTCGCGAACCTTCTTTCGATCTCTTGTCTGTGCAAGGTATTCATTGTGCAGAAGGGTATGATTCTGCCATCAGGCACGGCGTAGTGTATACCGCATCTCTGAACTCTCTCTAGGTCAAAGTTGTATCCATCCATGAAGTGCATAGAGCTGACCATTACCACTCTCCGCATAAGTTGACCGAGTGCGCTGTAGCTGCCCTCCTTTATGATGCCCGAGAGTAGTGAGCTGAGAACCTTTACCTTAAGGTGCCTCAGAGCGGTTATCATCTTCATCTTGGCCCTAGTCTTCTTCCCAGCTAAAGCGAGCTGGGTAACCTCATCCATCACCTTCATGAAAGAATCAACATCAGCATACTGAGTTATAGGAACGAGCTTACCGTCCTCAACGAAGACGAAGGTAGCCATACCGCAGTGCTCGTGCATCGTAAACTCGGGATACGGTTTTCCTTTAAACGCAGCCATCGCTCTTGCGAAAGGCACTACTGATGGGACAGGGTAGAAGTCGTCTCTGGTTATCTGTCCTTCTGTCTGCTCCTCCACCAGCTTCATAAAATCTGGAATTGTAATCCTATATTCTCTGAGCTTCTGCCTATCTATTCTACCTGTTATCGAGACGGGTTGGACATTCACGCAACGTACAATGTCGAAGTTGTTAGCGGCAAACCTGATTATATCTCCAAGTTGGTTGTCGTTTACCCCTTTAACCAACGTAACCACCAGTACTGTGCTCTCGTGCCCAACCTTGCGTAGGTTTTCTAAGGCTTTCATCTTAGTCTGAAGAAGATCAACTCCTCTGGTGGTAAGATATGGTTCTCTGCTTACCCCATCGAACTGAAGATAGAATGTGTTCACACCAGCATCAGCCAAACTCTGCGCATACTCTAGGCTGTTAGCTATCCTTATTCCATTAGTGTTTACTTCAACATGTGGTATGCCTGCTTCACGCGCTCTCTTAATCAGCTCGGGAAGATCTTCGCGTAGTGTGGGTTCGCCGCCTGAGAATTGTAGAGCTTTTGTGCTTACAGGTCTATTTGCTACCAGATTATCTATCATCGCAAAGATTTCATCTTTGCTGGGTTCATAGAGGTAGCCAGCTGCAGCGGCATTAGCGAAGCATATAGGGCATCTTAGGTTGCAACGGTTTGTTACATCTATTATGCCTAAAATTGTGTATGATTTGTGGTTTGGGCATAGTCCACAGTCATAGGGGCAGCCCCTAGCAACCTTTGTCCTCGGGTTTTCAACACCTGAACCATCTTTCCTAAACTTTTGAACTCTTAAGTATTGTTCATAGTCGCTCCAGTAGAGATCTTCGTAGCTGCCGTGTTCAGGGCAACTCTTCGTTATAAAGACCTTGCCGTCAGATTGGTAAATCTGAGCTTCTACAACCCTAAAGCATATGGGGCAAATACTCTTGGTTTCTTTGATGGGTATCAACCATCTACCCTTTTTTGATTCTATTAATTAAGTTCTTCGCGTCTTCTATAAACCTAGGCTCCGGGTCTTCACCAACACCTCAAGCTCTTTGTCGATGCAGGCGCTCTGCACGCCGAATCTTCTTATGCACTCTAGGCATCTCTCTGGGTCACATAGAGTGGTGCTTAGATACTTCTCTCCGCCGTCTGGTAGGATGGCTAAGATTACACCGAAATCAAGCTCTTGAGCCTTCTTTAGAGCGGCGTAGAATATGGCGCCTGAGCTCGGTCCGCAGAATATCCCTTCTTTGAGTGTAAGCAGTCTGGCTGTGTCTTCTGCCTCAGGTAGGGTGACGACCACCTTTTCATCTATGTATTTTGGTTCCCAGATCTTTGGCACATACTGTACCTCAAGGTTCTTTAAGCCTTGGATCAATGTGTTCTTATGAGGCTCCACGCCTATAACCTTCAGCTTAGGGTTTCTTTCTTTCAGCTTCTTTGAGACGCCAACGACTGTGCCTGTTGTGCCCAGCCCTGCGACAAGGTGTGTTAGCCTCTTTCCCAAGTCCCTCCAGATCTCTTCAGCCGTTGTCTCATAATGTGCTCTAACGTTATTCGGGTTTGCAAACTGGTTCGGCATAAAGTACTTCTCTGGGTTCTTTGAGACTATCTGCCTAGCCAGATCCTCAGCCCCATCCATACCTTTTGCACCAGGTGAGAGAATGATCTTTGCGCCGTATGCTAGTAGGATCTTGCGCCTCTCCATACTCATGGTTTCAGGCATAACCAGAGCGAGCTTATACCCTTTGACCGCACAGATTAACGCTAGTCCTATGCCTGTGTTTCCGCTTGTTGGCTCTATCACGATTTTGTCTTTGGTGAGTAAGCCTTCTCTTTCAGCAGCCTCTATCATGTAGAGGGCTATTCTGTCCTTCACCGATCCTGCTGGATTGAACTTCTCTAGCTTAACATATATCTCTACGCTCTTCTTTGGGCTGAGGTTGTTGATCTTCACTATGGGTGTGTTGCCGATTAGTTCGAGTATGTTGTTGTATATCAATCAGAATATACCTCCATTATATCGGTGATATAATCTATTCTATGCACCTATTTAAGGCAAATATAAACTTACAGCCTGCTTGTGGCGATTAGGCCGCCAGATACCTTATTATCTTCTCGTAGATGTCTCTATCCCAAAGATCCTCATAGCCCCTATAGATACTTGGGTTATCGTTAACCTCAACTACAATAAATTCGCCATCAACTTCTTTGATGTCCACACCGTAGAGCCCGTGGCCGATTACGCTGCACGCGTTAAGAGCGGTTTCTTTTAGCTTCGAGGGGGCATTCTTCTTCTTTAATGCAACTGTTCTGCCCCAGCGGAAACTATTTTTGCCTTTTCGCTTCACACCATGCTTCCATCCGCCATTAGGCATCATATACTTGCAGACATAGAGAATTTCGTCGTTCAGAACCCCTACTCTCCAGTCGAAGCGTGTAGGCACGAACTTCTGGACTACTAGCATATCTGACCTCCTAGAGAACCTTTTAGCAAAGTGGCGGAAGCTAGTTTCACAAGCAACCTTCTCCACATATTTTGAGAAGCTTGTGTAGGGTGCCTTTAATACGACTGGTCTTCCGAATAGGTCAAATACCTCTTGTATCTGCTTGCGGTGGATCTCGTCTCTACTGATGACTAGTGTGGGTATGTGTGGGATGTTGTGCTTTCCAAACAATTCGTATTGATGTATCTTATTTGCGCAGATCCTTATCGAATTAGGGTCATCTACAACTCTTAAGCCGAGTTCCCAGGCTGTCTTAGAGACCAGGTATGAGGTGTATAGAGGGTCTGTTGTTGCCCTTATGAAGACAGCGTCATAGCTGGGGATTTCTGAGAAATCACTCTTGAAGATGAAGTCAAATCTATGCCCCATCTGCTCGGCAGAGAGCTTGAAAAGATGTAGAGCTTCAGCTTCTCTTGAATGTTGAAAGTTGTATTTTTCAACAAAGCACGCTATACGTGTCAATCGAATAACCCTTCTCCACAAGAGAGTACTCTTGAAATCTTCACCATGTCACTTAATGTGATTTCATCTAGGTTCAGTGGTTGTAATCCACACAAGTAGATTCTGTGTTTAGAGCGTTGGATAAGAAGTTTGCATAGTGGGATCTTGGATATCTCATAAACTCTTCGAGCAGTATCTTTAACATCACGATTATTATGGTAGCATCGTCCGAAGAAAGATTTGCACGAGATTAGTTCACCGTAGAAAGGTTGAGCGCATACAGTGTATCTGTGGTTGGAGCTTAGGTTTCTAACAGCCTTATAGAGCGTGCTCTTGCTCTTTACCACTGTTAATCTGTTGAATGTGAAGGGGCTGAGTGGGAACACTATGACAGGTAACTCAAACTCTTTCAGAATATGCTTAGGAGAGTCGGTGATAAGATAAGGTATAGTGGGAACTCCCCCTCTTGATGCTCTGAGAAGCAGGATCGGAGTTCTGTAAGCATCGATACAATCTTTTGTCGAAGGTATAACCCTATCTCCAAGTATCTCAGCGTGTAGCGAAACATAGTAACCGAGCTTCATATATCTATAATCGTTGTTAACGTTGATTACATCATCTCTAATAGGCGATTTAAGGAATGTGGAAGGTTTTGCTGTTGGTGTATCTGCTTTTAGGTCGATGTTTGAGACGACCAGCACACAGAACACCAGACTACTGAGGCGTGCTGATCTTCACTTCTATTTAAATCTAATGCTAATTTGATTCACAAGTGTGTAAACCTTAAATAAGAATTTACTTTGTAGTCTGGGTCTGTGGTTACCTCTTCCTATAGAACGTTAGAGGTACTTGGTCCTGAGCACGAATTCGCGTTGGTTGATGAAAACTTAAAATGTATGCCGATAGTGGACTATATTATCAAAGACGTAAAAGGTAAGGTCGCGAACTCTGTAGAGTTCCCGGATTTCACATTAAGTAAGGAGTTGCAGATGCACGTTTTGGAAGTCAAGCCGAATAGCCCCTTTAGTTCCCTAAGAGTTTTTGAAGAAAGAATGTATGATGCCGTGCTTGAGACTGCTAATCTTCTCAGGCTTAGGTATGGTGCAAGGCTTTTAGGAACTGGTATGCATCCGACGTTAAGGCTTTGTGAGACGTCTGTTTGGTCTCATCGCCATAGGCAGATTTATGAGGCGTATAGCAAGATATTTGACCTTAGGCAGCACGGCTGGTTGAATATACAAAGCTTTCAACTTAACATATCTTATTCTAATGCTTCAGATGCTGTTTTAATGCATAATCTTTTGGGGTATGTTTGCGCATACCTCCCAGCTATCACCGCTTCTTCTCCTATCTATGAAGGAGTGGTTGGCGATTATTTGGATAATCGATTATATTTTTACAAGAAGGCGCAAAAGGTGGTGCCCTCGGTTGCTGGGGATGTAGTTCCCGAATACGTATCGTCTTTCGAGGATTACCAAAAGAAGGTTATTGAAAGGTATTCTGTAGAACTCGCTAAGGCTGGGGCGGATTCTTGCCTTCTTTATAAAGAGTGGGTTAACTCAAGGGGGGTAATACTAAGGTCTGATAGGCGAGCTTTGGAGATTAGGGTGATGGATGAGCAGGAGTGTGTAAGATCAGATGTGGCGTTGAGCGCTTTTATAAGGGCGCTACTTAGGGGGTTGATGAATGATGGTGTTCAGCTCTTGCCTAGGAGAATCTTGGTGCACGATTTTAACTCGGTGATCAAGTTCGGTTTAAGCGCTGAGGTGCATCATCCAATAGGTCCGTTTGCAAGAGATGTTTGTCAACATCTTCTGCGAACCGCCTTAAGCTATGCTACTGAAGAGGAGAAAGAGTATCTGCCTTTAGTGCAGAAGAGAGTAGAGTGCGGAAGCCTATCTGAGAGCATTAGGAAGAGGGTTGGGGTGAGGGCTCAGAAGGCTTCTCTTAAAGAGGCGGTCATAGATGTTTACTCCGCTCTCTCAGACTGCCTAATACGTAACGAGCCCTTCTTCTAGAGGGTTTAAGGGTTGGAAAGGCAGGAGAACCACCTCGAAGTGTGCAAAGTATGTGAGACAGGGTGTTGTAGAGATGCTCGACCCCCCATCACCTCAAAGCGTAGAAGGATTATAGAGAGATATCTTGAGGAGCAGAAATTGCGTATAGAAGACCCATTCGTATGCGAAGACTATACATACCCTAGGGAGGATAAGGAGGGGTATTGCATCTTCTACAACAGAGAGACTAAGAAGTGCTTAGTTCATGTGGTAAAGCCTGAGACGTGCGTCGCAGGGCCTATAACATTTGATATAAATAAGGAAGATAAGGTGATTGAGTGGTACTTGAAGATGGAGAAGATCTGCCCGTTAGCGGGTGTAATGTTTAGGAACAGAAGTCTGCTTCAGCAGCATTTTAAAGCATCTAGAAGGGAGATTCTTAGACTTGTTGATGATCTTCCTTCATATCAACTTAAGGTTATATTAAGACGAGAAGAGCCGGAGACGTTTAAGATCGGGGAGGAAAAAGCTGGTGATAACGTTTTGAGTAAACTTGATTTATTGTAATCTTGGTCGTCCTTTGTTCTTGCTGTAGATATAAGTCTAGAGACTCTTTGCGAGTTCTTATCTATCTTTGCAATCTTAAATATTCGCTTGTTCAAGCTTTTTATTGTTGGCTTCGAATTTTAAAAGTCAGTCTGAGAATCTTAGGGGTAGGTGGACTATTCGTCTTGTGACGATTGGTAGGAGGAGTGGGCTGCCTCGCCGTGTTACAGTATGGTTTGTTTACTTTGATGGTAGGCTATTTGTGCGCACATCGAATAGGACAAATTGGGGTAAGAATCTGAAGGCGAACCCTGCTGTTGAGGCTGAGGTTGGTGGATTGAGGTTTAAAGCGGAAGCTGAGCTGGTGAGCGATCAAGTGCTCATAAGTAGACTTCAAGAAGCGTATAGAAGGAAATATCGGCTGGCTGAAGTGTTTTCAAGCCTTATTATGATTAGGGGAAGTCCTATGTTTTTTGAACTAAAGGTCAAGGAGTGATTTGGTCTAATATTAGTTCTCAAAACGTTTATTAGCCTGAGCCATTCCTAATGTAGCTGCGAAGTTGTTTGTTTGGTTGTGTTTTGTTGAGGGTGTAGATGGTTGAAGGCTCGAGATGGGTCTGTCGAGCGTGTTTCAACTGGTTTGGATAGATTGGATGCTCTCTTGGATGGGGGTTTTCAGAGGGGGGCTTTGATCATTTTGGCTGGGGAGCCTGGGGTTGGTAAGACTGTGTTTTGTGCTAACTTTATTCACAGCGGCTGGGTTCAGGGTGAGAAGGGTGTGTATGCTTCTTTTGGCGAGGATAGGCGAACCTTCTTGTCGAATATGCGTAGTCATCTGGGTGAGGAGAAGGTTAAGTGTTTTACTGAGGGTGGGTGCGAGTATCTTGATTTAGCAACGGTTACGCCTGAGGGTGTTTCTGAGACTTTTCAGGCGATATTTGAGGCGGTTAATCGGGTTGGTGCGAAGAGGCTTGTGATAGACCCTTTTACCGCGCTCTCTCTTGCGCTTAAGGATCCATTGGATGTGAGGCTCTTTATGCACAGTGTGTTAGGTAAGATTGTTAGGCAGTTAGGCTGCACAACGGTCTTGGTCAAAGAAGCCTATGTTGAGCCTAGAGCGTTAGGTGTCGAGGAGTATGTTTCAGACGTGATTATCCACCTTATAGCATCTATGTATGTGGCGGATGCTGTTATACATCTCAGCACGGATGTGGTTGAAGATAGGTTCTTGAGGGTTATGGAGCTCACGAAGGCACGTGGTTCACGGTTATCGGAGCGGCTTTTGCCGTATACGCTTGAAAGAGGGTTTAGAATTGTTAACCCATTTGTTTTATCTGAGGGAAAGGTTGTTAAGCGGTGGCAGCCGATTCCAGATTCAACTAATAGGTTTTCAACAGGTATATCTGATCTCGATAAAATGCTTGGTGGAGGCTTTCCCCGAGGCTCGACAGCGCTACTCGAAGTAGATTCTAAGCTGACGGCTGAGCAGTATTTTCCGCCTGTTATGTCGACGGCCGCAAACTTTCTTGCTCAAGGTCGACCAGTGATCTTAACTCTTCCACTTGGGATCATACCAGCCACTGTAGAGAAGTATGTTAAGCTTTGTGGTTTTACTGATGAAGAGATCAATAGGTTGATGAGGATCTGTGTTATAGAAGGGCAATATCCAGAGGAAGTCACCTCCAGGAAATACGTCTGGTCAGCAAAGCCCAAGGATCTACTAGAAAGCCAGGCTTTATACAATCAAATGGAAGCTGAACTAAGAGCAAGAGCTAAAGAAAGAAATGTTCTCAACATCATAGGGCTAGATAACGTCTACGGTGTATTTGGCTTACAGAACCTACCGCTCTACATCAACAGAGGCATGTCTTCAGCTGCAGCGAGAGGTGATCTAAGACTTTTCATCTTGAAACCTGGCATTCCTTCTAAAGCGGTCTATCAAACCCTCTACTCAACCACCGAGCTACATCTTAGACTCATTAGGAAGCACGGCGTTTTATTCGTCTATGGTGTTAAACCCCGAACTATCCTCCACGCTATTGAAGCGGATGAAAAAAGCTTCGTTCCCACACTTATACCCATAGTATAGGTGATGGTGATGTCTGCGAAGCAATCTGATGTCGTTGAACGCTTTGTAAAGATCGCAATCGAACTCATCCCCCAAAATAGGTTCCCTGAAACAGTGTATAGGTGCATGGTAGCCATAGTAGGTGAAACCGCGACGAAAGTATATATCTATCACCTAGGCGGAGAAAAGGTCTTAAGCGAACCTAAGATATTCGCTGAAAGCTTGCTTAATCTACTAGGCTACGGCGGCGAAATCATGCTGAACTTCATAACAAAAGAAATAGAAAAACGCGCTTTTTGAAGTAAAGCCCAAACTATACAAGAGGATAACACGACACCTTACTGGAACAAAATAGCATACCATTAATATCCCACTCCCATAAATAATACTAATAGAGCAATTCTTTGAAAACCGAAGTCTTGATCGTAGGTGCCGGCATCATAGGCTTAAGCGTAGCCTACAACCTCGCAGAAAGGGGGTGCAAAGTCGCAGTAGCTGAAAAAGACTTTCCAGGTGCAGGAACAACAGGAAAAGGAGGCGGGGGGATAAGACACCAGTTCTCAACCGAACTAAACATAAAACTCACAATAGAAAGCCTAAAGATCCTCCGAAGATTCAAAGACATAGCAGGCTACGACCCCCAACTCAAACAAATAAGCTATTATCTGCTCGCAACTAGAGATGAAGAAGAGATACTTACAAGAAGTGTTCAGGCGCAAAGCAAACTCGGCTTACACAGCATACTCATAGAGCCCAAGGAGTTAAAACAAATACTGCAAGGGATAAAGATAGATGATATAGTCGAAGCATCAACCTGCGAAGAAGACTCCTGGATAAACCCGTACGTCATACTGCAAGGCTACCAAGACTCAAGCAAACGACTAGGAGTCAAGATCCTAGAGCAAACAGAAGTCCACACCCTCAAAGTAGAAAAAGACCATCTAAGAGCAGCAACAACATCTGAAGCTATTGACGCAGAGTATGTGGTCATAGCAGCAGGCGCCTACAGTGCACCCGTAGCTCGAAGCCTCGGAGTAGAGCTACCTATTAACCCCTTCAAAAGGCAGGTCTTTTATGTCGAAGGCTTTAGAGTCGCCAAAAGAAACTGTGTGCTCTTCGATATGCATCATAAGGTTGCTTTCGTCAACAGAGACGAAGGTGCAATAGTTGGTGTGCACGATAGAAGTGTGCTAGGCTCCTTTGATGAAACCCTCAACATGGAAGACGCACCATACGTAAAAGGAGTTGCAGCCCACAGAATACCGCATATCAAGGAAGCTGAGATAACAGGCGGAATAGCAGGCTTATACGAAGTGACGCCAGACAGAAACCCAATATTAGGCCCTATACCGAACATAAAAGGACTACTTATATCCGCAGGCTTCAGCGGACACGGGATTATGCACGCACCGATAATAGGCAAAATCATAGCTGAAATGATATTGAGAGATAAGCCATCGATAGACGTCTCACAATTCAACCTGAACCGATTCAAAGAAAACCAACAGATCTACGAGCACATAGTAATCTAACCCTAAGAATAAAGGTGGCAATAAACCTCATGCTCAGAATCAGTCACTATAGCCCTTGGCTCCTCAACTCTACACTTCTCCATCACCTTCGGGCACCTAGTGTGGAACCTGCACCCCTTCGGTATGTTAACAGGGCTCGGCACATCCCCCCTCAAGATAATTCTCTCAACCATCTCCTTCTGCAAACGAGGAGCTGATGAAAGAAGAGCTTGGCTATATGGATGAAGCGGCTTAGCAAAGAACTCCGCTGAAGGCGCTTTCTCGATGACAACCCCCAAATACATCACAGCAACGTAATCACTGATATATCTAACAAGCGAAAGATCGTGAGAAATAAAAAGGTAAGTTAACCTATACTTCTCCTGAAGATCAAGCAGCAGGTTCACTATCTGCGCCCTAACAGACACATCCAAAGATGAGACTGGCTCGTCCAATACAATAAACTTAGGATTTACCGCTAACGCTCTTGCTATACCAATACGCTGCTTCTGCCCACCGCTTAGCGCTCTAGGATACCTATACTGATGCTCCTCCTCCAACCCCACACTAACAAGAAGCTCTCCAATAGCTTTATCTGAAATATCGCTTCCACCAACCTTCATAGCCTCCCTCAATGTAGCCCCAACCGTAAGTCTAGGGTTAAGCGAAGACTCAGGATCTTGAAAGACTATCTGAGCACTTCGTCTAAAGATCTTAGCTTCTTCACCCTTTAAACTAGCAATATCTTTTCCCTCAAATAACACTCTTCCCGAATCTGGCTTTAATAACCCTAAAACCAACCGACCAAGAGTGGATTTACCACACCCAGACTCACCTACTAGACTAGTTATCCTCTCCTTACGAATCTGAAGATCCACGCCATCTACAGCACGAACATAACCTCTAACACGCTTAAAAAATCCACCAGTAATTGGAAACCACTTCATAATCTTCTCTGTAGATACGAGAATGTCATCAATACAGCCAGCATCTGACAACACGATCACTCTCCACATCTATGTCAGGCGGTTCCTCTAAAGCACACTTCTCAAACACATACTTGCATCGAGGACGAAATTTACAACCAGAAGGATACTCAAGAGGGTTAGGAATCGACCCAGCGATAGGCTTCAACTTTTCCTTATCTTTCGTGAACTTAGGCAAAGAATCCAAAAGCCCCTGCGTATATGGATGCAGCGGCTTATCCAATAGTCTACTTAAAGGCGCTCTCTCCACAATCCTACCAGCATACTGTATGGCAACAGTATCACACAATTCAGCAACGACACCAAGATCATGGCTGATCAAGATCGTAGACGTATCAAATTCCCGAATTAACCCCTTGAACAAATCAAGAATCTGAGCCTGAACAGTAACATCTAACGCAGTAGTAGGCTCATCAGCAATAAGCAAATCAGGCCTACAAGCCAAAGCCATAGCTATCATAACTCTCTGTCGCATACCCCCACTAAATTGATGAGGATAACGCTTCACACTACTACTTGGATCAGGCACCTTCACCATATCCAAAAGCTCTACTGCCTTACTCCAAGCCTCTCTCTCACTTAACTCTTTATGTATTCTGAAGACTTCAACCAGCTGCTCACCTACTGTAAACACAGGGTTCAAAGACGTCATAGGGTCTTGAAAAACCATAGCGATCTTAGAGCCACGAAGTCTACGCATCCCCTCCCTGCTCTTCTTAGTAAGATCCTCACCCTCAAAGATAATCTTACCTGAAACTATCTTAGCTCCTTCAGGCAGCAACCCCATAATCGATAAAGCAGCAACACTCTTGCCACACCCAGATTCACCAACTAAGCCAAGCGCTTCACCCCTACTTACAGTCAGATGCAAACCATCCACAGCCCTCAACACACCCTGTCTTAAGAAAAAGTATGTTCGCAGATCTTCAACCTTCAAAAGCACATCAGAAGCCATACTAAACACCTACAAAGCAAGCGTAGGGTCAAGGGCATCCCTTAAAGCGTCACCAAGTAGATTAAACGCCAAAACCACTAGGAAGATAGCCAAGCCTGGAAACGTAGCGACGTGTGGACTAGACATTAAATACTCTCTCCCTGTACCAAGCATCGTCCCCCACTCAGGTATTGTCGGCTCAACACCTAAACCCAAGAAGCCTAAACCAGCTGCTGTAAGTATAGCAGTCCCAAGCTGCAGAGTCGACTGAACTATAAGTGGATCTATGGTGTTAAGAAAGATGTGCTTAAATAGGATAACTGGGGTACGTAACCCAAGTGCACGCGAAGCTTCAACGTAACTTAACTCTCTAATAAACAGAGTCTGCCCCCTCGCCAACCTTATGTAAACAGGTACAGACGAAATTCCCACGGCGATGATAACATTCGTTAAACCAACGCCTAGAGTAGCAACCAGAACAAGCGCTAAGAGTATGCCCGGAAAAGCCAGAAGTATGTCAGTGACCCTCTGCAGCGCGAAATCTATCGCACCTCCATAGTAGCCTGATATTATCCCTATAGGCGCCCCTATAACTAGCCCTATTAAGACCGCCAAAAAACCGATGAACATCGATATTCTTGCCCCATACATGATGCGTGTAGCGATATCTCTACCTAATTCATCTGTGCCCAAAATGTGCTCAGGCGAAGGCGGCCTTAAAGCCTCAGAAAGATTAATTTTGACAGGATCATAAATGGAAAGAAAGGGTGCTAATATCCCAACGATCACAAAGAAAAAGAGTATAGGTAATCCAAGCCTCGCTGATCTATGCCGAAGTAACCTTCTAGTGACCTCTCTTCCCCAAGATCTCTCACGAAGAGCTTCCGAAGCTGTTGGGGCGCTCATAAGCATCTCTACTCGTATCTTATCCTAGGATCTATGTACGCATAAAGTATATCAACTATAAGGTTAACCGCTATAAAGATCAGAGAGAAGAGAAGCACACCGCCTTGAATAATCGGATAATCTCTATTTGATATTGCATTGACCAGAAGCCTCCCCATACCAGGCCATGCGAAGACCGTCTCAGTCAACACAGTTCCACTAAGAAGGTAACCAAAGTAAAGTCCAGTAATAGTAGTCACAGGCAAAAGAGCGTTCCTCAAGGCGTGTTTATAGTTCACAACATATTCAGTCGCACCCTTGGACCTCGCAGTTCTAACATAATCTTGACCTAGGACACTAAGCATACTAGACCTAGTCATCCTCGCTAAAACGCCAACCAAGTGAGCAGCGAGCGTCAAAGCAGGAAGTATAACATACCTCAAGTCCCAATTCGGAGTCCCTATACCACCAGCCGGAAGAACCCTCAGTGTTACCGCAAACAGCAAGATCAACATCAATCCAAGCCAGAACGCAGGCATAGACACACCAAAGAGAGAAAAAACGATAGCCGCCTGATCTATCACCTTACCCCTATGTATAGCAGAAATTATGCCAACCACTATACCAACAGGAACCGCAATAACCATAGCTACCACAGCAAGGATAAACGTGTTCTGCAGCGTCTCCAGTAATTGAGGAAGCACAGGTTTACCCGTGAACATAGACTTACCCAAATCCAACCGAAGCAGATTCCACATAAACGAAGCATACTGCTCCCAAACAGGCCTATCTAAGCCAAGCTGACGCCGAATTGTCTCAACCTCCTCCTCAGTAGCAGCAACACCCGCAATCACCCGAGCAGGATCTCCTGGCAGAAATCTGACCATAGCAAACACAATTATAGTGACACCTATTATAACAGGAACCGCAAGAACAATCCTTCTTAAAATATAGCCAAGCATAACTAAGCCTCACAAAAAATTAGGAGTAGGCTAACTGCCTACTCTATCTAGCTGTGTTATATCATATGTATCTGCTATGTTGCTTGGGACTATCCCTTTTATATTCTTCGAATACACTACAACATTCTTTTGGAAGTACAGGAGGGCCTGTGGCTGCTCTTCCCAGAGTATGCGCATGATCTTATCGTATAGCTGGAGCCTCACTTTAGGATCAGGTTCTTCTCTTGCTTGCTTGATCATAGCTTTCACTTCCTCATTCCCATAGTACACTAGCGAATTACCCTGTGGAACCCAAGGTCCACCAAAGTAGGATGTTAATACACCATCAGCATCCATCACCATAATACCATATCCAGTGAGGGCCATCTGCATCTTAGTTTCGTTAATAGGTGCTGTCAGGTGCTTGACGAAAGTAGGCCAATCTTGAACAAGCAGCTCTACATCTATGCCAACATCCCTAAGATATGCTTGTATAGCCTGAGATACTTGCAAGTCGAAGAGGTATCTCCCTGAAGGTGTTGCAAAAGTCGCTTTAAACCCATTCGGATAGCCCGCTTCAGCCAAGAGCTGCTTTGCTTTAGCGGGGTCATAAGGCCACTTGCCTAAACTGGTGTAGCCAAACACATTAGGTGTAACCCAGGAGTCACTTGTATCGGCTAATCCCTGCAATACATTCTTAACCAAGGCTTCTTTGTCGATTGCATAGTTCACAGCCTGCCTAACTCTTGCATCTTTGAACGGACCCCACTGATTATTCATGATCACAATAACTCCTCTAGTACTTGGAACATCAGCTACAACAAAGTTGGGATTCTGCCGAAGATTCGGTATCTCTACGGGAGGCGGTGCCAAGACGACATCTGCATCACCAGCAAGCAGCATAGATATCCTGGTTGTAGCCTCTGGGACAATGTTTATCACAACTCTAGTCGCACCAGGTTTCTCGCCCCAGTAGTTCTCGTTTCGCTCCAAGACGACGCGCTCATTAAGTTTCCACTCTACGAACTTGAATGGTCCTGTTCCAATGAGTGGAACATCGGCATTCGGTCCACCCGCCCTTATGTATGTTGATGGAGAGAATATCCCGATTCTATATGAAGCTAGATTAGCTAGGAGTGGACCGTAAGGATACTTTAAGTAGAATTTAACCGTATAGTCATCGACTGCCTCCACGCTCTTGATTGGATCGAATCTATTTGCGAACCCAGTTCCTTCAGGGAAAGGAACATCCTTGTTTATGTATCTCTGCATAAAAGACCAGACTACGGCTGAGGCGTTGAATGGTGTACCGTCATGAAACTTCACCCCCTTCCTCAGTTTAAATGTATAGGTGAGCCCATCAGGAGATACCTCATAGCTAGTAGCCAAAGACTTTGAAGGTATAATATTTCCTTCGCTATCTATTTTAAGAAGACTCTCTTGCACAGAGTTAAATAGACTGGTCCACGTGGCGCTGTGTGATTGCAGCGTGTCGAGTGTGCCTGGGTCTGAACCGTAAACGATTGTAACCACCTTTTCAGGCTTTGGTGCTGTCTGTGTAAGGTATAATGCGCCGCCAACGACTGCTGCTACAACTATAACGATTATAGTGGCTGCAACTTTTATCTTTGATGCCAAGGTAACTCGGAGATGACTATTCGAGCATCATATTTAAATCTTATGCATACCTCTGGATTTTACGATTTAATAACTATAATACCTTGCTATATTAATATTAATAATTATGAAAATTCCGAATGCTTGCGTACTCACCATCCATCCTAAAAGAGTAAACAATATTTAAGATAACGTAGAGTGGTTTAATTGATGGACCTCAGTGAAGTTAGAGTTGTCATTCCAGTAGGCGGGCAGGCAACCAGATTAAAACCTTTAACCGCTGAAGTCTCAAAGGCTTGTTTGCGCTTCTTGAATAAACCGCTGATTGAAATTGCGATTGCTGAGCTGGCTAAGCAGGGTGTTAAGCACTTCATCTTTGGTGTGAAGGGTTACATAAACTATCGAAGCCTACACGATTACTTTGATGACGGCACACCCTTATCAGCCAAATATGATCTTGATCCACGTGTACATATAAAGTATCAGCCTCACTTTGATGACTTAGGAAGCGCAGATTCGCTTAGAATAATATTAGACTACTATGAGATTCCCTCGCTAATAGCTGTTGTGCAAGGCGATAACATCTTTGACCTCAACCTAGCTGACCTAATAGATTTCCACATATCTAGAGAAGCATTCATGACTATCTGCTTGACAAAGGTTGATGAAGTCAGCGGGTATGGTGTAGCTGAGGTAGATGGTGAAAGAATCGTTAGATTCATTGAGAAACCTGATCCGAAGAAAGCGCCCTCAAACCTAGCTAATACAGGGATTTACATATTGAGCCCAGAGATCAAATCGGTCTACAATGAGCCATCCATACAAGACAGGATCAAACGAAGAGAGCGGCTTGATTTCGGCAAAGACTTCATACCTTACCTTATAGAGCGAGGCTACCCAGTCTACGCCTATATTCTCAAAGGTCGTTGGTACGACCTAGGCACACCAGCTAACTACCTTTGCAGCCTACTTGAACTACTGAAGGTTGGATACAATCTCGACCCTGGTTGGAGAATAGAGGGGCATAATGTGTGGTTGCAGAGTCGAAGCGCTGAGTCGATGCGTAGAAGAAGCGAAATAGTGAAAAAGATGCACGACGGAACGATTACCTTAGATGGTTCTGTACTAATCGGACGACACTGCCAGATAGGTGAGGGCTCAGTAATCAAAGACTCAGTGATAGACAACTTCACAATTATAGGTAAAGATGTCTCTATCGAAGGCTCAGCCATATTGGATCGATGCATCGTTCACGATAACGCTAAGATAAGCAATAGCATAGTAGGTAGGCGCGTCATAGTCGAATCCTCTTCAGAAAAACCCACTATGATAGAAGACTTATCTGTAATCGGTGACGACTCTCTAATAGAGGAAGGCTGTACGCTAAAGGGTGCAAAGGTCTATCCGCATAGTAAAATAACCCCTTGATGCTTAAGCGTGAGATACCCACCTCGATGACCCGTCTGCAAATACTTCTTTCTTGAACAAGGCTGGTTCACGCTTATACCTCTCAACAGCTTCCTGTAATGCAGGGAAGACATTCCTTCGACTATTTCCAGATACAAGTACCAGAACTAACGGCTCACCAGCCTTAAAGCTACCAGTGAAATGGTAAATGAGCACATTACTCGCTTGATACTTCACACGCACCTCTTCACATATCTTCTGAATAGTTGGTGTTGCGTGCTCAACATAAGATTCAACCTCAACCGCTGAAACCTCTTTGCTTAGTTCACTACTACTCTTCGCTACACCAATAAATGTAGCCACCGCCCCATCAGCAGGGCTAAGTCCGCCCAAAAATTCGTTTATCGCGCCAACTATATTGAATGCATCCTTGGGATACACGCCTGGTTTAAGCATACTAGACTAGGGGTTGGAAGGTGTTAATATCTTATTGGTTTACCGCTCCCAAACTTCCTCTTTAGTGTAGTGCCGCAGATCGGGCAGAAACGTGTGTTTCCATCGTAAGTCTGGCTGCACGCTGGACAGTAATGAACCCATCTTACCTGCTTCTTTATACCCTTACTAATAGTTGGAGCGAAGGGTATACGAAGGGTCTGAGCTACGTTCTGCACAGCATAGTCATCAGTCACTATCACCGCATCACCTTTCTTCGAGTGATGCACAGCTAGTGCTAAGATAGAGATGTCTGCTTTAGAGAGAGAAGTTAGATCTTTCGTTTCAGTAGCTGCGACCTTTACGATCTGATAAGCCTCAGCAGAAGGCTCTCCAATCTCCAGACGTTTAGAGTCGAGAAGAGTATTTATTATGGCGAGGTATTTGCTGCTATGTGTAACCTCCTTCAAAACCTCCGCCGTTGTCTTGTAGCACTCCAAACCAGAGTAAGGCACACCGGAATAGAAGGCAGTCGCATCTAATATCAATGTCTTAGATTTAGTCGTCAAGTTCAAACCTGTGAAGCCAGCCTTTCGAAGAGCTTCTTCTTCATCTTAATAGGCACATCATAATATGTGGCGAGCGCAATCGAGTCTGAGGCTCTATAATTTCTTAAGATAAAGTTGCTGCCTCTGCAGCTAAAGTAAAGGTCAGCTCTTAATACGTTCCCCCTCTCGTAAACCTCAACCTCCGAAAGGAAGAGCGACTGACTATCAGCTAATTCAGCTATCATCTTGTAGACCGAAGGTACGGATATTCGATCCCCCCTCTGGAATCTTGCTATGTAATCTGCGACTTCACCAGAAAAGGCGCTCATAGGGAAGCTTCTCCCATCCTCAGCGGTTAAAACCAATATGCCTTGCGCCCCTTCTGGGTCTGCAAAGCCTACCTTTGTAACCTTCACATACACATAATCATCCTCTTTTCTGTCTTCTTGCATCAGCGCTCACCATAAAATTGCAATTATCTACTGATAAAGGTAGCGCCGACTACGAGATTATCCTGAGTAGCTGTTTGAAGGCGAAACCCTTAAGCCTAATCAGGTTCGCGTCATACTTATATCTCATGATCTTAACCTCCTCCCCTGCTTCGACTTCGTAAACCTCTTGTCCATCGACTACAAGGTCAGTAGGGTGATCTGCCCTTATCATGACTGGTTGAGGGCTTATCACTACAGGAGGCATATTTTGAAGCGGGGATGCTGGCACTATCAACACATCCTCTAGGTTCTCCTGTAGCACTGGTCCTTTTAGCGAATACGCGTGACCAGTTGAACCAGTAGGAGTAGATACTATAACTCCATCCATTCTAACATTTATTTGTGTCACGCCAAGTTTTATTGTGAAGTAGGGTGTGCCTATATGTCGCCTTCTCACCATGTAGATTTCGTTCGTGGCAGGTGGCAGTTCTACACTGGTTCTTGCGGCAAGTCTCATTCTTCGATCCAATAGATATTCGCCGCTCTTTAACTTCACGATCGCCTCATCTATTTCTTCAGGCTTGATTTCTGATAGTATCCCCCTATGCCCTACATTTACCGATAAGACTGGTGTATCATCTTGCAGCATTCTTAACGTGCGTAGAAGCGTCCCATCCCCACCCACACTAACCACCGCATCAGGCCTTAAACTCTTCAGCTGATCCACATTCCCCACTTTGACAACGCCCTCATCAGCTAGATCAGCTAAGCTGTAGGCTCGCAAACCTGCTCTAACAACCTTCCTAACAATATCTAACGCTAACTTTCTATCCAAGCCATCCTTTAAGATCACTACAACAGATTGAACTGGCTTCTGCTGCGCCAAAGCAGTTTCACACTGCGCAGCTGATTTATTGGCTTATATTCCTTGCTTCCCCATACCAAATAGAAGCGTTATAGTGTGAGCTTTTATTATAGGTGAGCAGATGGAAAGATAATTATACTGCTACTTATTACCTTCAATAAGTAGCATAGGAGAGGCGTTTGCTATGAGTAAACCTGTAGACTTAGGAAGCGTTAAGGAGGGTTCTTATATAATAATAGATGGTGAGCCTTCCAAGATAGTGGAGTATGATAAATCAAAGCCTGGTAAGCACGGTGCAGCCAAGGCTCGTGTTGTCGCCATAGGATTGTTCGATGGTGTTAAAAGGTCGTTTGTATCCCCTGTTTCTGCTAATGTAGAGGTTCCCATCATCGAAAAGAGATCGGCTCAGGTGATCTCTATTTCAGGCTCAAATGTTCAACTCATGGATCTTGAAACCTTCGAGTATTTTGATCTTCCTATGCCTCCTGAGCAGGAGATTGCTTCAAAGATTCAGCCTGGTGTTGAAGTTGAATACTGGCGAACCATGGGTAGAAATAAGATCATTAGGGCTAAGGGTTAAGTGGATCAGATTAGTAAACTCTATACGTTGATGGGGATCCAACAGATTGTGGGCCTAGATGATCCTGGAAGAGCCGTCTGATCTGTGATGACGAATCAGAGTGGAGATAGGCCCGTAGGTTGAGCGCATAGATATGAGAGTTGCAGTCGCTTACTCAGGTGGGAAAGATAGCACTAGAGCTATCTATGAATGTATAAAGGCTGGTGATGATGTGCACTGCTTACTTAACGTGCAACCAGATACATCAGAGAGCTACTTATTTCATTACCCTAATGCTAGGTGGACGAAGCTGCAGACTGAGGCCTTGGATCTACCCTTGTTGAGCAAGGAAGTTAAAGGTGGTAGGTTGGATGAAGAGTTGCATACCTTCAAAGTCCTGTTAGATGAAGCTATTGAAAAATATTCTATTGATTGTCTATACACGGGCGCTGTGGCCAGTGTTTACCAGAAGCGGAGATTCGAGCAAGTAGCCTCTGAATTGGGGTTAAAGTGCGTTCATCCCCTGTGGGGTTTGAGTGGTGAGCAGATCTTATGGGATTTAATACAGTTAGGCTTTAAGACTATTGTGGTCGGTGTATCTGCAGCTGGTCTCGGTTCAGAGTGGTTGGGTAGAGTTATTGATGCAGCTGCTATAGAAGATTTGAAGAAGGTTAACAGAAGGTATGGTGTGAACCTTTCTTTCGAGGGTGGGGAGGCTGAAACATTTGTGTTAGATGCACCCATATTCCGCAGAAGCATAAAAGTAACCTCATCAGAGGTATTTTGGGATGGTTATGTTGGCTTCTTCTTAATAAGAGATGCAAAGCTAGTAGATAAGAGAAGTGTTAAAGAAGTAGAAGGGGAGGATGTAGCGTAGGATGCTTGAGAAGTTAAAGGAAGGTCTACAAGCGGCAATCAAAAAGCTGATAGGCGCAACAACCGTAGATGAGGCTGCGGTTAAAGAGTTTGTCAGAGACCTCCAGCGGACATTATTACAGGCGGATGTTAATGTAAAGATGGTTCTAGAGATCACTGCAAGAATAGAGAAAAGGGCTCTCCAAGAATCCCCACCACCTGGACTACCACGTAAAGACCATATCGTGAAGATACTCTACGAAGAACTGTCTTCTGTGCTCGGCAGCGAAGCTAAGCTTGACATACCTACGAACAGAACCTACACGATCCTTCTACTAGGTATACAAGGCTCAGGTAAGACGACCGTCACGGCTAAGCTTGCTAGGTATCTTCAGAAGAAGGGGTATAAAGTTGGTGTGATCTGTGCCGACACATATAGGCCTGGAGCGTTAACGCAGCTCAGTATGCTTTGTAAGCAGATAAACGTTGAGGTTTACGGAGAGCAGAATGCTTCTAACCCCCCTGATATAGCTGTAAGAGGAACTGAATACTTCAAAGATAAGAATGTTGTGATAATAGACACAGCAGGTAGGCATAAGGAAGAGAAGGGTCTACTAGAAGAGATGAAAGAGATCTCCTCTAGATTAATCCCCGACCTAACCCTTCTGGTTATCGATGGGACAATAGGACAAGCTTGCTACGCGCAGTCTGAAGCATTCCACAAAGCTGTGCCAGTTGGGGGTATAGTCATAACGAAGTTAGATGGCGCGGCTAAGGGTGGAGGTGCTTTGGCGGCTGCAGCAGCTACAGGTGCTAAGATCTTCTTTATAGGCACTGGAGAAAGAGTCGACGATCTGGAACCCTTCTTTCCAACCAGATTTGTCGGTAGGCTTCTGGGTTTAGGTGATATCAAGACCTTACTGGAGCGGGCTAAAGAGCTTGAGTTAGAGGCTGATGAGAAGAAGATGCAGAGGATCATGTCTGGTAAGATGACTATAGATGACCTATACTACCAGATGGAGCAGATGAAGAAGATGGGTTCGATTCGACGCATACTCGAACTTATTCCAGGCTTCTCTCAGACTCAGATACCCGAAGAGGAGCTCGAAGGTTTGGATGAGAAGTTAGAGAGGTGGCGAAGTATCATACTTTCGATGACCAAAGAGGAACGTGCTAACCCAGAGATTATGAATGCATCCAGAATAAGAAGGGTTGCAAGAGGCTCAGGAACATCAGAAAAAGATGTTAAGGAACTTCTAACAAGACACAGACAGACCAAGGATCTTATGAAAGCAACCAAAGGAAGAGCCTTGCGACAGTTCCTAAGAAGGCTGCAGCAGAGTTGAGCAGCAAGGCTAAAGCTATTCTAAAGAAGTATGCACTCTGCTCTCGCTGCCTAAGTAGGCAGGTGAAAGTTCCTATTAAATCGTCTTCGCGGCAAGAGGTGTGCTTTATCTGCGGAGGCTTCTTTGAACGGATAGATGATGTTGCAAGCAGCGTAGTTTCAGCGTTAAGTGACTATGAGTTTGAGAATTTTAGCGTAGGTCTATCTGCTCCAGTTGAATGGGTTGAGCGTGAGGATCTAATAAGGTCGGAATTTAAGATAAGGGGTAGTCATAACGTGAAATCGGATGCTTTGCACACATTAGCCTCTACCTTGGCGAAGATCTTGCAAAAGCCGTTAAACCGCTTTAAACCTGATGTTATAGCTATTATTGACCCTTTAAGTGGGGTTGTGAAGGTCGATGCGAGGTCGATCTACCTATTCGGTAGATACACTAAAACCAGAAGAGGTCTACCGCAGAAGCAGCCAAGATGCAAGGTCTGCAGAGGATGTGGCTGCCCTGAATGTGAATACACTGGTAAAGCGAAGGGGATGAGCGTAGAGCAGCTGATTAGCCGATATATTCTAGGCATAATGCAAGGAAGTAAGGCTACTTTTAGCTGGTTCGGAGGCGAGGATGATAGGAGCTTGGTTCTAGGTGGAGGCAGACCATTCTATGTTGAGGTGCATACACCAAAGAAGCGGAGCCTACCTAACCTATCTCTGCCCACGAATCTGGGATACGGTGTTAAACTGACTCAACTAAACCTATTAGGCTCTAAACCTGAGAAGGCTTTGAGCTTTAAGAATAAGGTGTTGGCTAGGCTGATCTTCCGAAGCAAACCGGAGAAGAAGATTTTAGGTGAAATGCCTCATCTACTCGAGAATGCGGAGATTCATCAGGCTTCCCTTTGTAAACGTAAGACGTATGTAAAACGAATATATTCGCCAAGCATACGCATCGTGGGAAACAAGGGGGTAATAAGATTCATCTGCGACGGAGGTTTGAGCATAAGACGATTTTTAACTGGTGCAGGCGAACCTGTGACCCCTACTTTACCTTCAATACTTGGTGTAGAGGTAGAGCTTGACGAGGACAAACCCTTTGATATACTGGATGTGATGCTAGAAGGTTTTTAGAGACGGCTCAATCCACCTCCTGTTGATATAAGTTGGCTACTTACAGAGTTGCCGTAATCCCAGGTGATGGTGTCGGACCGGAAGTTATACATGAAGGTAGAAGGGTTTTGGATGCAGTTGGTGAGGTAGATGGGTTTGAAATAGAGTGGGTTGAATACCCTTTTGGAGCAGACTACTATCTTCAGACGGGTGAGACGCTCGGAGAAGATTCTCTTAAGGAGCTTAAGCAGTATAAGTCAATATATCTAGGAGCGGTCGGCGACCCTAGAGTCCCACCTGGTGTTTTGGAGCTCGGGATTCTGCTCAAGCTGCGCTTCTATATGGATGAATACATAAACCTAAGACCAGTAAAGCTCTTTCCCGGCATAGAGACGCCTCTCAGGAATAAGAGTGAAAAAGACATCTGTTTTGACGTAGTTAGAGAGAATACTGAAGACTTCTACATAGGTGTAGGTAATAGAGTACTGAAGACACCCCATAAAGAGCAGCATAAGATTATACGGGAACTCTATAGCTTAAGGTTTGATCTAGATCTAGAAGGCGATGCTGATGAGATAGCCTACCAGATCGGGCTTATAAGCAGAAGAGGCGCTGAAAGGGTCATAAGATACGCCTTCGAGTTGGCTGAAAGAAAGAAGAAGAGAAAAGTAAGCTCGGTCGATAAAGCGAATGTCTTAACCTACGTCTACGGTCTTTGGCGTGATGCGGTCCAGAGTGTATCTAGGAGCTACCCTCACATAGAAACAGAGTATTTGTTTGTTGACGCTGCAGCTATGTGGTTCGTTAAGAATCCCGAGTGGTTTCAAGTAGTTGTAACCCCAAACTTGTTTGGCGATATACTTACAGATCTTGGGGCTATGATTCAAGGAGGGATGGGTGTAGCGCCTGGCGCTAACATTAACCCATCAGGTACCTCAACCTTTGAACCGATACACGGTTCAGCACCTAAGTATCGTGGTCAGAATAAGGTTAACCCTATTGCCACTATCCTCGCTGGCGCTTTGATGCTTGAGACTCTTGGGTTGTACACCTCTGCAGACAAGGTTGAGAGGGCTGTTGGTGAAGTGTTGAAGGAGGGTAAGGTGCGCACCTACGATTTAGGCGGCTCATCAACGACAGAAGAAGTGGGTAACGCAGTAGCGGAGCGGGTTAAGCGCATTTAGGTCTCCAAGATATAGCGAGACTGCCTCCTATTGCTCCAAGTATTAATCCAAGCATGAAGCCCCCACCAGCAAATATACTCAATATGGATAAGACGAGAATAGATGCGCCCCATCCGCCGCTGCTGCTCGGCTTATAGTAGAGCATCAGAGATGCTATTATCATAAGAGCGCCTAGGATCAGCCCGACTGAGCTTAATGAAAACAGGATATGCTGGATCGCCAAAGCGGCTACTAAGGATAGGCCGCTAGTGTTCATAACATATTCAAGTGCGCGGCTGATACCTCGGGAGGCTAAAATGAACGCCAACCCATTAGCTAAGACTAACACTCCTCCTGCGAAGGATAGCATAAATGCAGCGTAAGGTTTTTGCTCGTTTGCCATTCTCCAGGCAGCTAACTGCAGAGGGTTATTTTAAGGTGCTCCTTGCTTTCTTCTGCTTTACCAGAATCTTGTTCATCCCTTTTATGAGTGCCTCTACGCTGGCTACAACGATATCATCGCCTACTCCTCTTGCTGAAGATATGTTGCCTTCGTTATCCCCCACCTTAACTATCACTTCTGCCATAGCGTCTGAACCGCCGCTTAAAGCCTCTAGTCTATACTCCTTTAAAGAGATCTTTGCTACCCTCTCAGTTACGCTCTGAATAGCCTTCACAGCAGCGTCCACAGGCCCCACGCCTGTTGCTGAAGCAACATAGATTTCTCCATCTAGATCGAGCTTAACCGAAGCTGTTGGAACAACGTTTATGCCAGTCATAACCGCAAAGTCATTAAGATGAAGAATCTTCTCATCATCTTCCGGAAGCTTAAGGACAGAGCGCGCGATCGCCTCTACATCTGAGTCGGTTAGTGTCTTACCTTTATCAGCCGCCTCCTTTATCATATTGACTATCTGAGCGAGTTGCTCATCATTCGGAGAAAGCCCCATCTCCTGAAGCTGAGCCCTTATGCCGTGGCTGCCAGCGTGCTTACCAGCTTGAAGCCACCTCTTTCTACCCACAACCTCTGGGTCAAGTGGTTCGTAGGTGAATGGCAGGGCGAGCACGCCGTGTGTATGTATGCCAGACTCATGCCCAAACGCGTTGTCGCCAACTATAGCTTTATTCGGCTGCACCATGACGCCTGTGAGCTTTGATACAAGCCTGCTTGTCTCATATATGGCTCTGGTGTTGATCTTAGTCTTGATCCCGTAGAGGTTGTGAAGCGCCATAACTACCTCCTCTAGAGAAGCGTTGCCAGCCCTTTCTCCTAATCCATTTACAGTAACGTGAACCTCTGAAGCCCCAGCCTCAACCGCAGCGAGAGAGTTTGCAACAGCCAGACCAAAGTCATTATGACAGTGAACAGCAATAGGCACATCTACAACGCTCTTCACTTCCCTCACAAGCTGTGCTATTCTCGATGGTGATGCAACCCCAACTGTATCCGGTATATCCACTCGATCCGCGCCAGCCTCAACTACTGCTCCATAGAAGTCTTTCAAGATCTGAGGATCGGTTCTGGTTGCGTCTTCAGCCGAGAATTCTACTACCACTCCGTGCTTCTTCGCGTATTCAACACTTTCAACCGCCTTCTCAAGAGCTTGCTGCCTACTAATCTTTAACTTATATGTTAGGTGTATATCTGAGGTAGCTACGAAAAGGTGTATACAGGAGAGTCCTGCACCTAGAACAGCATCTATATCCGTCTTCTCCATCCGAGCGAGCCCACAGATTTCAGCATTCAACCCAGCTCTAGCTATAAACCTCACCGCTTCGGCTTCGCCCTTTGATGCTATTGGGAACCCTGCTTCGATAGTATCAACACCCAGCTTATCGAGCTGCTTAGCTATCTCAAGCTTCTCGTCAGGTGTTAGTGTCACACCAGGAGTTTGCTCACCATCTCGAAGGGTTGTATCAAAGATTCTAATGCATCTGTCTACCAACTTTTTTAGCCGCCTCCTTAGCCTCTGGGTATGGCTGTTACCCCCGTGCGTGAGATATCCCTTATTCCAAAGGTTGAGATGATCTTTATGAACGCATCTATCTTATCAGGGTCGCCTGTAACCTCAATAGTTAAAGTCCCCTCCCCCACATCCACCACTTTGCCTCTGAAGATCTGAGCGTAATTCATCAGGTCCGCCCTCGCCTTCTGATCTTGAGCATTAACTTTGATCAAAGCCAACTCACGTACAACAGAAGTCTTAGGTTCAAGTCTGATTATCTTTATTACATCAATCAGCTTAGCCAGCTGCTTAACGAGCTGCTCAACCGTGGATTCATCGCCATTCACTACGATGGTCATCTTAGACAACCCTTGCTGCTCTGTAGGACCGACGCTTATGCTCTCAATATTGAAGCCTCGGCGCCTAAACATATTCGAAGCCCTAAAGAGCACACCAGGCTTATTTTCAACTATCGTTGAAAGAATATAGCTTTCACTCATCCCTATGCCTCCTCCGGCCCATAGAGTATACCCTTGAGTCCAGAGCCTGGGGGTACGAATGGATAGACATCTTCTTCTGGGTTTACTGGCACGTCGATCACGGTAGCAACTTCGCTGAGTAGAGCGTGGTTGAATGCCTTCTCAAACTCTTGGATAGTGTTCGCCCTAATACCCACAGCACCATACGCTTCAGCGAGTCTTACAAAGTCTGGTGTGCTGCTGAACTTAACCGAAGAATATCTTCGATTGTAGAAGATTCTCTGCCACTGCTCAACCATACCGAGAGACCTATTATCTAAAATTACGACGATGACAGGTATCCCTTCCTCTACGCAGACTGCTAGTGAGTTTTCGGTCATGCAGAAGCTACCATCCCCCGCAAGATCTACGACAGGCACCTCAGGCCTTGCAACCTTAGCGCCTATAGAGGCTGGGAAGCCGAAGCCCATTGTGCCTAACCCTGTTGATGTTATCCAAGTTCTGGGCTTTATGACCTTGTAGTGTATTTCGGCGAACATCTGGTGCTTCCCCACCTCTGTGGTAAGTATGCCTTCAGGAGGCATAAGCTCTCTGATCTTCTTTATGACCTGAACACTCATGAGGTTATTTGAGCTGTCTAGTTTAGCGTTCTTTTTAACCTCTTCCCTAACTTCTTTGACACGCTTCATCCACAGATTATCCTCCATCCGCTTGACGATTCTGGCTTTAAGTCTATCGTAGATCTGCTCTAGTGTAACTTTCGCATCACCGACAATTGGTAGATGAACCCTTTTGTTCTTACCAATCTCAGAAGGATCTATATCTATGTGTATGATCTTAGCATCAGGGCAAAATTCGTCAAACTTACCCGTAGATCGATCTGAAAAGCGCACACCCACCGCCAAAAGACAGTCAGTTTCAAGAACAATCTTATTGGCTTCAGCGGTGCCATGCATACCTATTGGACCAAGCGAAAGAGGATGATCCTCTGGAAAAGCACCCTTACCTATCAGCGTAGTAACAACCGGAGCCATCAGCAGCTCAGCGATCTTCCTAAAAGGCTCGTGCGCATCTGAAAGGTTTACCCCACCGCCTCCCCAAAGCACAGGTCTCTCAGCAGATAAGAGAAGATCAACCGCCCTCTCAACTTGAAGCGGATGAGGAGTTACCACAGGCTTATACCCTCTAATTACAACCTTCTCGGGGAAGTTCACATCAGCCTTCTCCTGCTGAACATCCTTTGGTACATCCACAAGCACCGGACCCGGTCTACCAGTTGAGGCTATGTAGAAAGCTTTCCTGATATCTGAAGGTATGTCTTCAGCCCTCATCGGCTGAAAGGTATACTTTGTTATAGCCGTCGTTATACCTATTATATCAACCTCTTGGAAAGCATCCTTACCAATCATAGATCTAGAGACTTGACCTGTTATCGCGACTATTGGTGATGAATCCATGTATGCTGTTGCGATACCTGTAACAAGGTTAGTCGCACCAGGACCTGAAGTGGCCATACACACTCCAACTCTTCCGCTCGCTCTAGCGTAGCCATCAGCCATGTGGGCTGCGGACTGTTCGTGTCTGCAGAGGATAGATCTTATACCGCTATCATAGAGCTCATCGTAGATCGGTAGGTTAGCTCCACCTGGTATGCCGAATACGACTTGAGTGTTCTCACGTTTAAGAGCCTCTATAACCACTTCTGCTCCAGTCATTTCAACCATAATTCAACCCCTCACTAAGCATACCAAACCCACACCCCAGAGGATAGAGATGCGGGCTTTAAGCTACGAGCAACAAAACGAGCTGCACAGCTACCAAGCCGCTCAATACGATTGGTTCTGGTGTAGGCAGCTCGCTCATCAAGCCCAGCACGCATGCTTTAGAAACATTGGTTAATAAACCTTCTCAAATGTTAATCTACTCTACAGTTTACAACGCAAGAATCGCTTCAGACTCTCTTAGCACCCTATTAACAGGATCTATCTCAAGACCTAAGCCCTCTAAGGCGTGTAGACCTAAAACTTCGCTATCTTTTTCTTCGGCAAAAACGACTATTGTTGTCGCTCTTCTACCTAAGCATTCAACAACCGCCTCACCGATCCCACGCTCAAGAATACGGTTGTCTACGCTTCTAAACCCTCTTCTGCCCATACTCTTTACCCCTATCTTTGCAAGCCTTTCACGCTTTATCCAACTATAGGTTGAACCAGTATCGACTAAAAGCTCGAGTTCCTCCTTTAAAGACTCATCCTTTGGGTTGTAGAGCTTAACACTAGCTACCGTGTAACCCATAATCTAGAGAAAGCCGGTAAATAATATTTTAAGCTTGCTGATAAAAATTGGTGTCCTCAGATTGAGAGCAAACATAAAGCAATTAATATAGGATGCTGCTCGCAGAGAGGCTTAGGTGTGCAGTCTGTTGAGAAGTGACACGATCAAAACGGGTGCTGATAGAGCGCCCCATAGGAGCCTCTTGAGAGCGGTTGGTGTGAAGGATGAGGATATGCATAAGCCCTTCATAGGTATAGCGAACTCTTACACCGACATAGTGCCGGGCCATATACACTTAAAGGGTTTGGCTGAAGTCGTTAAGCAAGCAGTTAGAGAAGCTGGTGGTGTGCCTTTTGAATTCAACACAATAGCGGTGGACGATGGCATAGCAATGGGGCATCTGGGTATGCGGTACTCCCTACCGTCGCGTGAACTTATAGCAGACTCGGTGGAGACGATGGTTCAAGCACACTGCTTCGATGCACTAGTCTGCTTAGCGAGTTGCGATAAGATCGTGCCAGGTTTGCTATTGGCCTCGATTAGACTCAATATCCCTACGATCTTTCTGAGTGGCGGACCTATGCCAGCGGGTAGATTAAAAGATGGTAGGGCAATAGACTTTTCAACCGTTTATGAATCGGTTGGAGCGTATCATCAAGATCTTATCTCATTCGAGGAGCTTAAAGCGATCGAGGAAGTAGCCTGCCCAACTTGCGGCTCCTGTGCTGGTCTCTTCACAGCAAACTCGATGAACTGCATCACCGAAGCGCTTGGCATAGCACTACCAGGCAACGGCACGATACTTTCCACCTCACCTGAACGAGTGGAGCTGGCTAAGGAGGCTGGGCGTATGATCCTGAAGCTGCTAGAGCAAGACATCAAACCGCTCGATGTGATCACCAAAGCATCGATAGATAATGCGTTTGTCTTCGATCTGGCGATGGGCGGTTCAACCAACACTATACTCCACCTACTAGCGTTGGCTAATGAAGCTGGTATAAAATATGATCTATCTAGGGTTGACGAGTTGTCAAAGAAGGTCCCACACCTCTGTAAGCTCAGCCCCTCCTCAAACTTCCATATGGAAGACTTCGCCGAAGCAGGAGGTGTGAGCGCTGTGCTCAAAGAGCTAAGTAAGCTAGACTTACTAGACTTAAACCAGATCACGGTAACTACAAAGACTCTTGGAGAGAACATCAGAGAGGCCAAGATCCTCAATACAGATGTAATAAAGCCTGCTGAGCAGCCGTATAGCCATACAGCTGGCATCGCTGTGCTCTACGGTAATCTTGCGCCAGAGGGAGCTGTGGTTAAGGTTGGTGCGATAGACCCATTGATCAGACGTCATAGTGGTGAAGCGGTCGTCTTCAACTCAGAGGATGAAGCGATTCAAGGCATAAAGGAAGGCAGGGTTAGGAAAGGGGATGTGGTTGTGATCAGATATGAGGGTCCTAAGGGTGGGCCTGGTATGCCGGAGATGCTTGCTCCAACCTCCCTGATCGTGGGTATGGGTTTGGGGCGGAATGTCGCACTAATAACAGATGGAAGGTTTTCCGGCGCAACCAGAGGAATATGTGTAGGACACATCACGCCTGAAGCAGCAGTCGGTGGTCCAATTGCGCTCTTAAAGGATGGTGACAAAATAGTGATCGATTTAGATAAGAGATTCATCGAAGTAAAGCTCTCTGATAAGGAGTTGATTGAACGCCGAAGAGCTTGGAAGCAGCCTGAGCCGAAGATCAAGTCAGGCTACCTGAAGAGATATTCGATGCTCGCAGGCTCAGCGAGTATGGGTGCAGTTCTACATTCCTAGATGTGGCTTAAAGCGTTAAACTTATATTGTAAGCATCGAAGAAGGTAGTCTAGCAGAGGTAAACGGAATCGATTCAAAGATTGATGTGCTTGATACAACACTAAGGGATGGGGCGCAGACCTACGGTGTATCCTTTACCCTTCAAGATAAATTGAGCATAGCTCAGAGGCTTGACGAGCTAGGAATAAGATATATCGAAGGCGGCTGGCCTTCCTCGAATCCAAAAGATGCTGAATTCTTTAAGGCGTGCAGGAGACTTACCCTCAGGCACTCTGAGCTGGTAGCTTTCACGAGCACAAGGCGCAAAGGTGTCCGGCCGCGTAGAGATGAAAACTTATTTGAAGTCGTCTCTGCCGGTGTAAAGACAGCTGTAATCTTCGGTAAGGCTTGGCCTCTACATGTGGAGAAGGTCTTGAACATAAGCCTAAGTGAGAATCTTGATCTGATCAGAGACTCCATATCATATCTTAGGGCTTGTGGGTTAGAGGTAATCTTTGATGCTGAGCACTACTTTGATGGCTATAAATCAAACAAATCTTACGCTTTAGATGTTCTTAGGGCGGCTGAAGAAGCTGGTGCACATACTCTGGTCCTCTGTGATACGAACGGTGGGACCCTTCCTCAAGAAGTCTACACTATAACTAAAGAGAGCAGAGAAAACATGAAATCGATATTAGGCATACACGCACATAACGATGCTGGGCTAGCTGTAGCGAACACCCTCATAGCTGTTTCAGCTGGAGCGAAACACATACAAGGCACCATAAACGGCTTAGGCGAAAGATGCGGTAATGCTGACCTATGCCAAATACTGCCTACATTACAATTCAAGATGGGGTACGATGTCGTATTATCAGATAAGCTGCACAAGAACAAGTTAAGCGATCTAACAGCACTATCACAATACGTGTATGAGCTTGCTAACATCCCCAGCGTCCCGAACCAACCTTATGTGGGTAGAAACGCATTCAAGCATAAAGCTGGTGTGCATATCGATGCTGTGCTAAAAACACCAGATGCCTATGAGCACATAGACCCAACACTTCTAGGTAATGTCAGAGGGCTATCAGTTTCAGAGTTATCTGGTAGGGCTAGCATTGTGAATCTAGCATCAGAAATCCAACTAGATCTCGGTAAAGACGACAGATTGGTCAACGAAGTTCTAAAAGAGGTTAAGAGGCTTGAATCAGAAGGTTACCATTTCGAAAACGCTAAGGCTAGTGTGCACCTACTTCTGCTCAGGAAGGCAGGTCTACTAACCACACCATTCAGAATAATCTCGTGGAAAGCCTCCTCAACGATGGACGGGGAAGCGAAGTGCGCAGCTGAAGTCACGGTTGATATCTCTGGAGAAGTCTATAAAGAAGAAGCGAAGGGTGTAGGTCCTGTCCATGCACTCGACGTAGCCTTTAAGCGTGCTGTGCTCCAGAAGTTCCCGCAGCTTTCGAACACCAATTTAATCAACTATAAGGTCACGGTTATTGACAGCATTATGGGCACAGCCTCAGTAGTAAGAGTCTTCATAGAATTCGAGGATAATGGTAAACGGTGGGCTACCACATCTGTCTCGGCGAACATAATTGAGGCAAGCATTAAAGCGCTGGCAGAAGGATATACCTATAAGCTTGCATTAGATGACCTTCAAAAGAAGATCCACGCCCATTAACATAATCGTAATGCTTTTCTCTTCCTATGCGTCCTCATCTTTTATTCTCTATCGATGCGGAAGGCTTTTAACAACTCGTATCAGAGGTATTGTGGCAACGGTGTATGATAAGTTGGCTAAGATATGGTACGATAAAGATATTACACTAGACCCCATCAAAAGCGAAGTGATCGCTGTTATAGGCTACGGCAGCCAAGGTTTAGCTCAAGCCTGCAACCTAAAAGACTCTGGATTAAAGGTTATAGTGGGTCTGAGAGAGGGAGGGGCTAGCTGGAGTAACGCGGTAAAACACGGGCACAAGGTCCTTGAAGTTAGAAAAGCGGTGCAAGAAGCAGACATAATCCACATACTCGTCCCAGATATGGTCCAGCAGGCACTCTATGATAAGGAGATTGCGCCTTCACTAAGAGAAGGTCAGGCACTAAGCTTCTCTCACGGTGCATCCATACACTGGGGTTGGATCAAACCACCTAGCTGGGTAGACGTGATAATGCTAGCCCCTAAATCACCAGGTCAAAGGGTGAGGGAGCTCTACTTGGAGGGTTTCGGCACTCCAGCCTTGGTAGCGGTGCATCAAGACTGCTCTAAGAAGGCTTGGTCTAGAGTTCTTGGTCTAGCAAAGGGGGTTGGCTGCACCAGAGCAGGTGTGCTGGAGACTACGTTTAAAGAGGAGGTTGAGACTGATTGGTTTGGAGAGCAGGTTGATCTCTGCGGTGGCGTGGATAGGCTCATTAGACTTGCCTTTGAGGTCCTAGTTGAAAATGGGTATCAGCCTGAAGTGGCTTACTTTGAATGCTTACATGAATTGAAGCTCATTGTGGACCTCATTCAGAGATATGGAGTAAGTGGAATGTATAAGAGGGTTAGCGAGACAGCGCGATATGGAGGTTTAACCAGAGGCGGTTTGGTGTTAGATCAGCGGACCAAGCAGAATATGCGAAACATCTTGGATGAGATCCGCTCAGGAAAGTTTGCTGAAGAGTGGTATAGAGTTTACGCCGAAGAGGGGCAATTGTCATTCACCAAGTATCTTAATGAGTTAGAGAAGCATCCCATTGAGCAGGTTGGGCTTAAGCTGAGGAGAATGATGTGGCCCCAAGGAGAAGTTAGCTGAAGCCATAACCGTTAAATTCAAGCCAAATTTAGCTTACTGGGAGGTTAGAGTTGCCTAGATCACATGGATACAGAAGGAAGACAAGACATCTCCTAAAAGCAGATAGCGGTAAACCAAAGGGTTTAACCCCTCTTCTTAGAGAATACAAGGTTTCAGACAAGGTTGTTGTAGATATAGACCCTAAGCAAGTGAGGGGAATGCCTCATAGAAGATTCCAAGGTAAAGTTGGGATAGTGCAAGCGGTAAGGCGTAGAACTCTAACGATAATAGTCCCAATAGGAGATAAAGAGAAGAAGGTCATAACACGCTTGGAACACGTTAAACCTCTAACTAAAGAGGTGGTCTCAAGTGCCTGAAGAGCAGATTAAGAAGCGGCCTATAACCATACCTGAAGCTAAGGCTATCTTAGAAAAGGTCAATGTGGAGGAAGCGGATCAGATTCAGAAGAGAACACTTGACTACCTATCAAAGTTCTCGAAGACCACACCTGAAAACGCTAGAAAACAGATTGAAGCGCTTACGAAAAAAGGTTTAACAGAGGAGGAAGCAATAGAACTCGTAAACAACACGCCTAGGAGCGCAGAGGAGATAAGAGTCTTCACCGCAGGTTGGAAGAGGTTCCTACCAACAGAAACCATACAAGAAATACTTAACACATTGAAGCAAACCTAATTTTCAGATGTGGTAGGTTCCCCTTTAACTGTATGTGCCTCGCAGTATCTGCTGTTCACTTCTAGGCTTCGGTTTATGGCTATCTGTGCGATTTCTGCCCCTAATTCAGCTGTACGCTTTGCACCCCACGTAATTGTTCTAAGTCTCTGACATACGTAGGCGCTAAGTCCGAGTGTCGGTAGTTCGTTTACTATTTCTTCCTCCATTATCTCAACTTTACGCTTGTAGAGTTCAATGCAGCGGCTAGCTAACGGTATGTCGCCGCTATAGAGTGACTGTATAGCATTATAGCATATTTCATTCACAATCTTTCCTAACTCAACGATCTTTCCTACAATCTTTTTTCCTTTTTCTGTTTCCAATTCACGCTTAGCGTTCTCTAGCTCAATTACATTCTTCGCTATAGTCTCCCCCCAATCTGCGCTTCTTTCTAACAAAAGCCCTATAGCTCTTGCACCTAAGATGTGCAGAGGCTCCTCTAACCCTATCTTCACCGCTACCTTCCTATCCATCTGTGATGCAAAGACAAGACGAGTTAACAGCCAATAAAGCATGTCTGCTTCTTCCTCCCTAGTAAGTGCTTGTCTTGCAAGAGATACGTTAAGCTGCTCAAATGCTGTTAGGGCTTCTTTGAACATCGTGGACGCTATAATGTACAGTCTCCTAATAAGCGAATTTATTGGAAATTTTGTGACATCAATAGAGCACTGTATGAGAAGGTGGTTAGGTGTCTCCTCAATAATCCCCATCCCTAGCAGCCTACGTACAATACGTCGTGCTTCCTCTATATGTGCCGCTGAGATGCCCTTAGAGGAAACTATCCGCAGAGTATCCCTGGCGTTAAGATAATTACCAACGATTATCCTCTCAAGTACACCAGGTTCGGTACACGTGTCGGCGTTTATTATATACTCTATTTGTGCGGATTCAAGAGTTGCAGTGAGTGGTTGCAGAGTAAGGGTTCCATCCTTATTCTCCAAGAATGTTATCTGATCTCCCGTCTTTAAACCTACCATCTTAGCCCAATCATTAGGTAGAGAAACGGATAGAGTGGAGCGACCAACCCTCTGTACTTTTCTTGCTTCCATACCATTGGTAAGGCAGTAAATACGTTAGATATTAGTTTTTCTCACTTGGGTAGGGTTAGGTAAGGAAAGTAAATAGTAGAGCGCCCTCTATACCGCCCTCTGCTTGTATTTATCATAAACCGGTCGGTAAGAATAAATGCATAAGATATATATCACCTGCACAGGATATATACTGCTGGAGGTGGTTGGTTGAGGAAAGAAGTAGTAGAAGTTGACCGCGTCTGGTCGGCTATAGCGAATGCAGCGTTAGAGGTGATGAAGAAAGGTCTGGACATAAAGGATGTTCTCGCCTCTCTAAATACGATCAGGACTCTAATAAACCTATACGACACGCATGTCTCACCTAATCCGTGCTGCACAGGTGAGACGGGCGCTCGTATTAGATGTGAGCTCCGCAACCTAGAGGATATGCTCGTCGTTAAAGTTGCAAATCAGCTTGGAGCTGAGTACGCGCTTCAGCTCTCCGAGAAACTCGCCCGCGCGTGGAAGAGTTAGATGAGGAGGTTATGTAAGAATTGGATGATGAGATAATATATCCTCTAAGGCGAAATAAAAATCCCATACCCCAATCATTCGGCTTCACCGTCACAAACATTCTTTCCAAAGGTCAGGTTTATGACATCACAGGCGCCTGGATGAAGAGGCGAGCACAGCTTGGGTTGCAGCAAGTGACACGTGGTGCTGAGCAGTTACAGGAAGTATGCGAGTCAAAAAGGGCTGAGGAGCTGCTTCTGAAGAAAGAAGATAGCCTACAAAAGGATACTGAACAAGTCGAACGTGTGTGGTCCTCACTTGCTGAGGCTTGCGTCAAGCTTAGAGAGAAGGGCTTGGATACCACAAGCTTCGTTACATCGCTAGGGCTTATCAGGCCTATGATTAACCTCTATAAGACACATATTAGGGTAGATCGCTGCTCCACATTAGAAACTGGCGCTAAGATTAGGAACGACTTGAGAGCTGTTGAAGACCGCTTCTTGGCAGAGATTACTAATAAACTGGGCGTTGATGAAGCAACCAGGTGGTCGGCTAGATTCGCAAGCGCTTGGAAGGTGAAGTGAACTCCCTAAATTTTTTGTATATACTCTATTGACAGAGTAATTAAATATTACTTCTGTCTTTATTCACCATAGTGGAGTAAAGAGGTGGTATAGAGCGTGCAGAAAGTCTTACTTCATAATCCTGAGAAATGCTCGGGATGCACACTCTGCATGCTCATATGTTCTTTTTCACATTTTAATGTTTGCGACTATGCTTTATCTTCGATAAAGATTGTTAATGATCCTGGTAGGAAAGGTCGGTTTATCGCTATTTACTGCTCACATTGTGAGTTTCCCATATGTGAGGCGAGCTGCCCAAAGAATGCTATTAAGAAGGATAAAGAGACAGGGATAGTGAAGATAAACTCCATGTTATGTATAGGATGCAAAACCTGCAATGTGCTATGCCCAATCGGTGTCCCTTGGTTCCATGAGAAGCGCCGCGTTTCGATTAAGTGTGATCTCTGTGGAGGATTGCCTTACTGTGTGAGATTCTGCAGCACAGGCGCGCTTACACTCGTACCAAGAGAAGAAGCTAGAGCAAAGGTTCTCATAGCAGGAGGTCTTAAGGCGTGATAGAGTACACTTTCTTTAGAGGATGTATGATACCAGCTCTTCAGCCGTTTGTAGAAGCTGCTGCAATAAAGGTTCTGGAAAAGTTTGGTATAAGGTTGAGGGAATTAAAGGATGAAACCTGCTGCCCAGTACCAGAAGCGCCTAAGGCTTTAGATGAGCTCTCTTGGTACGTTATGGCTGCTAGAAACCTAGCGCTTGCAGAGAAAACGGGCCTGAATCTTATGACGATCTGCAGCGGCTGCTTTGAAACTCTTGAGGAAACAAATGAGGTACTTAAGGAAAATAAGGTGTTAAGAAGTGCGGTGAATGAAAAGCTGGCACCACTCAGTCTTGAGTTTAAAGGGCTGATGCAAGTGAAGAACGTAATCGAGGTTCTATATGATGAAGTAGGTGTTAAGAGGATAAGTGATGCTATAACGAGGAAACTGGATGGGATAAAGGTGTGTCTGCAGGTTGGATGCCGCTTATATAAGACGGAGGAAACAAAAGGGCTGCCCCAGAAGTTTCGTGAGATAGTAAAGGCTACAGGTTGCAAAGTAATCGATTATGAAACTGATAGGATGTGCTGCGGCTTCCCAACGATATACGTTGACCCGAACTTTGGCTACATGCAGAGGACGAAGCTCAAACTTGATGATATGACATCTTATTCACCTGATGGCATAGTGGTAATATGCCCAGCCTGCCTAAATCAGTTTGAGATGGCGCAGCTAGATCTCAAGGCCAAAGGCTACAGCTACGATCTTCCCTGCATAAATCTGCTTGAGCTTCTAGCATTATCGCTAGGCATATCCTCTTCATCTCTTGGTATCCAATGGCACAGAATTAAGCCAGATCAGCTCCTTAAGAAGGTGGAGGATGGGAGGTAGAAGATTTGGCTCTAGCGGATTATTTAACTCTAGTTGCAGTATTCCTACCTTTAGTGTTGTCTCCTGTAGCGTATGTTATCGGCAGATATAGAAGCAAGGCAAGCGGCGTATTTTCGTCTATAATAGCTCTAGTAACTTTAGTGGCGATCATAGTTCTTTCTCTTGGCGGAGACTATGTAGTTGATAATATCTTCAACTTCACCGTGAACCGATTAACCATATTCATTGCGTTCATCCCGGCTTTCTTAGGCTTCTTAGCCATGCTTTACTCCATCGGCTATCTTACTGAGCATGCTGCACCGTACTATTGTTTTGGGCTAATCTTTCTTGGCAGTATGGTTGGGATGTCGCTGTCTTGGAATATTGTTTGGATGTATATCTTCATGGAGATAACAACATTCTCCTCAGCGATTCTTGTTGCCCACAGACGAGATATAATATCATACGAAGCAGCGATCAAATATCTTCTCATCTGCCTTACCGCCTCAACAATAGCAATAGCGGGAATAGCAACCTTCTACTCAATCACAGGCTCTTTAGACCTCCAAGCATCCCTCAGCGGCTCAAACAGCTGGGCGATTAAAATAATGACCATTTCATTCTTGGTTGGAATAGGGGTTAAAATGGCTATCTTCCCCTTACATACTTGGCTTCCAGACGCCCACTCAGAAGCACCCGCTCCAATCAGCACGCTCTTGTCTGGAGCGATGATAGGGATAGGCTCCTACGCTACATTTATTATACTCTTTAAGGCCGCATACCCCTTCATAGCACCAGCGCTTAGTAGTTTTATCCTAATCTTCGGTGTTCTCAGTATGGTTATCGGAGCAGTTATGGCTCTCGCGCAGCGTGACCTTAAAAGACTCCTTGCCTACTCAAGCGTCAGCCAAATGGGCTACATAATCGTAGGAATAGGTCTAGGAACCCCACTCGGCATCATAGCTGGGCTCTTCCATCTGCTTAATCATGCATTCGCAAAAGGGCTTCTCTTCTTAGGCGCCGGATCGGTTGAGAAAGCAACTGGAGTTAGGGATTTAGATAGACTCGGTGGGCTTGCTAAATATATGCCTGTGACAGCATCCTCAATGATCATAGCCTCACTAGCAATTTCAGGTGTGCCTCCTTTAAACGGATTTGCAAGCAAATGGATGATCTTCGCCGCTTGCCTAGAAGCAAACCAACCGATTGTAGCGCTTATAGGAATGGCTGTAAGCGCCTTTACATTTATCTACTTCATGAAAGCTATTCATTCAACCTTCTTCGGAATGAGGAGTGACCCGTCTAAAGAAGTTAAAGAGCCCTACTATTCAATGAAGATACCTATGATTGTTCTAGCTGCACTCTGCATATTATTTGGCGTGTTACCTCAGCTTGCAGTCAACTACTGGCTTATTCCTGCTTCACAATCATTTGTGCCGAATTCCGTTACATTCAGCCCACTAACCTTAGCAACATCTATAGGAATTTGGAATTCGATTGGTGCAACCTTACTTCTATTACTGGGTCTCGCTTTTGGATCCGCAATCTACCTATGGGGTCGAAGAAGTTCGCCCACATCTGTTGCGGTTGAAAACAAACTTTTACCGTTTACTGGTGGGATGGCATACGAGCCCTACCTAAATCTTCAAGATACTAGAGTGAACTCAACACCGTTCACCTTCGCTTCTACAAGAATAATTAACTTCACGAGAAAGCTTCATCCAGGGCTTCTGAATGTTAACATACTCTGGGTAGTGATATTTTTGGTGATTTTGATTTTGTTTGTGTTGGTGGTTTAAGATGAGTCTTGGTGAAGAAATAATCGAACAATTGAAGGCGAAACTAGGTGAACTCTACAAGGGAGAATACTGGAGGAAGAAGAACCGCCTTTATGTGAATATAGATAGTAAAGGTATCGTTGATGCCTCTAGGCTGCTAATTGAAAAATATGGTGCTAGGCTCTGCGCTATATCAGTAGTAGATGCTGGTCTCAGAGGGCTGGATATTGTCTACCACTTTGCACTCGACCACTTAGAGAAGAGTCTACACGTTCATCTCAAGCCCACTCTACCACATGATAACCCTGAGATCGACTCGATAACACCCTACACTCCTCAAGCGAATTGGACTGAGAGGGAGATGATGGAGCTCGCAGGCATCAAATTCAAAGGCCATCCAGATCCGAGGCACATCTTCCTACCATACGAGTGGCCGGAGCAGCCAAAGTAGGAGGGGATGATGTTGGGCAAGATTGAAGATAAGGCCTCTGCTGTGGAGAGCAAGGATATCGTTGTCCCGATAGGTCCATTTCACCCAGCGCTCATAGAGCCAGTGTATTTCCGTCTATGGGTTCAAGGCGAAAGGATTGTAAACGTTGATATCAAAGTCGGCTTCTGCCATAGAGGAATAATGAGGCTGATGGAGGACCGAAGCTTCCAGCGAAATATATATTTGGCTGAGAGAGTCTGTGGAATCTGCTCCCATTCGCATTCAACAGCCTACTGTGAAACAGTAGAACAGCTCGGTGATATCGAAGTTCCTGACAGAGCGAGATACATCAGAACCCTTGTCTTTGAGTTAGAGAGAATTCATAGTCATCTACTTTGGGCTGGTGTTGGAATGGATCTGATCGGCTTTGAAACACTCTTTATGCTGCTCTGGAGAGATCGAGAGCAGGTTATGGATCTTATCGAGGCTGCTACAGGAAACAGGGTGATAAAATCCATTAACACCATAGGTGGTGTGAGAAGGGATATCTCTAAAGATATGCTAGGAAAGATAGAAGATAAGCTGAAGGTTCTTGAGAAGGCTACGTTAAATGCAGTAGAAGCCGTAGTCGGAGACCCAATCATCAAAGCGAGGGTTAAAGGTATAGGTATACTCACAACCGCAGACGCAAAAAGGATGGGTGCAGTAGGTCCTACTGCTAGAGCATCTGGCGTAAATATAGATGTGAGGCGTGACGACCCATATAGCGCCTATAATGAAGTATCCTTTGACGTGATTACACGAAGCGAAGGCGACCTATACGCTAAGGTTGAGGTACGTCTACTCGAACTACTACAGTCGATTTCAATCTGTAAGCAGTGCGTCGATAAGCTGAAGACGCTAGGGGGAAGCATAGTCGCTGAAACAATCCCAGAGTTTACAGCAGGCGAAGAAGCCTTCGGGAAGGTTGAAGCCCCAAGGGGTGAATTGATGTATTACATAGTTTCAAATGGGACAAATATACCAGAAAGAGTAAGGATGCGTACTCCCTCATACGTCAACAATCCAACACTCCCGCTGCAGCTAATAGATGAAACGATAGCTGATGCGCCCATCGTAATTGCGGGAATCGATCCCTGCATTTCCTGCACTGATCGAGTAGTACATATTATAGATGGAAAGTCAGGAAAAAGTGAAACCAACACTGTAAGAGAGCTTGCTTTAAGGTATAGAAAGAAGTGGAGGCGAACGTAATTGATGGACTACACGCCGCTAATAGTTCTGGCCAACTTCTTCCTATTCCCAGGCTTAGCCTTCTCGTTTATAGTAGGTTGGTTCTCTTATTGGGTCTTCCGCAAGCTTAGAGCTAGGCTGCAAGCAAGACGAGGCCCGCCTTGGTACCAGCCTCTGATCGATCTAGTCAAACTATTCTCCAAAGAGACTATAATTCCAATATCAGCCCAGAAGACATATTTTATCATAGCACCGTTGATGGCTCTAGCTTCGCTACTTCTCGCCCTAATGCTTATACCAATCGGCTTCTCTTCAGCAACAGTAGCCTTTGTCGGCGACCTCATTGTAGTTATTTACCTTCTACTAATGTTCGGTGTTTCAACAGCGTTTGCAGGTTCTGCCTCAGGTTCTCCCTATGGTGCTATAGGTGCAAGCCGAGAGCTCAGTCTCATATTAGGGTACGAAGTTGTATTCGCAGCAGGAGCGCTTGTCCCAGCTTTAGCGGCTAAATCTCTTCTACTAAGTGATATAGTTACTCTTCAAACCGGTGGGAACTGGCTTTTACTTAAGTTTCCATTTGGTGGTGTAGCGGTTCTCTTATGCATGGCTGCGAAGCTGAAGGTGAAGCCGTTTGATATGCCTGATGCCAAACAAGAAATCGTAGCTGGACCGTTTACAGAATATACCGGTCCACTTTTGGGTATATGGTATTTAGCCAAGATGTTGACTTGGTTTGTCCTTAGCGCTCTATACGTAGACCTTTTCCTCGGAGGCGGCGACGGTTTAATCTTCCCGCTTAACCTTGTCACGTTTCTGGTAAAGTGTTTTGTGGTGGTAGTGGTGATGACTATATTTGAGGTGGCTAACGCTAGGTATAGAATCGATCAAGCGTTCTCAAGGTATCTTACGGTCGTATTTGCGCTCGCTTTGATCGATATTCTACGCTTCTGGGTAGGATCATATTTGGGGTGGTGGTAGGTAGGATGCCAAGTATAAGAGCAGTTAAAGAAGTGTTAAAGGCTGCGGCGAACTGCGCTACGATAAGCTACCCATATGGTCCGCCAGCTCACCTTCCTGAGGGCTTCAGAGGAAGACTACAGATAGATCCTGAAAAATGCATCGCCTGCGGCGCTTGCGCCATGGTCTGCGCATCAGGAGCGATGCAAAGAATGGAAGGAGATGCGAAGGTTGGGGTTAAAGTTGAATATCCCAAGTGCATCTTCTGTGGTCAATGCAGAGATTCTTGTCCCACGCAGTCCATAACATTGACTACAGAATTCGCTCTAACAAGCGATAGGTTAGATGAACTGGTGCTGCAGAATGAATTAGAGGTTGCTAAATGTCAGATATGTGGTAAACCTATAGCTTCTAAGAAGCAGTTAGAGTGGGGACTTCAAAACGTACTTAATAAGATTAACCCAACTATTAAGCAAGTGATTCAGCAAGATGCCGCTAAGTATCTTAATCTCTGTATTGAGTGTAGACGAAGCCACTCGGTGGAACTCAAAATACATACTGTGAAATATGTTTAGGAGGTGTAGAAGAATGGAGGGTCTAATTACATCCACTTTGGCTGGGCTCATAATCATCTTCGCCTTCATAGGCGGTGAAGTAAAGTCGTTCAAGACGGCATCCATCTCTCTCATAATATATGGAGTAGTACTCGCCATAACACTTGGGCTAAACTGTCTCATAACAGGAATCCTCGCAATTGTGGTTGTTGTGGTCGCAGCACCCCTTTCTCTTACGTGGATTCTAACGAAAACAAAGATTCCGAAAGAACCGCCGAGCGAAGGCCTAATGGGTAAAGCACCCTTCGCTCTAATAGCAGCTATCCTAACCTTACTTCTATCATCTAATATCGGCGTCGAGTCGCCGGAGCAACTCTCAGGTATTACACTTATGGCTTACGGCTTGATACTTCTAGCGTCGAAAAATAATCTTGTAAAATTCCTCATCGGCATTGTCTATCTACATACTGGAGTCGCCGTAGCAACCGAAACCCTTTATCCTCTAGGCTTAGCTGTAGCAACTATCGAAGCGGCCTACTTTGCACTGCTCCTAATATTAATATGGATACTAGCTTACTTCACGGTATCATTTTATAGCAGAAGCGGCACAATACATTCTAGAGATCTAACGAAGCTAAGGTGGTAGAGAGCGATGTGCGGCTTAATATCATTTGCCAGAAAGAAATCCCCTTGGGTAATGCACCTACCCTGCGGAGGCTGCAACGGCTGCGACATAACTATCGCCGCCTGCTTAACCCCAAGATTCGACATAGAAAGATTCGGTTGCATAGCGACTCAGAACCCACGCCACGCAGACATACTACTTGTAACTGGAACTGTGCCCAAGCATCTTGAAAACAGCCTTAAAAGAGTCTACGAGCAGGTGCCAGAACCTAAAGTGGTTGTGGCGGTCGGAGCATGCGCTGTGTCAGGAGGAGTATTCCTAGAGGGTACCTACTCGATAAGAACACCTTTAACAAATGTCTTACCGGTTGATGTATTTGTACCCGGCTGCCCACCTAAAGAAGAAGCCGTCATTTTAGGTGTTGCTAAGGCAGCTGAGATTTTGGCGGGTAAGAGGAGTAAAAAAGGAGGTGGTATGAGTGAGTGAGGAACCTAGGATAGGTGTCTTCATATGCCATTGTGGTGGCAACATTTCCGATGTTGTGGATGTTGAGAAGGTTCGTGAAGCAGCCTCCAAGATGCCTGGTGTAGTTGTTGCTGAAACCAATCGGTATATGTGCAGCAAGACGGGTTTGGATCTAATAAAGGACTCTGTGAAGAAGCATCGCCTCAATAGGGTGGTTGAAGCCTCTTGCACACCGCGTATGCATCTCACTACCTTTAGGCGGGCTGTGAGTGATGCTGGTCTCAACCCCTACTTACTTGATATGGTTAACATTAGGGAGCACTGCAGCTGGGTTCATACAGATAAGGATGCAGCTACCGAGAAGGCTATAGCGATAGTTAGAGGGTCTGTTATGAGGGCTCGCGACCTCGAGCCTCTTCAACCCGAGTATAAGCCTGTTGAGAGGTCGGTGATGGTTGTGGGCGGTGGTGTAAGCGGGATCTTCGCCTCTCTCGAGCTTGCGAATAAAGGCTACCAAGTCTACTTGGTTGAGCGAAAGCCTAGCATAGGCGGGAAGATGATGCAGCTCAGCAAAACATTCCCAACTCTTGACTGCTCAACCTGTATAGGTGCGCCGAGGATGGTCGAGGTTGGTCAACACCCGAACATCAAGATAATAACTTTAGCCGAGCCTGTGAAGGTAAGTGGGTCACCAGGCAACTACGAGGTGACGTTAAGGATCAAGCCTAGGTATGTTGATGTATCCAACTGCTCTTCTTGCGGCGAGTGCGCTAAGAAGTGTCCTATGAAGAGGGTGCCGAATGAGCATGAAGCTGGCTTAGCATATAGAACAGCGATCTACCTACCCTTCCCTCAAGCCATACCTCAAGCCTACGTTATAGACCCTGGGCACTGCCTATTCTTTCAGAAGGGTACCTGTAAGGTCTGCGCTAAGGCTTGCAGCAGAGGTGCGATAAACTTTGACGAGAAGGAGCGGCTTGAAACCATAAAGGTTGGGGCAATAGTTCTGGCAACTGGTATAGATGTTATGGACCCCTCACCTCTCAAAGAGTACAGCTACGGTCTCCACCCGGATATAGTGACAAACCTGCAGTTTGAGAGGCTCCTCTTAGGAGGAATGCTTAGGCCCTCAGACAAAAAGGTGCCGAAGAAGGTAGCGTTCATACTTTGCGTAGGTAGCAGAAGCCCGGAGCGAGGCCAACCATACTGCAGTAAAGTCTGCTGTATGATAGCGCTGAAGCAAGCCTTCCTCCTTAAGGAGTTCCACGCTGAATCTGAGCCCTGGATCTTCTACACGGACATGAGGGCTGCTGGCAAATGGTATGAAGAGTTCTACACCAGATGTAGAGAGCACGGTATCAAGTTCGTAAGAGGTAGGGTTGCTGAGGCGAAGCCGAACGACGGCTTGATCACCCTTAGGGCTGAAGATACTCTTCTAGGTGCGCAGATCGAGGAGAACTTTGATCTCGTGGTTTTGAGCACCGCTCTACTACCAAGTGCTGGGACCAAAGAAGTAGGTCAGCTCGTAGGGATGGATACTGGTCCGGATGGTTTTCTACTCGAGAAGCACTATAAGCTAGAGCCGGTGGATGGCGCTTGGACTGGTGTTTATGCTGCAGGATGCGCCTTAGGCCCTAAGGATGTGAGGGAGAGCGTGGTTGAAGCTATGAGCGCTGCATCCAGAGCATCAACATTCTTAGGAGGAGGGAAGATCGAGGTTAGCCCAGAGAAGGCGTTTGTGTTTGAAGATCTGTGTGATGGATGTGGAGTTTGCGTACAGCCTTGCCCCAAGAACGCTATAGTGATAAGTGATGGGAAGGCTGTTGTAAACCCTGTCAGCTGCATAGGTTGTGGTATATGTGTGCCAGTTTGCCCGAAGCAGGCCTTGGATCTGAAGCATAACACGGAGAAGCAGCTCTTAGCATCCATCTACGGTGTTTCTCAGAGCAATGTGAAGCCTCTCATAATAGCCTTCACGGAGAAGGTTGTAGGCTATAGGGCTGCTGATATGTATGGGCTTGATAGAAGAAAGTATTCCCCGAATATCGTGATCATAGAGGTCCCGACCACTAGGCGTGTGGGGTTAAGGCACGTGCTTCACGCTTTTGCTGCTGGTGCTGATGGAGTAGTATTTGTGGAGGCTGAAGATAACTGGTACGGTCTAAGTAAGGAGGAAGGCTTAAAGCAGTTCAGAGGCCACGTAAGCCAGATTCAGAGGGATCTTAGAAAATATGGCATAGATGCTGCTAGGGCTATGGCTGTCGCAGTAACACTACCCCAATACTATAAGCTCGAAATATTCGATACCGTGGTAAATAGGGTCAAGGGCGCTAAGCCCATCACAGATGAGGTTAGGGCGAAGATCAAGGGGGTGTTATCAAATTGAGTCTTATAACACGGAAGATAACTCCGGATATGATGGACCCAAACTTCGAATCCACTATAAGGAAGAGGTTGGGAGAGAAAGGTGAAAAAGTTCCACTCTGCTTCCAATGCGGCGTTTGCAGCGGCTCTTGTCCAGTAGCCTTCGCAATGGACTATACTCCAAGGCAAATTATGGAGCTGATCAAGCTAGGAGCAAAGGATCTTGTGCTGAACAGTTCAACTATTTGGCTATGCGCAGCCTGCTATAGCTGCTCCGTTCGCTGCCCGCAAGGTGTTGATTTGAAACAGGTTATGGAAACTCTGAAGGAGATTGCTTTGGAGGACCCGAAGTATAGTAGGGCTGAGAAGGCATTCTACGAGAAGTTCATCGAAGTAGTTCGAAAGAATGGTAGAATGGATGAGGTTGCGCTCTACGTTAAGCTTATGCCTAAATCGGCTGTGATGAGGAACCTTGGCTTCGGTCTTAAGCTGTATCAGAGGGGGAAGATCAAGCTCAGCCCAGCCAAATCCAGCAACGATCAGGTAGCCAAGATATCTGAGAAGGTCCTAGCTAAGGAGGTGCATCAGCAATGAGGTACGCATACTACCCAGGCTGCTCATCCCACACTTCTGGCAAAGAGTATGATAGATCCTTTAGGCTCATAGCAAAGGCTTTAGATATAGAGTTGGTTGAAGTGCCTGATTGGACCTGCTGCGGTTCACACGTAACCTACGTCTTTAACCCAGCCCTAGCGGCTTCCCTTTCAGCAAGAAACCTCGCCCTGGTTGAAAAGATGGGTGAAGGCATCGAGGTAGTCACAGGCTGCAGCGGATGCTACCAGACCCTCAAACGATCAAACGATCTACTAAAACACGATGCTAATATTCAAGCTAAGGTTAAAGAGGCGCTTGAAGCGGTAAACCTAAGCTACAACGCTAACCTTAAGATACACCACGCGCTTGAGGCTCTAACCACACAGGAAGCCCTTGACACTATCTCTAAGAAGATCACTAAACCCCTGAAGGGCTTAAAGGTTGCACCATACTACGGCTGCGCCGTAGTAAGACCGAAGTTCGAAGACAGCTTTGATGACCCCGAGAACCCTCAGTCCATAGATCGGCTAATGAAGGTTTTAGGCGCTGAGCCTGTGCCCTACATCGATAAGACTAGGTGTTGCGGTGGTGTGCTGATTATGAAGCACGAGCGTGTTGGTTTAGAGATGATTCGTAGGCTCCTAGCGAATGCAAAGCAGGCTGGCGCGGAGTGTATAGTCACACCTTGCGCCCTCTGCCACCTTAACCTCGACATCATGCAGCCTAAAGTCGAGCAAGCGTTTAAGCAAAGGTTCAATATGCCCATCTTCTTCTTCACCCAATTGATAGGCTTAGCCTTAGGTCTTAAGCCTACTGAACTCGGGCTCGATAAGCATATGGTCTCTTCAGTAAGCCTTCTACAGAGTAAGGGTGTAGGGGTGTGACGGTAAATGTTAAATGCCAAATCTACGAGTAGAGGGGTGAAGGGGTATGGTTAAAGTAGATGGATATGAGGTTAAGGAAGGTCTTTACTATTCTACAGACTACTTCTGGGTTAAAGTGGAGGGGAAGAGGGCTAGATGCGGGATAACCGACTATGCTCAGAAGATGCTGAAATCCATAGTCTACACAGACGCCCCTAAACCTGGAACCGATGTGACTCAAGGAGAGGTCTGCGGCTCAGTCGAATCTATAAAGACGGTTTCAGATCTCATAAGCCCACTAAACGGCAAGGTTGTCGAATACAACACCGCCCTAGATAAGAACCCAGGCCTTATAAACTCCGATCCATATGGGCAAGGCTGGATATTTGTAGTGGAGTCACCAGACTTGCAAGCAGATCTATCAAAGCTGATGGATTTCAACAGAGCGGTTGAGTGGCATAAGGAGCTCCTTAAGAAGTAGACTGGGTGCTGCCAATCACCTTAAGTAGAAACGATACACTCTCACCTACTGCTCTCCTAGCTTCGTTACTCAATCCTTCTTTAAACTCCAAACACTTAGGCTGAATACCCAACAACGCTATCTTGGCCTGCGAATTCAGCCTCAGATTTAAGTAGTTGGCGAGAGTGTCTAAAGAAATTGAATGCGTAGAAAGACTTAACCCTTTGATCTTCTCCACATCAACAATTTTTTTGAAACCGGGTTCTTTATTGAATCGCGCTGCATCTATAAAAAGTATGTGTGTGGGCTTGAAATTCGATATCACATCCGTGTAGATCTCAGGTGTAGTTCCAGCATCTATCAAGAGTACGTTGCCGCCAGTCTTCCCTTTTAGCTTGTTGATAACCTTAACACCTACGGCGTCATCTCCACGTAACCTATTACCTATACCAACTATAGCTAATCTTTTCATCCCTGTGAGCCAGTTTCTAAGGTCTCTTTCTAACCTAGATGACACATCTGATTCTGCGTGTATGCGGTTTAAATGTGTGCTGCTTCGATGTATTCTTCGGACCAGTCGATTACATCTGGTTTGCTGTGCAAAAACTTTAAAAGTAGATCGTTTATTAATTAGTTAAATAAAGATTGGTGATGAGCGCTCTGAGCCCTAAGAACTATTGTCGACAACCTTCTGCGAATTGCTATAATTACTATTACGGATTCTAGTAGAGTAGAGAAGCTGGTGTGCAGTTTGAGTTATCTGTCACCTTTAGGTAAGAAGTATGAAGAATACGCTTATGTGCTTGACTTCATACGAAGGGGGCGATCTGTGGTTATAAAGGGTAGGGAAGGACCGCTTGTACAAGTACTTGGCGAGGAGAGGCTTACGCTCTTGGAGATACTGGCAGTGGAAGGTGCGTCCTTCGAGTTGGGTGAACGTATTTACATAGGGAAAGAAGGTAGGACGAAGGTGCTGAGTGTGCTGGGGCGGTTAAACTATGAGGATCTTACCGCTGGGGCTAAGGCTGAGTTACCAAGAGTAGTTGAGCAGCTTATTCTTAGTAACGAAAAAAGGTTTGTGGCGCTCTTTAATGAGCTTCAGCCTGTTACCCCTAGATTACATGCCTTGGAGCTTATACCAGGTATCGGTAAGACCTTCATGTTTCAAATACTGGAGCAGAGAAGTAAGAAGCCTTTCGTCTCATTCGAGGATATTCAGAAGAGAGTTGGGCTTAGAGAGCCGGCTAAGCTCGTTGCTAAGAGGATAGTTGAGGAGCTTACTGGAAATTGTAGAATAAATCTGATCGTGAGGAAATGAGTCGGCGAAGACTTCTTGGGCAGCATACTCTGATCGACCCCTTCGTTATCGACACTATGGTTGACGCTGCTGAATTGAAGGGTGACGAGGTTGTGTATGAGATAGGAACGGGGAGTGGTGTGTTGACTGAAAGGCTCTGCAGAGTAGCTGGTGTAGTCATATCCTCAGAGATCGATGACGGGCTTTATGACGCTGCCTCAAGTAGGCTGAACTGCCCTAACTTAACTCTCATTAGAGGAGATGGGTTTAAACTCGATGTCGATTTCGATGTCTTCGTTTCGAGTTTACCGTACCACTTCTCAACAAAGTTTGTAAGGTGGCTCTTAAGCAAGAAGTTTAAAAGAGCAGTTGTACTGTTACAGAAGGATTTCGTCTATAAACTCCTAGCTAAAGTCGGCTGTGCATATTATAGGGCTGTTTCGGTGTTAGCACAGTACGCCCTAAATGTATCCCTAATCTTAGATGTCTCCCCTGATGCCTTCACACCAAGACCGAAGGTTCGATCCAGCCTAGTAGTAATAACGCCTAAGCACAACGTCGAGCTGAGCGAAGAGGTTAGGCGAACGGTGTATAAACTCTTTGCGTTTCGGAAGAAGAAGGTCTCGACAGCCTTAAAGATATTGACAAAGGATGCGGCCTTGAATCAACCAGTTTTGACACCTGACCTTTTGACTAAGCGTGTAGCAACACTAACTCCATCTGAAGTGATTAAATTAGCTGAGATCTTAGTGGAGCGCTATGCCTAACCCTTATCTACCTAGAGAAGACAGTATCCTACTTAGATCGCTTGCAGAGCACCTTCTAGCTGAAAATGCTCTAGAGATCGGATGTGGTGCTGGTTTTGTGTTAGAAGAGCTGGCGAAGCGATGCAATTACGTTGTTGGTGTGGATATTGACAAGGATTCTTTAAGGCAAGCGAAGACTCGTTTAGAGTGTAAGGGGCTCGTGAACTTTGAGCTCGTCTGCTCCTCTTCAGCGAAAGCATTTAGAGCTAAGTTATTCGATCTGGTTATGTTTAATCCACCTTACTTACCATCCGAAGGTGTTGAAGATAGGGCTGTGGATGGTGGGTCTGGGGGTGTAGAGGTTACTTTGGATTGGCTTAGAGAATGTGCTAAAGTGGTTAAATCTGACGGCAAGGTTGTTATTATCTCGTCAAGCCTAGCCTCCCAAGAAGCCTTAATCGAGGGAGCCGAGACTCTAGGGTTCAGAATCAGGCTTTTAGCCTCACTCCCACTCTTTTTCGAAGAGCTATATGCCTACGAACTTACATTGAGCTAAGATGTGTGCAGCTCGACTACATCTTTATCCTTCAGCCTAAAGTTTCTCCCAACTTTTACACCCTCAGGCAGACCCTCGCGCCATATTCGAGCATAGCTGAAGAATCTCAGGAAGTCCTTATGTATTTCAGCAGCCAAGTCTACTACTGTAGCATCTTCATTAAGCAGAATTGGTTTACCTACTGGCTGAGAATTAGGCGCTTTCGTGTAAATCCTGATCTTACCTAGCTTAGACAGTATTTGCTCAACAAGCTCATTAGGATCAAGAGACCCAATGTAGATGACGTTATTGAAACCCATCTCCCTAACCTCGTTCACAGCTTCTGCTCTAAGCGGTATAATCTGTAGGTTTCTAGCCTCCCTACCAAAGACAACAGCTTCAAGATCATCTAAGGTGGCCTTTCTACTGACCTCTACTATGGCATTCTTTATCATATACGAACATAGAAGATCAACAACCTCTCTTTCGCTTATGTAGTCCGAGCTCCCTACAACTCGTATGCCACCTGAAGGGGTCTGCTTGATCTCCACATCCAACTTAGGCTTCTTAACTTCAATATTATGCTCCTCAAACCACTCAATGAGGTCTCTAACGTAGTCACGCCCCTCCTCTTTAAGCGGTGTAAGGATTATGTCGCTGTTTCTTGCTATAGTCAAGAAACGCTCCTGCTTCCCCTCGCCTATCCGCTTATCGAATGGTGTCAAAACGAGCTGTAAGCTTAATCCTGCACCCTTTAAAGCGCCGACAAGGGGCGAAGCAAGAGCCTCATGCAGCTTTGCATTCTGTCTTGATGTAGTGTTAAAGAACTCCAATGATGTCTCCAAACTGCTCATCACTGTAGCCTGAAGCGCTCCCTCTTTCTTAATAACCCACTCACTTCTCACGGCGGTTCTTCGGCGAAGTCTTGCTCTCTCAAGCTCCTCCTCAAGTGAAACTATCTGTCTCTTTATGGACATCTCCAACTTTTCTGTGCCCTTGTGCTTAGGGAAGCTGGAATAGAATTCTTTAAGCAGCCTAAATTTCTGCGCAGGGTCTTTGGCTGCAATCGCTTCAGCCCACTTTGCTTTAGCTTGTTCAGGTAAATTGGTAGGCATACCCGGCCTTACATCCTAAATTAGATGAAGGGGCTAGATAAAGTCATTCTCGATCTAAGCGAAATCTTCATAATATCTGTAATCAACTATTACTGCGATTAAATGTGGTAGACCCACTCCTGGCATTACTCCTTATAGGTCTCCTAGTGGGATTATTCTGCTCTCTACTAGGCTTAGGTGGAGGTGTACTAATAGTCCCGATACTTGTCGTAGGCTTAGGTCTTACTACGCACAGCGCTGTAAGCTCGAGCTTAGTCGCTGTCCTCGCAACCGCAGCCTCAGCATCCATAGAATATGCAAGACAGAAACGTATTAAATTCAAGTTAGGTCTACTCACAGTAGCAGCAACTATACCTGGGGCATTCATAGGCGCCGACATCAGCCAATATGTTTCTTCGAAGACCTTCGCAACAGTTTTTAGTCTTATCGTCATTGCACTTGGGTCTATTATGTTATTAGGTAAGGAGCAGAGTGGAGATGGAGGATCTTCTAACGCCATTAGATTTTCATGCTATGGGTGGCTGAACCTCTTGACATCTTTTTCTGTGTTCTTCTGCGTAGGTTTGGTTTCTGGATTGCTTGGTATCGGAGGAGGGATACTTGTGATACCGATATACGGTATCTTTTTACGTGTTGGAATATACTATGCTGCAGCAACCTCGATGTTCACTATCCTCTTCACATCACTAGCAGCACTAATGAGGTACTATACGCTAGGGTATCTGCTCTTTGAATACGCCTTACCCATCACGATAGGCGTGGTTATTGGAGCCCAGATCGGACCTAGACTGAACAAGATGTTAAATACTCTTATGCTCCGCAGAATCTTCGCTATAACCATAATAGGCATAAGCATCTATATGTTCATCACCAAATTCCTTCTAGCTTAAATCATTAAACTTACATAAGCCGAACAAATTAGGATTACTGTGATATGTCTAAGCTAAGTAACCTTTCTCTCGCCGTGGTTGAGCCCACCTACCCTGTCAATGTTGGGCATCTAGCTAGGCTTACAAAGAACTTTGGGCTCTCTTCTCTGATCCTTATCAACCCCTCTTTTGAGATGGATGAAGCTTTACCCTTTGCTTCACACGGCGCTGATGTCTTGAAGTCAGCGAAGACGATGTCGCTCAAAGAAGCTCTGGAGCGGTTTGACCTTATTATAGGAACAACATCTATCCAAGGTGGCCCAAGAAATATTAGGCGAGATGTTGTGCCACCAGAAGAAGCTGCGAAGCGTCTATTGGAGATCAAAGGACCTGTATGCATATTGTTTGGCAGAGAAACCACGGGTTTGACCAATGAAGAACTTGAGCTGTGTGACATGGTTATTAGGATACCCACAGGTACGCAGTACCGAACACTCAATGTATCACACGCTGCAGCTATAATCTTATACACCCTTCTAACCACACGCACCCCTAGGATAAAGAGGGATGTGGTTCCAAGACAGCTAAGAGCGGTGTTGCTGAATTCGGCCATTGATGTAGCAAAGCTCTCTGGTTTCCCGAAGTACAAGATACCCCTTCTGCGGGAAGCGCTGAAGATGGTTGTTAGCAGAAGTAGCCCTACACATAGAGAGGTGACTCTGATCTTAGGTCTTTTCAGAAAGGCTATCTGGGCTTTGAGCGGAAGGGGTTAGTCCTTTGCTTTCTCGAACACGTAAATCCTCCGCATAACTCTTTGAGCAGAATCTTCAACTAAGATGGGATACTGCTTAACCGAAGATAGACCATATGCTCTTAACCCAACCTTTTCTGCTTCACTACTTAAGTCGAAGGATAGTATGCGCCGACTTCTGGTTCTAACACAAGGTACGACTATTGCAGCTCTTCCCCTTGACTTTAGATGTTTACTCATCGAGGGTAAGGATCTATAGTAGGTCTCGCTTGACCGCTCCAGCATCCTCTCAGCCTCTTGGTCTGGGGGAGGTTGCTTAAGAGGAGGTAAGAGAATCGGTTCTGTAGCTACAGCATCTACCTTCCTCCATTTTAGTATCCCATCTAAGCGCTCCGCATACCCAGTATGTAACTCAACTCTTACCCATTTGATCTTATACTGCTTCAGGAGCCAGTTAAGGTTACTTCGCGCCCCTTCAACCCTACTTGCATCAGTGTCAACACCAATAACATTCACACCATCCATAGCAGCTTCCCCGAGGATAGTGCCTAAGCCGCAGAAGGGGTCAAGAAGCGCATCACCCTTCTTGCATCCTGTTAGGTTAACGATAATCTTCGCCAATTTAGGTGGCATAGTTATCTTAGGGTCTTGTATAGGTCTCTCTAGGTCTCTTCGTCTGTAGCCTAGATGATCCACAACTGAAACGGTTCTACCTATCAGCCAACCCCTCTGCTTAACCGCTAAGACCTCCACACCATCTTTAAGTATATCTTCCTTCTGAAGCTGCTGCGAAGAAACTTCATACTCCCAAGTCGAGCCTACTTTGTTCAGCTCGCCTCTAATTATCTTGGCCTTTGCAACACCCAGCGACTTAAGAGCCTCTTTTATCGCTTCCCTAAGCTTCTCCGCAAACTCTTGCGCCGAGAATTCGTCAGCGGCGTAAGTGCTCACCGCCCACTTCATCTTATCTGTAGCATAATCTGCAAGAAAATGGAGATCTAACTTATCCACCTCGTGTTCACCTAATTCTGCGAAGACTTCAGCAACTTTGTGCAACCCTGCCAAGCCGCTCCAGAATCTAGGATCCGGTTTCTCTGCCTCAATAATAAGGCATCTACCCATTTTACCAACTACCGAATAGCTTAAATTGTGTTTGGCAAAGTAAGACTCCAACTCAGCTTCAGATAGGACACCGAAAGCCAAAGTGAGAAGGTATCTTTTAGCGAACATACTCTACTAAATGATGTTGTGCATCGATATAAGATCTTGGGAGAAGATCGACAGCGAAGAAGGAATCTCAACCTTAATAGGGTCTTTGAGCGACTTGCCCAGACTCTTCTTGAGATTCCACACACGGGAATTAAATTCAATTATTTCGCTTGTCTTTGACGCTAAAGATCTGTCCCAGACCGCTTCGGGAAACCTCTGCATATGAATACTCTTTTCACCATAAAGCTTACGCCAAAAGTAGTCTGTAATGAAAGGTGTAATAGGCGCGTGGAGAAGCAGTATGCTTTTTACGCAGGTATGCAAAGTTGACCAAGCAGCCCTTTGACCTGAGGGGTCTTCAGCCCTATATGCCCTAGGCTTAACCATCTCAACGTAATGTGATGCAAATATGTTCCAGACAAAGACACGTAGCCTATTAGCAGGTATGAAGAAATCAAACTCCCTATACCCCTTCAAGCTTTCATCTATTAGATTCGAGAGTTCAGCCAAGATCCATCGATCTGTCTGTGCGGGTTCAGCGTTCTCCACAATTGGGAAGCTCGAGATGAACCTAAGGAGGTTCCAGAGCTTTGTCATATACTTCTGCACAGAAGCTATCTTCGCCTCTGAGCATCTGAAATCTGAACCCAAACTTGCTTCTGAAGCAGACCATAATCTGAGCGCATCAGCACCATACTTCTTTAAGATAGGAATAGGGTCCAAGACATTCCCCTTACTCTTGCTCATTCTCTCACCCTTCTCATCTACACCATACCCCATTATCCAAGCGTGGCTGAAGGGTGCTTTACCAGTCAGTTGATAGCATCTAAGCACAGTATAGTGCAACCAAGTTCGTATGATGTCCTTTCCCTGAGGTCTTATAGCAACTGGGTACAGCTTACTGAATAACTGTTCGTTCCTTTTGTATCCTGATATGAAGAGCGGTGAAATGCTAGAATCCATCCAAGTGTCAAAGGTTCTGGTATCTCCTAGAAACTCCTTGCCGCCGCATCGCCTACACGCATCAAACGGGCTCTTATCAAGCCATGGTCGATAATATCGCCCGCCTTCTGGCACATGAGGCTCACCACACCTCCCACAGTACCAAACAGGTATCTCAGTAGCGTAGACTCTTCTCCTTGATATGGGCCAATCTATGTTAAGTGAATCAAGCCAATTTAGGTAGATTTGCCTATGCTCTTCAGGATGGAATATCATCTGCTGGGCTATTCTTCTAAGATCAGGCAAATAGTCGAGCTGCTTAAGATAAAACTCCATCATAGGTATAATCTCGATAGGTGTTTTGCTGCGTTCACAGACAGGTGTTCTGTGCATTATAACCTCCTCCTTAACCAAGAGGCCTCTTGAAGAGAGCTCCTCTACTATCTTTGCCCTAGCATCACTTATGGTAAGCCCAGCATATGGCCCAGCGTTGTTAGTCATCCTGCCGCCTTCGTCTATCGCGATGATCTCCTTCAACCCAAGCTCTCTGAAGATTAATACATCTGTGTAGTCACCATAGCTGCAAACCATGACTGCACCTGTTCCGAATTCTGGCTTGACCGAGGGATGAGGCCTTATCTCGACTTCAGACCCGAAAATAGGCACTATCGCGTGATTCCAATGCAGGCTTCTATACCTCCCATCCAAAGGGTGAACAACCACTAACCCACAGGAACACAGTAGTTCTGGTCGAGTGGTGGCGATTATCAGATCTTCATCAGTCTCTTTAACTTTGAATTTTATATATACCAGCTTTGTTGGGCGTTCTTCATAAACGACTTCAGCATCCGCTATGGTAGTCTTGCAATCTATGCAGTAGTTGTTGGGTCTAGTAGCCATATATATCAACCCTTGCTTCCATAGCTCTATGAAGGTCTCTTGGGTCAATCTCCTATATTCCTCTGAGTCTGTCCTATAGTAGTGTTCAAAGTCTCCGCTCATGCCCATGCTCTTCATAATGTCAAGCATCTCAGCTTCAAGATCGTCAAGCGCGTGCCTACAGAGCTCGATAAACTTCTCTCTTGGCATCTGGTGCATCTTGACTCCATACTTCTTCTCTGTGTAGATCTCAACCGGAAGACCATTCCGATCTATACCTATTGGGAAGTATGTTTCGTAACCCATCATACGAGCTGTTCTAGCTATCATGTCGATCTGAGCATAGTGAGAGGCAGCACCAATATGCCAAGGTCTCCCCGAAGGATAAGGAGGAGGTGTGTCAATAACAAAAATATCTTTATCCGTGTTTGGGTCAAAAGTGTAAACCTTCTCAGAAACCCACTTTGCAGCGACTTCCTCCTCTAATCTGTGATCCCAGTGCTTCTCCATAATCTTAGGCTTAAACTGCACCGTCTCCATCTTCTCACCGCCCAACACACTTGACAATAAACACTCTTCTAACTACTCTAAATAACATTTTCTCACTCACTACGCAATATGAAAGATCAAACCTGCCATTAAGCTCAAGACCATAATAATCAACACTAGTAAAGATAGGATCGCAAACTTGTATTCTCTGTTATAAAAGAAGGCACCCAATGCGACCAAAACTCTTAGATATGGTGTGAAGATTAACACCGCAGCACCAAGCAGCGCTAGGGTGTAAACCACTTCTAACTTCGTCGGCATAACGATGTGCATCACCAGAGCTAAGGCAAATATTACGCCGCTAACTATAACACCAGTAATCAGCACAAGGTAGATAGGTCTATTTATATCCAAGCCGCTCGCCTTAAATAAACGGAAGTCTTACCCCTATTGTAAGAAGCAGACCTTTTCCGAGCATATTGTAGCCTATGTAGCACATAATCAGGAAGAAGAGGATCTTCAACCACTTAACTTTGATCTTATTCATTACCGCGGTGCCGACTGTTGCGCCTAGCATGGTGCCTATAGCCGCTGGTGCTATATAGTCTAGGTTTAGAAGACCTGCAACAAAATATAATATAGCGCTAGTTGCAGCCGTTACACCTATCATAAATTTGCTTGTAGCGACAGCTGCCTTAAGTGGCACATTCATGAATATGTTCATTACAGAGACCTTGAATATGCCACCACCTATCCCCAGTAGTCCTGAACCTAAGCCTGCGAAGAATGATACTACCCAACCTATGATGGAGTTCTTGACGAGGTAATCTACCTTATGATGGATAGATTCGTCAAAGTAGTCTCCTCTGAGATGAAAGTATCTTGAAACCCTATCCTGAGTTATGCTCATGAAGTCGTTGCTCTCTATCCTCCTGACTTCTCTCCTAACCGAGAGTATCTGCGATACCGCAAGATAGAATGCTAACAAAGCGAATATAACGTATAGATACTGCCCTGAGACGATTAAGACAAGCAGAGCCCCGATAAACGCACCTATAGTTGTTGAAGTCTCTAAGAAGATGGCTAGGCGAATGTTAGTTATCCTCTGCTCAACATACGAGGAGCCCCCTGAAATGCTCGTCGCTACTACAGTAACGATGCTTATAGCGATGGCCTCCTTTATCGGAACGCCAAATATTATGGTTAAAGCTGGGACGATGATTATGCCTCCTCCTATTCCCATCAGGGCGCCTATAAAGCCTGCTATGAATGTCAAGCCAAGGAAGGTCAGTTGAGATGAGATATCAAGCATCACAGCGGGGATGTTTGTACCCCTTATATAAGTGATTGTCCACAAACCCAAACCTTCGTAATCGAATAGGTTTCGTTGATATCCACGTGTTCGAAAAAAGGTTATACATAGCTGTGGTGTAATTTATATAATAGATACTAAGGTGGAAGAAGCGGATTGGGTAAAACAATAGCAGAAAAGATTCTGAGTGAACATTCTGGTCGCAACTTATCTGCGGGTGAAGTAGCTGTAGTGAAGGTGGATTATGTGTTTACACACGATGCAAGCGGCCCACTCTTGGTTAAGCAGCTTAAGGAGCTTGGCATGCCAAAGCTTCATGATCCTCATCGTACAATAATCTTCATTGACCACGCCGTCCCCAGCCCTAGAAAAGAGATCGCAAACGAGCAGAGCATCTTAAGACGGTTCGCTTCCGAAACAGGATGCAGATTCCACGAAGCAGGCTCAGGCATATGCCACCAACTTATAGCAGAATACTATGCCTCACCTGGACAAGTAATAGTAGGCACAGACTCACACACAGTCACAGCAGGCGCATTAGCGGCATTCGCAACAGGCATGGGCGCTACCGATGTAGCTGTAGCTGCAGCGTTAGGTAAGACGTGGCTCCGCGTACCAGAAACTTTCAGAATTGAAGTTAAAGGTGAACTGCAAAAAGGTGTTTACGCGAAGGATATTATACTTCATCTTATAGGCTTGCTTGGTGCTGACGGCGCAACTTATAAGGCTCTTGAGTTTGATGGGGATACTATAGATTCGCTGCCGATTCACGAGCGGTTGGTTTTATGTAATATGGTTGTTGAGGCTGGTGCTAAGGCTGGCTTAACCCCCTCTGATGAAATAACCAAAAGGTATCTAGCTGAGAGGGGGAGGGTTGAAGAGTTCAGAGAGATCAAGGGCGATGATGGCGCATCTTATGAGCGCGTGATAAAGATCGATGCTGAAGCGCTTGAACCTCATGTAGCTTGCCCTCACTCAGTGGACAATGTTAAACCGATAAGTAAGGTTGAAGGAGTTAAGGTTGATCTTGTGTTCATAGGCAGCTGCACCAATGCTAGGCTAGAGGACCTGCAAGTGGCAGCGTCGATAATGAATGGTAAGAAGATTCATCCTGAAACTAGGTTAATAGTTACTCCGGCTTCGAGGGAGATATACACAAAAGCTATGTTTGATGAAACATTGAACACGTTGATTGAAGCAGGTGCGTTAATAACCCCACCAGGCTGTGGACTTTGCTTTGGCGCCTTAGGAGGCATCCCAGCTGACGGCGAAGTGATTTTCACAACTACCAATCGTAACTTTGTGGGTAGAACAGGCAACCCAGCAGCATATACTTACCTCGGTTCACCCGCTACTGCCGCAGCAACCGCCTTAAAAGGTAGGATCACAGACCCTAGGAGTGTGCTGTAATTGGCTGGTAGGGCGTGGAAGTTCGGGGATAACATAACCACAGACCATATAGCACCGGGCAGATACTTTCACCTCCGCTCTAATCTCGATGAGTTGGCTAAGCATGTGCTTGAAGATGCTAGATCAGAGTTTCCTGTAAACGTGAAGAAGGGCGACTTTGTGGTTGCTGGTAGTAACTTCGGTTCAGGCTCGAGTAGAGAGCACGCTCCTACGATAATAAAGCTTGTTGGTGTGGAGGCTGTCTTAGCGAAGTCGTTCGCTAGAATCTTCTACAGGAATGCGATAAACATAGGTTTGCCAGCTGTTATCTGCGATACTTCCTTGATAGATGATGGGGATGTCCTCTCTCTAGATCTTTTAGCTGGGCTGGTGGTTGATCACACGAAGAGTTTGGAGATACGCTTCCCCCCTCTGCCTGACACGATGAAGAAGATCCTAGAAGTTGGAGGACTTGTACCCTACGTAAAACTGTTTGGAGATCTACAACTTTAAGCGTAGAGGCGCCAAGTGTATTCGCATTTAGTGCATCGATAGAACTGAGTAGTAGGTTCGTCGCCGCCTCTTGTCTGAAGGAACCACCAGTAAGCCTCGTTGTTGTGGCATCTAGGGCACTCTATGTTTGTAGTCGGCATCGGCTTTATCTCACGCTCTTCATCCCCAACGACCTTAATGGGTCTATCTCCAACTGATTCCTTTAAAACGGTCTTTGTCGCGGTTTTGGAAACAGGCTCCCAGTAGCCGCATTTATCGCAAGCCAGCGCAGGCTCACTTTTCCCCTCTGTCTTAACCTGCCTATACCTCAGTTTGGTTCCACACTTAGGGCAGAACTTCATTATCAGCTACCTCGCTTCTTCAGAGCAGCCTCAGTCTTATCCAGCATCTCCTTTACTGTATCAGCAGCCCTTTTTACTCCCTCAGCGAAGCTCTTAGCAGGATCCCCTTTGCCTTGGATAGTCAGCTTTGTCTCAGCTAGAAGTGGGTGGATAGGGGCAACTCCAGCAAACACAACATTACTGTCTTTCAGCAGCTCGTGGTGCAGTATATCTGCTAACGCGGTATCTTCATCCACGAACCGAACCTCTAGAGTATTACCTTTTTTTGAGAGCTGTGTAGGCATCATGAGCGGCTTTAGTTTCCCTGGAATAAAACCCTTTCTGCTATATGTGATGTCAAGCCTTAAATACGGTTTGATATAAGCATTTGAGGGGCATGGAGTCCGGTCTAATATTGATTTTATTTACAGCGGGCTTCGCGTTGGCAGCTTCCGTGCCTTTACTCATAATACCTTTAATAATCGCACCAAGAAAGCCCAATAAACCGAAGGAAATGCAGTATGAGTGCGGGCAGATCCCAAGCGGCGAGGGTAAGATCTCTTTGATGATGCAGTACTACGCCTACCTCCTAATGTTTGTCGCCTTTGATGTCATGTCTATGTTTCTTTTCGCTTGGGGTCTATCGCTATACCGCGTTGGTCTAAGTGGACTATTGCCCGTGGTTCTGTTTATAATGATTCTCCTGATACCGCTTGCATTCACGCTTTACCACGCGGGGAGGCGTGAGCTGTGGTGAAAACTTCTCCTCTTCTTACCCAGTTTTTCGTCTTCTTTTCGTTTTAGAGGTGTGGTTTCATGCCTATGATTAGAAATCTTCTACAATTCTTAATTAGGATAGTTGTTCTTATCGTAGTGATTCTAATCTTAGTTCCGATTCTGCTCTTCGCAGCATACTTTATCCTAGGGCCTGCTCTACCTCTGAAACCTTCTATGCTGTTTAACCCTCAAGAAGCCTTAGCATTTACCTTCGCACTTTTGGACACAGACTTCTTTAGAATAACGGTCTTCCCTGGGTTTACGTTTGTAGCCCTTTATGGTGCTATAGCTGGTTTGTGGGAGAGGAAGCTCTTGGCTAAGATGCAGCTCAGAGTTGGTCCCTTGTATGCTGGTAAATTTGAGGGTATTCTTCAGCCCATCGCGGATGTTCTTAAGCTCCTATCTAAGGAGCTCGTTGTCCCTAGGGTGGTTGATCGATTCTTCTTCCTTCTCGCACCTGTTCTTACTGTGACGATAGCTACAGCAGCTGTTGCGGTCATACCTGTTACCGAGAAGTGGGTGATAGCAAGGTCTGATGTCGGTGTTTTGGTTGTCTTCGCTGTGCTCGCCTTCTTTCCGATAACCGCTTTGATGGCTGCTTGGTCCTCTAACAGCAGATACCCTATGCTCGGAGGGCTAAGAGCGCTGCATCAGATGGTTTCCTATGAAATCCCACTCATCCTCTCTGTATTACCCTCTGTAGTCTTCGCTGGCTCACTGAACCTTCTTGATATTGTAGGGAAGCAGGCGAATGTTTGGTTCATATTACTTGCACCAATCTCAGCTATTGTATTCTACATATGCTCCTTAGCTGAGCTTGAGCGTATACCTTTTGATCTACCTGAAGCTGAGCCTGAGCTTGTTTCAGGTTGGTTAACCGAATATGGTGGTATGAACTTCGGGCTTATACTGGGTATCGCAGTTTACATTAAACTCTATGTGCTCTCAGCCCTCTTTACCCTACTCTTCCTAGGCGGTTGGTTAGGTCCTCAGCCTCTGCCGCCAGAATTCTGGTTCATATTCAAAACATTCATCGTCACAACCCTTCTCCTCGTACCCAGAGGTGTCTTCCCAAGATTAAGAATCGATCTGCTCCTCAAACAGAGCTGGGCAAGATACTTTATACTAGCTCTCATAAACCTAATGATAGCGGCGGCTGCCATTCTTGCCGGCTTTAAGCTATGAGAGGGTGCTAGATTTGATTGACCCTGTTTTTGCTGTGCTCGCTGCAATAACTGTCATCTCCGCCATATTGGCCTTAGAGGCTAAGGAAGTCGTATATGGCGCAATAGCTTTATCCCTGTGCTTCGTCGGGATAGCTGGCTTTTTCGCGCTTCTAGATGCGGTCTTCTTGGCTATGTTCCAGCTCACAGTGTACGTAGGTGCGATTGCTGTTCTTATTCTCTTCACGGTTATGTTGGTACGTAGGGAGCAGTGGATCAAGATGAAGGAGAATGTGAATCCAGTTCTCGGAATACTCGTAGGCATTGTGATAGCTTTAGGCTTAGGCTACTTCGTCTACGCCTCAACGATAACGCACGTTATACCTTCGGTTGAGCAAGCGCCCTTTACGCTCATAGGTGTGCAGATCCTCTCAGATTATTGGCTCGCTCTTATCGCCTTGGCGCTCGTCTTAGCCTCCGCTGTAATAGGTGCTGTGGTCTTGGCTAAGTTGGAGAAGGATTGATTTGGAGCCGCTTGCGAACTATCTGTTCGTTTCTGTTGCGCTTTTCGCCATCGGTGTTTACGGTTTGGTTACGAAGAAGAATGCGTTGAGGATGCTCTTTGCGGTTGAGATTTTGATAAACGCTGCTAACTTAAACTTTGTAGCGTTCACACGCTACCTTCACCCCACCGCGGTCACCGGGCATTCTTTGGCTATGTTCTCCATAGCTTTGGCGGCAGCTGAAGCTGCTGTTGGGTTGGCGATAATCTTAGCTGTCTTTAGGTTGAGGAAGGATGTTGATGTGTCTGAAATTAAGGGGTTGAGGGGGTAGGAGTCTATGATAAATCCTCTGCTCCAAGTTGTCTTCTTACCTATTGTGCTTTCACCGATCGTCTATCTGGTTGGGAGGAGAATAGGTAATAGGGTTGGTTGGGTCTCATTCGCAATCTTAGCCTACTCTACCCTACTCATCATCTACTCAGCTTCTCTCAGCCCAGACTACTTTGAACTCTACTCTTGGCAACCCTTCGGGGTATTTGGGCTCAGATTAGATGGGCTAAGCCTACCCTTTGCGATAACCATCTACCTACTATCAACAGTCCTAGCGGTCTACTCCATACCCTATATGAAGCATCGAATCGAAGAAGAGGTTAAAGATCAGCAAGCCGCAAACTCAAAACACGGAATCTACCATCTGCTCTACCTAGTCTACGCTGCTGGTATGCTCGGTACGGTTCTGGCTACGAACCTCATCCAATTCTACATATTCTTCGAGATCATGCTGATCCCCTCATACCTTCTGATAGCGGAGTTCGGCTACGGAGACAGAGCCAAGATCTCTCTGATGTACTTCCTCTGGACTCATATAGGTGCGCTACTACTCTTAGCTGGTATCCTAACTACATCCTTCCTTTCATCAGTTTATAGTGCTAGGGGTCTTACCTTTGATATGGTGCGTCTTCTTCCTTCAGGTGAGTTGGCTAAGAATATTGATACACTAGCAATACCCTTTGGATACATTCAAGCCATAGCCATCCTTATAACAGTCGGGCTCTTCGTTAAGCTCGCCTCATTTGGTCTACATATATGGCTCCCGTACGCTCATGCCGAAGCACCTACACCCATAAGCGCCTTGCTTTCGCCAGCGATGATCGGCATAGGCGGATACGCATACATAAGAATTCTACTCTACTTGCTGCCCTCTGCATACGAATACATTTTCTTCGCGGTAAGCATCTGGGGTCTCGTTACGATCATATATGGCGGCTTAATGGCACTTATGCAGGATGATGTAAAGAGGCTTCTAGCATACTCAAGCGTAAGCCAGATGGGCTACATAATCTTCGGCATCGCCTCCGCCTTCTACATAGGTATCTCAGGCTCTGTTCTCCAGTACGTCAGCCACGGCACAGGCAAGGCGATCCTCTTCATGACAGCGGGAAGCATAATCCTACAAGCACACGGCTTGAGGAGCGTAAGCAAGATGGGCGGCTTGGCTCGAAGACTTCCTATAACCGCTACGGCAGCTCTACTCGGCTTTCTAACCATAATGGGCATACCACCAACCAACGGTTTCCAGTCCGAGTGGATGATCTTCTACGGCTCGTTCGCTGGTGCAATAGAAAGGGGTGATTTAACGAAACTGGTTGTAAGCGGCATAGCTCTCTTAGCTACTCCCTTAACTGCTGGTTACTCACTTTGGACGATGAAAAGGATATTCTTCGGCAGATTACCCGAGAATCTGCAAGAAGTAAGGGAGGCGCCGCTGACCATTACAATACCTCTACTATTCTTGGCTACTGTCGGGTTGATGATCGGTATTTACCCAGCTCTGTTTACTGAACGCCTCTTTCCAGCTGTGAAGATCCTTCTAGGAGGATGAAGGTGGTTGATCGAAGCTCTACCTTGGCTCGTTTGGCTTCTACCTATAGTAGGCGCACTATTAACACCCGTGTTTGCCAAGATAGGTGATAGAACTAGGGATTACCTTGCAGTAGTCTTTTCTTTCGCTTCAGCTGCTTCAGCATCCATAATGATACTTACCCAAGAAGTCATACACAGCACAGTCGACTGGATACCTTCCATAGGTCTCAGGGCTGGTGTCTTAGCAGACCCGCTCAGCATAGTTATGGCTAATGCGGTCGCTTGGATAAGTTTTCTCATCATGGTCTACAGTCTAGGCTATATGAAGGGCGAACCGAATCTAACAAGATACTGGTTCTTCATGAACTTCTTCATAGGTAATATGCAGCTCATAGTTCTTTCAGACAACCTACTCCAACTCTTCTTCGGCTGGGAGGGTGTTGGGCTATGCTCTTACGCGCTCATCGGCTTCTGGCATAGTGACGAGAAGAAGTATTGGGTCGGGACACCTGCTGAGGAAGGCGGAAGAAGGGTTTGGGGGCGTGAACAAGCCTACTCGCCAAGCCACGCAGGCATGAAAGCATTCATAACGACGAGGGTAGGTGACTCAGCCTTCCTCATAGGGCTGCTCATACTCTACACCTACTCACACACCTTCAGCTTCACGCACCTCGCCGAACACACAGATTGGGCAAGCGGCCTAGCCTCAGCCGGTCTGCTCATACCAGTAACCATACTGATCTTCGGAGGAGCAGTAGGTAAGTCAGCCCAGTTCCCGCTGCAAGAATGGCTTCCGGATGCGATGGCTGGCCCTACTTCTGTCTCAGCCCTCATACACGCAGCAACTATGGTGAAGGCTGGTGTCTTTCTGGTGGCAAGAATGGGTCCGATCTTCTATAGTGCTTTCCAAGCCGTAAACGCAGCGCCGTTGTTCTTTGAGGTCGTCGCTTGGATAGGTGCCTTTACAGCCTTCCTAGCAGCTACTCAAGCTGTGGTGGGTAGGGAGATAAAGAAGGTCTTAGCCTACTCAACGGTCTCACAGATAGGTTATATGATGCTCGCTCTGGGTGCTGCCGGCTTGGTCAGTGAGAGCGCAACGTTCGCGAATGGTTTCACAGCAGCCTTCTTCCACCTAATGAGCCACGCGATCTTCAAGGCTTCGCTCTTCTTGGCCGCTGGTGCGCTCATTCACGCCTGTGGAAGCAAGTATCTCTCTGATATGGGTGGTTTAAGGAATGTTATGCCGATCACCTTCATCTCTATGCTCCTAGCCTCAGCCTCCTTAGCTGGTATACCCCCTCTTAGCGGCTTCTGGAGCAAGGATGCTGTTTTGGCTGCGGTCTGGGAGGCTTCTACACCATACGCCTCCATTCTCTTCGCTTTAGCTGTTGTAACCGCTATGTTGACAGTGTTCTACACCTTCAGGATGATCGGCTTAGCCTTCTTTGGCGAAAAGAGCCCGTATCTTAAGGAGCTGGAGCATAAACATAATTCGCATAGCGAAACTGAGCACCACCTAGGGGAAGCACCCAAAGTTATGTGGATACCCTACACAATACTAGCAGTAGCATCCCTTGTCATAGGAATGGTAGGTCCGTTTGTAGAAACCTATCTACACGAATCATTAGAGCACTATCTACACGAATACGGGTTCGAAGAAGCGCCCAAAGGGTTTGAGATCAATCCAGTAGCGCTAGGAGGATCCTTAGCTGCTTTAGCAGTCGGTTTACCTATAGGCTACTACATCTATGTAACAAGGCGTGCTGATCCGGCTAAGATCGTGAACTCAAGCAACTTTCTCAGAACGCTCTACATCTTCCTAGAGAACAGATGGTATCTCAACACACTCTACTACGCCATCTTCGTAGACGGTTTGGCTAAGTTTGCGCGGATAGTGTGGCGAGGCTTGGAGATTGGCGTAATAGATAGGTGGAGTGATGCTGCAGCCCTAGCCTCCATAGTTTCATCGAAGGCTGGGAACTGGTTCGACAGATACATTGTAGACGGCTTCATAAACGGCTTAGCCTACGTTAGCGCGCTCTTCTCAAGAGTCTGCAGACGCATCCAGACCGGTGTGACACAGAACTACCTACTCGTCTTCGCAGTAGGTGTGGTGGTTGTGTTGATCATCTTGGTTCTGAACCCCTCTTTGCTATTGAGGTGATGGATGTTGGATGTCCCTATACTTAGTCTGCTGATCTTCATACCCATTGTAGGCTCAGTATTAGTTTATCTGCTCGGTAGATTAAGGGAGCGCCTCTGTGAGCTGGCTTCACTTGTGATAACTATAGTAGTTTTCGCCCTCTCCCTTTATATGTACGGTTTACTCTTTGCTTCGAAAGAGGGTGCTTCCTTCAGCTTTGTAGAAGGGCCTTTTAACTGGCTGGGCGGCTTCGGCGTAGACTACTATCTCGGTGTAGATGGTTTGAGTGCGTCACTCATATTGATCTCATCCATACTTTCGGTTCTCGTGGTGCTCGGTTCTTGGGATCTCATAACCGAGAAGAAGCCGATCTACTACTTCCTCATCCTACTCTTCGAAGGCAGCATAATCGGGGTCTTCTGCTCACTCAACCTCATACTCTTCTACGTCTTCTGGGAGATCGTCTTGATCCCGATGTTCTTCTTCATAGGCGTCTGGGGTGGACCTAGGCGCAAATATGCTGCCATGAAGTTCCTAATCTTCACATACGTGGGAAGCGTGGTTATGCTCCTAGGCTTCATACTCATCTACCTATTCACAACACCAAACACCTTCAACATACCGGAACTTGTCGGCAAGATTCCGTTCTGGGTTCAACTCCTAGCCTCAGCAGCAACCTTCGCAGGCTTCGGTGTCAAGCTACCAGTCGTACCCCTCCACACCTGGCTCCCAGACGCACACGTCGAGGCACCAGCGCCAATAAGCGTCTTCCTAGCTGGTCTTCTCCTAAAGATGGGAGGATACGGATTCATAAGAGTCAACCTTGGTATCTTGGCAGACGTTTCAAGGCAATACGCTTGGGTCTTCATATCCTTCGGGATCTTAACAATGTTCTATGGTGCACTTGTCGCGATGGTTCAGAGGGATCTGAAGAGGATGATCGCATTAACAAGCATAAACCACATGGGGTTTGTTCTGCTAGGTAGCTTTGCTGGCATCTCTGCTTCAACAACACAAGGCGCTGTTTACGGGATCTCAGGAGCAATATTTCAGATGTTCAATCACGCCGCAGCCATAGGTATCCTCTTCATGCTCTCAGGGTACATTCACGAGCAAGCTGGGACAAGAAACATCGATGAACTGAAGAGTTTAAGGATTGGTATGCCCAAGACTGCCTTGGTCCTCATCTTAGGGTCTTTAGCTGGCATGAGTGTACCAATATACAGTAGCTTCCTTAGCGAATGGATGGTTATTTTAGGCGCTATCTCAGTCAACAGCTGGTATGCTATAACAGTGTTGATCCCTCTGCTCACCGTGGCATATTTTCTATGGATGATAAAGAGAACTGTCTTAAGTCAACTACCTGAGCGCATCCACTACCATGATCTACGGAACAGGGCTATGATCGGGCTTCTCCTCTACCTAGTCCCTCTATTTCTTCTACTGATCTTGCCATCATTAATCCTAGGTGTTGTAGACCCACTTTCTCTTTTGCTCTATCAAGGTGCAGGTGGAGGTAAATGAGCGCAACCATACTGGTACTAGAATACGCCGTTATATACACGGTAGGCAGCCTACTAGCTTCAATGCTAAGCCTATCTAAAAGGGCTGGTGTAAAGCAGAGCGCAGCCTTCTACGCCTCCTTAGCTGTTCTCGCCGTATCACTCGGCTTCACCCTACTTAACATCGCGATCTACTTGATCGAGCCTAAGCCGAGCTTTACAAACCTATTCCACGAAGACCTCTTATCATACTTCTTTGCGATCACGGTTCAGCTCGTCTCTTTATTCGTTGTGCTCTCCTCTAGGAATTACATGTGGGATGACCGTAACCTATCTGTCTACTTCTCCCTCCTACTCTTCTCAACACTAGGTATGGTTCTTCTAGCATTCGCCGCTGATCTGCTTATGATAATAGTTGCTTGGGAGCTTATGAGTATACCAACATACGTGCTTGCTGGTCTCAGGAAGGACAACCCCTTCTCGAACGAAGCCTCGATAAAATACTTCCTCCTCGGAGCCTTCTCCTCAGGTATTCTTCTCTACGCTATCTCATTAACCTACGGATTAACGGGCACAACAAACCTACCCGCTGTGCTTCAAGCCCTACAAGCCTCAGCAACCCGCCTAGATCCGCTAACCATCCTAGCCCTAGCGCTCTTCATAGCAGGATTTGGGTTTAAGATGTCGGTAGTGCCCTTCCACATGTGGATACCAGACGCCTACGAAGGCGCACCAACCACCATAAGCACCTTCCTCTCAGCCGGCACAAAGAAGGCTGGCTTCGTCGTCGCGATAAGAGTGTTTGTAGTAGCCCTCCCGTTCCTCAGCACCAACTGGACGACCGCTTTCGCCATACTAGCCCTAGCAACCATGACCCTAGGTAATGTAGCGGCTCTAACACAGCGCTCACTCACCAGAATGCTCGCATACTCCAGCATAGCACAAGCAGGCTACATCCTCATAGGGTTCGCTGTAGCTACAGAGCCAGCTAAGACCCTAGCTCTAATAGGCGTTTTGTTCCACGTCTTTAATCATGCGGTTATGCAGTCCTCTGCCTTCTTGGCTGTCGCTGCTGTAGACCGCACCATCGGTAGAGCTAGCCTCGACTCCTTTGCTTCGCTTTGGAGGAGGATGCCCATAACCTCATTCGCGCTAGCGGTTTCCTTACTCGCTTTAGCCGGGATACCTCCTCTAAACGGCTTCTGGAGCAAGCTTGTGCTCTTCACAGCAGCCATCCAAGGTGATATGGCTTGGCTTGCCTTAGCGGGTGTCTTGAACAGCGCACTTTCACTCGGCTACTACGCTTGGGTTATCAAGCGAATGTATATCGATGAGCCAACCGGCTCTATGGGGCAGGGTAGGATCAAGGAACCTGCTGTAATATCTGCTGTGCTCTTAGCGGCTACAGCCATAATAATTGTTTTAGGCATTTATCCCTCTTTGATATATGATCTCGCTAAAGCGGCGGTTTTAGCCTTAGGTTGAAGATCAGCTTAGGCGGTTCACGGCGAAGTCAGCTATATCATATAATATCTGCTTGGCTTCACATTCAGGCAGATCCTTAAGATTCATCTTCGCCTCGTTAGCGTATCTAGATGCGATCTCAGCGAGAACCTTCTTCGCATCACCATCCCCCATCTTCACTCTTCTAGCGATCTTAGAGCCGTTGTTCCAATCTAGGATGTCGTCTTGGATCTGGTACGCTATACCTATGTTAACCCCGTATCTAGAGAGCGCCTTCACCGCCTTCTCATCAGCTGAAGCAAGCTTAGCGCCTATCCTAGCCGCCACCTCAAATAGGCTTGCTGTCTTCTTTCTGACGATTAGAAGATACTTTTCGAGCGGAACTTCGCCATCATCGGCTTCAACCTTCATCTCCAAGATCTCGCCTTCACACATCTGAAGGGCTGCTGATGCAAGGTCTTCAGCTATATCCTTCTTTGATCTAGCGACGATACTCAAGATTATCCCGAAGACGAAGTCCGCTGTAAGCAGGGATGTGTTAAAACCATACACCACATAGAAGACCGGCTTACTCCTCCTTATGGTTTCGTCATCGATGATATCGTCGTGTATTATCGATTCGGTGTGTAAGAGCTCTACTGCCACAGCCTCTTTAAGAGCATCAGCCTCGCAACCGCCAGCAACTCTGTTTGATAAAAGAAGTATGATCGGTCTTATACGCTTCCCGCCTTCCAACGCGTATTTCAAAGGCTCATAGAAGTCAGAGCCTAAGTAATTCTGCAGCTCTCCAGTAAGAGCTTCATCGACCATCTTCGCGTATAAGGCTATCTTATCTAATAGTTCTGTTGGTGCGCTGGTGGTTTGTTGCATCTTCGTCTTACCTACCTCTCGAAAGCGCCCTTTTTATCCTTACTTCTCTAAGGAGCCATCTTGGTTTAAGCCACCTTTCTTCAGCCCCATCCTTAGTCTCAACGACTATCTCCTCCTCATCCTCCACCAATACCTTCTTAACTGGGTGCTTGAGTCTATGATGTAGATATTCTTTGTCTGTTAAGGTTCGGGCAGCACTATTATTCCTCTCTATTTTACCGAACCACTGCAAGTTGCCGCTATCGAAGGAGAGGTAGAGCCTAGCATACCCTATCTCAGCGTATAGTCTAAGATAGCTCAGCTTGTGGGGAAGCGCATGATCCAAGACTATCTTGAACATACCTCTAATTAAGAAATGCACAGCTTGATATATATGTTATACAGATACCTTAACGTATGTATAGAGAACGGCTCATCAAAGCAGCAGCAATATGCGGGATATTAGGCGTAGTTGCAGTTTACCCGCTTATTCTTCTGGCGATATTCTACCACCCCGACTTCAGCTGGTTCAATAATGCACTAAGCGACTTAGGAGTCAAAGGGATCTCTGCAATCATCTTCAACACTTCTCTCATCTTAGGAGGGACTCTACTCTTCATCTTCACCATAGGCTTGATGATGCACATTACAGGCGTTATCTCGAAAATAGGCTCCATTCTGCTACTTACCTCAGCTATATTTCTCGCACTCATAGGTCTGTTTCCAGAAAACTGCGGTGTAATACACTTCTACGTCTCAGTAGCGTTCTTTGTTTTGACCGTGCTGTCCTTGTTAGCCTTATCTTCATGTCTCTTGCTCAAATCATCTAAGGTTTCTGGCTTATTGACGCTAGGGGGAGCCTTGGTAGCTGCGTTAATCTGGCTTCTGCCTTGGAAGGGCGTCGCTATACCTGAAGCGATCTCATCACTTATACTCTCAGCTAGAGTTATAGCGTTCGCAGTTAGGATGTTGAAGTGATAGATCTATATTATGTCCCCTCTGATCTTCTTCGCCAGCTTACCTTTCAGCTTTATATTCAAGTTAAAGTCCTCTGGTTTCACTACATCAGTTGTAATTCTCTTCACAACCAATCCACATCTGTTATCCGGCAGAAGCTTATTCCTTATGCATAGAACATATGAGCAAGATGGACCTACACATACGTCATTCAGCCAGCTGCACCAGATCGTTTGTCCACGTATCAGCATCGCTCTTTTACCGCACTTAAAGGATATGCATCTGGGCCAACACCTACCTTCTTTGTCAGGGCCCTCGTGAGGCAATCCTTAACAACCCTTCTACACATAGCCCTTGAATTACCAATAATATATCTTTTATTTAACTATGTTAAGGCCATATTCCTAGGGTCTTTATGGCTTCAGCAACTCTTCCCACACCGACCATAAGCGCAGCTCCCCTCATGTCGATGTTGTGCTTAACAGATGTCTCGTAGACCGTCTTGAAGGCAGCTGTCAACTTCTCCTCTAACTTTCTCTTAACTTCGGAGGATGTCCAATGATCTCTGTTCAAGTTCTGAACCCATTCAAAGTAGCTCACAGTTACACCACCGGCGTTTGCCAGTATATCTGGTACCACAAAGACCTTGTTATCATACAATATCTTGTCGGCTTCTGGTGTAGTGGGTCCATTTGCGCCCTCAGATATAATACGCGCTTTGATACTGCTTGCGTTAACCGGTGTGATGACATTTTCTAAAGCAGCTGGCACTAATATATCACACTCGATTTCGAGGAGCTCTTCGTTGGTTATTTCTTCGCATCCTGCTAAGCCGACTACGCTACCTGTCTTCTCCTTATACCTCAAAGCTGCGAGCGGATTTATCCCCTTTGGCGAAAATATTCCTCCACGTGAGTCACTTAAAGCAACTATCTTACAACCCATGTCAGCTAAGGTGAACGCTACGTAAGAACCTACGTTTCCGAAACCTTGAATCGCCACACTTACATCCTTAAGGTTAAGACCGAGTGTCTTAGCTGCTTCACGCGCGCATATAGCTACACCCAACCCGGTTGCTTCTGTCCTACCCTCGGAGCCACCTAAAGTTACCGGTTTGCCTGTAACACATTCAGGTACTC
>Ga0315298_1000096_pt1 | contig 163522 bp, 123 predicted proteins | sample WHS_1_MG_FD_203077 | JGI IMG/M metagenome (GOLD analysis project Ga0315298, IMG submission 203077) | Extremophilic microbial mat communities from Washburn Hot Springs, YNP, Wyoming, USA - WHS_1_MG | ecosystem: Environmental > Aquatic > Thermal springs > Hot (42-90C) | place: USA: Wyoming...
TCATCTTGAAGGTGGATGCGCCTCCGATCCTTAGGGTGCACGGGGACCTAGTTCGTCTCAAGGGCGAGCCGCTAACCCCCGAAGACTGCCGCGCCCTGCCCTACTCCATTCTCACTCCCGAGGAGCGCCAGCGCTTCGAAGACAACCTTGAGCTTGACCTGGCCTATGAAATCGAGGGCCTGGCACGTTTCCGCTGCAACCTCATGGTCCAACGCGGCTACGTCACGAGCTGCTACCGCGTCATCCCCTTCGTAGTCAAAACTATCGAAGAGCTGGGCTTACCGGAGATCGTCTCGCGTCTGTGCGAGTACCCCCGTGGCCTCGTATTGGTCACCGGCCCGACCGGTTCGGGAAAATCCACCACTCAGGCCGCCATGATTGACTACGTGAATTCCCGCAAACCCGTGCACATCGTCACCGTCGAAGACCCCATCGAGTTCGTCCACACCGACAAGAAAGCCCTCATTCAGCAGCGCGAACTGGGTCGTGACACCCTCAGCTTTGCTGACGCCCTCAAGTACGTGCTTCGCCAGGACCCAGACGTCATACTTATCGGCGAGATGCGTGACCTTGAGACCATTGGCCTCGCAATCACTGCCGCCGAGACGGGGCACCTCGTCTTTGGCACTCTTCACACCGTGGACGCCGTGCAGACGGTGGACCGCGTCATTGACGTCTTCCCGCCGTATCAGCAACAGCAAATCCGCATGCAGCTCTCTGTTAACCTCGTTGGCGTACTCTCCCAGACCCTTGTTAAAACCGCCGACCGGCAAGGCCGCGTCGCCGCCTTTGAGACCATGGAAGCCATCCCCGCCATCCGCAATCTCATCCGCGAGGCCAAGACTCACCAAATCCGTTCCATCATCCAGACTGGTTCCAAGCGTGGCATGTTCACCTTGGACCAACATCTGGCTCAGCTAGTCGCGGACGGCATAGCCGACTACGAATCTGCTCGCGAAAAATGCGTGGATCCGGTTGACTTCGAGGATATGGTGCGGGCAAAGAAGCCAGAACTCGTAGGGGCGTCGCGGCAACAAAGGGAACCCGAGAAAGCCGAGGCGCAGGCAAACCCGCAGCAGAGAAGCGGGGCGGCACAGTAGGGGAGAGAAGCCATGCGACGCGCAGAAGCGCCGCGGCAGAAGCCCTGGCAGCGGCGAGAGGCTGATTGGTCAGTTGTGATTTCCGCCTGGGCGGGACTGGTGCTTAAGATAGCCCTGGCGGCCACCGTGATTGCCTATGGCTATTACGTATGGGCCATCGTCGGGGGCTACTTGGCCCGGCCTGTCAACGTCAATCCGCTAATTCTCTCGAACCTGGCCATCATGGGGCGGGCCCTGGTTGTCGCATCCATCCTCGGCACCATTACCTTACTTTACTTGACCTTTGAGGAGGTGGCTTGGGCGGTACTTGCCGGGGTGGTCGGCGCAGGCTTTCTGTTCGGCACGCCTTTATTGATCGCCAGCTACGCCCAGGGCGCCCAATCCGAGTCGGTGGGAATAGTTACCGCGTATACCAAGTGGGCTGGCCAGGCAGTGCTGGTTTTGGTCGTGGCTCGGGTTCTGCTGGAGCTGGCTATGTACGTTGCTGCCGGTCCGAAAGAGAGGCCTGAGGAGAAGGCGGAAGCCGAAAAGTTCAAGCGAGTCGGTGCCATTACGGCCAAGTTATGGGCGCGCTGCTGGGACATGCCCTTCTGCCATGACGCCGTGCGCGACACTTGTCCGGCCTATGTAAATCGGAAGACTTGCTGGAAGTTTGGCTATGGTTGCATGTGCAACCCAAAGCTCATCGAAGCCCTCATCCGCGCGTCCACCGGCGGGCACGCAACCACTAGACGCGCGGAGGGCGAGTACCTGCGCTCCGATCTCGAAGCCGATGTCGCCCTCTCTTCGGCGCAGCGCACTATCCCCTGCGTCAAGTGCCCCATCTACGTCGAACATCAGCGCCAGAAGTACAAGATAATTAACCCCATCGTCATCGTCTTGACGCTCACTGGCCTCATTTTGGGCTATGCTCCCATCATGGACCTCTACAGGCGCTTCCTACAGGTTCTTTCTAGCCTCGCCGCGCGCTTCACTCTCACCGACCAAGTAGACCCAAGGCAGTGGTTTAACTACCTGGATACCCCTGCCGTCCGCATCTTTTTCTATGTAATCATGGGCACAATCTTCCTTGCTTACATATTGAAGAGTGTGGAGTGGCTGGTGCTGAACAAGAAGGTTGTTTAGCGCCCAGGGCTTGAACTAAGCGATGGACGGTCGTGGCTGCCCGCTGGAGACAGACGATGAGGCGCCGCCCGCCGGTCCCCTCGAAGCTGGAGTCCCCGAGAGCATTGCGCAAGCGCAGGCATGCCCAACAGCGCGCCTCTTGTGCCCTCATGGTCGTGGCGGCCTTCTTGCTAATCGCCTTGCTGAGCCAGCGCGGCAGGATCGCAGGGCTTCTTCCCAGCCGTCCCCCTCCACGTGAGGGGTCATTGACTTCCTTCCCGATGGCCTTGACCGTCAAGACACGAGAGGTTTGGCGCGATGGGCTAGTGCCAATCGTGGTCAGTGCTTTTGGCCCTGACGGGCGCCCGGCACCGCTGCCGGAGCCCCCGCAAGTGGCTGTACTGCGGGGCGGTGTGCCTCAGCCAACGGTTGGCCATGTAGAGACCTTACGCCCCACTTACGACCGCCGCCTAAAAGCCTACGTCGCCTACTGGCCCGTCCCGTGGAACGCTCCGCTAGGGGAGTATGCCGTCGAAGCGCGTTGCAAGCTAGCCAAGCCCGAAGCTTGGGCTTGGGGCGCGCCCGTTCGGGCCATGCCGCCGAGTCGCAAGAAAGACGATCGTTTATCGGAGGCGGTCGCGCGGGGACAGCTCATTGTCAGAGGCCGCCGGCCGCCTGCTCTTCAGCCCGGTTTATGTGTCGTCACCTGGGAGGATCACCCGCCTACCGGACGGCTGCGGCGTCCGGACGGGAGCATGGGCGACTGGCGGGCCTTACTCGATTGGGCCGAATTCATGGGCGCCGATGCTTTATGGTGCCGCGGTGCAGTCACCCAGGTGGGTAACTGGCCTCTCACCATGCAGCAGCCTTTTGCCCCCGATGAGCCTGGCATTCGCCGCCTGGCTGCTGAGGCCCACTTACGCGGAATCAAGTTTGGCGTCTGGGCGGTGGCGTTCGCCACTTTCCCCAAGGGCCGAAACTCCGGCAAGCCTGCGTACCGCTATGCCCAGATCCTCCGGGCCGACGGCTCCCTAGCCGACCACGACTTCATCTCCTTGCTCGATACTGACCGACCGCGCCATCTGGCCGATTTCCTTAGACGGATGAGCGAGGATCCCAACGTAGACATGGTCGGCCTGGACTATTTCAGGCCTGACCAGGGAGGCTACGAAATAGTTGACGAGTTTCTACGTACCATGCCTGTAAAGGTGCCGCAAGATTTGTTCAGCCTCTCGCGTCTCGAAAGGGTTCGCCATGTGGCGCGCCTTGTGGAGCGCGAATGGCGCACCCATACGGACTTTTATGAACAGTGGGAATGGTACCAGGCCCATCTGGTGGCCGAGCGGCTGCGCGAAATTACGCTCCGGGCGCAGCTCCGCAAGCCGCTGTTCGTTTTCATGTTCGGGTGGAATCACGGAAGTCAGAGCGGCCAGGACCCGCTCATGCTAACCGATGCCGGTGCTGATGCCCTCGCTGTAATGCTCTACCAAATTTCAAGCACGCGCCAGTTTGCCCTCATGGTGGAGCAGTGGCGCCAGTATGTCGGGGCGGCCCAGGCCAACCTCATCCCAGGTGACCAGGTTGACTTCTACTGGCACCAGAACATGACCCGACCCAGGGCCGCGCCAGAGGAACTATATCGGCGAATACTGACCGCGCACGATAAGTTCAGCGCCGGCGGCAAAACCCTGGGCGTCTTCTGGCACGACATCTCGCGCGCTGCCGTGGTGGGCCGGACGGGGCCATATCCGGGCCGCGAGTGGGCTTTGGCGGGCGCGGCTGCCTTTTCCGCCGTTCGCCGTGCATGGAACGTGTATCCCTTGACCGCCAGCCTGTCGGTCCCGCCTGAAGTCCCTGTAGGCGCTGTGTTTACTGCTGAGGTCGTTCTTGAGAGCCTGTGTGATCGGCCTGTGCGCGGCCTGCGCCTAAACATCGAGAATACGCAGGGAATTGAGCTGGTTGAGGAGCGTGCAAAGACGCTGGCGGAACTACCAGCGCGGGGCCAAGTGCGGATGCCCTGGCGAATGAAGGTTTGCAGTCCTAACCCGGCGCGCGCTAATCGTTTCATGGTGGCCTGCCGAGTGACGTGGCCGGATGGCGACTACGGACCGGCCTTCCGCCGTGACATCCCAAGGACTATCATCGTGATGCAGTACCTTAATGCTCGATAGCTCGCGACGGTGGGCTGTCTTTCGGAGCTGAATACCGTTGTCTGCGCGACGGCCAAAGACTCAGGAGCAGCAAGTTACGCGCCCCGGCCAGGGCGCCTTCGACGCCGTGGCCGACCATTACGATTATCTCATGCGCGCCATCCCCTATGGCGAGTGGGTGGACTATGTCGAGGCCTTGCTGCGCCGTCATGGCCTGGCGGCCCGCCGCGTTCTTGACCTCTGCTGCGGGACGGGAAAGGTGGGAAGTGAGATGCGTCGCCGCGGCTATGAGGCCTTCGGAGTAGACCTGTCGGAGAAGATGGCGCGCCATTGTCGGCGCCAGCAACCGCCCTTGCCGGCGGCTGTGATGGATGCCTCCGCCCTGGGCCTGCGGTCCGGTTGCTTCGACCTGGTGGTCGCTTTATATGACAGTCTCAACTACATACTCGACCCAGCGCAGCTTGCATCTTGCTTCTTGGGCGTTTCGCGCGTCCTCAAGCCGGCGGGCGTGTTCATCTTCGACTTGAACACTGCCTACGCACTGGCGGCTGGCTTCTTCGCTCAGAGCAACGTCGGCTCTGGCGATCCACTAGAATTCGATTGGCGGCCGCGATGGGACAGTGCTACGAGGATATGCCGCGTCGAGATGCGCTTTTGCTGGCGCGACGGGAGCCGAGAAGAGGTGTTCTACGAGACCCATTACCAGCGCGCCTACGAGGTCGAGGAATTGAGGGAAATGCTTGCCGCAGCGGGGTTTGCTCGGATACATCCCTATCACGCCTACAGCTTCCGACCGCCTGGCCGATGGTCGGATCGCATATTCGTTCTTGCACAGAAGGAGGCCGGCGCATGAGGGAACCGAGACGGGGGCGCGAAAAGTTGTGGCACCCGCTTGTGTGTGCTGGCCTGCTGCTGATGGTCGTGGGCGGAATAGGTTGTGCCAGGAAGCCGCCAGGCGCTGCCAGTGCCCGCGAAGCCGTCACCCTTTTTCTTGCCAGGCTCGCTGCAAAGGACTGCGAGGGCGCGGCCAAGCTCGTTGCCTGGGCTGAGATGGCACGCGATTCCAACCCAGACTGGGACACTTTTCCTTCCAGCCAGCGCCAGCTCATCCTCGATAAGGTCCGGTCGGAGAACATGAGCGTGTTACAGGCCCTTGCTGCCGCCCTGGCGCAGGACAGCTCTCAACCGACACCTCAACCTGCCGGCGCTCCAGACCTTTTTCTTGTCCAGATTTTAGGCCAGCCGCTTCTTATTCAGGCCGTTGAGACGGACACGGGCTGGTTGGTGCTGCTGAGGAACTGGTCATTGTGAAGGACGGTGAGTTATGCTGGCGGCGGGTGGCAAGGCCCGCAGGTTAGTGTTCTTTAGCGGTGCCGTGGCGGCTACTGAGGCGCTGGGTGAGGCTCTTGGGCGAAATCTGCGAATCGGCGACCTGGTGGGCCTTATCGGGCCTCTGGGGGCGGGCAAGACCAGCTTGGTGCGTGGTCTGGCCCGTGTTCTTGGTGTCTCGGGCAGGGTGGCGAGTCCGTCCTTTATCGTGGCGCGGTTTCACCCCGGCCCCGTGCCTCTGGTCCATGCTGATGCTTACAGGTTGGAGAGTGGTCGGGAACTTGTGGAGGTGGGGTTGGAGGAGTGGCTCGGCGAGGCTGTGGTGGCCGTGGAGTGGGCTGAGCGGGTGGCAGAGGTGCTGCCCACTGACCGCATCACTGTGGTCCTGTCCATGACGCCCGACGGACGACGGATTGAGGTGTCTGCCGGTGGCCTTCGAACGGCCGAGGTGATAGATAAGCTCGCGGAGGCTTTCTCACGTGGTGTTACTGGCCATCGAGACCTCCAGTTCGCAGGCTAGCCTTGCGCTATCTGACGGACTGCAAGTGCTGGGCGAGAGTAATTTCCCCTCGCGAATGGAGCTTTGTCGCTTTTTGGCCCCGCGCATCGGTGAGCTTCTGCGCAGCCGCGCTGCGCTGCCCACCGCTGTCGCCGTGGGCTTAGGGCCTGGTTCCTTCACGGGCCTGCGCATCGGGGTGGCCACCGCTAAGGCTTTGGCCCACGCCTGGCAAATACCCCTGGCGGGCGTTTGCAGCCTGGAGGTCATGGCGGCGCCTTTCGTGGCCGAAGGGCAAACCGTTCTCGCTTTGGCCTACTGCAGCCGCGGCTACCTTCACGCTGCTGCCTACTCTCCCGACGCGGACGGCCGGCCGCGTCCTCTTGCACCACCACGTGCAATCTCCGTGCAGGAGCTGTCTGGGCTGGTATCGGCTCTTGGCACTGCGCCTACGGTATGCGGAGACTTGCCTTCCATACCTGAGGCCGTGGAGGTTCTGGTAAGCGCGGGGCTGGCGGCCAGCTGCGTCCAGGCATCGCCGTCTGCAGGCTGGCTGGCGCGCCTTGCGGCGCGCCTGCTCGCGTCGGCTCGCCCCGACGCGGCCTTCTCCCTGCGCCCGATGTACCTTTTCGCCTCGCAGGCTGAAAGGGTTAGGGGCATAGATTTGGGTCTGTCATGAGTGCTGCGACGCGGGTACGAAGAGTCCTCATCCGCCGCGGGCGTGTCAGCGACCTGCCGGCGGTCATGGAAATCGAGCGTGCGAGCTTTCCAACGCCGTGGTCGGAGTCGGCCATGCGGCGCGAGCTTGCATGTCAGGACAACTCTTACGTCCTGGTGGCGGAGACGGGCAAGCGGGCAGTGGGCTACGTGGTGACCTGGGTAGGTGCTGAAGAAGCGCATGTGCTCAATGTTGCCGTGGCGCCCGACAGGCGCGGCCAGGGACTTGGCGAGCTATTGATGCTCTCGGCCATCGAGGAGGCCATAAGCCGTGGCTGCCGTCGGGTCGTTTTGGAGTATCGGGTCAGCAACCTGGCGGCTGCCAACCTCTACCGCAAGCTGGGCTTCGTGGCGGCGGGTGTGCGGCCCAGATATTACGCCGACACCGGCGAAGACGCGGTTTTCGCCGTTCTGCACGACCTGCAGTCTCCGGGAATGTCGCGCTTTCTTGCTGATTGCCGCGAGGCTTGGCGAAAAAAGCACGACTGGACTGTGGTATATGATTGACGAAGCCGTGGTCTTAGGGATTGAAACATCTTGTGACGAGACCGCCGCCGCCGTGGTTAGAGGCGATGGGACTGTGGTGTCGAATGTGGTAGCCTCTCAGGATTCTTTCCACGCGCACTTCGGCGGAGTGGTGCCTGAGATAGCTTCCCGACGGCACACTGAGGTCATCACAGCAGTGGTCGAAGACGCCCTGCAGGAGGGCGGCGTGGGGCCGGAGCATCTCGGCCTAATCGCCGTAACTCACGGGCCAGGATTGGTCGGCTCGCTCGTCGTGGGCGTGGCGGCAGCTAAGGCCTATGCGCTAGCCTGGAACCTACCATTGGTGGCCGTTAATCACGTTGAAGCCCACTTACACGCCGCCTTCCTTCATCCGCCGGGCGAAGAGCCTTCTGCACGCCAAGACTACCCGGCCCTTTGCCTCATTGTCTCAGGTGGTCACACCGATCTCATTGCAGTGCCTGAAGCGGGCAAGTACCGGCTTGTGGGGTGCACCCGGGATGACGCGGCTGGCGAGGCTCTCGACAAGGCGGCGCGTCTTCTCGGCCTCGGCTATCCCGGCGGCCCGGCTATCGAGCGGGCTGCCGTCGAGGGCAACCCCGAAGCTGTGCCCCTGCCTCGGCCGCTCCTCGATGGCTATGACTTCAGCTTTGCTGGCTTGAAGTCCGCGCTAGCTAGGCTTGTTGAGGAACGCCCCCCTGCCACCGCGAAGGATGTAGCTGATTTGGCAGCTAGCTTTCAGGCGGCAGTGATTGACACGCTTTGGGCGAGGACACGCCAAGCTCTTGCCGAGCTCCAGCCGCGCCAGCTCATCGTTGCCGGCGGCGTGGCCGCCAACCGCAGGCTCAGAGAGGTCTTTCATGCGGAGGCCGAGAAATGTGGCGTGCGTTTGGCCATCCCGCCGCTACATTTCTGTACCGATAACGCCGCAATGGTGGCCTTGTGCGGGATGGAGGTGTTTCGGCGCAGCGGGCCTGCTCCCGCCGACTTCGACGTATTCTCAGCTCTACCGTCGCCCGGCGGCCCGGAGGAAAAAACATGACCGACCTGCAAAAAGCTCCAGAGCGCGTTTATCTCGACTGGTTCCATGCCGTCGCTGAGCCGGTCTGGCGCGTGTACGAAAAAGAGCGCGCGGCCATCAGCACACCGGAGCAGTGGGAAGCTCGTCGCAACTACCTCAAAGCCGTGTTTATTGACGCCCTTGGCGGCTTCCCAACGCAGCGTACGCCCCTCAATCCGCGCACTCTAGGCATTCTCGACCGTGGCACTCACACCATTGAGCGCGTTGTCTTTGAGAGCCTTCCTGGCCTGCTGGTTACGGCCAATGTCTATGTGCCCAAGGGCCTATCCGCGCCCGCGCCGGGGGTCTTGGTAGCTTCTGGCCATTGGGAGAATCCTAAAACGTGCGACAATCACCGCGTCCTGTGCGCCACCTTGGCCAACAAAGGCTACGTCGTCATCATCTACGACCCCATCGGCCAAGGTGAGCGGCACATGTACATCCACGCAGACCGCTGGCTTCTTGGCGGCTGCTGCGACCAACACACTCACCTCGGCGTCCAGTTGGCGGCTTGCGGGACCAGCCTCGCTCGTTTCATGGTATGGGACTCTATGCGTGCCATAGATTACCTCGTCTCCAGGCCCGAAGTAGACGCTTCGCGTATCGGCATGACGGGCTGCTCCGGCGGCGGCACCAATACCGCCTACACCTCAGCCCTCGACGAACGCATTGTAGCTTCGGTTCCGGTCTGCTACCTCACCACTCTTGAGGAGCGTCAGCGCAGCGAAATCATTGCGGACTACGAGCAAAATCTCTACGGCCAAACCATAAGGGGCCTCGACCATCACGAATACATCGCCATGGTGGCCCCGCGCGCTATCTGCATCGGTGCTGCTCAACAGGATTTCTTCCCGATTGCCGGTACGCGCAAGGCTTTTGCAGCCGCCAGGCGGGTCTTCGAGCTTCTCGGTGTGGGGGAGAGATGCCAGCTCGTTGAAGTGCCTGGAGAGCATGGCTACCTGCCAGAGCTGCGCCGGGCAGTCTATTCGTGGTTCAATCGTTGGTTCGGCGTAAACGCAGACGACGAGGAGCCGTCTATAGATTTGCCCGAAGAGAATGAGCTTCTATGCCTTGACCAAGACGTGCCGCCTGAGCATACCTACCGCGCCGTGCTGGGCGACGTTGCCTCGCGCTCCGAGCAGCTTTTCGAAAACCGCGCCACGGGCGACACTCTTCGTGCGGAGCTTTGTGCCCGCGTTCGATATCTGCCTGAGCTTTGCCAGGCAGGGCAATGGGGGCCGGCTGAGGCCGAGGGTTGGGAGATTGCCGAAGTCGTAGCGAGCAGCGCTCCGCCTCTTCTCGTCGCTCGTCGCGCAGGCTGCCGCCCGTCTGCCGTGGCCGTGATTGGCTCCCCGTCGGACCTGTCCGGGCTATCGCCGGACACCGACGGGACTATCATTTTGCCCGTCTGTGTAGTACCTGACCTGGCCGCCCGCGCCCAGCTCTTCGCCGACAACGCCGTACCTTTCCCATGGATTCACGGCACCGAATCCTTGCTTGCCTTCTACTGCGAGCTGTTAGGCCGCGACATCATGTATCTGCGGGCGGCGCAAGTGCTTTGCGGCCTTCAGGCGTTGGAGAGCCGCGAGGCAACGCTTAGCGCGACCGGCACTCACGCAGCGCCGGCCCTCCTCGCTGCGGCCCTTGCCGACAGAGTGGCATCCTTGCGGCTTGTGCGCCCCCTGTGGAGCTACCGCCTGCTGGCGCGCCGCGCGATGCATGTCCTCGGTCCCGCCGAGGTACCTTGGGCAGTGCTGGGGTGCTACGATCTGCCGGACGTCATGGCGCTTTTGGCCCCGCGTCCCCTGACGGTCGAGCAACCCCTTGGCCCCGACGGCCTGCCCTTGGGAGAAGAAGAGTTGCTGGGCCTCGACGCCGTCCGCGAGGCTTACTTGGCCGCGGGTGCGCCCGAAGCGTTCTGCGTCATCGCCGCGGGATGACCTGCTCTGCGCCGGCGGTGACCACCGGCCCTGGCCTGGCCAGCGCCGCCCTCAAGCGCTCGGCCCATTCCCGATAGGTCCAGTCGGGTGGTATTGGCATCTCCGGGCAGATCGGTCGGTGCCAGCCCATATCCGCCAGCGTGCCGAAGAAATCTTCCCAGTCAATCGTCCCTGCGCCAGGTGGCAGGTGTTGGTCTTTGGAGCCGTCGTTGTCGTGCCAGTGGATGGTAAATAGGCGCCTGGCCCCAATCGCTCGCAGGTAGTCACCCATTCGCCATCCGGCCACATGGGCATGGCCGGTGTCGAAGCACACGCCAACCAGCTCGTTCTCCGCGGCCTCAACAATTTCCATCAGCTCTCCGGCGTCTACGCCCAAGAAGCCCGGCGGCATATTCTCCACGGCTATCGCAAGGCCCATCTCCGCAGCCGCCATCGCCAGTGGTTTGAGAGCCTGCGTCACCCGTTCCAGGCGCTGGGCCTGTTCCTCCTTGGGGATTTTGTCCCCAGGATGCAGCACGTAATACTTCGCGCCGAGAGCCGCTGCCGAGCGTAGGTGTGCCGTGTTTCGTTCAATCGCCTTGGCGTGGGTGGCGTCGTCGAGCAGCGAGATGTCGTACTCGCCTGCGAAGGGCGGATGGTAGGAATAGACTTCTATTCCGGCGTCGTCCAATAAGCGCCGGATACGCGTCACCTGCGCCATCTCGGTCAAATCTACAGCGTCGTGCCAGGCACCGATCTCCACCAGCTTTACGCCTGCCGCCGCCATTCCTAAGGCGCATGGGCCTATGAAGGGCGCTGGTGGTAGCGGGGCGAGATATACGGGTTCGTGCATTAGCCATTACCTCCAGGGGGCCGGCAGCAGTCATTCCGCCAGTCCTTTTTCCGCATTGCTTTCCTCTATTCGCCCGACAGTATGCGGAGCATTTCCACTCGCGTTCGCTCCAATTCGTCCCAGGAGCGCGAGTAATCCTGGATGCTGCGCACCACCCGGCGTGCGATGCTTTCCACTCGGTGCTGTGCCTGGTCGCGCGTGAGGCCCGCCGCCACGAAGTGGTCGCGCAGTCTGAACATCAACTCACAGTCCTCCAGGCCTTCGCGCTCGGCCTCATATCGCAAGGAGCTGTTGGCAATCCACCGCCTGCTTGGCCACGTTATGTACTGGTCGCCTGGTGAGTTTAGGCTGGTCAGTGGGATACTCCACCAGTTGAGCGCCCAGTGCACGTATCCCGACGTGTCATAGATAGCGTTGAGCCAGTGCAGGATACGTGGTTTTATGGCTGGTCCATCAATCATTCTGTTGGGGTACCTTCCTTGGGGCCCCCACGCTACGTAGAACCAAATCTCGTGGCCTTCCTGCTGTGCCTGCCTGTAGACCTCGAGCCATTGCTCGAAGTAGTTGAGTAGGGGGCACCAGATTTCCAAAGCGCCCCGCAAGTCGGGAACGAGGATGGCGTCAATGCGCCGCAGCTTGGGTGCCGCGCGGTGCACGCGCTCCGATAGCTCCCGGTAGCTGGCCTCGTTGACGGGTATCGGCTCGTCGGCTACGTGGACCGCAAAGCGCTCGACCAGCCCAAGCTCCTCGATGTGTTCTTGAAGAGCCGGGAGAAGCTCAAGGGCGTCTATTGTCTCTTCTTCGCCGCTGTCGAGGCGCCGTACGACGTGGCGGTGCGAACTCATGGTGGGACATTCCCACTCGCCGGTTGTGCGCGCCCCGAAATGGCTTAGGCAGAAAATCGCATCCACGCCCTCCGAGCGAAACGTTGCCACATAGCGGTCAAAATCGCTGAAGTCGTGGGTGAGCGTGCCGTCGGGCCGCCGCCACGTCTTCACGAGAGACCAGGGCACAAGCACGCCGTTTTGATGGTGTGCCTTCATCAGCCGCGCGATTTGCCGCAGCGCCCGCCAGCCATCCTCTGAGCGCTCTTCCACCCCGAATTGCTTGCACACTTCGTTCCAGCCGAACCAGTACACGAATTTCAACCGAAACTTCTCGGGCAGCTCCACCGGCCAGACGCGTACCTCCACGTCGAAAGGCTTTCTGCCTTCAGCACACTCAAGCCATCCGCGGCCCCTGTATAGTCCGGGCGCTGCCTCTGGTGGCGCGGTCACACGGATATAGACCGGCTGTGCTTTTCCTGCCGGCAGGTCGCGCCAGGTGTCGTCACTAAGCTCGTCGGGAAACTCTGCAGGCGCGTCCCAGACCCGCTCTTCACCCTGGGTGTAGATGGAGTTAGCTTCCAGGGCCACGTAGTTGACGAAATGCCACGCCAGCCAGGGCGCCTCAATTTTGGCTCGTCCGTCTTCGGACACTAAGGCTTCCGGCAAAGACACCCGTGCGGCGTGCAGATCCTCGCGCGGGCGGACCACCACCTGAAAGCCCTTGGCCTGCCCGCGCATTAGCTCCAGTCTTATCGGCCCTGGGGCGCCGGGGGGCTGGGCGTCCCGGGGCACGTTCTGCGTGGCGGGGACCTGCCACAAGTCGCATCGCTCGCCCAGGTCGTCTTGCCTCACCGCCGGCAGGATTTCCAGCCACTGCGCCTCGCTGGAGTTGCCGTTGGCGTCAATGCAGCGCACGCCAATTTTCCGGCCTGGGGTGGCAGCTACGCGGAACTTTAGCCATGGTTCCGTGCAGTAAAACGGCCGCTCTGCCTCGTAGAAAACGCTGCCGGAGCTTAGGGGGCGCACCTGGCCGTCTTGTTCCTCGCACACCTCCACTTTGGCCACGTCGGCGTCCAGAGGATGCGGCCACCATCTAACCTCACATCTGTCGTCCCCAATCGCCCGCGCCTCAGCCAGGCCCGGCCGCGGAGCCTGCCTGTCCGTGGGCGTTGCTTGTGTCTCGGGGCCCATCGGCGATGCCCTCCCGTCGCCGTCCACCGCCCGCGCAGCCACGTAGTAAGCTCGCCCGTTGGTGAGCGACCAGAGAAATCCTTCGCCTTTGTCGGCATCGAGAATTGCTTTCGGTGCCTTTTGCTGCCATTCTCGCAGCGGCTCCGGGTCGCAATAGACGAACAACCACACCACGGTCGGCCCCAAGGCGTCCCGGTTCCACGACAGTTTCAAACCGCCGTCCACGCCTTCAGAGGCCTCGACTGAAATCTCCGGTGCCTTGGGCGGCGCGTAAGCGCCCGGCACCCGCTCCATCGAAATATCGTCAAACCAGACGCTACCATCGTTAGGCTCTGTGGTGAGCAGGTCGAGGTGAATGCGGCGGGTGCCTGGCGGTGCTTCCAGCTCGGTCTCGAATCGCTGCCAGTCGGTGGTGCCCTTCACTTGCACGGCCCAGTCCCCGCTTATCCACTTGCCTTCCCCCGTTATCCACTCCGCCAGCACTCCGGCCTGGCCTGCCTCGATTTTCTCGCACTTTATCCACCCGCTGAACCGGTAGCGGCCCGGGTAAGCTGGTTTGACGGCCATCGCCAGGCCCCGCTTTCCGCCGCCAATAAGCACCAACGCCCGCGAGCCGTCGCGTCCTTCCCCTTCTGCTATCTTCGCCTCGCTCAAGCCCGCTCCCGGAGGCTTTTCATACCAAGAATGGCTCGTATACCAACCTTCCAGGGAATTCTCAAAACTACCGTTCTCAAGCATGTTCGCTGCGAGAAGGCTTGTAAGGACAGCTATGGTTGCGCTGACCCACATTTCCCTCGCGCTCCTTCGGCCCGAAGAAAATCCGGCCCAGACCCCTTTTCTTCCCCGCCGGGCTTGCGCCTCTATCGCGTCGCAGACTATTCGACGCCCAGCTTGCGTCTCACCAATGGCACCAAGCCGCCTGCGTCCAGCAGCTCCTTGGCTATACCCGTAAGTGGTGGGAACCGCCACTGCTTGCCCAATGTCAGGTCGCGGATGCACCCGCCCTCAATGTCTATCTCGGCCTCGTCTCCCGGCTGAATCTCCTCCACTGCTTCCGGACACTCGACGATTGGCAAGCCAATGTTGAGGGCGTTGCGGTAAAAAATGCGGGCGAAACTGGCGGCCACGATGCACGATACGCCGGCTGCCTTCAGCGCGAGAGGCGCATGCTCCCGCGAGCTACCACAGCCGAAATTTCGCCCGGCCACTATCACGTCCCCTGGCTGCACTCGCTTGGCAAACTCCGGATCGAGGTCTTCCATGGCGTGGGCCGCCAGTTCCTTGGGGTCTGTGGTCACGAGATACCGGGCCGGGATGATGACGTCGGTATCAACATGGTCGCCGTATTTGTGAACCCGCCCTTTAATTACGCTCATTTTGGCCTCCTGGGGGTATGAGGGGGTTTCAAAGCTCGTCCGGGCCGGCTATGCGTCCGGCGACGGCGCTGGCCGCCGCGACGTAGGGACTGGCCAAGTAGACCTCGCTGTCAGGGTGGCCCATGCGTCCGACGAAGTTTCGGTTAGTCGTGGCGACGGCCCGCTCGCCTTCTGCGAGGATGCCCATGTGGCCGCCCAGGCACGGCCCGCACGTTGACGGCCCCACGACGCATCCTGCCTCCAGGAAAGTCTCAATCAGCCCCTCTTTGGCGGCGCGGAGGAATATGTCATAGCTTCCCGGCAGGATGATGCAGCGCACGTAGGGCGCCACTCGGCGTCCTTGGAGTACCTCCGCTGCTCTCCGCAAATCTTCCAGCCATCCGTTCGTGCATGCTCCGATTATCACCTGGTCTATGGGCACGTCGCCAACTTCGCTAAGGGGTCGCGTGTTCTCCGGTAGGTGGGGGAAGGCTACCACAGGCTCTAGACCCGTGCAGTCTATTTCGTAGACCTGCGCGTAATCGGCATCGGCGTCGCTGCGAAGCAGGGTGTATTCGCGCTTGGCTCTCGGCCTTACCCATTCCACGGTCTTTTCGTCTGGCTCTATGACGCCATTCTTGCCGCCCGCCTCGATGGCCATGTTGCACATTGTAAACCGATCCGACATTCCTAGGGCCTCAACCACTGGCCCCGCGAACTCCATGGCCTTGTATCGCGCTCCATCTACGCCGATGAGGCCTATGGTGTGCAGGATGAGGTCTTTGCCGGTTAGCCAGCGCCCCAAGGTGCCCTTGTAGATGAACTTCAACGTCTCCGGCACGCGAAACCAGCACTCGCCGGTGGCCATGGCCGCAGCCGCATCCGTAGAGCCTACGCCCGTGGCGAAGGCCCCCAGGGCACCGTAGGTGCATGTGTGCGAGTCGGCTCCCACCACTACGTCGCCAGGCAAGACCAGACCCTTCTCCGGCAGGAGGATGTGCTCTATCCCGCCACCGCAGGCCTCATAATAGTGCTTGATGCCTTGAGCCTTGGCAAAATCGCGCACTATTTTGACTTGCTGAGCCGCCTTGATGTCCTTCGTGGGCGTGTAATGGTCGGCCACGAGCGCTACGCGCTCCGGGTCAAAGACGCGGGTGGCTCCCATCTGCCGGAACTCTTTTATGGCGATGGGCGCGGTAATGTCGTTGGCCAGCACTAAGTCTATCCGGCAGTTGACGAAGTCGCCTGGCCGCACGCTCTCCCGTCTCGCTGCGCGGGCAAGCAGCTTTTCAGTTATGGTCATAGCGTCCCCTCCAGTGCGTCGGGCTGACCTAGCTTTGGCGCATGGCAACCGGGCAGGACATTGATACCCTAGGGCCGGCCAGCCAGTTTACAATTTTCCTTCGTGGGAGTGCCAACTATACTGCGCGGGAGAGCTGTTGGACAGGGGTCTCCAACTTGCCCGCTGGCCGGCAGACCCGGGCCGGCGATTATATCGTCTGTTTTTGAAGAGCTGCGCCCTGGGTCGAACTTGGCGCAGGTGCTATTGCTCATCCTGGCCTCGATCGGCGTCAGTTAAAGCTTCTATGTGCGGCGCGCCAGCCATGCCCGGCCCAAAGCCACTGCTGCCCAGTCATCCACTGGCGTAGGGGGAATCAGAAAGCCGCGAGGTATTAGCCTCCGCCACCCTCGCGGCGGGTGCGCTTCCCAGTAAAGCTGCCGCGCTAGCAAACTCGTCCCTTTCTCTTCAACCAGTTCGATGCGCTTAACGCCGGCTTCCCTCAGCGCCGCTACGGCTTGCTGGTGCCCTGTACCCTTTCCGACCACTGCCGTCAGCTCGCTTGCGTCCCATTCTCTGACCAGTTCTGAGAGCCTGTCCGTTGATGTCACTGCTTGTCTGACAGCTTTCCCGTCAGGCATGACCAAGGCTACTCCGCACTTCCCTGTCCCAGGGTCCACGGCGAGGATGGGCTTAGACTGTCTTGCCTGCTCAACCACGGACTCGCCGGACCTCCAGGTTCACGGTCAGGGGTTCCGCTGTTCTCACGTCGCGGGCTGCTACCACCCGCAGTTCCGTTGGGCCCTTTGCCTTGGATATGCTCTCTACCGCTGCGAGCATCTGGTCAGCCAGGAGAAGGCCATATTCACCCGTTCGCGGGTCAGGTAGCAGGCCGCGTTCCTGGGCGATTTCTCTCAGGCGGGGGCGTAACGCCAGCAACCGCCGCAATACCTCAGCCCCGGACGTACCCGCTTCGAAGCGTAGCGTGACAATCACTTCGTTGGCCCGGAACCGTACCTTGTCGGGAGTGATTCGCATCTCGACCATCAAAGGGCGCCGCTCGGCTGCAAAATGGCGTTCCAGGGAACGCACCATTACTAAGAAGCTTTCCTCTTCGGATTCGAGGATGCGTTGCGCGACGCCGTAGATGACGTCTTCTTCGTCCAGTCTCTCACCCGGTACGGCTCGCGGTGGCAAGGGGCGGACGAGCACCAGCGCCTTTCCACTTGCGTCGGCAACGACGCCACGCCGTATCGCCGCCTGATTAGCCAGCACCAAGATCTCGGCCAGGGCTGCTTCGAGCTGATCCCGAGTCTGCCGCGCCGACACTGTTGCCCGCACAATTTCCTCCCCCGGCTCCATCACCACAGGACTTTCCTCGACTAGCCGTTCCTCAGCTAGCCGCCGCGCAAACTCTGCCCGCAGCCGCTCGAGGTATTCCCCAGCCGTCTTCACCTGCCGCTCCGCGTCGGCCAGCTTCCTCTGTTGAGCCTCCAGTTCTGTTGTCGTCTCGCTCAACCGCCGCTTGTAGGCCTCTGTTTCATCGGCGAGCTGCCTGCGCTGGCGCTCCAGTTCGGCCACCGTGGCCTTCAAGCCGTCAGCCTCAGCCCGCAGTTGCTGAATCTCGCCCAGAGCTGCGTCGCGTTTGGCTTCTGCATCGGCAAGTTTTTCTGTGGCTTCTCGCAGGCGCGCTGCCGTGGCTTGGCGTTCCCGCTCCAATTTCTTGGTTTGCTCGTCGGCCGCGGCAAGCTTTGCGGTTAGCTCTTTGGCCTCGGCCTGGAGGGCCTCGACGCGCCGTTGGAGCAGGTCGCGCTGGCGCTGGAAAGCGGCCAGTCGCTGACGTGCCTGGGCGAGGGCGGCCCGACTGGCTGCCAGTCGGCCACGCACTGTTGTGAGCTGGCCACGCAACTCGCCCAGCCGGCGCTGCGCATCCTCTGCCCGCGAATGGGCCTCCGCGGCTTCCCGCCGTGCTGCTGCTGCTTCCGTGGAAGACCGCTTCACTTCTTCTTGTAGCCGCTCACGGTCGGCCAACAACCTCTGCGTCTCTGCGGCAAGCTCGCGGTTGCGGGTCTGCAGGTCTTGCAAGTGCAGCAGGGCGATGCGCACCTGCTCGCTGCCGACGGCCGCCATTCCCAGGCCCAGCAGCGGCAAGACCGCGCCCACGACAACGCCTATGAGGCGAGCGGTGGTCCTTGGTCGCAGCCCGAAAAGCGTCCGCCGCGACTTTCCCAGCCGGTAGCCGATGACATCGCCCAGCCAGGCGATGGCGGCTCCGGCCACGGGCAAGGCTATCAGGGTTACCAACAGGAAAAGGTTCATGGCTGCCTGTCGCCCGTCATCGGTCCCCGCTAGTCAGCCCTGCCAGTCCAACTGCGTACAGGCCGAGGTTTGGTGCCCAAGCGCACATCAGGGCCGGCAGTTTTCCCTGCTCGGCCAGAATCGACATGGTGTGGAGCACCAGATAGTAAACCAGTATGACGGCCAGAGAAATGCCTAAGGCAACGCCTTTGGTGGTCCTGTGCGGGCGTATGCCAAGCACTGCGCCAACCATGGCAAAGCCCAACACGGCCCACGGCACGGCCCAGCGCCCGGCAATCTCCATACGAATATCGGCGGCACGCACGTGGTCCGAGGGTCTTTTCTGCTCCACCACTTCCAGTTCCCGTCGCAATTCGGCTGTCGGTAGCTCGTCGTTGTCGAATTCGATTCGCTCGAGGTCTTCCGGCGCCCTTCCTAGGTCAAAGGTGACCCTTTCCAGCCGCTCTATACGCAGACCTTCTTGCGTCATCCGTGCATGCTCCACCTTCTCCAGCACCCAGCTCCGTCCGTCCCAATACCCTTCTCGGGCGAACAGGGTTTCCCACGGCTGTCCGTCCCGAAATTCCAGTATCCAAAGCCCCCGTACCCGCCGGCCCACCAAGTCCAGGTCCGTTATGTAAATAACCCTTTCCGGCGTCCCATGGGTTGGAATGCGCAGCACCAGATGCTTGGTTTCGTGTTCCTGTTTACGGTATTGGTCCAGGAGAAGCCGGGCACGCTTGTTCGAGGCCGGTGCCAGAGTATGGCTGACCACACACATGACCATCGCGACGGCCGCCCCGCTCGCCAGCACTGCCCGCGCGATAGTACGCACCGGCACCCCAGCACACCGCATCGCGACGATTTCCCCATCTGCGCTCAGTCTGCCGAAGCACATCAAGCTGCCGAACATTGCCGCCATGGGCACCGTCAGGGCCAGTAACGTCGGCAACCTATAAAGGATCGCGGGTAAACCAACGGCCGCTGGCACCTTCTCCCGAACCATCATGTTCAGCGCTTGAGGCAGCAGGCTGATGCCAACCAGAAGCAGGAAAAACACCCCCACGCCGAAAGCAAACGGCCCGGCGAATTCCCTCAGAGTGTAGTAGTCGAGTTTTTTCATGGCGGCGGCCTACATCTGAAAGCGTTCCCCAAGGTAGTATTTGCGGGCGATGGGGTCGTTGGGCAGTTGGCTGGATGGGCCGTGGGTGCGGATGCGCCCCTCGGAGATGATATAGGCGCGGTCAGTGATGGAAAGGGTTTCCCGGACGTTGTGGTCAGTGATGAGGATGCCGATGTCGTCGGACTGCAGGCCATGAATAAGGGCGCGGATTTCGTCAATGGCGATGGGGTCAACGCCTGTGAAGGGTTCGTCGAGGAGCACGAAGGAGGGCGAGGTGCAGAGGGCGCGGGCGATTTCCACCCGCCGTCGCTCGCCGCCGCTGAGGATGCCACCGGGTAGGTCAGCCAGGTGCTCTATCTGCAGGCGCTGCATCAGTTCGTCGGCTCGCCTGAGCCTTTCCGCGCGCGAAAGCCCTTGTAGCTCCAGTACCAGCAGGAGATTGTCGCGCACCGAGAGACGCCGGAACACGGATGGCTCTTGGGCCAGATACCCTATGCCTTGGCGGCACCGCAGATGCATCGGAAGCCGGGAAATATCTTTGCCGTCGAAAAGTATTTGGCCGGCGTCGGCCCGAACCAGCCCCAGGACGAGGTAGAAGGTTGTTGTCTTGCCGGCGCCGTTTGGCCCCAATAGTCCCACCACCTCACCCCGCTCCACCTCTATGTCCACGCCGTCTACCACCCGGCGCCCCCCATAGCTTTTGACCAGCCCCTGCGCAACGAGTGCCATGGTCTACTGGCGTTCCCCCTGCTCGGGCGCTCCAAACTCGCCCTCCATGCGGATCCGCACACGCTTCGCACTCAGCTCGCCCGACTTGAGGCTCAGGCGGAGCACATCCCCGCTGAAGTGAGCTTTCGGCGAGTCGGGCTTCTCCGGAAGGGTTATTATGTCTGCTTGCGCGTCACCTACCATCTCGACCACTTGGTCCGCCTCAACGTAGGTGGCGTATTGGGCGGCCGTGGCCACAATGCGTCGCTTGACGCCCTGGCTGTCGGGGGCAGTGACGACCGTTGTGCGCAACGGCCCCGTAGCCTTCAGGAACTTGATGGACCGCCCATCCGCCGTGAGTTGCACGGACATGCGCGGAGCGGCTATGGTGGCCTGGTTAGGCCCGCTGACTTCCAGTACGCAGTTGCCGGTAAACTCAAACTGGTTCGTTTCCCATTTGAACACCATGTCGTCAGCGGAAACCTCGGCTGTCCGCGTCCGCTTTTGGGCTTGTCCCCAGGCCATTGCACCAACGATCACGATCAGAGCCCATCCCGCCCACCATAGTCTCTTCATGAGCGTCTCACCCTTTTTATCTTCGGCGCCGAAAGTTTGCGCTGCTCCTTCTCAGCGCGCGTAAACAGCCCTCACTCGCCGGGCTGATACTAGGCGACGCTGCATGTCAACGACAAACTCTTTCGCACGCACATAGCTGCCCCGCAGCCTCATCGTGGGTTGGCCGGAACAGATGAGCTTGCCGTTGTCCATTTGGTATTCCACCTGGCCGGCTTCAAAGGAGACAGCCCCGTCCAGGGCAGCCACCCGCGCGCCGGATGGGAAGCGGATGCGTTTGGCGGAATAGTCCACTTGCACCTCGGGCGCCACCGCACGCCAATCTTTTCCGCCAGCCTTGACGAGGTCCCACTGCACGTCCTTACCTCTGACAGTGCCCAGGTTTTTGTCCGTCGTGAAGGTGCCAGTGATTTTAAGCTTCCAGAGCACCTTGCCGGCGTGGTCTTTTTGCTCGATTTCGCCGCCTCGGGCCTCAACCGATGGGCTGGCCGAGGTGGCTGGCTTACCGGCGTTGCTTCCGGCGTGGCTCCATTCCCCACCAGTTTCCTTCGGCGCGGGCCGCTGTGCCCACCATACCAAGGCCACAGCCCCTGCGGCCACTATCACCAGCATGACCAGGGCGTTTCGGTGCATGTGCTGTTGGATGCCCTTATCTCAAACCCAAGCCTGCTAGGGCAGACGTGCTCATTCTATCTGAGTTCCGCTTCTGGGTCACGTCCTTCGCATTGGTGCGCAGGAATGCCGCTCAATTGTTGGCTGAGCTGAGCGCAAACTGGCGTTCTCTCAGGGCACAGAAAGGGGCTGGCCATGCGCGTGCATCTGTCCTTTTTCTGTCCGCCCAAACTCGTCCGCGAGCGGAGGGTATCTCCAGGGCAGAGGCGTAGGGATATGATATTTCGCCGTTCGGCGCTGGCTTTAGGACTGGGCCAGTTGGTTGAGCAGCGCAACGGCCGTTTCGGTCCATGTATCCGCTGTACCCGGCGCGGCCATCGAGTTGGTGCCCAGCTCGGTCTCGTAGCTGCCCTCCTCCAGCGCCTTGTCGGTCGGTATATATCCGACCCAGTCATTAGCCAGTTCGACAACCATGGTGCGCGGGAACGGGGAGCGGGCTTTGATGGCCATGCCGATCTCGGTGAAGACTTCCCCCGGCAGCCCTACGATGCCCAGGTCCCCAATCCGCATGGCCTGGATCTGTACGGGCCATTCAGGGGGCAAGGCCATCACGCGCTTCCACTCGTTGGCGTACATCCACTGCGGATTTGCTGGCTGGGGTGGGCCTGCGAGAAGCTCGTGCATTAGCTTTTGCTGTTCCTCTGTAGGGTGACGGCGCCGGAAAACCGGATATGCATTTGCGGTGCCAAGGGTAGCTTCGTCGGTCCAGTCCCAAATGCGCCGCCAGGTTTTGAAGGCTTCCGCGGCGACCACATCCCCGACCCGCTGGGCTTGGTAGAAGGGATGGGGATAGTCGGGCGGGCGGCGGTCAAAATCGCAATTATTGATGTCGCCGCAGCAGCCGTTGGCAAGCAATGCCAAAAAGTCGCGGCCCCACATCCTTGCCAGGGCCCGAGTAGCCGCTCCGAAATAGTCAGCGCTTATCTTCTCGTCGTACGGCCCGCCCACGTAGTGCAACGCGAAGTTCATGACCGCGGCGTGAGGCTCGCCCTCGGGCGTCATTGCTGCCAGTAAAACCAGCTCTCGGTCCACCGGCCCCATCGGCTTCACCCTGTCGGGATTCAGGTAGCCTGGGTTCATTACCACGCGGCCATCCTTCATCAGCCACCGCCGGTTGAATGATTCGCCGACTACCTCTCCGGAGGCATGAGCGAAAACGACCGGCTCCAGTCTTAGCTGAGCCAGCCGTACGGCGTCGGCTATGCGCCGGCACATGAAATCGCAATACCGCTCGTCCTTCAGCGTATTGAAAACCGTAATCGTGGCTGGGCCGTAGTGGGTGTGGGTAGCTGCTATCATCATGTTTTCAGAAGGTATGCCGGTCAGTTCGGCGGCCATCTGCTTAGCGCGTTCTGTGTCCTCTTTCACCAAGGCAATGACGTCGCACACCACTAGGGCGAGGCTCTGGCCATCCGCTTCGAACACTAAAGCCTTGGCTTTGATTGGGTCGAGGATGTCGGAGGCCTTTCGGTCGGTGAAATATCCTGGCATGCTCACGCCTATACGTGGCGTGATGTCGGCAACAGCAGTTCCCACGCGGAGCTTTGGCATGGCTCAACCTCCAACGATGCCTATGATGCGGGAGCGAGTTCGGCGCAGTGTGCCATATTCCTTTGCCGCTTCGCGGGGGTGGTGGCAGGTTTTGCCGAGCCTTTGGGGAAGCCCTATGGTTGCCCCGCTATGAAGAGGCATCAGCAATGCGCACGATGCTATTCGGCATCGCCGCCTTTGGGTTCCTTGCCGCTCAGGTGGTCGCCGATCAACGCTTTTATTTCGCCGGTCAATACGATTGGGGCGCCAAACGCGGCTTTTACGTGGATGTGGAGGGGACAGAGTTGGCTAAGCTGCCGCTGATTCTTGGGGTAGCGGACGGCCGCGACTGGCGTTTTGCGTCGGTCGTGCCGCCTTTTGAGCCAGGCCGCCGCTACGCCGTTCGCGCTGTACTAACTCCACAAGTCTCCCAGATGTTCCTAGACGGCAGGCTGGCCTGCGAAATACAGGGCGGCTTCGAACCGTCCCCAACGCTTTTCGAAGCCGGTGTTCAGCCCGCTTGGGCCGCCGATTTAGGCGACTACGTCATGGTCCAGGAAAGCCTGCGGGTGACCGTAGAGCGCGACGGGCGGCAGGTCGCCCGGCTCAACGACACCATGGGCCTGACTACTGCCCGGCCCCTCCCCCTCTATCTTTTCCAGCCTGACGATCCGCGAAGCTACCAGCTCGACGTTCGGCCCGGTGACGTGCTCACCGTTGAGTTCGAGTTCCGTCCGGAGACGACTGACCTGCGCAGGTTTGCGCCTTTTGTTGACCGCTACGGCCAGGCCGTCCACGCTGAATGGCCAGGGAAGGTTCGCTCCGACGATGACCTGCGGGCCGACATCGCCCGCGAGGCGGCAGTGTTGGCTACCATGCCTCCCTCCGACGACTACGACCAATACGGCGGCTATAAAGCAGCCGGTTGGCGAGAACAAGCCACCGGCTTTTTCCGTGTCACCCGCCGCGATGGCATGTGGTGGCTCATCACGCCCGACGGCAACCCGTGCTTCTATCTTGGCGTATGTTCCATCCCTGGCCAAACATGGGAGACCACCCCCGTCACCGAGCGGGAGTTTCTTTTCGAGTGGCTGCCGTCTGAGGACGGCCCCTTTGCGCCTTGTTGGAGCGTCAACCACTGGGGCGTTCACGACGGCACCCGCTACTTTTGCCACTACGCGGCCAACCTCATTCGCAAGTACGGCGAGGCGGACTGGATGCGGCGTGCCGAAGAGCAATGCCTGAAGCGTCTCAAGGCCTGGGGCTTCCACGGTGGGGGCAAATGGGGTGCTCCACGCGGCGTTGTCGAGGCTGGCGTCATCGGCTGCTGGGCTACGCCGCGCCTCGCCGGCCATCCCGACATCTTCGACCCTGCCGTCGCCGAAGCCTTCCGTCGCGACATCGAAAAACAGGTCCTGCCGCGACGAGACGACCCCTGGCTGCTGGGCTGGTCTCTCGGCAATGAGTATGACGAGATAATCAAGCAGGATGAGATAAGGGCCATTTTGAAGATGGGCGCTAACGTAGCGGCCAAGCGCGCCTTGGTTGACCACGCCCTAGACGTCATCTACGGCGGGGATTCGGGGCGCCTGAGCCAGGCCTGGCAAGTCGCCGCCGCCAGCCGCGCCGAGCTTTACGCCTCTGTGCCCGAGCCTCCTGCCGACGACGTCGAAGCCCTGCGTCAGTTCTATGAAGACCGCTACTACGATTTTATCTACACGACTATCAAGGGCCTCGACCCCAATCATCTCTACCTCGGCAACTGGATTGTGCCCGGCTGGTGGGAGGATGAGGCGGACTGGCACATTATCGCCCGCTACTGTGACGTCATCGGCTATGACCATTACTCAATAGACCATGGCAGCGATCTCACGCGCCGCCTCAAACGGCAAAGCGACAAGCCCGTTCTCTTAGGCGAGTTCAGCTATCCACCCTTCTATGGGGGCACTCGAGGCATGGGGCGCTACCACGTCTACGGCAGGGACGACCGCGATTCTGGCGAGCTATACTACCGGCGTATCCAGCGGGCCGCGCAGGACCCGTACTGCGTTGGCACTTTCTGGTTTTTGTGGCGCGACCAGCCCATTACGGGCCGTGGCCCTGGGCGCGGACCAAGACTCGTGTTTGGCGAGCACTTCTGCTTCGGCTTGGTTGACGTGACCGACCGGCCGCGCTGGGAAATGGTCGAGCGCATGCGGGAGGCTAACTTGAAGGCTGCTCAGTGGCGCCTTCGCGCGACTGCGGAATAGCCGCCTTGCCTGAGCGCGCCTCAACAGCCCGTGGGAGGTAAAGAGATGAGTCGCGTTTGTGTGCAAATCATTTGGCTTGCGGTGCTTCTTGGCGCGTGCGCCAAGGCGGGTGCCTGGCCTGCCCGCGACCACCTCAACCTTGGCGGGCAGTGGTCGTTGGTCAGGGTGAAGTCTCTCGACTGGCCTCCGCCCTCTGACGGCTGGGTGGCCACCGAAGTGCCTGGCCTAATTTACGGCCACAACTACGAGCGCGCCTGGCTGCGGTCCACCTTCGAGGCCCCACCGGATTGGCGCGATAAGCGCGTCAAGCTTCGCCTCTCTGGTGCCCGCTATTGCCCAGTCGCCTACGTCAATGCTCAGAAGGTCGGTGAGCACTTCGGGGGCTATGAGCCATGTGAGTTCGACATCACTTCTGCCGTGCGCCCCGGTGAGACCAACGAAATCCTCGTCGGTTGCCATGACTGGACCGGAGTTTTTGATGGCCCACCCGTCCAGTTCCCGGACCGCATTTCCTGGGATGCTCTCCGCAGCCTGCCGGAAGACCGCATACTTTATCCCATTGGCGGGCTTTTCAACGGCTATGGTCTTTGGGATGACCCCATTGTTTACGCTGTCCCGCCCGTCTACGTCTCAGATGTGGCCATTGTCACACGCGTCTCGTCACGCACCTTGGCCGTCACTTACACCGTTACCAATGAGTCCGGCGAGCCGGCACAGGCAGTGCTTCGTGGGGCAGTGTTGGACGGCGACCGGCCAATTCTCTCGCTGCCCGAAAAGAGGCTATCCCTGGAGCCGGGCAAGACCGCGGTCGTGCAGGCCGAAGCTCAGTGGAACGACCGCCAGGTTAGGCTGTGGTCGCCCGAGCAACCGGCCCTGTACTTCCTGCGAACGACCCTGGTGGCCGGCAACTCTCAAGATGTCCGCCGCGACCGCTTCGGCTTTCGGGAAATCACCGTGAAGGGGCCTGACTTCTACCTCAACGGCGTGCCGCGACATCTACTTGCCTCGTCGGCCTGGCCCATGCCGCCCCGCACCCACGCGGAAGTCGTTGAATTCCTTCGGCGCCTCAAGACCGCCAACATCATCGCCTTCCGCACTCACACCCAGCCTTGGCGCGAAGTCTGGTATCAGGCCGCCGATGAAGTCGGCCTTTGCATGATCCCTGAGGGGGCTGTGTGGAATGACGACACGGTCTATCGCCTCGACGATTCCCGCTTCTGGGAAAACTGGGGCAATCACCTCATCGCCATGGTTCGCAACCTGCGCAACCATCCTTCAGTAATCATGTGGAGCCTGGAGAATGAGTTCTGCGGTTCGCGGGCCGCTGCCGGCACCGTTTACGAAGCGAAGCTTGCCGACCTTGGCCGGCTTGTGAAGCGCGAAGACCCGACTCGGCCGATTACCTATGAATCTGACGGTGACCCTGGGGGTGTGGCCGACGTTGTGGGCTTGCATTATCCAAACGAGCCTCCCCACGTCCGTCTCTGGCCCGATGATGCTTACTGGATGGACCGCCCGCGCTTCTTCTCGAAGGATTGGATATTTCTGCCGAACCCCAACTTTCTCTGGGACCGCAAGAAGCCGCTCTATATTGGTGAGTACCTCTGGTATCCCGCTGGCACGCCCGCCGACTATACGCTGATTTGCGGCGATGAGGCTTACCGTAGCCTTTCCTGGGCACGCAACCGCGCCAAAGCTGCCACTTGGCGCTGGCAGACCGTTGCCTATCGCCACTACGGCGTCAGCGGAATATCGCCATGGTGCTTGGTCGAGGGCGGCCCCGTAGACCTCAAGCAGAATGAGCTGATGGCGGCCCAAGCCTGGGCCATGCAGCCCTTGGCCGCGTATGTTCGTGAGGAGTTTCGCCGCGCTTATGCCGGCTCCACCCTGACGCTGCATCTGGAAATCTTCAACGACACCCCAAAGTCCTTCAACGGCATTCTGCGGGTAGGTCTCGTAGCCAAGGCTGGCGGCAAGCCCTTGGCTGAAGGCGGTATGCCTTTGAGGCTGTCGCCCGCTGCCCACCTCGACCGCGAAGTCTCTCTTGCCGTCCCTGCTGGCCGCGACCGCATTGAGGCTCTCTTGCGCGTTAGCATCGAGCAGGGCCAGAGGCGCGTCTTTGCCGACGAGCGGGCGTTCACGATTTACCCGCCACCCAAGCTCCCGCCCCTCCCTGAAATCCGCCTTTACGACCCGGCCGGCACGCTTGCGAAGCTGTTCGATAGCCAGCACAAGCCGTTCGTGGCTATCAAAGCCTTCGAGGAGTTGACGGCCGAGGCCCCAGGTGTGCTGGTGATAGGGGAGGGAGCATTGGATGCCCTGGCCGACGAGGCCGGCGGGTGGGGTGGTGTGGAAATCGGGAAGCACCTTTACGCTCTTGTGCGCGCCGGCTGGAAAGTCATAGTGCTGCGGCAGGGGATGTATCCCGGTGGCATGCTGCCGGCTCAGTTAGATGCCGGTGCGCGCTCGACCATGGCTTTTTCAACTCAGCCCAGCCACCCCTTACTGGAAGGCCTGCCCGACGACGCATTCAAATTCTGGGCGCCCGACCACATCGTCACCGCCGGGGAACTCCTGCGTCCCGCCACCGGTGCTGGCAGGCCCCTCGTCGTCACGGGCCATCCCGATGGCGTCTCTCACTGTGCCCTTTTGGAGCTGCCCAGGGGCCGCGGTGCCTACATCTTCTGCCAGATGCCTCTCGTTGAGCGCTATCACGTTGAGCCAATGGCGGACGTGCTGCTTTCCCGCCTGCTCCTCTACGCATCGCTTTTCGAGACGTCCTGTGGCCCTGCCATCGTCAGCGGCGCGAATCAGTCCTATCTGGGGGCTCTCACCGAGCTTGGGGCTCGCTATGCTGCCGAGCCGGACGCTTCTGCGAGCTTGCGGGAGAGGAACCCAGCCGTGGTGATTCTCTGCGGGCATGCAGCGGTGCGCGAAGGTCTCATACACTGGGTAGAGGAGGGCGGTAGTCTGCTTCTCGACCGTCCCTCAGCCGAGGTTTTGTCGGCTGTGGGCGCAGCCGCTGGCTTGGGACTGCACGTCGAGCAGGCTGGAGGCCCTGCTTTCCGCGCTGAAGGCCATGACGAACTCCTCTGCCACCTTCTCCGCGAAGATCTTTACTGGACCGGCTCTCCCGATCCGACGACTGCCCCGTGGGCCGACCAACCCGTAGCCACCGAGGTCACTGAGGACGTTCTCGTGCCGGACGTTCCCTTCGAGCCAATCGCCATCTTCACCGCATCTGACATGGCTGTAGAGGGCGGAATAGTTGAGCGGCGGGCCGACGAAATCCTTATGGCTACTGTCGGCACAGCCCGTATGAGCTTCACCGCCCCGCGCGAAGGTACGTTCGTCGTCAGTGTGGAGGCGAGAAGTACGCCCTGCCATGGCGCCTACGCGATGGCCCAGGTGAGCGTGGACGGCGAGGCTGTTGGCATCCTCCCCACTGGCCCTGAGTGGCGCCGTGCCAGCGTCGTGGCTGATATGAAGGCTGGCACCCACGAGATAGCGGTGAGCTTCATTAACGATGCCTCTACGGCCACCGAAGACCGCAATTTGTTCCTGCGCACCGTTTCGGTGGGCGAGGCGCCTGCGGCGGCCCGCTCGCTGGTCCCCCTGGCCGCCGGCGGTGCGGCGGCCTACTTCCGCCTCGGCAAGGGCCGAGTTGTCGTGAACTTCATCCGTTGGGACACTGAGGAGCACAACGCCACCCGCGCCCGACGCTACTTCGGCTCCTTGCTTACAGGCCTGGGCGTGGATTTTGCTGATGAATTCGGCATGACTTACGACGTCACCAAGTTTACGCCGAAACCGGACATGCCCTACTTCCGCGTAGAAGGTGGCGTTGCTCACCTGGCCTCCAACGGGTGGGTCGAAGGCGAAATCGAGGTGCCCACCGACGGGCGTTACAAGCTTTCGGTGGATGCCTCCGGTACACCCGCTAAGGGGGTTTTCCCAGAGGTGCGCGTTTGGCTTGATGGCCGTGAAGCAGGGATAATCCAGTTGGCGACGGGTTCCTGGCGACGCTACTCCCTCTCGGTCAGTCTCACGGCTGGCCGTCATGTTCTGCGTCTTGAGTTCACTAACGACCTGTGGGAGCCGCCGGAGGACCGCAACCTTAATCTCAGCCAGGTCCTCCTCATGCCGATAGACTGACCGCGTGGTCGAGTAGCGGCGGTAGTTGTGCTGCGCCCTCACGGGAGGCTCGAAGGCTTTACGAGCGGAGGCTTGGCAGCCCGGCGGGCTTTGGGCTGGCTCTTGGTTTCCTGCGGGAGGTGAGAAAGCAAGGTGGCGGATGGCGTCGTCTGCGCAATTCTTGGCGGCGGACGCGGCACTCGCCTTTATCCGTTGACGAAGGAACGCTGCAAGCCCGCCGTGCCCCTCTTTGGCAAGTATCGCCTCATTGATGTGCCGGTGAGCAATTGTCTCAATTCCGGTTACGGCCGCATTTTCGTGGTGACCCAGTTCAACACCGCCAGCTTACATCGCCACATCTCTCGCACCTACGTTTTCGACGCCCTTTCTGAGCGCTTCGTCGAGATTCTGGCTGCCGAGCAGACGCTCGAGCGCGGTGACTGGTACCAAGGCACCGCTGACGCCATCCGCCAGAACCTGCGCCACTTGCGTCTCGATGAAGCCTCTTACGTGCTCATTTTGTCCGGCGACCACCTCTACCGCATGGATTACCGCGAGATGGTGCAGTACCATCAGCAGGTACGCGCCGCCATCACCATCGCCGCGAAGCCTGTGCCGGCCTCTCAGGTCTCCTCGTTGGGCATCCTCCGCGTTGACGAGCGCGGCTTCGTTTCGGCTTTTATGGAGAAGCCCCGCGACCCTGCCGTAGTCGAGGAGTTCTCTTTGCCGGAGCCGGCCGGAGTTTGTCCCCGCACCGGCGAGCCTCTGACCCACCTTGCCTCTATGGGCGTGTACGTCTTCGACTCGCAAGTACTCAAGACCCTGCTGGAGGAGACCGATTTCGAGGATTTCGGCAGCGAGGTCATCCCCTATGCTATCTCTCGCTTTGCTGTGGCTGCCTTTCGATTCGCCGGCTACTGGGAGGACATCGGCACCATCTCCGCCTTCTATCGCGCCAACCTTGAAATGGCCGACCCCTTGCCTCGATTGAACCTGTACGACGAAAGCTGGCCCCTTTACACCCGCCCCCGCTATCTGCCCCCTGCCAAGATTGCCTCGGCGCGGGTCGAGCGCAGCTTGGTGGCTGATGGCTGCATCATCGAAGGTGCCCAGGTGGAACACTCCATCATCGGGCTGCGTAGCGTGGTCGCTGAAGGCTGCTACATCTGCGATAGCGTGCTCATGGGCCACGACTTCTATGGCCGCTCGCAGGATGGGTTGCCACCCTTGGGCATCGGTCCCGGCTGCACAATAACCGGCGCCATCGTTGACAAGAACACGCGGTTGGGCGAAGCTACCTTCATCCAGGGGCGGCCAGGGTGCGGCCTCGATCTCGACGAGGCTCTTTACCACGTCCGCGACGGCATAGTGGTTGTGCCGCGCGGCGTTGTTCTGCCCCCCGGCACGCGCATCGTCATCTGAAGGTTTCGGGGGCCTGCCCGGCGCGCCTGGAGAAAGCCTGATGACAGCCATGGGCCTCCCACGCCGCTTGGCTTCCGCTGGAGGTTGAAGGGCATGAAAATCCTCGTCACTGGTGGAGCTGGCTTCATCGGCTCCCACGTGGTGGACGCCTACTTGGCTGCCGGTCATGAGGTCGTCGTCGTAGACAACCTCACCACTGGCCTGCGCGAAAACCTTAATCCCGCGGCGCGTTTCTACCAAGCCGATGTGACCGACGCGGAGCGCATGACCGAAATCGCCCTGGCGGAGAAGCCCGACGTCGTCAATCACCATGCGGCCCAGGTCAATATCCGCTTGTCGGTGGCCAACCCGGTTTTCGACACGCAGGTGAATGTGGTTGGCACTGTGGCGGTTCTTGAGGCCGCGGCAAAAGCCAACGCCAAGAAATTCATCTTCATCTCCTCGGGAGGTGCGGTCTACGGCGAGGCCCCCGTCATCCCGACGCCGGAAGATGTACCACCTCGCCCCATCTCCCATTACGGGGCGGCCAAGCTCGCTGGCGAACAATACTGCCACGTCTATCATGTTACCACTGGCCTCGACTACACAATTCTGCGCTACTCCAACGTCTATGGCCCCCGCCAGAACCCTGATGGAGAGGCCGGCGTCACTTCCATCTTTACCCATAAGCTGCTCCGCGGCGAGCAACCCACTATCTTTGGCGATGGCTCCAAGACCCGCGACTATGTCCACGTCCACGACGTCGCCGCGGCCAACCTCCTCGCCCTTCACCGTGGTAGCCTTGGCGTTTTCAATATCGGTACCGGTCGCCGCATAACCGACCAGGAGGTGTTCGAGGCCATCGCCCGCGTTGTCGGCTATAAGGGCCGCCCCGCGTACGAGGATTTCAGGCCTGGAGAGGTCATGCATTCCTGCCTGGACTGTACCCGCGCATGCGAGGTGCTTGGCTGGCGCCCAACCATTAGCTTCGAAGAGGGCGTTGCCAGCGTCGTCGAGCACAGCCGTCGCAACCTTGCCCGATAGGCGCCTCCGGCAATGCCCCGGTGGCAGCACTCACCGGCATTTTTTCCTTGAAGACAATCCCCCTAGGGTGGTAGACTGCGACCCACGGAGCCTAGGGACGGAGAACATGCGCCGACTTGCCGAATGGACGAAGACCGAAGGGTTTGCCTTCGCTGCCACCACCGCCATACTGGCTCTGTTGATTGGCCTGGGGGCTTTCTTCGCAGGCCGTCTTTGGATTGGCCGCTATATCGCTGAGCACGAGCGTTCTGCGCCAATCCAGACCCTCCCGCAGCCTTCCGAGGCTGCTGCCACCCAACCTACCCCTGCCACTCTCTCGCCGCGCGTCGTTATTCGCGAACGCGAACCTACCGAGGCCGAGCGCCGGGCCATCGCCGAGGAAACAGGGCAACCGCCTGCGGAGCAGACGGAGACAGGAAGTGCCGAAGGCACTGTGCCAGAGGTGCCTGCTTCGCCCGCCGCCGCGCCAGAAGCTTCCCCATCTGCTGGGGCTTCCGAGACAGTTCGGTCCGGCGCGTCTGCGGATGCTTCCAGCCCGTCGTCGGGTTCCGCTGGTTCCTGGACGGCCACCGCAGGCTCTTATCGCGACCGCCGCAACGCCGAGCAAGTAGTTGCCAACTTACAGGCTCAGGGCCTCGAAGCTGACATCCAGGCCGTGACCGTCCGCGGCCAGACTTTTTATCGCGTCCGCGCTGGCACCTTTGCGTCCAAGGGCGACGCTGAGGCCGCCGCCCGCAAAGTTGAAGCTGCTGGCTATCCTTCGCAGGTCCTTGGCGAGCAATAGATGCCCTCCACCCCGAGGGGCGGTCCTTTCGCCATGTCCTTGGCGTCCCGCCCTGAGCCGCCGGATGAATGGTTATGCAAAACACGGGCTCCTGGCTGCTTTTTGCGTTGGTCATCTCGGCTGCGACAGCCATGCTGGCCTACATGCTCTGGCAGGTAGGTACACACCGAGCCATTGAGCGAGGGAGGGTACGATCGGCAGTCGTCCAGCTCATCCTTAGCGTGGCGATAGGGATAGCGGCGGCGGCAGTGGGACGTGTCCTGCTCGGCGCACCCGTAGGTGACCTCCCTCCGCTGGGTGAGAGGCCGATACGCCTCCACCTGCGCCCTCTGGACCGCCAGCAAACCGTCATATTGACTGCTGCTGTGGCGGTAATGCTTGCTTGTTTTTTGTGGGCGCTGCGTGTCGTCAACGCCATTGTTCATGCTCCGCCGCCGCCGGAGCCGCCCAACTCTGAGTCGCAGGATGTCTGAAACCATGCTCGTCTCGGCCATCGTTTTGTGGAGCTTGGTCGTCCTGGTAGCGGGCGCCGTGGCCTATGGGCTGCTGTACGAGGCGCGGCGGCTCTCCGTGGAACGTCTTGTCGTCCGCCTGCCCGCCCTCCCACCGGGCCTCCGGGGCCTGCGGGTAGTTCACGTTAGCGACCTTCACGCCAGGCCTAGTGGGTTCCTGGCGCCGCTGTTCGAGCGCCTCGTAGAGGAGGTGAACAGGGCCGACGCCGACCTAGTCCTTGTCAGTGGCGACCTCGCTGCAGGAGCTGAGAACATGCCCTTCGCAGCACGCCTCCTCTCCCGCATGACTTCCCGCTACGGCGTCTTCGTCACCCTAGGCAACCATGACGTAAATGTCACTATGGAGCGCTGGCTCCAGGGCTTGGAGGAGGGCTTTGACGTTGAGGCCTTGAGGAATGTGTTGGCTGACGCAGGCGTGCGGCTCTTGCACAACGAGACTGTCAGCGTGGATATTGGTGGCTGCCGTGTGGCCGTCTTAGGGTTGGGTGATGCCTCTTGCGGCCTTGACGACCTCACAGCCGCGACTGCTGACCTTCCTGACGCAGACCTCACCGTCGTGGTTGAGCACTCACCCGATATCCTTGACCGGCCTGGCATCGAGGTCGCCGACCTTGTGCTCTGCGGCCATACGCACGGCGGCCAGATGATGATCCCTGGCTGGGGGCCTGTCTGGGCACCCGTTTGGCGCGATCGCCGCCGCGGCGCCGGCCTCCTCGCATATGGCCGTGTAGCTTGCCATGTCACTCGCGGCGTGGGGGTAACCTGGCCAATTAGAATCGCTTGCCCCCCTCAGCTTGCCATCCTCGAACTCGATTGTGGCCCGCTAAACGGCACGCCGGTAGCGCCACCTCTTAGACAGCCTACGGCGCGCGCTCGCGCCGGCAACCTTGGGGCCACTGGGGGGCACGTCTAAATGCGCTGGCTTCTGCGCCGGAGACGCCGCGGGGCGGCGCCCGTTCTAACGCGTGCCCAGGCCGTCGCCGCCCGCCCCATCCGCAATCCTGCCCTGTCCTGGCATGAGAACGAGCAAGGGTGCGTAGTCGTGACAATCCCCCGTCGCCAGGATTTGGTCGGCAAAATTTTAGCCTGGCTTTTCATGGTTCCCGAATCGCGACCCGTGGTGCTTGACGAAATTGGGACCTTTGTATGGAAACTGTGTGACGGCGAGCGCTCCTTTGCTGACATCGCGGCCGCCCTCAGCCAAGAATATACCATTAGTGCTCGTGAGGCTGAGGTATCCCTGGCGGAGTTCATGCGTCGGCTTGGACGTCGTGGGATGATAGCCTTCGTATTGCCCAAGGAGATTGCCGACCAGTTGACGCCCGAGCAGCGGAGGGACCTAGGCGTTACCCCGCGCGAACCCACCGATGCGGGGCCATCTCACGGCGCTGATAAGCCGCACCCGAAACCCAAGCCGCCCAAGCCGCCGGCGAAGGATGACGAGCGGTGACTGACGCGTGGGACGGTGCGGGGCGATCGTCTCCCACTCCGGGGATGAGATTACCGGTGACCGGCGCGTGTGACGGCACGGAGCACACCTTTGTCGCCCTCACAGGGGCATCACGCGCACCCGCCGATGTGGTTCCCGCCCGATGGACTCCGACTGCAGGTTGTGCCGGGCAACGAGCTCGTGCTGGAGGCGGCGGATGTAAGCATTCTGGGGCGAGAGCTCCACGGGCCGGCCTTCGCGGAGGACGTATTCGATGGCTTGTTCGGCTTCCTGCAGCGCGAAGCGTTCGCGGCCCGTGAGGTCGCTGAACTCAAAGGCGCCGCGAAGCGCCTCATAAATCTGGCCGTAGCTGTTGCTGCGCACGGTCAGCACTTGCACGCCGGCTCTGCGTGGCAAGGTCCGGCCTTCGTGGTGCCCGGCGACGGCGAGGATGATATCGGCCTCCTTGGGTTCCGTGACGGTTACCGCGGGTGCCCGCAGCTCGCGGAGGGCCTTGTCTACCTTCCGCCGGCTAGCTCCGTAGGGATAGACCCGCCGCACGCCGCCGCCCGCCCGATGCCCAGCATACGTACCTTCCTCGTCCTCTTCGGCGGGAAATTGCTGCATGCCCTGGCCAGGCCGCCACGCGCTTCCCAGCAGCTCCACCCGGCGTTGGCTCCGCCGCACTTCGCCGTTCTGGGTCTTTTCGCGCACTTCTGCCACCACCGGCCGCCCCAGCAGCAAGTCGTCCACGGACCGCGCCACGTCGTGGTGAATGAGCAGCCTGTCCACCTGCTCAATTTCGATTTCTGTGTCGAAGGTCGGCGCGGCCTTGCGTTCGAGGACGGTCTTCTGGGTACCGCGCCGGCGGGCCTCTTCGTCCGACAAGGTCACGGCCTGAATCCCGCCTATGAGGTCGCTCAGGTGCGGGTTGAACATTATGTTTTCCAGGCAGGTGCCGTGGGCCGTGGCGATGAGCTGGACGCCCCGCTCAGCGATGGTACGGGCTGCTAGGGCGTCGCGTTCGTTGGAGATTTCGTCAATGATGATGACTTCGGGCATGTGGTTCTCGACGGCCTCAATCATCACGTCGCACTGCTCGCGGTCTTCTGGCACCTGCATCCGCCTGGCTCGCCCGATGGCTGGGTGCGGAATATCTCCGTCGCCGGCAATCTCGTTGTTTGTGTCCACCACGACCACCCGCTTGCCCAGCTCATCGGCGAGAACTCTGGCTGCTTCGCGGAGCTTCGTGGTTTTGCCGACGCCCGGCTTGCCCAGGAGGAGAATGCTCCGCCCGGTCTCGATTATGTCTCGGATTATGTCAATCGTCCCATAAACGGCCCGCCCCACCCGGCACGTCAGGCCCACTATCTCCCCAAAACGGTTCCGGATACACGAAATCCTGTGCAGGGTGCGCTCGATTCCGGCCCGGTTGTCTCGATCGAAGTTCCCGACCCGAGACACCACATATTCCAGGTCCTCTGCCTTGGCGTCCCCATCCAGCAGCACGAATCCACCCGGAAACCGCGCCTCGATTGGCCGGCCAAGGTCAATCACTACTTCCAGCAGCTCTTCTAACCGTGGATTCCTTGCCAGCAGCTCTGCCGCTCGCGGCGGCAGAACCTCCAAAAATTCATCCATGTTGTCCGTTATTGTCTCTTCGCGCGTCATCGTCCTCCGTCCCGGGACCTACCTGTGATACTCGATGGCCCTGCCCTGGTCATCCTGTGGTTCTCCGTCCCAGGTCCCGGCACGTCTTCCAGTCATAATTATACTCTCGTGCTGCATCACTCGAAACCGTTTCCATCGTCGTTGCTTTGTGCGCGGGCGGCCTCGTCCTTGACGCCCTGCCGCGGTGCGTCTATTCTCCTACCCTCGTTGACCATCCAACCCCTGGGAGAGGGGGACACCAGCTAAGGCCAAGGTACCTGGCATCAAGGGTAACACCCAGCCCGTTGGAGAGGGGGAGACTATGCGCAGACTCCGTCGCGAGGTTACCGAGCGCACTGTAACAATCTACATGACGGGCGTGCTTTGCACGCAGCCAGCCCAGCTACTGGCCAGCCCCCAGGCTCCCAGGGTCATCCAGGTTTATCTAAACAGGCTTCTGCGTCGGGGTTCGGAGCGCCTTGCGCTGTTGGGCGACTTGGATTTGGCTGGCACGGTGGACGAGCCGTCGCCTGCGGCTCGCCGTCTTGCTCACGTGCTGGCCCTACTATGCGACCTGAGCCCCGAGGAGATAGCCGTCCGGGCGCCCGACGTAGCTCCCCTCCTCGCCGACCGCGCCGCCCTCGCCGAGCTCGTCGAAGACCTCTACAACCACTGGCGTTCCTTCGAGCGCTATCTCATCTTCGAGGGCGGTGCCGACGAATCCCGCGACCGCGCCCTTAAGGGCCACATGCCCTTTATCGAAAACACCCGCAATCTTTCTACCCTCGCCCGCCAGGCTTACCGGCGCATCGAGTTTCATCTTCGGGGCCACTGGCCTCGCGTCTGCCGCCAGGTCCCTGCCGGCGCCAACATGGGCCTGCTGATAGACCAGGTCCGTTGGCCTATCCCGCCGGGGCCTTACCAGAACCTGCGTGAAATCCGCTTCGTCCGTCTGGCCCTCCTTGAGCTTCCGCTTATCCTGCGGCCCCGCCGCAATTTTCGCAAGGGCCGGTTTGTCCGCATAGCTCGCAATCCGCTCGAAGGCCTCACCTTCGATCCCGACCGCTGGCTATGTATCCCCCTGTGTGTAGGCGAGCTGGGGGTACTCGTTTTCTTTGATGTCGAGTATCTGAGCCTGGCCACCAGCTTGGTGAACCTTTTCGAGCTTGCCGGTCACGCGGAAGCTCGCCGCCGCCCCGACGCCATTCTTGTCTTCGGGGTGCCTGGCCCCACCGAGTGGGGCGAACTCACCGCCTTTTACGTGGACGAGGAGAACGACCTCGTCGTGGGCGCCGTTGAGAAGAGCGAGGACGTGGACTACTTCGGTTACTTTAAGAAGATGATACTCACCTTGCACAACGTCATCATGATGCGACGGGGCCGCCTGCCCGTCCATGGCGCCATGGCCCGCGTTCGCCTCCGCGGCGGCCCCACGGCCGGCATCGTGCTGGTGGGCGACAGTGCTGCCGGCAAATCCGAAACCCTAGACGCCTTCCAGTCCCTGGCGGCCGACTGGATTTCCGACATGACCATCATTTTCGACGACATGGGTTCTCTCGCCATCGCCCCGGACGGCTCCCTGGTCGCTTATGGCACGGAGATTGGAGCCTTTGTGCGGCTGGACGACCTCGACCCAGCTTATGCCTTCGGTCATCTCGACCGAAGCATCTTGATGAATCCCGAGCGCCACAACGCCCGCGTGGTTCTTCCCATCACCGATTACAAACACGTCATCAGCGGCTGCCGGGTGGACATGCTGTTGTATGCTAACAACTACGAAGGCGTCAGCGACGAGGTGCCGCCCCTGGAGCTATTCCCGAACCCCGAGCAGGCGCTCAGCGTTTTTCGCGCTGGCTACCGGGCTGCCAAGGGCACCACCGACGAAAAAGGCCTTGTCAGCTCCTATTTTGCCAACCCCTTCGGCCCTAGCCAGATGAAAGAGCTCCACGAGGAGTTGGCGCAGCGGTATTTCCGCGCGGCCTTTGATACAGGAGTGCTTGTCGGCCAGCTCCGAACCCGCCTCGCCATAGACGGGTTCGAACGCGAAGGCCCTCGTCAGGCCGCCGAATGGCTCTTTCGTTACCTCAGGGAGCGTTTCCACTCCCCGGCGTAAGAGTCGCTTGCTGGCCGGCGTGTTGGGCGCTTCATCGTCGCGATAAGGCACGCCGCGGCTGCTATCCTGAGTTTGCCGATTGTGGACTTACACTCACCCGCGAGCAGGTGCTGGCCGGCCAGCTTTTCTGCGGCACGGGCTGCGGAAACATCCCTCACAATATTCTGCCGCTGGGCCCAGCCTCGGCGTCTGGAAGGGCCGCGGCCACCTGACGGGAAATTGTCCCTGCTCTTTCTGCGACAGGATTAGTGGCGGGGTGTTGCGCTATGCGCGTTGTCACGCTCGACAGAGCATGGGTGCTTGCCGGCTTCGTTGCCATTTTCCACGGTGGCGGCATGCCGATTACCTGCGCCCGGGCGGCGCTCACAAGCATCAACGTCCGAGACTTCGGTGCCACGGGCGACGGCGTCACAGACGACACTCAAGCCATCCGGCAAGCCTTCCAGGCCGCCCAAAAGCTGTGTATTTGTGAACAGCCCATCCCTGGCCAGGCGTATGTCTTTTCCGCAGCAACTGTTTTTTCCCCCAACGGCAAATACCGTCTGTCGGAGCCTCTTACTCCTACCGCTAATATGCTCGGCGAGGGCAATGCCATCCTCTTTCAGCCCGACCCGAACACTGACATCATCTCTTGGGACGGCGCCTGGCGCTGGCACATCGCTGGCTTCACTTTCCTCGGCGGCCGGCATCACCTCAACATCGGCAATCCCAACCTTGATACCGGCCGCATCATCATAGACCGTTGCGTCTTTCAGAATGCTGCCGGCTGCGCCGTCTTTGTTCGCGAGGGCACCAACTCCACTCAGCTCACCGTTACCAACTGTGTCATCAACTACTGCGACCAGGCCCTGGTCAACTGGTGTGACATGGCTCGTGTCACCGATACCTGGGTCACCACCTCGCCAACCATGCAAAACAAGGCCGTCTTCGAGAACCACGGGATACTCCTTCTCGAACACGTTCTTGGCGTTCCGCTTGTTGACCCTGACCGCGACCAGCGGTGGATTGACAACTATGGTGGCGTCACCTGCCGCAACGTCCGCTTTGGTGGCGAGGGTGCGGGTTTCACGGCTGTGGTCAATTGGGCCACCTACGACTACGAATACCCGGTCATCCCAACTTTTGTCGTCCTGGAAGCTTGCCAACTCTACTGCCTTGGCAACCCCAAGCGCCGCGCGGCCATTTTCTGCGAGGAAATCCCCAACCAGATCATTGTTCGTGACTGCAATGGTTTCCCTGACCTCCCTGTTATCCTGGTGAGTGACAGGATTGACTTGGACACCTACTTTGACCGGGCTGCCCAACGTGGCGAAGCCTGCCTGCGCTTCTACGTTGGGCCGGAGCAGGTCGAGCTTCGCCTGAAGGACCTGCCCGTGCAAATGCAGCCGTATCAGGTTGGTGACCTCTCGGCGGATGCTCCACCGACCAAGGGCCGCTGGCAGCGCGGCACCTTCATCCGCAACCGCAACCTTGAAGGCCACTGGACACCCGATGGTTACGTGCGCAATCCTAACCCCGCCGAAGCTGAACCCTACGGTTGGTACTGCGTCGAATCGGGCCGCCCAGGCATCTGGAGGCCTGTTTATTTCAGCTTCTCGCCGCCACCACGGTAGGCTTGCGGGGCATGTAGTGCCCGAAAGGGTTAGGCTAAGGATGCATCGGGAATACAAAACAGGGGCTGTTTGCTGCAATTCGAAGGGCGGCGGAGGCCAAAACGCTTGCGGAGGAAGATGATGCGACGAATCGTTATGGTTTCAGCTATTGTGCTCGCCCTTGCTCTGTCACCGATGGCCGGCCGTTCGTTGGGGCGGTTTGATGCAGGTTGCGCTTACGCGCAGGTGTTTGCCGAGCAAGCCGTCGGAGTAGAGGCCGCCGGCCGTACGCCTAGCCCCGTCGTCAGCCCGCGTGCGGCCTTCGCGCCTCCTAGAAGCTCCTTCCCTGCACCCAGCGCGACTCGGACTGCACCTTCGGCTGGGCCGCCGCACGGATGGGTGCCCGTGGAGCTTCGGTATGCCGATGCTGGCTGCATGGCCTACGGTTTCGAGAGGGCAGGGCGGCTGCTGGTGCCCCTCTGGAGCCTTGAAGCTCTTGGTGCTACAGCCGGCTGGGACGATTTTGGCCGCCTCATCGTTGCTTTCGGGCCGCGCTCGGTCTTCCTGTGGCCGGGTGTCCGACGGTTTACCATCCATGAGCGGGGGCTGGTCACGCATGATGGGTGGCGGGTGCTTCCCAGGATGACCCGCGGAGACCTTTTCGTCCCGCTGAGGGAGATGGCCAGAGCGCTCGGTCTTGAGGTTGTGCGGGACGGCCTGGCGTTGAGACTTTGTGTCGCGCCCGTGCGGACACATGGCCAGGGCGGCTGCGAATAGCTGCCAGCGCCTTTGCCTGCCATCGGCTTGGCCGACCATGGCCGAAGAGAAGGGCCTCTGATGCTTAGACGCCCAGCTTCCGCTTCGTGCTCAGAGGCACTTGTAGCTGCGCCCCGCTGCTGGGGAGCGGCGTGGAAAGTCGGCTGTGATGCCGATTGGTACCTTCGGGGCTGTCGTGTGTGTTGACCTGCCCACCGGCGGGCGGATATATTCCCATTGCTAAATGAGAGGCACGAGGGATGCCAAAATGTTGCGTACTCTCGGCTTAGCTGTTTTGACCGCGGCAGGCGGGCTGGCGACGCAGGCATGGGCTGCTGGGGCCACGAGTCCTTCTGCTCAGGCCGAGGCTGTCCCAGAAGACGCTGTCCGTTTGGTCTTGGACGCCTTTTTCGTCATCCGAATGCTCGATGAAAAAGACTATGAGGCGCGCAAGAGCGAGGTAGCGGCTAATCTGGTGACAAACCTACGGCCATTTCTGGTGCCGCAGGCAGCCTCGGTGGCCCCAGCGCCGGCGCCGGCTAAGCAGGCACCTTCGGCTCCAACCTCGGTGGCTCCCAGGCCCCAGCCCAAACCCGTCCCAAAACCGGCCACAACCAGCCCGCAGAGTGGCGGCGCAGCAGCCTACGCCAAAGTGCCCCAGAAAACTCGTATTCGGGCCAAGTTCGCTACTGCAGAAGGCCCCTATAAGGACCTTTTGCAGACGGACCCCGGCCAGGCTCAGGTCGTCGGCGAGTTACTGAGGGCCGCCCGCTGCGCCTTCGCCAAGGGCGAGTTCGACGTCTCTGAGAGTTACGTGGACCACGCCTTGCGGCTCATGGGCGTCGAGTTCAAGCAGTAGACCGCCTGTCCTAGGCTCGAACCGCCGGCGTCTCGCCTGCCCGCGGGAGGGCGTCGTTGCTGATGTCCCCGCCACTACGCGCCATACTGGTGGACTGCGACAATACCATCTATCCCCCCGAGACGCGATTTCTGGAGGCTGGTGACCAGCGCATCGCTGAGTTCATCGCCGGGCGTCTCAATTTGCCGCTGGAGCAGGCTGACGCCCTGCGCGTGCGGCTCTGGCGCGACTACGGCACGACAGCCCGCGGACTAGCTGTCGAGTTCGGTATCTCGCCCGAGGAGATGTGTCGGGAAGCCCTCGAAAGCCTCGACTTTGACCGCCTGCTAGCTCCCGACCCTGAGCTTGCCAAGGAGCTGCGCAGTCTGGGCCTGCCGCTGTACCTGTTCACCAACTCTACCGAGACCTATGCCCGCCGTGTCTTGTCGGCTCTGGGGCTGGCCGACGTGTTTGTCGGCATCTTTGCCATCGCCTTCCTGGGCTGGGAGGGCAAGCCGAATCGGGCTGCCTTCAGGCGAGTAGAGGAAGCCTTGGGGCCCGGGCCAGGGCGGCTGGCTTTGGCCGATGATAATCCGCAAAATCTCGCCGTTGCGCGGGAGTTGGGCTGGCTGACGATTGCTGTCGGCCGGGAAGCGGCCGACGCCGGCGACCTGGCCATCCCGCGCCTGCATGACCTTGGCCGGGCCTTACGGCGTGCTGGGTGGCTGTGAGCCTGCCTCGGCTGGCTTCGCCACTCGAGTCAGGTTTACTACCTGCGTCACGCGGCCGTTGGCCATGGTCACCAGCGCCCCGTCGTCTGTCCGCAGGCGCGTGTGAAGCAGCCCCGTCTGCTCGACCGTGCCGGTAACTTCGCCCACTCGCACCCGCTCGCCTACCGCCCACACGTCATGCAGCAGCAGCACATATCCCCGCGCCGCGTCCTGCAGAAGCGGCCACGTTGCCACCAAAGCTGCCGCGAAGGCAGCACCAAGTAGGGGCAATATCTCGCGGTGTAGGTCCAGGCCGAATATTCGCAAGATTATGGCCAGCGCCAGGACATACAGCACTCCGCGGGTAAGCGCCATGGGTGGACGCAGAAGCAGACGGCTGCGCCACGCCCTCACTACGGGGTCGGGGTGGCTGGAGAGGGCAAGGGCGGGGCGCAAAAGGTGCCGCAGTCGTCGGTTAGCCAGCCATACCAGGGCTTCAAAGACCGCTGCCACGCAGATTGCCCAAGCGAGCTGACGGGGGAAATTAGATAGCCATAGCTTGGCAAAAAAGTCGCCGAAACTTTGCATCGTCACCACCCTCTTACTCGCAGCATGCTCGCTCGTCTCTCCTGCCATGCTGAGCACAGAAGCCGTACTCGGCACCAGCGGCAGTGGTCGCCGAGCTTCGGAGCGTATTCGGCATCGGCACGAATGGCTCGCGCGAGCGTCATTGCCCTCCGCTGGATGCCTTCGAGGCGGGAATCGTCGTAGTCGGCTTGGTAAGTTTTGTTCACTCGGAGCGCGTAAAGCCGGCCCATCGGTTTTTCGCCCGTTGCGAGTGTGGCCACGGCGACTAGCAGGCCTATCGAGAAGTCGTTGAGCAGGCGCCGTGGCCCCGGCGGGTTACGGGTTACGTCGTAGCGCGCCACCACGAGCCGTCCCTCTTGCGTCTTCTCTACCCGGTCTGCCACGGCTGCGAAGGGTAGGTCCTCGAAGGTTGCTTCGTAGCGCACGTCGGCGCCGACTAGTTCATCGGGATGCTCCCTGGCTGCTGCCTGAAATTCCGCCAGCATCCGCAGCCCTAGCCGAACGGTCTGTTCTTCTTCCAGGCTATCGCTGCAGGCCGCCGTGTCGAAACGCCGCAGAAATTCGTCTCGCAGCCATTCTAAAGACACCGCGGCCGGGCCGCCTTTTCGGTCGGCAGCGACAAGGGTGGCCCGGACAGCACTGTGGAGAGCAGGCACTGCCCCTAATGCCCGCCGCTGCTGCGCAGGCGCAAACAGCGACAGGACAAATTTCCGTGGGCAGAGGGAGTAGTCCATGAGGTTGCCGGCAGTGAAGACACGGTCCGGGGTCGTGCGAACCTGCTCGACCCACCGGCGCTCATCTTTCTGCTGGCCGTTAGAAGTGCCCACGCTGCTAAGAGTATGGGCGACGCCGGCTCGACCTGCAAGCGCCAGTCGGCCCATGATGTCGAGAAAGGTTGCGCCACTGGCACTCTTTAGGGTGGTCAGGGCGTATTGTTGGTACGTTTCGGCTCGATTGCGGCGTGCTTGGTTCGCTGGGGTGGGAAGTCATGGCCGGTGGGCGCTTCGGTGCCAGTGGCACAAAGGAACTTGGCCGCCACGCGCGAAGCACTTATTATGTTAGCCAACCCGCGGCCTTCAAGGGGCCAGGAAGGACACTCCGGAGGCGATTGGGATGTCCAGGTTTGCACCGCTGCTGGCGATCACGGTTATGTTCACGATGTTGGTCGGCTGCCGCCAGGAAGCCCAGCAAGGCATGGGAGCCGGGGTCGGGCCGGCCTCTCCAACGCCGGCCGGGCAGGCACCGAAGAAGGTAAAAATCGGCATTGTCACCAACGCCGTGGCGCCTTTTTGGAGTCCGATGGAAGTCGGGATGAAGGAAGCGGCGTCGCGGCTGCCTGGGTGCGAAGCGAGCTGGCAGGGCCCCCAGAATGCCCGAGTGGCTGAGCAGCGCCGCCTGATTGAGAACTATGTTGCTCAAGGCGTTGACGGGCTGGCTGTCTCGCCTCTCGAGCCCGAAGCCATAAAGCCCGTCATCAACGAGCTTGTCGCCAAGGGCGTCAAGGTCGTCTGTATAGATTCCGACATCCCGGACAGCGACCGGATGGCTTATATAGGCACCGATAACTTTAAGGCGGGCCACGTTCTGGGCAAGAAGCTGCTGGAACTGATGGGCGACAAGCCTGGGAAGGCCGTGGCCTTCGTCGGGACCTTGTCAGCTCAGAATGCTCGCGACCGCCTCGATGGCCTCAAGGATGCCCTCCGTGGCAGCAAGATTGAAGTCGTGGACGTCCGCCAGGATAACACTGACAAGGGCAAGGCCCGTCGCAACGTCGAGGACACGCTCCAAGCCATGCCCGACGTCAACATCCTTATCGGCCTATGGTCCTACAACCTTCCCGCCATCGCCGAAGCCGTGAAGCAGTCTGGCAAGCGCGGCAAGATTACCGTGATTGGCTTCGACGCTGAGCCGGCTACTATTCAGAGCCTGCGGGAGGGCAACATTGACGCTACCGTCGTCCAAAAGCCGTACTACTTCGGCTATCTCGCCGTGATGCTGCTCTATAACATGGTCGTGTGCGGCGTAGAAGCCGTCCAGATGACCTTGCCCAAGCCCAATAACGTAGTTGATACGGGCGTTGAGGTCATAACTCCCAAGACCCTTGATAGTTACCTGGAGGGCCTCAAGAAGCTGGGCATAGAGAGTTCCTAACCGATGAGGGATGTTCCGCGGCTTTCAGTGAGGGGACTGTCAAAGGCTTTCTACCACACGCAGGCCCTGCGGGAGGTTGACCTTGATGTGGCGGTGGGGGAAGTGGTGGCTTTGGTTGGGGAAAACGGGGCGGGCAAGTCCACGCTGGCCAAAATCGTGGCCGGGGTTCACCTGCCGGACGCAGGCCAGCTTTTCTTCGAGGGCCGCCACGTCCTGATTGATAGCGTTCTCACGGCCCGCCGTCTGGGAATAGCCGTCGTTCACCAGGAGCTGAATTTGGTGCCCCATCTCTCAGTGGCCCACAATCTCTTCCTGGGCCGCGAGCCTACTTCGGGGCCGCTGAAAGTCCTACGGCGCGGCGAGCTTCGCCGCCAGGCCCAGGAGGTCCTACGCGCCGTCGGCGTGCCGGCTTGCCCTGATACCCTTGTCCGCGACCTTTCCTTGGCCCAGCGCCAGCTCGTCGAGATAGGCCGCGCGCTGTCTCAGGACGCTCGTTTGCTAATCTTTGACGAGCCGACCAGCTCCCTAGCTGAGAGCAATGTGGCGGAGCTTCTGGGCAAGATTCGAGACCTGCGCGACCGCGGCCTTTCAGTCTTGTACATCTCGCACCGCCTGGATGAAGTACTCGCGGTGGCCGACCGGGTGGTTGTCCTCAGGGACGGACAGAAGGTGGCGGAGGTGCGTGCCGCAGAGGCCACCAAGCGGGACTTGATGAGCATGATGATTGGCCGCGACATGGAGACCATGTATCCCAAGCGGGCCGTGGCCTTAGGCCCCGTTGTCCTCGAGGTGCAGGGGCTTCTTGCGCCTGGGCTGGCAGAGCCGGTGAGCTTTTCGGTGCGGGCAGGGGAGATTTTCGGCGTAGCGGGGCTGGTTGGGTCAGGGCGGTCAGAGCTATTGCGGGCCATCTTCGGCGCAGAGGCGAGAAGTGGAGGGCGGGTTCTTGTCGGCGGCCAACCGCTGCAGGCGTCCACGCCTTGGGATGCCGTGGCCGCTGGGCTCGCCATGGTGCCCGAAGACCGCAAGCTCCAAGGTCTGGTGCTAGGGATGCCCGTTGTTGATAACGTTGCTTTGCCGGTTCTTCGTCGGCTGGCAGCGTGGGGCGTAGTGCGGCGGCGCCGAGCCGAAGCTGACGTGGGGTACCGGTATTCCGAGCGCGTAGGCGTCCGCGCCGCCTCCCTCGACCAACCTGTCCGCCTGCTCAGTGGCGGCAATCAGCAAAAGGTCCTCCTTGCCAAGTGGCTGGCAAGCCAACCGAAGGTTCTTCTGCTGGATGAGCCAACCCGCGGCATAGACGTCGGCGCCAAACATGACCTTTACGAGACAATCTGCGACCTGGCGGCCCAGGGCGTGGCGGTAGTGATGGTCTCCTCGGAGATGGAGGAACTCATAGGCTTGTGCGACCGCGTGCTTGTGATGAAGGCTGGCCGTCCGGCAGGATTTCTCGAACGCCATCAACTCTCTGAGCAGGCCATCATGGAGCTGGCCGCCCAATAGCTCCAGAGCTGTGAGGTGAGGCTTTCTTGGCCGAGGCGTCCCAAGGCTTACCTGTGTTGCGCCGCGTCGCCCGCGCCCGCGAAGCCGGGACTTTCGCTTCTCTGGTGGTTCTGTGCCTGGTCATCATCCTCTCCGGCAGTGAGACGCGCAGGCACTTTCTTGATCCGACCAACTTGGCTAACTTGTCGCGCCAGGTGGCCCTCGTATCCATATTCGCGATAGGGGAGACCTTCGTGATAATCACGGCCGGAATTGACCTCTCCGTAGGGTCGGTTCTGGCCTTCGTGGGAGTGCTGGCGTCGCATTTGATGATGAAGGCGGGGTGGGCATGGCCTGTGGCAGTGGTTGTGAGTCTGGCCTTTTCGCTTTTCGTGGGCTTGGTTCATTCGCTGCTGGTTGGTTGGGTGCGGCTGCAGCCTTTCGTGGCGACGCTGGGTACGATGAGCATCCTGCGAGGCGCCGCTCAACTCATGACCGGTGCGGTGCCCATAGCCGTGACGGTGGAGCCGTACAATTTTCTGGGCAATGGAGCATGGCTCGGCGTGCCGGTGCCGGTGTGGGTGATGCTGGCTACGGCAGTGGTGGCAATATTCATTCTCGACGGGACGGCCTACGGGAAATACATTTATGCGGTGGGAAGTAATGAAGAGGCCACCCGCCTGAGTGGCATAAACGTTGCCGCCGTGAAGGCCTTGGCATATTGCGCCTGTGCTCTTTTCGCTGGGCTGGCCGGCATTCTGTATTCGGCCTACACTCGCCAGGGCGACCCGGTCAGCGGGGTTGGCTATGAGCTTTCCGCCATCGCTTCGGCCGTCATCGGCGGGGCTAATCTCATGGGCGGCGAAGGCTCCGTGCTGGGCACTATCCTGGGCGCCAGCATCCTCTCCGTCATCCTCAACGGTCTCAACCTGATGATTAAGGCCAATACCTCCCTATGGGAAGGCGTGATGGTTGGGTCCGTGGTGCTGGCGGCGGTGACGGCGAACACTCTCCGCAGCCGGCGGCGGTGAGGGCACCCGTTGGCCTGACTGCGGGGGAGGAGATGACAATGCGCGTGGCCACCTTGGTTCTGCTGGTTGGATTGTGCCTAATCATGGCAAACGCCGTTTGGGCGGGCAGGTGGGCTAGCGCCACCGTTGGCGATGTCACCATCGGCTATGGCCCCGACCGCGGCTTGTCCATTAGCTACAGGGGCGAAGTTGTCGTCGAAGGCTCTTCGCTTAATTTTCACGACGGTCAGTGGAAGACCGTCTATTACAGCCTGCCGTATCAAGTGCGCGATGTCGAGGTAGTGGACGTTCCGGAAGGCAAGGCTTTGCGGATTCTTGGCGGCCCGGACGACGCCACTTTCTCCTTTGACTACCAGGCCGTCGCCCAGCACGACAATTCAGTGCGCATCCTGCTTTCCTACACGCTACACCGCGAGATGCCCTTCGGTGTGGAGTATTGTGCCGTCCAGCCGGCCGAGGTGCCCATCGTGGGCTGTCCCTTCGTGGCGACGGGCGGGCCGGGGGCGCGGGAAGGCCACATTCAGCTCGAGGCTACAAGCGATGGCATAAATGACCAGACCTGGGTAGCCCATGACGTGAGCCAGATAACGATACAGTCCCGTGTGGGGAGAATAACTTTCGCCACGGACGGAGAGCCATGGTTTTGCCTTTTTGATGCCCGGCTGCGGTTCTGTGGCAGCAAGACCTTCGGGTGGTTCTGGGGCGGGAAGCTCGGTGATTCACCGCCGGTGGGCCAGGTGCGGCGCTTGGACTTCACCGTCCGCTTCGAGGGCGGGCCGGCGCAACCTGGCCCCCTCCTGGACGTTTCGGCCACCGGCCAGCCGCCGGCGGAGGTGCCCACCATTGCTGCCGTGCCGCCGGCCCCCGAACCGCCTGTGCTGATACCGGCCGTGAAGAAAGCGCGGTGGGGCAGGGGCGTCTTTGCGGTCACTGCCAGCACACCTATCGTCGTCCGTGACGCCTCGGCACCTGAACACTTGCGTCCCGCTTTAGATTTGCGCGATGAAATCCAGAAACGCTTTGGCCTGCGGCTCCGCATCCGCCAGCTAGGTCGGCTCAGAAGCGCCGATGGGGCCATCCTTTTGGGCGAGCCGAAGATCTGGCCTCCTGTGGCGAAAGCAGCGCCCGAGCGGGTGGACCGGCCCGAGGGATATTGTCTATCGGTCTCGCCCAAGGGCGTTGTGGTGGCGGGGGCTGACCCAGCAGGCACTTACTGGGGCATCCAGACCCTGCTTCAGCTTCTCAGGCCAACCGGTGACCGTGTCGAGCTACCTGGGGTCATTATTACCGACTGGCCGGACTTCCCGCTGCGCGCCGCCCACCTATGCCTCGGCGAACACGACTTGCGCTTCGTCACTCGGATCGTCACTGAGTTTCTGCCGCGCTACAAACTCAACGCCGTCGTCCTCGAAATCGAAAGCATTCGTTGGGACAGTCACCCAGAGCTTGCGCCCAGGGGGCCGACGCCCGCCGAGATAGGCAGGCTCTGTGACCTTGCCCGGGAGCGGTTCATTGAGCCGATTCCCCAGATACAGTCCGGCGGCCACTGCGACTATTTTCTCTTCCGCGACGGCTTGCACCGCGACCTGGCCGAAAATCCTGACAATCCGTACAACTACTGCCCCTCCAATCCCGACACGTACAGGCTTTTCTTCGACCTCTACGCAGAAGTGGAGAAGTACATGCGCCCGAAGTACTTCCATATCGGCCACGATGAATTGAATGACGACTACGCGATTTGCCCTCGCTGTCGTGGCAAGAGGCCGGCGGAACTTTTCGCCGAGGACGTTAGGCGCCTGCGGGACTGGTGGGCAGAGCGGGGCGTGCCAGTGATGATGTGGGGGGATATGCTCCTCGCTCCGGTAGACGCGCCGGGTGGTAGGGATGCTTTTAACGGCGCTGGTAAGCTTAATCTGTCCGAGGCCGTCCCGCTGCTGCCCAAGGACGTCATCATCGCTGACTGGCACTACGGCGGTGGGTACGAGGAGTTTCCGAGCTTTGATTTTTGGCAGGAGCGCGGCTTCCGCATCATCGCCGCCCCGTGGTTCGGCCTCGAAAATATATGGAACATCACCCGCGACGCCAAACGCCACAGCGTCTTGGGCATCTTGGGTACCACTTGGTGCGGCCTGGCTAGCGAAGAAGAAGCTCTTTCGCGCAACCTGCAATACCTTGGCTCGCTCGTGTACCTGGCCGACTGTGCCTGGACGGTTGGCGCCCGCCCGCCTGAGGCTCTGCCGTACGTGCCGGCCGAGCGATTCGCGGCTGCTTTCCAGCTCCCCCTGACTTATAGCGGCGGGGGAGGCTTCTTGGTGGATCTCTCTGCCGCCGGCACGCGCACCCTTGCCGATCCTGATGGCACGGGGTGGCTGGGCTACGGGCCGGGTCGGGACCTTTCCGGTCTGCCGACGGGCCGGGTCGGTCTGAACGGCACGCTGTTTGCGGTAGGGCCGAGAGCAGTGGTGCTTTACGGGCCGCTGGCGCCGCCTGGGTTGCCAAGAGAAGTGAGGGGAATTCGCGTCGGCCGCAGAGCCGCCGGGCTGATTTTTCTTCACACCTGTGGTTGGCCGGCCCAGCCTGGCGAGACCATCGGCATCTACCGCATTCACTACGCCGACGGCTCAACTGAAGAAGCGCCGCTCGTCTATGGGCGCAACGTTGCGGCCGTAGTGGCGCCAGGTTTCGCCGCTGGTGCGGCTTTAGGCTGGCGTGGGGTGACGCCTGGCGGCACGCCGCTATGGGTTTATGCGTGGCCCTGGCCCAATCCGCATCCGGAGCGCGAGATTGCAATGCTGGATTTCGTCTCGGCGGGCACGAGAGCTGCGCCGATACTGCTGGCCGTGACCGGTGTCGCACCGCATTGAAGCTGGCTTGTTGTGGCACTGGCCTCGGGCGGTGCGGTAGGTGGTGTACTGTCTCCTAGCGTGGAGCAGATAGGATGAAGCGTAAATCGTCGGCTTTGGGCGCAGTTGTTTTGGGCGCGTTAGTGAGTGCCCTGGCCGGTCCGGCTTGGGCGCGGGACCTGTATTGGGACCGCATCGAGGTGACTATCGCTGTTCTGCCCTCAGGCGACTTGGACGTGACGGAGATTCAGACTTACGTGTTCGACGGCGCCTGGAACGGCGGCTACCGTGACCTGGAACTCACGGGCTGCGAGGGCTATCGCGACATCCGCGTCTGGGAAGGGCCAACGGAGTACAAGCGCGGCTCCGTCAAGCACAAAGGAGGCTTCATAATCCAACGCTACGGCGATCGTCTGCGTGTTAAGTGGCGCAGTCGCGAAGTCACCGACCCACCCTACCGCGGCGAACATGTCACTTTCACGCTCCGGTACCTTGTTTCGGGTGCCGTAACGCGCCGCGGCGACCGCGACGAGCTGTATTGGAAGCCCATCTTTCCCGACCGTTCCGACCGAGTGGAGCACGCCGTTGTTACGGTCTTGCTGCCCAAGCCATACACGCCGAAAGAAGTGGTGCGCCAAGGTGGCTTCGCCGCAGGTATGCTTCGAACCTCACAAACTTCTCCCGGCCCGTACAATAAAAGCATTCCCGACAGGCTGGACTCTAATGGCCGTTTGAGCAAGTGGACCTTCGCTGCTGAAAATCTGCAGCCAGGGCAGGACATGGAGTTCCGTATTAGCTGGCCGGCTGGCGCCGTGAGGGCCGGTTGGCGTCCCCGCCAGCTATTTCACAACTGGCTGTACATGCCGGTTTGGCTTTGGTCGGTGGGGGCAGGCTTTGTGTTGATGCTGCTGGTCTTCCTCAAGGAGGGCCTGGAGCCGGACGTAGGGCTGGTGGCGGAGTACTTGCCGGCCCCGCCTTCGAGCCTTCCCCCGGGTGAGGCGGGATGCTTGTTACGCGGTGGCTCGGCAGGCGTGGCCGAGGTTATCGCCACAATCCTCGACCTGGCCCGCCGCGGCGTGCTGCGGATGAGCAAATATGGCCAAGGCGCGGACGAGGTTCAGTTTGAACTCATGGATGTCTCCCAACCTCTTGCCCCGTACGAGAGAGCGGTTCTGAAAGGCCTGCGGTTGTCCAAGGTAGGCAAGGTTACGCGTCTGAGCGCCCTGAAAGACGAGTTTTACACCACCATCCCGGAGGTCGACGAAAAACTTCGCGAATCTCTTAAGCGAAAGGGTATCTGGGTTGAGGACCCCGTGGATGTCAAGCTGAAGTACTTCGGACTCGGCATCGTTGCGGGCATTGCTTATCTGGCGTGGTTCCTCGATCGCGGGACCGTGCTCCAAAATGTCTCGACGGCAATGGTAGCTTTGGGCTTTGTCGTAGCACTGGCAATAGCTTCTGCTGCGCTGCGGCGCGTTCCCAAAGCCCAGAAAATTATTGTTTTTGCCTGGCTGGGAGTTGCGTTGTTGGCCCTGGGCCTAAACCCTGGAACACTGCTGTTGAATCGCCACGACGGACTTTTCCTTTTCGGCGCCGGGCTGGTCGCGGCGATTGTCTGGCTGTTTGGTGTGTTCATGCCGCGCTTCACGCTAAAAGGTGCTGAGGAGCGGGCGAAGTGGGCGGCCTTCAGGCGGTATCTTTCGAGTCTGCGGCACTATGGCGGGCTGCCGCGGGCCACTGAAGTTCTCGACCAATATTTACCCTATGCCTACGCTTTCGGTGTAGCGGACGATCTGGTACGAGAAGTCCGAGAAGCACTGGTTAGCGTTCCGGCTTGGGTTGGCGATACCTGGAGTGGCACCTCTTCGGGCGGCTACATAGGCTCAGGGGCGCCAGGCAGCGCCGGCGAGACTTTTTCGCCTTCTCTGCAGAGCATCTCCGACGGTCTCCTCAAGAGTTTGCAGAGCATGAGCGACACTCTGACCTCTTCGCCGGGGGGCGATGGAGGAGGTGGAGGGGGTGGGGGAGGCGGAGGAGGGGGAGGCGGTGGAGGCGGGGGCGGCGGAGGGGGCTGGTAGGCGTACCGGTGGAGGGGCACCGGCCAATCGGGGTTGGCGCGAGGGCGCCATCGGGGTATCATCGCCCTACGGGGCACGTGTGGTTCCATGTGTCCCCACGGTCATCTGCACCCGACCACAGTTAACTCTTGCCCGCTTGGCAGGTGAAAATTATGCCGCTCGACTACGATGTGTTGCCTGACTTCACGCCGGCGGTGGAGGAGATCCCGCCGGTCCCCCGCTTCCGTTGGAATGGCGACGTGAAGCAGGCCCTCGACGAGGGGCTGTCTCCCGAAGAAGCCCTGCGCATGTTCGAAGTTATGCTTTACATCCGGGCCTTCGAGGAGATGATCGTCCAGCTGAAAAGCGGGCGGTTCAAGCCCATGCCGGGCTTTAAGTTCATCGGCGCCACGCATCTTTCCATAGGCCAGGAAGGCGTGGCCGCTGGCTGCATGGCGGCCATCCGCCCCGATGACTACATCACCTCGAGCCACCGCGGTCACGGTCATTCCATCGCCAAGGGCTACTACGCGCTGCTTTCAAGAACTCCGGAGGAGCTGGCCGCCTTCTGCCGCGAGATAAACATGCAGGCTTCGCCGGACGACCCAGACCTTCTCGACAAAGCCATCCAGGCACACCTAAACCGCACTATGGCAGAGCTTATGGGCAAGGAAGAGGGCTACTGTCGAGGGCGCGGCGGCGGCATGCACATCGCCGACTTTCACGCCGGCCACTTGGGCGCGAACGCGATCGTCGGCGGCTCCATGGCCATCGCCACCGGCGCCGCCATGGCGTGCCAGAAATTGGGCACCGACAAAATTGTCGTCTGCCTCGCCGGTGACGGTGCCGCCAACAACGGTATCTGTCATGAGTCTATGAACTTCGCCACGATGGCCCAGTTCAAGCGCGGCTGTCCCGTGGTCTACCTCATCGAGAACAACCAGTACGGCATGACGGGCCAACAGGTAGGCGAGGTCACCGGCATTCGCTATCTTTCCCGACGGGGCGCTGGATACAACCCCCAGAACATGCATGCCGAGACCGTCAATGGGATGAACCCATTGGCTGTCTATGAAGCAGTGAAGCGGGCTGCGGAGTTATGTCGGAAGGGCCAGGGGCCGGTGCTGCTGGAATGCCTGACCTATCGCTATCTGGGCCACTCGCTCAGTGACGATCGGAAGTCCTATCGTTCCGAGGTTGAGGAAGCAGCTTGGCGTGCCCATGACCCCATTGACAACTTCGAGAAGCAGGCCATTGCCTGCGGGCTGCTGACCGAGGAGACCGCTGCTGCGTATCGCAAGAGAGCTCAGGACCGCATTTACGAAGCTGCGCGCTGGGCTGGTCTGGAGGCCCACGACCCCGACCCCGCCACCATCTACGAGGGCCTGATGACCGATACCACCAGCGAGGGCATCGGGCCGGAATGGGCCACACCGCGCACGGAGCTTCTCGCCGAGCCTGTCAAGACCAAGCGAGACGGCCAGGGCCGCATTCTTTATCGCCATGCCGTGACGGAGGCTCTTATGGAAGAGATGCTCCGCGACCGGCGGGTGGTGGTTTACGGTGAGGACGTGGCGGATTACGGCGGGGCCTTCGGGGCCACTCGGGGCCTTATCGAAATCTTTGGGCGCAACCGCGTCTTCAACACGGCCATCTCAGAGGCAGCCATCGCGGGCACGGCTTGCGGGGCCGCCATGGTGGGTCTGCGACCCGTCGTGGAGATTATGTACATTGACTTCATACTCATGGCCATGGACCAGGTTGGCAACCAAGTGGCCAAGTCGCGCTACATGTTTGGCGGCAAGATGCTCATCCCCCTCGTCATTCGAACGACCATCGGCGGGGGAAAAGGCTATGCCGGCCAGCATTCCCAGAGCCTTGAGGCGGTCGTGACCATGTTCCCAGGCCTGAAGGTCGTCGCTCCGGCCACCGCTTATGACGTCAAAGGCCTTCTCAAGGCCGCCATCCGCGACGACAATCCGGTCATATTCATCGAGCACCAGCTTGCCTATCTGGAAAAAGACATGGTGCCCGAGGAGGAGTACACAATACCCCTTGGCGTGGCAAAGGTTGCCCGCGAGGGCTCCGACATCACAGTTGTGGCCTATTCTTGGATGTACTACGTGGCCATGCAGGCGGCGGAGATGGCCGCCCAGGAAGGCATTTCGGTCGAGATTGTGGACCCGCGCACTCTCTTGCCTCTCGACACGGAGACGATTGCGGCCTCTGTGCGCAAGACGGGCCGGTGCGTTATTCTCCAACAGGCTCCAGAAATCGGCTGCTACGGCGAACACATCGCTTACGAGGTGCAGCGGCGGTGCTGGGGTGACCTGAAGGCGCCGGTGCGCATTGTCGGAGCGCACAACGTTCCGCCACCCATGGCCGCCCCTCTGGAAACCGAAAACATACCCCAGCCGGAGAAGGTCCTGCGGGCCATCCACGAATTGCTTGGGGTATAGGCATAGGTATCGCAGGCGCAGGCACAAGTCCCTCGGTCGCGCTTGGGTGGTGAACATGGTGCGGCGCTGGCCTTTGCTGTCGCTGACTCTTGCCTTGCTGGTCTCGGGGGCGTGCCGTGCTGGCGCTCCGGCGACCGGCGAAGGTCCTCTGCTCGACCTGGAGGCCATCGCGTCGGCCCGACCAGCTTCCTGGTTGCCCCTGCCGATTCTATCGGAGGCCGGCGACGCCCTCGCCCTATCTCTCAAACCTGTGCTTCCCTCGCCCAATACGGCCGCCCGTGCGCGGGTAGCCTTCCTTCTGGGCGAGACCGCTTACCCGCAGGCGAGGTCGTGGCTCGCGCCTCTGCTCTCTGACTCGAGCCGTCTCGTGCGGCTAATGGCGGGGATTTCGCTTGCGCGGCTGGGGGACGAGCGGGGCCTGAAGGCCGCCGCGGCCGCCCTATCCTCGTCGCGGCCGTGGCAGCGCTACTACGGCCTGTTGGCTCTCTGGTCCCTTGGATGCGAGAGGGCGCGGCGGCTCGCCGAAACTCATAGCAAGGGCCAGCCTCCCTTTATCGCTGAATGCCTGCGCCAGGCCCTGGATGAGTGGCCCGCGCCCAGGCAGCCAGGGGTAACCAGCAGGTGGCCGGCGGAGCCACCCGCGACCATTGCCGAGAGCGACGCCATTGCAGCCGCGGCCAATGCTTTCATCATCGAGTCGGACTGGTGGTGGCACCGCGGCGTCTACGACCAGGTCATCCGCGCCAACGATGTGGTGACCTTCCTGGACCCGACGGCTGTGGAACAGTACACCAACAGTGCTTGGCTGCTGTGGAGCATGGGCCGCACCGCCGAGGCCATCGGGGAGTACCACCGCTGCATCCGCCAGAATCCTAATGACCCGCATGGATACTACTACTTAGGCGCCTACTACCTCCAGCATGGCCAGCCGGCAGCGGGCGTGCCTTACTTGTCGAAGGCTGTGGAGCTGGAGCCAGAAGACCCTCTTTCCCGGCGGGCTTTAGCCCATTGTCTGGAGAAGGTCGGGCGCCTTGAGGAAGCCTTGGCGCAGTGGGAGGCCATTCTCAAACTCAACCCCACGGACGGCGCCGCCCTGCTCAACCGCGACAGGGTGCTCCGAGCGTTGCGCAAGAATCAATAGCTTCGAGTGCCGCAGGCGCCGCGGGAGGCAGCCATGGTTTACCGACGTCTTGGCCGAACAGGCCTTCGCGTAAGCCGTCTCTCGCTGGGAGGGCTTTTCGTATCCAAGATTGCTGGCGACGACCGCGATCGCGGCGTCCGGGCGGTCCATAGAGCCTTGGAGCTCGGCATCAACTATTTCGACACAGCCCCAACTTATCTCGACAGCCAGGAAGTGCTCGGTGAGGCCCTCGAAAACGTGACGCGGCCTTGTATTGTCTCGACGAAGCTGGGCGGCCGCCCCCAGCCCTTCAACCCTCGTGACCGCGACCACCTCAGATACTCCTTCGAGGAAAGCCTTCGCCTGCTACGGCGCGACAGCGTTGACATACTCATGGTTCATGAGCCCGACCGCCCCGGCATGTACGACTGGTGGACAGATTGGGAAAACTTCACGGGGCCGGTGACCGAATTCCTGGCTGAGCTTAAGGCCGAGGGACTTATTCGTTTCACCGGCCTGGGCGGTACCACGCCCTACATCTTGGCTCGCATTTGTGCCACCGGCCAATACGACGTGGTCCTGACGGCCTTCAACTATAGTCTCCTCTGGCGCGAGGCCGAGATTGCTCTCATCCCTGAAGCCAAGCGCCAGAACATGGGCCTAATCATCGGCTCACCGCTGCAGCAGGGTTGGCTGGCGCGGCGCTTCGACGAGGAAGTCGAGGCCTGGCCGGCGTGGCTGAGCGCCCCGCGCCGTGACCAATTCAAGGCCCTCTACGCCCTTCTCGATGACCTCAACATGCCCATAACGGAGCTGGCGTTGCGATGGGTCATTTCGAACGAGGCGGTGGACACGGTTCTTTTAGGGGCGCGGTCGGCTGAGGAGGTTGAGGCCGGCGTGGCGGCAGTCGAAGCCGGGCCGCTGAGCCAGGACCTCCTGGCCCGCTTGGACGAAATCGCTGCAATGGTGCCCTTCAGGCCCTATGGTGAACCCTTCAGCTGCGGATTCGGCTGGTATCGGGGGCCTGGCTTGCCGGGATAGCGGGCCGGCGCCTGGGCCGTGCCCTCTGAACTCGAGGGGCCGTGGTTCGTCTGCGACGGGTAGGAGGTGGGTTGAGTGACATTGTCTGGCCTGTCGGTCATAGGGCTTTGCTTTCTTGGGCAGCCGGCCATGCTACCGAGCCTCTCCATGGACACCTGGCGGCTGGCCCACGATGTGGTTGTCTTAGCTCAACTTGCTCCGCTGAGGCTCACTCAGCAGCAGGTGGCTGCCTTGGCCAGAATCCTGCGTGAGGCGAAGATAGGGCCAAGCCTCGGTGAGGATTTGGCCACCCAGCTTTCCCGCATGAAGCAGTCTCTTCTCTCTGGGGAGCAACTGCAGCCGCGCGATATGGCCCAAGCAGCCGCGCTGGCGCGAGGTGGCCTCGAACGCCGTCCCGGCCGCCGCGCGGAGGCAGGGACGGCCGACCAGGCTCTTCTCGACAAGCTCCTCGGCGTGCTTGAAGATTGGCAGAAGGCAATGCTGGCTAATCCTTCCGGCATCCTTGCGCCTGCCGCAGTTAGAGCGCGCAAAGCGGGCCTTTCTGAGGCCGACGTGCGTATGCTCCTGCGGCTGCGCGAGGTCCCGCCCGACCGCTGGCCCACCGAGAAGGAGAACCTGGCCAAGCGCTTTGCGTCGGTGGCCGATGATCCCGATCGCGCGCACTTGGAAGCAGCCGCCGCTGATTTTCTCGAGCGCATTCGTCGCATGTCCGAGGCCGACATACGCAAGCGGGCCGCTGAGCTTGCTGAAGAGGCGGACGCACTGGTTGGCGGGCGTGCCTCAGGTCTTGCCCTTCTGGCTCCGGTTGACGAGGAGAGCCTTCGCCGTCGGGCAGCCAACCTGCTGCTTGACCCCGCCCTACCGCGCCTTCTCGACGAGATGGCTGCGGCGCGGGGCTGGAAGCTGGAGTGAGGGCGGGCAGAGGTTTTGCTTGCTGCGCGGCGAAGCCCCGTGTTGCAAGCTCACGTGGTCGTGAAGGCCATGACTGAATTGGACAAGCGCCTGCTGGAAATTTTGGCCTGCCCTGTTTGCCACGCGGAAGTGCGGCAGGAGGGCGACCGGATTGTATGCAGCGGGTGCGGCCGGCGGTATCCCATCCGCGACGGGCTGCCCATCATGCTCATAGACGAGGCCGAGCTGCCGCAGCCGGGCGACGAAGAAGCGAAGACCCAGAGCCAGCAGACTTGAGCCGCCGCTGGCCCGTCGGTCCTTCTGCCTGGCCGGTAGTCAAGGCGAAGTACCTTGTTCTCACATCCTGATGCCAATGGAGCCTGGGACGCCTCAGCCGCGCCTGGTTTCAGTGTGCGTCGTCACCTGGAACTGCCGTGCCCTTGTGCTGGAGTGCCTGGGGTCGCTCTTCGGTCAGCCACAAGGAGCGGACTTCGAAGTGATCGTCGTTGACAACGCTAGCACTGACGGCACTGCAGAGGCTATCACCAAGGCCTTTGAGCAGGTCAAACTCATTGCCAATGCCGACAATCGTGGCTTTGCCGCAGCTAACAATCAGGCGATGCGCGAGGCGCGGGGGGAGTACTTGTTCCTGCTCAATCCGGACACGATCCTACCGGCCGGCGCCCTCGGTGAGCTTGTGAGGGTAGCTGAGTCCTTCCCACAGGCCGGCGCCATCGGGCCGCGCCTGCTCAACCCCGATGGTTCTCTTCAATATTCATGCCGGCGTTGGCCAAGCGTGAAGGCCGCATTCTTCCGCAACACCCTCTTCGGTCGCTTATTTCCGCGAGAGCACTGGACCAAGGACTACCTGATGGCGGACTGGCCCCACGACCAGGTGCGGGAGGTGGACTGGGTCTCAGGCGCCGCTATGTTCCTGCGGCGGCGGGCCGTTGAGCAAGTGGGCCTGCTGGACGAGGCCTTCTTTTGGGGCTCGGAGGACGTGGACTATTGCCGCCGTCTCTGGCTGGCTGGCTGGAAGGTCATTTATTCGCCAGAGCCGGCCATCGTACACCGCATCGGCGGAAGCACCGACCAGGCTGTCGTTCGTACTATTCTCCGCCGTCACGCAAGCTGGTATCGTCTCTACGCCAAGCACTTCGGGCGCAATCCCTTGCGCCGTTGGGTCGTTTGGGTGCTGATTTGGTGCAGAGCCCTGGCCTTGACGATGTCGTGGGTGGCCCGGTACTCATGGGCGGTCGTGAGAAAAGCACTGGGCGTGTGAAGGTCGGCGCGGGAGCGGCAAGGAGGTGTAGAGGGGCTGCTGGAGCTTGGCCGCCCTTGGTGCTTGCCGCAGCCTGGGCCGTGCTCCTGGCTTCCCTACCGGCGTGGGCCGGCAAGCTGGCTGCTTGGGCTGACTGGGGTGTGGTTGCCCTCGTTGCCGTCCTCGGTTTTGTGGCGGCATTAGCGCCGGTGGCGCTTGCCCGCCCGAGCAAGCTCGACTGGCCCTGGCTAATGCTGGCTGTGGCGCTGATCCTCGCGGGGATGTCCGCTGTCACCTCTGTGTGCATCTACGACAGCCTCAGGCTTTTGCTGCTACTTTCGGCCGCCTTAGGGAGTCTGGTCTTGTCGAGGGCACTTGCCCAGGGGGCCGGCTGGGTGGGGTGGGGGCTGGGTGCTGGCGCGCTGGTTACGGGGTTGTGGGGCCTGCGGGAGTGGGCCTGGGCGGCCGCCTCGGGCGACCCTTCTTGGCGTCCCTTTGCAGGATTTTTGAACCCCAATGCCATGGCGGGGTATCTGCTGGTGGCGCTCCCCGCGGCAGCCGCTGTCACCCACGACCTTCGCAAAGTTGCCCTGGATAAGCCTCCCGGCCATCCTGCCCGCGTGGCTTATCCCCTGGTCGCCATTTTCGCTCTAGCCTCAGGTGGTGCGATGCTCTTGACCGCCTCGAAGGGAGGCTTTCTTGGGGCATTGGTTGCGGCAGTGGGAACCGTCCTGCTCCGTGGCGGGCGGCGTCGTCTGGCCCTTCTGGCTGCCGTGGCCATCTTGGCCGGCACTGGCTTCGCCGTTCCTTCTCTGCGCTCGCGAGTGAAGGCGGCTTTGGCAGCGGAAAAAGGCACTTCTATAGCTTTTCGTGCTAAGACCTGGGCCGGCACGCTCGACATGGCGCGTGCCCGTGTTTTCTTCGGCTGGGGGCCCGGTAGCTTCCGCCACGCCTATCCTCGTTTCGCGCGCGTCGCTTTCACTCAGATGGCCCACAGCTCCTGGCTGCAGTGGTGGGCTGAGAGTGGCCTTTTCTCGGCCGTTGCCTTGGTTGCGGGCTTGGGCGGCCTTATTGGTGTGCTCGCGACGCGCCCAGGGCCGTGGGCCGCGGCTGCCGTGTTCTCCCTCCTCGGCCTATTGGCTCACAACGCGGTGGACTATACCTGGTACATGGCTCCCACCATGGTTTCTGCCCTGGCGCTGGTGGGGGTCGCTCTTGGCCTTGGCGAAAGGCCCGACGAGAACCGAGCCCCTTCCGGCTGGCGGCGAAGGCACCCGGCTTTCCTTGCCATGCACCTGGCCGTCGCTGCATCGGTCGCTGGTGTGGCTACGTGGTTTCTTGCTGCGGAAAGGCAGGCTGTCGCGGCAGACAGGGCCTGGGGGTCAGGACTGGTGGCGCGGGCTGCAGATATGGCTCGTGCAGCGGCCCGCCGGGCTGCATTTTCTGGCGACCTTTGGGTGAAGGTTGGCAAGATGGAGGAGGGGCGGGCTGGCCTTCCCCCTTCGGAGGTGCATCTTAAGGCCGCGGCCGAGGCGTACAAAACAGCCGCCGGGCGGTGTCCCACAGACCCCGCAGGTTACATCGGCGCCGCGCGTTGTCTGCGGCTTGCGGGCCAAGCCAAGGAGGCGGTGCTCTGGGGCTGCAGAGGAGCTGAGGTTTACCCACGGGGCCCCGTAGCGCTTGTCGAGTATGCTCGGTGCCTAGAGGCCGCCGGCCGCACAAAGGACGCCGTTGAGGTCTATCGCCGGGCCATGGCCCTGGCCGACCAAGACTACGGCCGGTGCGTGCCGCTAAGCGGTTGGGCCGACTACCATTTGGCCATCGCCGCCGCAGCGGTGGCAAGGAGTGGGGCCGCCGCCAGCGAAAAGCTTCAGGCGTGGCGGGTGGCGGGGAAGGTGTTGGTCAAGTATTTGCAGTGGTCGGCAGCCTACGCGCCCGCCTTGCTCATCGCTGGCCGCGGGGATGCGGCCTTAAGAGATGAACTTCGCAGTTTGGCACTGGAGGCGGCAGCCGCCCTGAAACACTCCGCCGAGATTGGCGACCGCCAGCTCGCCGCACGGCTCGCTGCCTTGGGAGGGAGCTAAAAGATGGCGACGATGCGGGTCATGGTCATTCATGGGCCTAATCTCAATCTCCTGGGGACTAGAGAACCGGAAATCTATGGCTCGAAGACCCTTGCCGAGATTGATGCCATGATACACAACGAAGCAATGGCTTTGGGCATGGAGGTGCGGTGCGTCCAAAGCAACTCCGAAGGCGAAATCATCAACTTCATCCACGAAGCCGCCGGCTGGGCTCATGCCCTCGTCATCAACCCAGCGGGCTTCACACACACTTCCGTGGCCATCTACGACGCCATCCGCGCGGTGCGCATACCGGCGATTGAGGTTCATCTGTCCAACATTGGCGCACGGGCCGAGGAGTTTCGCCACCGCTCGGTCATCCTGCCAGCCTGCGTGGGCACCATCGCGGGCTTCCAGGCGGGTAGTTACCTGTTGGCTCTCCGCGCACTGAAGTTCCTTCGCGACGAAGGCCATATCTAGGTGGCCCATCTGCTGTGGCGACCTGGAGGTTGTGAGCTGGTGGAGGCTTCGCCGACGGCTTTTTGGGCTGCCGGGCGCCGATCTATCATGGGACGAACGCTATGAACTACGTCGAGCGACAACGGCGAGTGCAGGCAGCCATGGCCTCTGAGGGCCTGGATGGTCTGGTAGTCGTATCGGCTGCCAACCTCCGCTATCTCACGGGCTTTGCCGGGGAGGGGCTTCTTGTACTCCGAGACAGCGCGTGCCTCATAACCGACGGTCGGTTCCGGTTAGAGGGCGAGAGGGCTGAGGCAGAACTGGTGATTGCCCAGAACGGGGTCTGGGCGGGTCTTGCTGAGCTACTGGCCGCTTGCAAGCTCCGGCGTTTGGGCTTCGAGGCTGATCACACCACTGTCGCCTGTGCCGACCGGCTCCGCGCCGCTCTCGGCGAAGTCGAGCTGGTCGGCGTGACCGGTATTGTCGAGGGTCTTCGGTCTTGCAAGGACGCTGAGGAGCTTGCTGTGCTTCGCCGCGCTGTGGTCGTTGCGGACGCGGTATTGACTGACTTTCTGGCCTCAGACTTCGAGGGCATGACGGAACGGCGCGCAGCCCTGGCCATCCACGGCGCGATGCTTGACCTGGGGGCCGACGGGCCAGCCTTCGAAACAATCGTTGCCTTTGGTCCAGGCGCTGCTGAGCCTCATCACGCCAATACCGACACAGTCATCTCTGGCCCAGGCGTTCTTTTAGTTGACCTCGGCGCCACCGTGGAAGGCTACCGCTCTGACCTGACCCGCACAGTATTCCTCGGCCCGCCCGACGAAACCTTCCGCCGTCTGTACAGTGCCGTTTGGGAAGCCCAGCAGCGAGCCATTGCCGCCATCCGAGCAGGCACGAGCGCCAGGGAGGCGGACGAGGCGGCGCGCAGCTTTCTCGCTGCCCAGGGTCTGGCTGACTATTTCTCCCACGGTCTCGGCCACGGTGTTGGACTGGAGATTCATGAAAGACCTACTCTCGGCCCTACGCGTGACGAGGTTCTTCAGGCCGGACAGGTCGTCACGGTAGAGCCAGGTCTTTATTTACCTGGCTGGGGCGGCGTCAGGATCGAGGACATGGTCCTAGTGTGCGACGATGGGGCAGAAGTTCTTTCGGCCGCACCCAAGCTCCCCCCGGATGCCGTGTGAGTTTTGTCTTTTAACTGGCGGTGAGACCGATGAGTGCAAAGCCTGCAGTCTGGTACTGGCCCACGCAGTCCCACACTGAACTGGTGTTCCGACCGGAAATCTTTGCGGCTCTTTGCGACGAGTTCGACGTCTGCGTCAACGAGACCGGTCGTCAGCTGTCCGCCGATGAGATTTGCGCACGCCTACCCGACTTTGACGCCGTCATCACTGGTTGGGGCGCGCCGCCCTTTCCGCCGCAGGCTCTCGAGCGGGCATTTAGGCTGCGGCTCATCGCCCACTCCGCAGGCTCCGTCAAGCACTTGTTCCCCGAAGACACCGTGCAGCGCTTACTCATTCCGCGAGGCGTGGTTGTGTTCAGCGCCAACGAGGCGATTGCTCTAAATGTGGCCGAGGCTGCGGTAGGGATGCTGATAATGGCCAGCCGGCGCTGGCCAGATTTTATTTTCGCGATACGCCACGAAGGTGAGTGGCGGCCGCCGGACGTGCCCATCAACGGCCAGTATCTCCGCGGGGCAACGCTGGGCATTATCGGCGCCAGTGCTGTCGGCCGCGAGGTCGTTCGGCTCCTCCGTCCCTGGGATGTCAAGATCCTAGTCTACGATCCGTACCTGTCGGAAGAAGCCGCCGAGCGCTTGGGCGTGGAGCGTGTGAGCCTAAATGAGCTCTTCGAGCGGGCCGATCACGTGTCCATCCATGCTCCCGCTACGCCGGAGACGAAGGGCATGGTGGGTGCCGAACAACTTCGCCGTCTTCGGGACGGCGCCGTCATAGTCAATACTGCCCGCGGCTCTATAATTGACCACGATGCCCTCTACGAAGAGCTGCGCAGCGGGCGCATTTTCGCCGCCCTTGATGTCACCGACCCAGAACCCCTGCCACCTGACAGTCCTCTCCGCCGCCTGGAAAACGTGTACATCACTCCGCACGTCTCCGGCGCAGGCTACTTCGGGTACTTCCGAATCGGCGAGATGACGCTCCAGGCCGTGCGGGATTTCTTCGCTGGCAAGCCGGTGCGAGGGGCCGTTGACCTTTCGCGTCTTTCCCAGTTGGCCTGACGCTTAACCTGCGCGGCGGGGAGTGCTCCACCTGCCGGCGCTCATTGCGCCTGGCAGGCGTGCTTCAGGCGCTTTGAGTTGACTCCTACTGCGTCATTGTTTAGCTTGCTGCCTGCAATGCAAGAAGCACCGAGCCCGGAACTAAGCGTCGTTATACCAGCCTTCAACGAAGCCGCAGTGATTGAGGAGACGGTGGAGGCGGTTTGCAGATTCGTCACGGAGCATGGGCTAAAAGCAGAGGTAATAGTAGTGGACGACGGGAGCACGGACGAGACGGCGACGCTGGCGGAGCGGGTCCTGGCGCGTTGGCCTCTGGCATCACGCGTGCTCCGCCTGAATCCCAACGAGGGCAAGGCCAGCGCCGTGCGTAGGGGCATGCTTGAGGCCAGCGGCGACCTGCTGCTCATGACGGACGCTGACCTGTCCACGCCCCTGGAAGAGCTACCCAAGTTGCTGGAAGCCATTCAAAGCGGTGCTGACGTGGCCATCGCGTCGCGGGCGGTGCCGGGGGCGCGGCTTGACCCCCCACAACCTTTTCGGCGCCTGTTGGTGGGGAAAGCTTACGCCTTTGTGCGTCGCCTAATCCTTTTGCCCCACATCGCCGATACCCAGTGCGGGTTCAAGCTTTTCACACGCCGGGCTGCCCGCGAGGCCTTCAGTCGCCAGACCACCACTAGCTGGGCCTTCGACGCCGAGGTTCTCTACATCGCCCACCGGCTTGGCTGCCGCATCGTTGAGGTGCCGGTGGTGTGGCGCAACCGACCTGAAAGCAAGGTACGGGTGCTGCGCGACCTATGGAAAGTTCTGCGCGACTTGCTGCTCGCCCGCTGGCGCCACCGCGGGTTGAAGAAGCTCAGTGCCAATAGTGCGGGATAGTTTCGCGGGGCAGTTGTTTGAAAGGCAGTCAAGCCCCGCACCCCAGGCGCGCTGACGCTCTGCGGCTCGTCATTGTAGACTCCCGTCGCGCAGCGGATTCCTCGGAGCAGGCTACGATGAAAACAAACTACGTCGAGGTAGCCGTTGACGTTCGAGGCGGCTGGAGGGAAACCGTCTACACTTACTTGGTGCCGGCGTGGCTTGAATCGCGCCTTCAAATAGGCAGTCATGTGATAGTGCCCTTCGGGCGGCGGCGGGTGGCAGGCTATGTAGTGGGCTTCCCTACAGCGGCCCCACCGCTTCAGCTCAAGGAAGTCGCGGCTCTTGTGGCCGACGAGCCTTTGTTTACGGAGGAAGGGCTGGCCGTAGCGCGTTGGGTGGCGGAGAGGTGGTGTGCGTCCCTGACTGACGCCCTGCGGCTGGTTGTTCCTCCTGGTGGTCGGCAGGTTTTTACTGAGGTGGTGAAGCTGGCGGCGAGCGACCTCGCAGCTCTTGCTTCAGCGCCCAGGCAAAAGCTTGTCGCCGCGGCCCTAGAGAGTCTGGGGGGCGGGGCGAGGGTCGAGCGGGTGATGTCGCAGGTGCGGCGGATGGGCTGGGCGGACGCCACGGTCGAGCGCGTGCGCCAGACGCTGCGAGCCCTCGAAGAGCGAGGCGCAGTGACCGTGCAGCGTTACCTCCGCCCACCCGCTGTTCGCCCGGTCACCCGCAAGCAAGTATTTCTGGCCGACCCCGACGCCGCCCGCGCCGGCCTTACGGAGCTGTCCTTGTCTGCGCCCCGTCAGGCCCTCGTTCTCCAGTCGTTGTTTTCTGCTGGCCGGGCACTACCGCTGTCAGATTTCTCCCGGGCCGCTGTTGCCGCCCTGGAGCGCAAGGGACTCGTTCGCGTCGAAGAAGTCACTGCAGAACGTCGCCCCGATGAAGGCCTCCCTTCCGATCCGCGCTTCCTCGAACTCACTCCGCACCAACGGGCTGCCTTCGAGCACGTGCGGGAGTTGATACAACGACGGGAGTTCGGGGCGGTTTTGCTTCACGGTGTCACGGGAAGCGGCAAGACGGAGGTTTATTTGCACTGCCTGCGGGAGTGTCTGGCGGCGGGCCGCAACGCTATTGTGCTGGTGCCGGAGATTGCTCTCACTCCTCAGGTGGTGGGGCGGATAACGGCGCGCTTTGGTTCCCAGACAGCTCTTCTGCACAGCGCTCTGTCGCCGGGTGAGCGTTATGATGAATGGCAACGGTTGCGCCTGGGCCGGGCGCGCATCGCCGTGGGCCCCCGCTCAGCCATCTTTGCGCCGCTTGGCAACCTAGGCCTCATAGTCCTCGATGAGGAGCATGAAGGCGCTTACAAGCAGGCCACTTCTCCCCGTTACCATGCCCGCGACGTCGCTTTCGAGCTGGGGCGGCGTAACGCTGCCGTCGTCGTGCTCGGCAGCGCCACTCCGGCTGTCGAGACTTATTACCGCGCCGCTGCGGGTGAGGGCGGCATGACCCTCTTCGAGCTTCCTGAGCGGATTGATGCCCGCCCGCTGCCACAGGTGCGGCTCGTGGACCTGCGCGAAGACGTGTTCATCGCCGAGGGCCGCACCTTCAGTGAACCGCTGCTGACGGCCCTCGATGTGGCCCTCTCGCGCGGCGAGCAGGTCATCCTCTTTCTCAACCGCCGCGGCTTCGCTACCTTTATCATTTGCCACGCCTGTGGCGCGCGGTTCCAGTGTCCGGATTGTGGCATTTCGCTTACCTATCACCATGGTCCGCGGAGGCTTCAGTGCCATTACTGCGGTTTCGACCGGCCTAGGCCCTCGCGCTGCGACGCCTGTGGCTCAGAGGACCTGGGCTTTCTGGGTTTGGGCACCGAGCGGGTGACTGAGCAGCTTCTTCGTCATTTTCCGCATGTGGTGGTGGGCCGCCTCGACAGGGACGCCGTTCGGCGACGAGGGGTTCTACGAGAGACTCTGGCAGCCTTCGCGCGCGGCGAGGTGCACGTCCTCGTAGGCACCCAGATGCTGGCCAAGGGACTGGATTTTCCGGGCGTGACACTGGTTGGCGTGCTGAATGCCGATGTGGGCCTTGCTTGGCCTGATTTCCGTGCCGCCGAGAGGACATTCCAACTTGTCACCCAGGTGGCTGGCCGCGCTGGCCGGGCGGACAAACCTGGCCTGGTTGTCGTCCAGACCTACAGTCCCGAGCATCCGGCTCTGCAAGCCGCTGCTGGGCACGACTTCCGGCGCTTCTTCGAGCACGAACTGCGCAGTCGCCGCGAAAATCGCTGGCCTCCTTTTGTTCATATCGCCAGGCTCGTGTTCACCGACAAAGACGAGGGCCGCTGCCGCGCCAAAGCTCAGGCCGCCGCCCTCACCCTCGAGAGCCTCGGTATACAAGCAAAGGGCGAGGGGGTACACTATCTTGGTCCATCGCCGGCGCCTTTGGTGCGGCTCAGGGGCCTGTGGCGGCAGCACATCGTCATCAAGGCACCTGCCCGCGACGAGCTGGTGGAGGCCGCCAGGCGTGCCTTGGCTGCTCGCGAGATTGAGCGGACAGCGCCGGTGGTGGACTTGGACCCGTTGGACATGCTTTGAGAGGTATGCTATGGCGATCCGCAGGATTCTGTATCTCGGCGAGCCAATTCTGAGAGAGGTGGCCCGCCCTGTTGAGGTTCTTGATGCTGCTATTGCAGCTCTGGCCGAGGACATGATTGAGACCATGCTGGACGCGCCTGGGTTGGGCCTTTCTGCGCCCCAGGTCGGCGCCAGTGTGAGGCTTATAGTCGTTCGGGTGCCACGGCTTGATGCCGCCGGCGAGGAAGAAGCCGTCGCGTCTCAAAATACGCAGGCAGGCCATTGCACCGAGGTTTGCCAAGGGGCTGAGGCCGCGCGGGAAGACAAGGCGAGCGTGCTGGTGCTTGCCAACCCCGAAATCGTCAAGTACGGCGAAGAAAGCGCCACGCGCCTTGAAGGGTGCCTCAGCCTGCCAACGCTCCAAGGCCTGGTCACCCGCCCAGACACCATCATAGTGCGCGCCACCACCCTTGAGGGTGAAAAACTGGAAATGGAAGCTTCTGGCCTGCTCTCGCGTGTCCTCCAGCACGAAATAGACCACCTCAACGGCGTGTTATTTATTGACCGCGCCGACCCAGAATCCTTGCACTGGCTGGTGCCTGACGAGGAAGAGGAGACGGGATACCGCGAGGAGCCGACCACACCTGAGGAAGTCGTGGAACGCTTCGAGCGGCTTCGTCAGCGTCGGCTGCGTCAGCAGGCTGAGACGTCTGCATGAGGTTTTGAGCGATGGGTGTGCTGTTTTTTGGTACCCCTGAGACGGCGGTGCCCTTTCTCGAGGTTTGTGCCGAGACGCTTGGGCTCGCCGGCGTGGTGACGGCCCCCGACCGGCCCCGGGGCCGCGGCCGAAGCCTCCAGCCGCCAGCCGTGAAGGTCGCTGCCGAGCGCCTGGGCGTCAGGGTCTTCCAGCCCCAGTCCTGCCGGAACGCCGAGTTCGTCGAGGCGGCCAGAAAGCTGGCGCCCACCTGTTTGCTGGTGGTGGCCTATGGACAACTGTTACCGCAGGATGTTCTTGGGCTGGCGCCGGTGGCTCTGAATGTCCACTTCAGCATGCTGCCGCAGCTTCGGGGGCCAGCACCCATTCAGCGTGCTCTTGCTTGGGGATTTGTCACCACCGGCGTCACTGTGCAGCAGCTTGCTAGCCAGCTTGACGCCGGGGATGTGGTGGCCCAGGCTGTGGTGCCGGTTTGGGAGACTGACGATGCGCGCACACTCCTCCAACGTTGCGTCGGGGTTGGCGTGCGGCTGCTGCGAAGCGTTTTGTGTCGGCTCCAGCGCGGCGAGGATCTTTCTAGTGCTGCCCAATCGGCCAGCTTGGCCACCTGGGCACCCAAGTGGCGGTCCGAGGATGCTTGGGCTGGCTTCGACGGGCCGGCTGCTCGAATCGCTTGCCAGGCCCGCGCAGGGGCCTTTGGCCCCGCTGCCACTTGCTTTCTTGGCGGGAGCCGGTTTAAAATTTGGACGGCCTTGGAGCTGTGGGGCACCGGGCGGGCCGACAGCCAACCGGGCGCGATCATTCGGTTGTCGCGGGCCGGGCCTGTGGTTCAGGCGGGCGCTGGGAGTTTGCTAGTGCTTGAGGGGCAACTCGAGGGCCGCAAACGCCTCACCGGAGCCGAGCTTGTCCGAGGGCAAATCGTGCGGCTGGGCGACGTGCTCTCGAGTTGCACCAAGCAGTGGGCCAGTGGAGGCCAGGATGGAACCGCAGAGGGACGAGAAGCTGCGGTTGGCTGAAGAGCACCGCGTCAACGGCCGTTACGACCAAGCGCAGCCACTGTATGAGGAGCTGTTGGCCGAGGACTCCTCCTTTGCCAAAGCTCATTGGGGCCTGGCTCACGTCCTGATGAATATCGGCGAGTTCGAGGCGGCCCTCGAGCACTTCCAAAAGTGCTGTGACTTGGAGCCTTCCAACCAGCGGTTCCTATACGACTGCGCGATGATGCAGGCCATGCTTTCGATGTTCGAGGAGGCCAAGGCGCTCTTCAAGCGCGTCATTAGCCTCGACCCCAACTCCCACCTCGCTGATGAGGCACGTAAGCAGCTCTCGTACTACTGACAGTCAGGCCTCGGCCAGCTCTCCCCACGGAAGCCTGCTGCGCGATCCGCGGCAGGCGTCGGCTTTTTGGTGTGGATGCAGAAATGAATGAAAGTTCGCAGACGAGCTGTAAGGTGACCTTTCTGCCGGACGGCCAAGCCACAGTGGTGCCATGTGGTGTGACGCTGGCTGAGGCTGCTGCCCGCGCCGGAGTTTTTTTGTCCATGCCTTGCGGCGGCCGTGGGGTTTGCGGGAAGTGCCGTGTGACCATCACAGCCGGCGGGGTCTCTGAGCCGACTAGCGCCGAGGCCAGCCTTCTCGAGGCCGAGCTCTTATCCAAAGGCGTCCGGCTCGCTTGTCAAGCGCGGGTGTGCGGCGAAGTTGTTGTGGAAGTGCCTCAAGAGAGCCGTGCCCTGGAGCGGAAAGAGATTAGCCTGCTACAATTCATCGCCCGCGACCTAGTGCCGAACGTCAGCCAGTGCGTGGTGGAGGTGGCCGACGCACACCTGGAGCATCAGGCAAGCGATCTGTCGCGCCTGAGAGCTGTGGCACCGCCCGGCTGGGATATGCCGGCCACTCTGGCAGCTCTCCGTGCACTGTCTTCGGCAGTGCGTGCACCGGGCGGGCAGGTGCACCTGGCCGCTGTAAATGGACGCTTGGTGTCCGTAGCGCCGGCGAGTGAGGGTGACGGCATTTACGGCGCCGCCGTAGACATCGGCACTACCACGGTCGTTGGATACCTTTTCGACCTGAGCACGGGCCAGTATTTAGGTTCGGCGACGAGCTATAACCCTCAGGCCCAGCACGGGGCCGATGTGGTCTCCCGAATCCAATATGCCATCACCGAGCCTGGCGGCCTCGATGACCTGCACCGTGAGGCCGTAACCGTGGTCAACGAGGTTGTCGAACGAGCGGCACAACAGGCGCGTGTGCAGCCGCGTTATATCTACGAGCTAACTGTTGTCGGCAACACTTGCATGCAGCATCTCTTCCTGCGCCTCGACCCTCGCTACCTGGCAACTAGTCCATACGTTCCGGTGCTCACCGAAGCTGTGGACATCGAGGCGCGCGATCTCAACCTGTCAGTGAACCCATCAGCTAATGTTCACGTTTTGCCGCCCATTGCTGGCTTTGTCGGTGCCGACACCGTTGCTGTGATCCTGGCGACGGAGATGACTAACCGCGATCATCCAACCCTCGTCATTGACATCGGCACCAACGGCGAAGTTGCTCTTTGGAGTGGCAAAGAGCTTTTGGTGGCATCCTGTGCTGCCGGACCGGCCTTCGAGGGCGCCCAGATACGCCATGGCATGCGCGCCGGCCCTGGCGCCATAGAGCGCGTCGAGACTAGAGACGGCGACTTATTCATCCGTACCATTGGCGACCTGCCGGCCGTGGGCATCTGCGGCTCAGGCCTCTTCGATGCCACTGCCGTGCTCCTGGAGCTTGGGTTGCTTGACGTTTCCGGGCGGCTTGTTTCGTCAGTTGGCCATGGGCCGGCTTTCTCCCGTCTGCGGGGCGACGGAGCCGACCGGGAAGTCGTTCTGGCCCGCCCAGACGAGACTGCTGAGCACATCCCTATCGTTCTTACCCAGCGCGACATTCGGCAAGTTCAACTCGCCAAGGGCGCCATCAGAGCTGCAGTCGAATTGCTTCTTGCCAGGGCGGGCCTTAGGGCTCAAGACCTTGGAGAGGTACTCCTGGCGGGTGCCTTCGGTAACTACGTCAATCCCCATAGCACGCTCCGCATCGGTTTGCTACCGCCGGTGTTGCCTGCCGAGCGCATTCACGGCGTGGGCAACGCCGCCGGCGCAGGCGCAGCTCTTGCCCTGCTGAGCCTTCCGCATCGGGCGCGCGCCGCGGACCTGGCCCGCCAGGCAACCCATGTGGAGCTTTTCACCAGCTCCGAGTTCCAGGAGGTCTTTGCAGAGGCAATGCTTTTCCAGTAATATGCCGCGCCGGTGGGACAGGAGGGAGGAGCCGGCGGCAGGAAGAGGAAGAAGCCCATGTCCCTGGTAGAGGCTAGTGGGGTGCGGCAGGAGGGTCGCGCTACGGCGACCGTAAAGCTATGACGGGAGGCTTGTTTAGAATGGCAGACCTGAAAGCCTTGGCCGAGGCGATCATCAGCGGCAACCAGCAGGAGGCTGTGAGGCTCACGCAGCAGGCGCTCGATGAAAACGTGCCGGCCGACGCGATCCTCAACGACGGGCTCGTGGCAGGCATGTCTGTGGTCGGCGCCAAGTTCAAGGCCAACGAGTTCTACGTACCTGAGGTTCTCATCGCGGCGCGAGCCATGAAGTCGGCTATGGAGTTGTTGCGGCCTGTGCTGGTCGAGACTGGCGTAGAGCCTCGCGGCACGGTGGTCATCGGTACCGTCCGGGGCGACCTGCACGACATCGGCAAGAATCTCGTTGCGATGATGCTCGAGGGGGCGGGCTACAGGGTCGTTGACCTCGGCGTGGACGTCAAGCCGGAGAAATTCGTTGAGGCTGTCCAGCAGGAGAAGGCCCAAGTCGTCGCGCTGTCGGCCCTGCTGACCACTACCATGCCCGCCATGAAGGACACCATCGAGGCTCTCAAGCAGGCTGGTGTGCGCGACCAGGTAGGCGTGATGATCGGCGGGGCTCCGGTGACCCAGGAATACGCCGATGAAATCGGCGCCGATGGCTACGGGCCCGACGCCGCCAGCGCCGTGGATGTCGCCAATGCGCTCACTGGCAAGTGAGCTGTGTGCCGCCGGGCTTGAGGCATAGATGCCGCCGGGAGCGGTCAGCCGCTCCCGGCGGCCAGCGTTGTGTGAATGCGCAAGCAATGGGGAGGTGGAATCCGTGGCTGGGGATTTCCCATGGCTGGCTGTGTTAGTGTTGCTGGTGGCAATCGGTTTGGGCGTGGCGGGGCAGTTCGCTCTGAAGATTGGCCTCAACAAGCTCGGCGTTCATCCTTCTCCGGCTGCCGTGTTCCGCGCCATCATTACCCCCTACATCCTTGGTGGCTTTGCTCTTTACGGCCTTAGCTCCCTGCTGTACCTACAGGCCCTGTCGCGGCTGCCCTTGAGCTATGCCTATCCCATGATTGCTCTTAGCTACGTGGCCGTCGTGCTTGGGGCATGGCTGTGGTTTGGGGAGAAATTGAACGCTCTCCGGATAGGCGGCGTCGCGGCAATCATTCTTGGGGTTGTACTTGTGGCCGTGTCCTACGCAGGGGCCTCGCCGGTGTCCCCATCGCCACGCTGATTGCTGGTCATCGCAGTCGCCCTCAACCACGGTGGGCTACTGGCGCCGGTTAGGCACTTGTCGTTCTCCTGCCGGCGGGAGCTGTCACTATCGTCCCAGCCCGACCAGTTGGCTGCGTAGCTTCTCCAGCTCTTCCATTGTGCTTCCGGCCTCGGCTATGCGGTCCAGTTGCTTGGCGCTCCATTGGGCGACTGCCGCCCGCCTCTGCCACGCTGGCAGGTTTGCGGTCTCCTGGAGCGCCATCGCCAGGAGCCGCTGCGCCTCCGCCACGTCGCCGCTCTCGGCCCGCAGACGTGCTTGAGCCAAGTGGCCGAGTACCACCCCGAGGGCGTCGCCAAGGCGCTGGACGCGGAAGACAGCCTGAGCTTCCCGCCTTCTGCCCTCTTTGGCTAGGGTGGTGGCCACCAGCGCGGCGCAGAGGGCATCGCGCGAGCCTGCCGACAAAGCCGCTGCTGCCGCCGCACAGGCTCTTGGCTCGTCGCCGGTGATGAAGAAAACGAGCGCTTGGCGTTCGTGGACGAGGGGCACGTCGGGCCCCAAAGCGGTCGCCTCCGCACAATACCCCAGCGCCTCTTTGTCGTTGCCTGCTACCAGCGCCGCCAAGGCCGCGGTCGCCAAAGCTACTTCTGGAGCAAGTTCCAGTCGCCGAAGCGCGTTAGCGGCCCAAAGCACGCCCTCGGCATCGTCCCGCTGGGCGGCCCGGCGCGCAATAGTGATGGCCGCTCCGATGGCAGCAGTTGTGGGCAGCAGTGATAGCAGTCGCACCGCCAGTTCGCTGCGCTGCGTTGCTGCCAGGTGTTCGATGACCCGCCAGTACGGTTCCGCCTGCCGCGGATAGCGGCTGAGGAGCGCGCGCACGTCTGCAATGGGTGGATCGCGATCCAAAGTCACGGCCTGGGCGATCAGCAGGGGTAAATGCAGCGGCACGGGGCTGACGCCCGCGTCGCGTACGCGCTGCAGGAGATCTAAGCCATGAGCATACCGACCAGTTATGAGGTAACCCCAGGCCAGCATCTGCCAGAGTTGCTGTTCCGCGGCGGCCTGCTCGTAGAATTTCAATGCCCGCTCACCCGCTTCTATTGCCCGCTCCCAGTCGTCGGCATTCGCGAAGGCGAGGGCCAAGGCGATGGCTACTTCCGGCTCGCCGGGCAGGGCTAGGCAGGCGGCTTTGAGGTGGTCCAGAGCTGCTTGGTCGTCGCCGGCGCGAGAGAGCAGTACGGCTTGCGTGAACCGGCGCCAGGGCGCGGCGCGGGGCTCCCCCAAACGCTCAGCGGCCGCTACCAAGCGGTCGGCGGGGCCCGCTAGGCCGGTGTGTAAGCGCAGTAGCGTTCTGCCTGTTGCAAGAAGAACACTTGCCAACCGCCCCTTACCCGCCACCCTGCCCGCCCTCCTGTAATGGCTCCTCGCCCGCGAAGATGGTCCCTCCGGCCGCATCGTAGGCTACCAGCAAGGGCATGCGGTCGAGAGTTAGCTCGTAGATGGCCTCGGGCCCGAGGTCCTCGTAGGCGACGACCCGCGCTGCTGTCACTCGTTGTGCCAGTAGGGCGCCCGTCCCTCCAACGGCCACTAGGTATGCGCTTTTGTACTGAACGATCGTTCGGCGGGCTTGCACAGACCGGTTTCCCTTGCCGATGGTGGCGACCACGCCTAGGGAGAGAGTGAGCTCGAGATAAGGGTCCATCCGCGCCGCCGACGTAGGCCCACACGAGCCTATGGGATGCCCTGGCGGGGCCGGCGTTGGCCCGCAGTAATAAATCACTTCGCCTTCCAGCGGCACGGGTGGCTCCTTGCCGGCTTTTGCCGCCTGAAGCAGCCGGGCATGGGCCGCATCACGAGCTGTATACACTCGCCCGGAAAGCAGGACCTGCTGGCCGGCTCTAAGAGCGGCAATGGTTTCTCTCGGGCAGGGAACTTCTATCTGCAAAGCTGCATCGGCGGGCATCATAGTACTCCTGTTGCGTGGCGTGCCGCGTGGCAGTCGAAGGCCACCGCCACCGGCATGGAGGCCATGTGGCACGGCTGGTACTCTACGTGCACGCCCAGTGCTGTCACGGTGCCCCCCAGGCCCATCGGCCCGACGCCAGTGGCGTTGATTGACTCCAGCAGTCTTTGCTCGAGGTTGGCCCAGGCTGGCTCTCCGTGAGGCTTGTCCAAGGGCCGCAGCAGAGCCACCTTAGCCAGCAGCGCGGCGCGGTCCATGCTCCCGCCCACTCCCACACCGATAACCCCAGGCGGACACCACCGCCCTCCTTGTTCCCGCACGCGCTCTGCCACCATGCGGATGATCTCGTCAGGTCCGGTTGCCGGCGTCAGCATCCACACCGCGCCCGCGTTTTCGCTCCCGCCTCCCTTGACCGCCACTGTTATTTCAATGGTGTCGCCCTCGGTGATTTGCACATACGTGATGGCGGGCGTATTGTCTCCGGTGTTGCTGTCCCGCCGCAGGGGGTCGGCCAACACCGACGCACGAAGGGCACAGCTTGTGTAAGCGGCTCGAACTCCCTCGTTGATGGCGCTTTCCAAATCGCCGCCAAGCTTTACGTCCCGCCCTAGCCGCACGAAACAAAACACCAGACCTGTGTCCTGGCACAAAGGCAGTCCTTGACGGTCCGCTATCTCTGCGTTGCGCAGTATCTGCTCAAGCACCCAGCGGGCTGTTGAAAAACTCTCGGTTTGCCATGCTCGTTGTAGGGCCGCTTTGACATCCGGTGGCAGGCGCAGGTTGGCCTCCAGGCAGAGCCGCCGCACAAGCTCGCTGATGGCTTCTTGGGATACGTGGCGCATCATTGCTGCTTCTTGGCTCGACGGCCCACTGGATACAGTTTCCCTTGACAGCTTGCCCTTGCCTGGTCGTCGTGGCGCCGCAGTTGCCCACAAGCCGCCCGCACGTCCCTTCCCCGCGACCGCCGCAGCGTTACGCTGATACCTTGGTCCTGCAGCCGCCGCGCGAAGGCCAAGGTCCGGGCCTTACTCGACGCTGTGAGCTGGCATCCCTCGACGGGATTCATGCGGATGAGATTGACCAGGTGTCTCCGGCCGGCAAGCAGCTTGGCCAGCGCGTCGGCATGGCTCGGCGCGTCGTTGACGCCGCGCAGGAGCACGTAAGCGTAGGTCACCGGCTGGCCGCCTCGGGCCTCGGTCCAGAAGTCGCAGGCTTCCAAAAGCTCGGCTAATCTCCACTTGGCAGCGCCGGGCATGAGCTTGCGCCGCAGGTCATCGGTGGGTGCGTTCAGGGAGACGGCCAGTTCAACCCGCCGCGGCGCGTCGCGTGCCAAGCGCCGGATGGCTGGCACAATCCCGCACGTGCCCACCGTGATATGGCGTGGCGAGATGGCCATTCTGTCGGGTGCCACGAAGGTGTGTATTGCCGAGAGGACCTGATCGTAGTTCAGCAGAGGCTCGCCCATGCCCATGAACACGATGTTGCTGATGCGCGCGCCGGCGGCCTCGAGGGATATGACCTGGCGCACGATTTCGCTTGCTGTTAAGTTGCGTCGGTAGCCGCCTAATGCTGAGGCGCAGAAAGCGCAGCCCATCGCACAGCCCACCTGGCACGACACGCACGCCGTCTCGCCCCACCGCGTCCGCATCCCAACGCACTCCACCATCTCGCCGTCGCCAAGGGCGACGAGCAGCTTCAGGCTATCCTCGCCATCCCACCGCCGCACCACTGGCAGCCCACCCACCTCAAACTCCGCTGCCAGCTCTTGTCGCAGCCACCGTGGCAGAGCCGACAAGCTTGCGAAGCTCGCCACTCGGTGCCTGTACACGCCTTCGAGTATCTGCTTGGCCCGATATGCGGGCTGCCCTCTTGCCTCCAGCCAGGCGACAAGCTCCTCTGTGGTCACGTCGTAAATACACTGCATCCCCAACACCAACCGCCCCTAGGGCTTGTCTATGGCATGATAATAGCCCGCCTGGGCGGCCAGATGCTACTCCTCTTGGCGCCTCTTTCACGCTCTGGCGCGCTGGCGTGGGCTTTGCCGCGGGTTATCACGGGGCCTCGTAGAGGCCCATAGTCAAATATCGTTCCCCGGTATCCGGCAGGACGACCACCAGGGTCTTGCCAGCATTTTCGGGCCGCGCGGCAACCTCAAGGGCAGCCCAGGCCGCCGCGCCGGCCGATATCCCCGCCAGTATCCCCTCCGTGCGGGCCAGCTTCCGCGCAGTCGCCACGGCGTCCTCTTCGGTCACGCAAAGGATTTCGTCCAGGACGCTCCGGTCGAGCACCTCCGGCACGAAACCCGCTCCGATGCCTTGGATAATGTGGGGGCCTGGCTGCCCCCCCGAAAGCACCGGCGACTTGGCCGGCTCTACCGCTACAACCTGCACGGAAGGCTTGCGGGCCTTCAGCACCTGCCCCACCCCCGTGGCGGTGCCGCCCGTCCCTATCCCCGACACCAGTATGTCCACCGTCCCTTCAGTGTCGCGCCAGATTTCCTCAGCCGTCGTCCGCCTGTGCACCTCTGGGTTGGCCGGATTGCGGAATTGGTGAAGCATGAAAGCATCCGGCAGTTCGGCGAGCAGCTCCTCCGCTTTGGCTACGGCGCCTCTCATGCCCGTTTGCGGGTCGGTAAGCACCAATTCCGCCCCCAAGCCGGCCAACAACTGCCGCCGCTCCAAAGACATGCTTGCGGGCATGGTCAGGATGAGGCGGTAGCCCTTTACCGCTGCCACCATTGCCAGTGCGATGCCCGTGTTGCCGCTCGTGGGTTCAATTAGCACCGTCCGGTCTGGCGCGATTAGCCCCTCCTGCTCGGCTGCTTCTATCATGGCCAGTCCTATTCGGTCCTTCACGCTGCCGCCTGGATTGAAACTTTCCAGCTTGGCTAGTACTCGCGCCTTGCTACCTGCCGCCAGGCGGTCTAAGGCTACCAGCGGCGTGTTGCCAATCGTGCCGAGAATGCTGTCGAAGACTTTCAATCGGCCCACCTCCGGTTCGTATATCTTCCTTCTCCTGGCCGCGCGGCTCAAGGGCTGCAGTCCCGGCCGCTGTGTTGAGGAAAAACGGCTACTGGCGGCTGAGTAGTTCCCCGTACTGCTCGCCGCTCGCAATTGAGCTAACTCGCCCGCTGCGGCCTGGCCCTCGCTTATTGTTCTTGGCCCGCCAGAAGCCGACTGCGCTTGCGCCGCAGCTCCAGCCAGTGATCCCGTACGGCCTCTGCAGCCCCCACCGCGGCAGCGGCGTCCGAGGGTACAATCGGATGGTATGAATAGAGCGCTTTATATAAGAGCTGACCAACCTGCAGCGCTGCCGCCTTGACAGGTTGCCATTCACGTCCCAGCGTCGAAAGATGCTCTGCTGGGGTCATGTGTGGCTTGCGCTCCAGGCCGGCCTCAGCAAGCCACCTGGCCATTCGTTCGTATGCCCATTGGACTTGCCTGCGTGGGCTTGCCCTTGGCAACCGCACCGTTAAGAGCCGCTGTCCTTGGTACCAGGCCCCTATATAGACTACCACTGCGCAGAGGGCTAGCAGCCCAATGACCTGGGGGATGTGCACGAGCGTCCATCGGGCCGCCGTCACCATGGCCGCGCGGACGTAACCTGTGATACGGTCCCACGTCTGAGCTGCGAGCTGGCCGGGTGTTGGCGGCCGGGGTGGTGTGGGGTCAACTTCGACCCAGCCGGAGCGCGGGATGAACACCTCTGCCCAGGCGTGGGCGTCCCTGGCGCGCACCAGATAAACGTCCGGCGTGTCCTGGGCATCGCCCTCCAGATAGCCGGAAACGAAGCGCGCGGGCAAGCCCACACACCGGCACAGCACGACGGCCGCCGAGGCAAAATGCACGCAGTACCCACGATGGCTGTCGAACAAGAAGAAGTCTACGGGGTCCTGGCCCTCCGGCGGCCATGGAGGACTGTCGTCATAACTGCAGGTCTGGCTCAGGTAGGTCGCAATGGCGGAGACCTTAGACTCGGGCCGCGCCTTGCCGGCCGTGATGGTTTGAGCAAGCCGGCGTACGCGGTCCGGAAGGCCAGGCGGTAGCTGCAGACATAGCTCGCGCACATGCGGGTCAAGGCTTGTTGGCTCGCGGCCTGACTCTGGGCGGAGAGCGACAACGCGGTAGGAATCACCGGGCCGGATGTACCCGCTCAGCCACAGATTGCCGAAAATGTCCACCCTGGGCCGGCGTGGCCGCCCGCCCGGCCCCATCTGTACCCCCGGCGGGCCGATATACCGTGGCCAGAAAGCCGCCGGCACGCCCCCGGCCAGAGGTACCCGCGCAGTTATCGTGAACTCGAGAGGCGTCCCAGTAGGTGCCTTGCCTGAGCCGTCCGGTATAGGCAACCGCCACCAGTTCCCGTCCCGCTCGCCCGGTAGCCGCGCGGTGTAGCGCGTCAGCGGCTCCGACCAGTAGTGCCCCGCATAGAGGGCGTAAGCCGCCAAGCGCCAGTTCGTAGTCGTGCGTGCGCGGACTTCGAACAGAGGCCGGGTGCTGGTGGGCCCAGGCGCATAAAGGTAGACACGTGGTTCGGCCGCGATGTAGTTGCTTGGCGGCAGCATCATGCGCACGGCTAGCATCCGTGCGAAGCGAAGTTGCATCTCTCGCGCCAGCCTGCTCGTGATGTCCGTTGTCGCGAAGCCTTGGGCGGCGATGGCGGCGGTAAGCAAGCCGATGAGGTAGAGGGTGGGCCAGGAGTTGGCCGAGGCTTGCGAAGCTCGCGCGCGGCCTTCCACAAACCGCGGACGGACGATTGTGGCCCCCCAGCTTTCCTCGTGGCTGGCGGCCAGCAACGCCACGCAGCCCAGCAGCGACGCCGCCGTCCCGGCGATAGCCACCGCCCCAGGCTCGTTCACCAGCACCAATAGTAAAATCGACCCCGCCAGAATCGTCGTCTCAGCCATTTCCTGCGCCGACCGGAGCGCGAAGGCCCGGAAACACATTACCCACACAAAGCCAGCTATCAGCACCCGGTAGGACCCGCCCAGGCTACCTAATAGCAAAGGAAGCTGTGGCACCCACACCCGCTGCGCCTCGAACAGTCCAAGGGCCGCCGCTGCCAATAGCACTGCCAGTCGCACTGCCATCGGCGGAACCCTCGAAAAGCGCACGTAGTAGGTGAAGGGGAAGGCACCGACAAGTACGAACCCACAGCGCAGGGAGAAGGCCGGCTCGCCCAAAACGTCAGCCGCGGCGGCCCACGCCCCCATCATTGCTACCCAGCCGGCCACGCACACCCAGTACCAGTCCCACTTGGCCCTCGGCTCAACGTCTGACGCTGGCCAAACTTCGCTCACCATAGCCTCGCCCAACTCTTAGCAGCACCTCTGGAATATCGTCAAAGCTTTTCACATGCAGCGCCCAAGCTGGCGCCTGTTCCTTTTGGCCGGTAAACAGCCCCACAGGGTTAGCAAAACCGTCTAGGCTGGCCCACGTTGCTTCCAGCGCCCTGCCATCGTTGCTCACGACATATACAGATGCGCCTGGCGGAAGGGTTTGTGCCCATTGGGTGGCCGCCGCGACTGCGCGGCTTGGCGCCGCGTAGCGCAGCTCGCCGAGGGCGGCCAGGATTTCTCGCCAGAACAACTCCCCGCGGGATGGTCCCTGGGCGGCTGCCGGAAGTCCAGGCGCGTGCAGGGCCGTCGCGATGCCGCCCGCGACGAAAGCATGAGCCACTGTTGCGGCCACCGAAATCGCCAGCTCCGCCCCGGCATCAACCCCCCTTGCTTGCGAGCATGGCGCCAGCCAAATCTCAACTTGTACCTCTCGCGGCTGCTCGAATTCCTTTATCATCAGCTTGGAGCGATGGGCTGTGGCGCGCCAGTGCACGCGTCGAAGGTCATCGCCGGCCTGATATTCGCGCAGGGAATGATAGTCGCCCAGGTCAGGGCGCACGGCAGCCATGCGCAGGCGCGCTCCAGGCGTGAGCAGGAAAGTCCACGGCACCGGAAGACGTGACCAGTAGGCGGGCGTGGCCACCAAGGGTATGTCTCCCAGTGCTTTTTCCGGCCGCCGATATAGACCCAACGGATCCGAACCCTCCAGGCGCAGCCCCTCCAGGTGCCAAAGGCCTCGCCAAGGTAGGTGCACAGGCATAGCGAACAGGGCTGTTGCTCCCCGTGGAATCGCTGGTAGCCGCAGACGTATTTCCACTGGCGGCCCATCAAAGGAAACGGGCCGGAGTCTTCCCGTGAGGCGCGCCCGCCTCTTCGACAGAAGGGCAGCGTTGCTCACTTCCACCTCGAGGTTGACGGGCCGGAGGGCTTGCACGGCCTCGGGCACCCGCTTTAGGTTCAGCCGCAGACCGCTCGCTGAAAGCCGTGAGAGCACGTATGCCCCGAGGAGAATCCCCAGCAGGGCTGAGGCGTAGGTATAGGCCGGCTGGGAATCGTTCGTCGTCCCGGCCAGGTAAAGTATCACGGTGGCGAGAAGCAACAACTTGCCTCGCCGCGTCATTGCCTATAAGACCACCGGCACGCTGTCTAATACCGACTTTATCACGTCACTGCCCCGGATTCCCTGCAGCCGAGCCTCAGGCCGCACAAGTATGCGGTGCGCTAAGCAGTGGGGGGCCAGGCGCTTGATGTCGTCAGGTATGACGTAATCTCGCCCCTGCATTACCGCCAAGGCCTGAGCGCAGCGTATGAGCGTTATCGTGCCCCGCGGACTCACGCCCACTTCCACGTGCTCTGACTGCCGTGTCCGCGTCACAATCTCCAACACATAGTCGTACACCTTCTCATGCACTTGCACCCGAGCTACAATCTCCTGGGCCTCCACTATTTCCTGAGGCGTCACCGCAGGTTCCAGGGTCTCGATTGGGTGCCGCAGGAGTTGGCGCCGCACTACTTCCTCTTCCGCTTCCCGTGAGGGGTAGCCGATGCGCAGTCGCATGGCAAACCTATCCAATTGGGACTCGGGCAGCGGATAGATGCCCTCAGTCTCGATAGGATTTTCGGTGGCCAGCACCATGAAGGGCCGTAGCAGCTCGTAAGTTGTTCCATCCACGGTCACCTGGCGTTCTCCCATGGCTTCCAGCAGCGCCGCCTGTGTCCTAGGTGAGGAGCGATTGATTTCGTCCGCCAGCAGCACGTTGGTGAACACTGGCCCTGGGCGAAACTCGAACTCTCCCTTAGCCTGGTTATAGATGGTCGCGCCGGTGACGTCGCTGGGCAGTAGATCCGGTGTAAATTGGACGCGCCGGAACCGCCCCCCGATGGACCGCGCGATGGCACGTGCCAGCATGGTTTTTCCCACCCCTGGCACGTCGTCTAAGAGCGCGTGGCCGCCGGCCAGCAGGCAGATGAGCGTCTGCTCAATTACCTCACGCTTCCCTACAATCACTCGCTCTACATTGGCTACTATCCGCGACAGACGCTCCGAAGCTTCCTTGATTGGCAGGTCAGACATGTGCTCTCTTCTCTCCACCGGTCACGCGGTCGGGTTGTGCCCAAAGGGGCTTTTGTTACTTCAACATTGTACCTTCCCGCTCCGGCCTGCCGCCATACGTTGCCAAGGTCAATGCGAGTGAACGCAGAAGCATTGCTCGCAGCAACGGTAGCGGCCGGCAAGCGCTGGCGTCCCTTTGGTTGCTTCGCCACGTGGTGGGCGAGAGGCTTTCGAGCTTGTGTAGTGGGCGGGGATTAGCGCGCTGCCGGTCGCTCGCCGCGGTTATCTGATGCGTCCCTGAGAGAAGGAGGAATTGAGCAAGTGTCCTTCAGATTGCCGCCAACAATCCAGTGGATTGCCGACGCCCCGGCAGTGAGGATTGTTGACCAGACGCTGCTGCCTGCCGAGGAACGCCTTCTAGACCTGCGCGATGTTGAGGCCGTAGCTGAGGCTATCCGGATGCTTCGAGTGCGCGGGGCGCCGGCGATTGGCTGCGCGGCAGCGGCTGGGGTGGCTCTGGCCGCTGCCTTGGCACCAGACGACCTTGGGGTGATGAAGGCTCATCTGGCGCAGGCCACGGAACTGCTCGCCGCCACGCGACCCACGGCTGTGAACCTCTTCTGGGCTCTGGAGCGGATGCGGACCATATGGGAGCCATGGTCTGGCGACGCCTCAGAGCTGCGCGAGGCGCTCAGCCGCGAAGCTTCAGCACTCATCGCTGAGGATGTGCAACGCTGCAAGGCCCTTGGTCGCCACGGCGCCGCCTTGCTTGCCGATGGCGCGCGTGTGCTCACACACTGCAACGCCGGTGCCCTTGCCACCGCCGGCTACGGTACAGCCTTGGGGGTTATTCGGGCGGCCGTCGAGGAGGGCAAAAAAATTCACGTCTGGGCCGATGAGACCCGACCGCTGCTGCAGGGCGCACGGCTGACGGCCTATGAGCTTGCAGCCGACGGCATTTCCTGCACAGTTCTCTGCGACAACATGGCTGGCGCCCTCATGGCCGCCGCGAAGGTAGATTGCGCCATCGTGGGCGCCGACCGCATCGCCGCGAACGGCGATACGGCCAACAAGATTGGTACTTACGGTGTTGCTGTGCTGTGCCGCCACCACGGAATTCCCTTCTATGTCGCCGCGCCCCTGTCTACCGTGGACTTCTCCATAGCCTCGGGTCGCGACATTCCCATCGAGCAGCGCAGCCCGGAAGAAGTCTCGTGGCTGGCAGGTTTCGGCAAGCAGGCCGTCGCGCCGCCTGGCGTCGGTATCTACAATCCGGCCTTTGATGTCACGCCCTCCGGCCTCATAACGGCCATCATCACCGACCGTGGCGTCGCCTGGCCGCCTTTCGAGGAAAGTCTTCGCGCCCTTGCCGATGGAGCTTCCTGAGCGCGGCTACCAGCTCAGCCGCAGCACGGCCACCTCATCGGGCCGGAGGGTGACGGTAGGGTTCCAGACATCGCCGGCGGCCGTGCCTAGTTCCCGCTGTTCTGGCAGAAGCATGGCCGCCTTGGCTTGCTGACCGCCTGTTAGCGCCTTCAGGTCTACCTTCACGCGCGTATCAACAGCAAGGTCGGTGGGGTTGAAGATGGCGAAGTACACCGTTCCCTTGGAGCCATATCGTTCGATCCAGACGTCCGGCCGGCTTGTCTCGGCCAGGGTCACCGGCTCCCAGCCTGCTTCCGACATTGCCCGGATGACGGGAATGTATTTCAAAAACAGGTCTCGGTCGCGGTTGTAGATGTTGGGCCGGTTCCAATACACCTCGTCGGCGGCGTTGTGGCTGAACATGCTGGGCAGTACCCCGTAATACGCACAGCGGGCGAAGTACTTCTCAACCCATTCGTGCGGGAAATTCTCGAACCGCGTATTAAGCAGGGTCAGGTAGGGTCTCTGTGCCGCCATGGCCCGCCAGTAAAGCATCTGCTCATCGCTGTCGGGCACGTATTTACCATCCCTGGCCCAGTTGGTCTCGGTCCCAAACACGTCCAAGCAGCCTGCGGCCCAAGGGAAGTTCCATAAGACTCCGTTGGCAAAGGTCATTTTGCCGGCCGCGTGCAATCGCCTGGCGAAATCCATCGCTAGCTCCATCGTTATGAAGTACCCCATCTGGCACAGCTTGCCGCCCCGGTCGTAGACCAGGGGCACCTGGGCGCCCGCGAAGTGCTCCCGGCGATAGTTCAGGTCTGTGGCGGCCATCTCGAAGGAATCAAAGTAAAGACCGTCGAGTTTGACGAGCTTGGGAGCTTCCTCGAAGCCGCCATTGACGCAGAGCTCTCGGTCGCCTCCTTCCTCGCGCACCGAGACGTCGTCGAACCAGACTTTCCCGAAGTGCTCACCACGGAACAGTAGGTGGAGGGCGATAGACTGAAGGGGCTTTGCCGGATTGATCCGAACGGTCACCTGCTCCCAGTCATGGGTACCGGTACTGAAGGTTGCCACCTGCCCGTAAAGAGGCGTCCCGTCGGCGTAAGTGCAGTCTATGTACAGGCTATAGTCGTTGTTGGGCTGCCCTGTAACGTTTTCTGCTTTGCTTGACGCCGTCGCGACGATGGGCCGTGGCTGTTCTTGATTTAGGGTTATGCGTTGGACGGCGCCCATCGGTGGTGAAACTTGGGTGCGGTCGCACACTATCGCCGCGCCGCGTACTCCTTCGCCCGTTGCGAGCTGGAAGCCCTCCCCGTAGGCTTGCCAGCCGCTGGGCAGTGTCCCGTCGGCAAGGATGCGGTCAACGACGGCTTTGTGGACGCCATATTGGGTTGTTGGGGCGTCGGGGCTACCGGTCACGCCGGGCGAAGCGTTGTTGATAAACAGTGCTCCGTTACACCAGGGAGCATCGGCTATCGTCATCCAGATGCGGCCGGTGGGGCCGTGGAAGACGCAGTTTTTGGTCGCCACGGCCCTCGCCTCGCCTCGCCCTGCCAGCTCTTCTAAGTACTTCAAAGCGGCTTCCTCCGTCCTCGGCATTTCCGGCGGCATACTCATCCAGAAGCTCAACGGCTCGATGTAGGGAAAGCTGTAGATGCCGTGTTCTTCGTCGAAAGCAGGATTAGGGGCACCTTCTTGAAACTGGAAGCCAAAATCCTGCCATCCATCCACTGTGCTTACATCCACAAAGGGCATCCAGATACCATGCCTTTCCGCCCTCCCCCTGAAGGCCTCGGCATTCAGCTCGTAGTAGCGTGCCAGCGCCGACCGGAACTTCCATTGCGCGTCAAAGGAAAAAAGGATTGCGCCAAAGCTTGCCGACGACGGAAAGTTGCGTGTTTCCGAGCATAGGCCCAGGTCGAAGGCCGCGTAGAGCACCCGCCGCGGCCCGTCGAGGGCGAAGCGGCAGAGGCGTGGCACGGTGATGGGCGCTCCGATGGCCAGACCGCCGTTCCGGCCGACAACGGCCCCGAAGGGATACTTGCTGGCCAGGCCATTGGAGCCGCATCCCACGTTGACAAAGTAGCTCCCCGAAGCCGTCGGCGTGACCTCATGCCACCGCCTTGCATCCTGGCACCATGTCCACGCGCCTGCCTGCACTGGCAGCGCCCAATAGACCGTCACCGCCCGGTCCTTGCCGGAGAGGTCACGGACGGTCGCGTCTAACTGCAGCCCGCCGCTTACGGGTCTCAGCGTGGCGGTCAGGCTTAGCTGCAGCTCCGTTGCTTCGCCAGTCATTCGAAGGCCGTCGTCTGCTTCTTCCACCTTGAGCCGTGGAAGGATGAAATCGCTTCCAGCGGCCGCATCACGCAGCACTAGACCGCCGCGCCGCCTGGGGTCAAGAGACATGGCACCGCTTCGCTTGTCGAGGAGAAGTTGAACCCCACCGCCAAGGTCCAACCGTTCCCACGAGCCTGCCTCAGGCACATCCCCAGCCGCCGCCTGCAGGTCGAAAGTCTGCATCCCCTTGACCTCGTATAGCTCGAAATCGTCAAACCACACCGTTCCCTCGTGCCCCCGAAATATGCCGTAGACGGTAAGGGACTTGATGGGCTTGGCGGGCATCACCAGCACCGTGGCTTGTTCCCAATCGTGCGTACCGGTATTGAAGGGCATTACCTGGCCCCATAGCGGCGTGCCGTCGGTATAGATAAGGTCGAGGTAGAGGGAATAGTTGCTATCGGGCGCCCCGGAGACATTCTCAGCGCGGCTCCAGCACCGCGCGAGGATGGCTACAGGCTCTGCTTGGTTCAGCGTGACCTCTTGGTAGACACCGGCTTGGACTTGCGGCCCATGGAAGCTGCAGCGTGCTGACCGCTGGCCTGAGTGGGCCACCGTGTCGTCCAGCTCGTAGCCCCCTTCCTGCCAGCCCAGCCAGCCCTCTGCCAGCCTTTCTGCTGGGGTTTCCAGGCCGGGGTTGTCAAGTAGCTGCCGTTCTCCTTTCACCGCGGTGCCGCTGCGCAGCCACACGTCGGCCTGAGCCGACGCCACAAAGCAACAAGTAAGTGCACCTAATACCACAATAGCCGCAGCGTTCATGACCACCCTACCTCCCTTCCTGGTGCTTAAGTAGCTTCACCATGTCGCGCCTGAGTCCTGTCTGCCGACCGGCGTGCAGGAGGTATTCCGGTAGCCTTGTCTTGGTCGGCGGGCCGCGCGAGGTGTTGCTTGGAAGCGTGGGCGAGCGTAGCGCCAGCGGGGAGGCGTCCCGCGCTGGGACCGCGCCTTACACCCAGAAGGCGTAGGCATTGAAGTTGAGCAGCCATCCGGCCAGCAGCCATGCTCCGCCAACGAGGAACTCGCCCAGGATTAGGCCCAGGGCGAAGGGTATGGCTTTGCGGAACGCCTTAAAGCCAAAATACCTCAGCAGCACCCACTTTGCTAGCCAGGCTATGAAGATTGGTAGCCAGAGGCAATTCATGGACCAACTCGACGATATGGCATAGCCGACTGGGTGGAAGGGCCACCAAACGTGCCGCACCCGCAAGGCCATCAAAGCCAGGGTGAACAGGAACCCAGCCACATACGCACCCATCTTACCGTAATTCGGTGGCTGGCCGTTGAGGAGCCAGGCGGCGAGCTGGTTGTACGGCTCCGTGCCGAAGATTCGCGCCAGGAAGCTCATCTTCGCGGAGATGCCGTATGCGTAATAGACGTGCACTTGCGACCAGTACGCGGCCAGTACGCCCACGCCTGCCGCCAACACCAGCGCCTGGCTCATGGCCGCCATTGGGATGCCGGTGTACTGGGCAATCTTGAACGATTCCAGCTGAATCGGCATCGGATGAGCACGGTAGGCGCGGTTGAACCAGAAGTACAGTTTGAGTACGGTCAACTGGCGAGGGGGCAGAAGACGGCCGTCGCTGCCGAAGAGGTTTGTGAGTATCTGGTCCGGGCCAGCCATGTGAAGGTCGTGCGCTGGTGGTCCAAGCTCTGCCCGCACTCGAGTGACGGTCAGTGAGTACATGAAGTATATGAAGAAAACCACGACGGCGATGGCCAGCCACATGCCCATCCGTAGCGAGAAGGCCAGCAGAAACAGCAGTCCGGCTGCGATGAGCCACCACGCCGTCCGGTAGCGCATCGGCTCGCCTTCGTCGTCGGGCCGCCCCAGGCCCCGCAGGGCGCGCCATATCTCCGCAAGATGGTCCTTGGCCATGTAAAGCGCAAAGCTTGCCAGCGCCAAGTACCCCGCTGCGGACTGCTCGGTTACGTAGGGGAAGGCCGGAATCTTTGTCAGTCCGAAAAGGGCCGAGATTAGCTTCTGGGCTGCCCAGAATAGGTAGAAGAACCAGCACGAAAAGGCCAGGTCCAGGGGAAGAAGCATGCCCATTCCGATGGCGAAAGGATAGAAACTGATTCGGGTGCCCGCCAGGGCTCCCCAGGGAAAGCCTTGGAAGACGGACCACATGTAGGCGTCGTAGTGCACCACCCGCACCTTGATGACCGGCACGGCTGGGCAGAGGTTGTGGAGATTGTTGACCGTGGTGATGAAGGCCGGCAGCACGAAGCCCAGCCACATCCAGGGGTTCTTCCACAAGGCGGCTCCTGGCGCGGTCATTTCGATAGGCAGATGAGTTATCGGATACGTCAGTCGCTCTCTGTCCATCCAGCGCCGACGCAGCAGGGCATTGAACCCCAGCATCACCAGCGTCAGGACGAACAGGAAAGCACACCAGTGAAGAGCGGGCGAGGCCCAGGCGGCCAGGCGGTCAAGCCGATACAGGCTCGTCCCGCCTTCGAAGGCAGGACGGTAAATTTTCGGATCGGACACCATTAGGAAGGGCGGCAGATATTTGTGGAACAGGTCAGCCCATTTGTTTTCGGGCGTGGCAAACTCAAAGGGACAGATAGCCTGGGGCGCTACCACCTGGATCATGTCGTGCCCGACGACCGCGGAGGCTATGCACAGCATGCAGTAGATGACCAACAGCTCGTTGCGGTGGAGGGCTGCCCGCCTGTGCAACCGGCCCACCAAGCCGTTCAGTCCTGTCAGCAGGGCCAGAAGAAATACCGTGTTGAAGAATAGGGACACCGTGGTGGGATGGCCCTCGTACCGCACCACTTCCATCATCGTGACCCAGTAGGCGTTGATGGGTATCAGGGCCACGCCCAGCAGCGCAGCGCGTGTTGTGAAGCCGTTGGCGCGGGGGTCGGCAGTGTGGGAATGGCTTGCCGCACGCGGCTCGTGGCTTCTCAGCGCCGTGTTCCTTCGGCTGTTGTCTGGGCTCATGATTCGTCTATCAGTTGCTTCAGGGCAGCGTATTCATGGCGCAGCACATCCAGCGCCGAATAGCGGGCATCGGCCTTGTAGTCACAGTCGGCAGAAAGAAAGCCTTGGTAGCCGCTGAGCTTGAGCCAGGCGATAATGGCACGGTAGTCGAGGTCGCCCTCGCCCAGAAGGGTGGGCTGGCCGAAAGTTGGGCCGAGAAGGGCGACGTCCTTCACTCGTACATCCACCAGCACGTGGGCCATGCGTTCCATCGCCTCGACGCCGTAGTAGCGGTCCGTCAAAGCTAAGTTGCCTGGCGAGTAGCAGACGAGCAGGTTGGGGCGGTCCACCATGCTCACAAGTTGCAGGGTGCCATCCACGGTTGCCGTGAGGCCAGGTTCATTTTCGATGAGGACTTCGGTGCGCCGACCGAGTGCCATGTCGCAGACCTCGCGCAGGTAATGAGCGGCGCGCAGGAAATGGTCCTCCCGCGCCCGCCCTGGCTCCGACGGCCCTCCAGGGCAGACGTGAACTGCAGGGCATCGGAGCCGCTCGGCTATCAGCAGGTAACGCCAGAAGCGCTGCACTTCTGCTTCGCATTCTTTGTCGCCCAGGGTGGCGAAATGCCCGCAGGAAGTGGCCAGGGCGACCACTTCTACGCCACAGTCGGCAAGCCGCTGCGCCAGCCGCTCCACGCGCTCGTCTTCCACATCGTAGGGCAGGTGACAGTTGCAGTGGAGCACGATACCTTCATAGCCGGCAGCGGCTGCCAGGGCCACTGCGCGCTCGCCGTCGTAGCTTGCCAGTAGCCGGCTATTGACGCCCACGCGAATATACGCGGAGGGCTGGTCCCAATAGCCCCTATCTCCGCTCATACCTGTCTCGCCTAGCCTGGTGCTGCCTGCTCTTTACCCGCTGAGAGCTTGTGTTACTCTTGTCACGATTTCGGTGACTATCTCTTCGGCCAGGGCGGCACCGAGGTCTGCCGTAGCTGTCCGTGGGTCCTCGCCGCCCACACCGTATCCCGCCTCAATCCCACACACCGGCCCCTCGCGGGGCAGCGCTGCCAAACACACGAGGTCGGGGCGGAAGTGCATCATCAGAGACGTCTCGCAGGCACCGGCGTGGTCGCCAGCAGGATAGGGAGAGTCGCATCGCCGAAGCTCGGCGTCGGAAAAAGCAAGGATTTTCATGTCGCTGCCGCGGCCGCGAATCTTAGGCCAGTTCTCGACGGCCATGCGGATAGCTTTCATGTGCTGGCCGCCGTAGTGGCCCATGAGGATGAAAACGAGCCTAAAGCCCTCATCGGCGGCCTGGTCCAGATAAGCATTGGCAATGGCCATGACCGCCTCTGCCGGCACCTCGATGGTATGACGAAATCCGGCGTGGGGCTTCATGGTCTCGTAGCCTGCGAAAATGGGCGGCCACACGACCCCACCCGTCCGCTCGGCTGCCATTATGCACAGCGCATGTGCTTTTAGTGCGTCTAGGCCGATGGGGTTCTGTGGCCCGTGCCATTCCAGTGATCCCCACGGCAAGTAGGCAATCGGCGTTTCCGCAAGCACGGCATCAATCTGGCCTGGCCGCATCTCTTCGTATCTACCCCACGTCGCCATAACTGAACACCTCCGTGCGTGGTTCATGAGCAGTCTTCATCGAAGCACTTCCAGCCGCGCATACTGCGCCGCCAGCCTGCGGATACCTGCAGAGGCAAAGATGACGGTGATTACTGCCTGGTCGTTCTCGCCCTCGACGGAGAACACGGTTCCCTCGCCGAATTTGTGGTGGCGGACTTTGTCGCCTGGGCGGAGCTGCGCGGCTGGGGCCTCGTTTTCAGGCGTGCCAGAGCGTCGTGGCCCTTCTGCTGAGGGCGCTCTAGGCTTTTGCTCGTCCAGCGCTGTACCACTGCGGTTCTCACGCCGCCTCTTCGCGCCGTCGAGAATGGCAACTAAGTCCAGCTTCCCGTCCCGCCTCTCGATGTTGGGCGGGGCTGGCGGCGCCGGAGTAGCCGCAGCTCCAGTCATCTCCGGTTGGCTGCTCACCCACCTCACGCCCTTGTGCGGCAGGTCGGCGAGAAACCTCGATGGCATCATCGCCACGCGCGTTCCGTAAATTGTCCGGTAGCGGCAATGGCTCAGATACAGCAGCTCCTTCGCCCGCGTCATGCCCACGTAGCACAGCCGGCGTTCCTCTTGCTCCTCAGCCGGGCTGCCCAAAGACCGCTCGTGAGGGAACATGCCCTCCTCCAAGCCGGCAATGATGACCGCTGGGAATTCCAAGCCCTTCGCCGAGTGAAGGGTCATGAGGGCAACCTGGTTGCCAATCTCACCCGCCTCGTCAATATCGGACATCAAAGCGATATACTCCAGAAAGTCGGGCAGGCGGGCCTCGGGATGCCGCTCTTCGTACTCGGCGGCCAGGCTTACGAATTCCTCCACGTTCTCGGCCCGGGATAGTTGTTCGGCGCTGGAGCTAGCTCGCAGCCAGGCCAGGTAGCCCGTCTTCTCGGCGGCCAGACGGGCCATGGCTGACACCGAAGCCCTTTCCGACTGCGCAGCCATGTACTCCATCAGCTCGACGAAATCGGCCAGGGCGTGGCGGGCAGCGGCCCGCATTGCGCCGTCTTGAGACAGCCTCCGGCAGGCCTCCAGCAGGCTGATGCCATGGGCTGCCGCCAACTGGCGTACCAGGGCGGCCGTTTTTTCCCCGATGCCTCGCGGTGGACGCATGAGGATGCGCTGAGTCGAGACATTGTCGCTGGGATTATGGGCCGCGCGCAGGTAAGCCACGATGTCCTTCACTTCTGCTCGGTCGTAGAAGCGCACTCCGCCCACGATGCGGTACGGAATGCGAGCTTCCATTAGAGCCTCTTCAAAATGGCGGGACATGGCATTAGTGCGGTAAAGGATTGCCACGTCACCATACCGGCGCCCTTGGCTCACCAGCTCGCTGACCACCCACGCTGCCCATTCTGCCTCTTCTGTCTCATTCACCGCACCGTAGACCACCACGTCTTCTCCGTCTGGGTTTGCGGTCCACAGCTTCTTCGGTGCCCTGTCTTGGTTGCGGCAGATGACGGCGTTGGCGCATTCCAGGATTTTCTTCGTGGAGCGGTAGTTCTGCTCGAGATAGACCACCTTCGCCTCGGGGTAGTCATGGTGGAACCGCAATATGAGGGTGACGTTGGCTCCCCGCCAGCCATAGATGCTCTGGTCATCGTCGCCCACGACACAGATGTTCCGGTGCCCTGAGGCCAGCAGGTGGACAAAACGGTACTGGGCGTCGTTGATGTCCTGGTATTCATCTACGAGGATGTACCGCCAGCGCCGCTGCCACTTTTGTAGGATATCGGGCCTGCTTGCCAGCAGTTGGACGGCTTTGTTGATGAGGTCATCGAAGTCGAGGGCGCGGTTTTCGGCCAAGGCGGTTTGGTAGCGACTGTAGACGGCAGCTACAATTTTCTCGAAGGGCCCCCGCGCCTGTTGGCGGTACTCCTCCGGTCCCAAGAGCTCGTTCTTCGCGCGGCTAATGGCGTTCAACACGTCGGCCGGCTTGTACTGCTTGGGGTCGTAGTTTAGAGCGCTGAGGGCCTCCCTGACGAGGGCTATCTGGTCGCCTTCGTCGAAGACTACGAAGTTTCGAGGCACGCCGATGGCCTCGCCGTCGGCCCGCAGCAGCCTTGCGCAGATTGAGTGAAAGGTACCTGCGGCCACCCGCGCGGCGTCCTGCCCCACGAGTTGGACAATGCGCGCCTTCATCTCGTCGGCAGCTTTGTTGGTGAAGGTTACGGCCAGGATTTGCTCGGGCGGCACACCGATGTTCCGGACGAGGTGGGCCAGCCGGTAGGTTAGCACGCGTGTCTTGCCGCTACCGGCTCCGGCGAAGATGAGCACCGGCCCGTCTACCGTTGTGGCCGCCTCTCGTTGCTGGGGGTTGAGGTCGTCAAGCAAGTTCATGGCAATATCCTGGTAGGTTTATGCAGGAGCTGGTCGCGGCGAGCTTACGGCATGCGGCATTAGCCGCCGGCCTGCGCAGCACCAGCAGTCGGCATCGGCTCTCCACCGCCTGCTCTTTCCAAAGCGGCGCCTACCAGCCCGGCGAACAGGGGGTGTGGGCGCGTGGGACGCGACTTGAACTCTGGATGAAATTGCACGCCGATGAAGAAGGGATGCAGTGTTTGCGGCAGCTCGATTATCTCCACCAGGTCGCCCTCGGGCGAAGTACCACTGAAAACCAAGCCTCGCTCAGCCAGGATGGGGCGGTAGGCATTGCTCACTTCGTAGCGGTGGCGGTGCCGCTCGGAGATCTCGCGGGTGCCGTAGAGGCTTTCCGCCAGGCTGCCGGGCTTGAGGACGCACGGGTATGCGCCCAGGCGCATGGTGCCGCCCAGCTCCGTCACGTATTCCTGTTCCTTGAGGTAGATGACTACGGGATGGGGCGTCGCCTCGTCGAATTCCTTGGAATTGGCACCTTCCAGCCCGCAGACATTCCGCGCATACTCTATCACGGCGCACTGCAGCCCCAGGCACAGCCCTAAAAAGGGAAGGCCCGTTTCGCGCGCGTAACGGATGGCGGCTATCTTGCCTTCGATACCGCGCTTTCCGAAGCCCCCTGGCACAAGAAGGCCGCTGACATCCGCCAGCAGCGCTCCGGCTCCTTGTTCCTCAATATCCTCCGAGTCAATGTACTTGACTTCGACTTCTGCGTCGTGGGCGGCCCCGCCATGCCGCAAAGCCTCCGTGACCGAAAGATACGCATCGTGAAGGTCCATATACTTGCCGACCATACCGATGCGCACCCGCCGCGAAGGCGACGTCACACGCCGTACGAGCTCCTCCCAGTCCCGCAGCTCAGCAGGCCGGCGCTCCAGCCCCAACCGGTCGAGCACTAGGTCGGCAATGCCCTGCCGCTCCAGGTGGAGCGGTATCTCGTAAAGCGACTTTCGGATGTCAAGGCCTTCGATGACAGCTTCAGTCGGCAGGCCACACAGCAACCCAATCTTTCGTCTGATGGCTTCGCTGAGCGGGTAGCGAGTGCGGCAGACCAGGACGTCAGGATGAATGCCTGAGCGCAAAAGCTCCCGCACCGAATGCTGCGTCGGCTTGGTCTTCAACTCGCCGACCGTGTCCAGGTACGGCACCAAGGTGACGTGGACGTAGCAGCAGTTTTCGCGGCCTTCGTCGAAGAGCATCTGTCTGGCAGCTTCCAGGAACGGTTGGCCCTCAATATCGCCTACCGTGCCGCCAATCTCCACGATGGTAATCTCCGCGTCATGATGCCGCCCACAGGCCCGTATGCGCTCCTTTATCTCGTTGGTCAGATGGGGCACCACTTGGACGGTTTCTCCCAGGTAAAAGCTGCCATCACGTTCCTTGCGGATGACCTCCCCGTAGACCTGGCCCGTAGTGACGTTGGACAGGCGCGTGAGATTCTCGTCAACGAACCGCTCGTAGTGCCCCAGGTCCAGGTCCGTCTCGGCGCCGTCGTCTGTGACGTACACTTCGCCGTGCTGGAAGGGGTTCATAAGCCCCGCGTCCGCGTTGATGTAGGGGTCAATCTTGAGGAGAGCCACCCGGAAGCCTCTGCTCTTAAGCAGCCGCCCAAGGGAGGCCGTCGTTATGCCCTTTCCGATGGCGGAGACTACTCCACCAGTCACAAATACGTACTTCATCCTCCGGCTTACGGGTCTCATGGCAACGCCCTCACCACTGGGCAGCCCCGCACTGTCGCGCCGCGGCTACCCTTCTGTGTTTTGCATCCGGGCTACTGCTCTTCGCCCTGGGGAGGCTGGCTTTCCTGTTCGGGTTCGAGGGTGATGTCCAGGAGTCCTGCGTGCTGCGGAGGAGGCTTCGCTGGCTGGTCCGCTGACTGCGCCTGGTCGAGCGCCGGGCCTTCCTCACTGGCCCCGACCTGTTCCTTCTCCTCCACATCCACCAGCGGTGCCTCATCCTCGACGGCCATCAACTGTATCTCTGGCCGCGCGCTGCGACGTTTGATGTCCTCGATTTCTTTCTTCAGCCGCTCAATCTGGGCGAGGATGTCGTCTATCTGTTGGCAATCGGCGAGGACATCCCGGTTGCGAACCTTACCGCGTGTGTGGAGGGTGTAGACCTTCGCCCCGATAGTGCTCAGAATCCGCTGTTGATCGGCCCGCAGCCGGCGGATGGTCCGTAGTCGAGAAGTGATTGCGGCCTTCTCGTCAATCCACTCGCCGGCTGCCTCGCTGCCCCGGCGTATCCATGTCACTACTCGCTGAAGTCCTTCGCTCATGCGTTGCCGCCAGCCGATCATCGGTCATTCCTCCGGGGCCACCCTGCCACCCGCACGGCCCGACCCCCCAGCCCATCGGCAAAGTAGCAATTCCCCTCCTAGATAGTCAAGTCCGTGCCGAAGGCCTGCCTGGGCCGAGAGGCCGCTTTCTCCAGTGCCCTATGCCGGGGCGGTGGGCCTTTTGTCGGCCTTCCACGTGCTGGTGTGGTGGGCCAGTGCTATAATCGGGCGGCGCTAGAAACGCGGTGGGAGGAGGCTTTTCGATGGGGGACACCCATTCTGTTGACGCCAGCCAACCCGATGAAAGCGAACTAGATAAGCTCTGGCGCCGGGTCAACGAGCAGTTGCGGCGCGGCCCGGTAAACCGCAGCCTCTGGGACGCCGCCCTGGCGGCTAGACCCATCACGGTGGAGGGCGACCTACTCATTCTGGGCGTGCCGCCGAAGCAAGCCCGCTACGCAAGCTACCTTGAGACCGCAGTGAATCGTCGCCAGGTGCTCGAAATTCTCCAGGCCGTCGCGGGCCGCCCGCTGGACTTTCGTGTCATCGAGGGCACTGGCCTGAGCGACTGGGAGCGCGTCAAGGAAGTGGAACGCCTGGCCACTCAGCGCGCCGCCGCCAGCCTTGGTGCTCAGGTATCTGCTCGCACCTCCGCGGAGGCTTGGGACCAGCTTAGCGACACGTTGCTGAAAATGTTTTCGGGCTCGGCTTTGCGCTATCCCCTGAGCCTGGCCCAAAGCTTCGCTAAAGCCCTGTCGCTCATTTACGAAACCGACGCCCGCGTCCGTGCCGAAGACCCCGAAAACGAGGCCCTCCACGACAAGCAGCTTAACCGCCTTTGCGACAAGTTGGCTACCTATTGCGAGCTGCCGGCAACGCTGGTGGCCTTGGAGTACCTGCGCTATCGGGCACGCCGCCAAAGCAGTGGGGCAGGAGAGAAATGAAGGTCGTTCACATTGCCGAGGCCTTGGCCTATGATGGGTCACAGTTGCGGTCTCATTGGATTTACGAGACCACGGGGATAGTGGGGGATGCTGTGGCGTGGTTTGTGGGGCCGTGCCTGGTAGCCACCGACGCCCTCGTTGACCTCGCCGACCGCCGCGCTGCTGCCGAAATCCGTGCCGCAGTCATGCTTCATTTCCTGGTTGAACACTTCGACCCCGACCTGGCGCGAGCAGTCCTGCGCCAGCGCTTACTAGTGGCTGTCGCTGGCGAGGCCTTGCGCGACTTGGCTGGCGTGGCCGTGGAGCGCCGCGGCGACGACCTTTTTGTGGCGGGCCGCAAGTTGTCCGTCTCCATCGCCACCATCTCGCCAATCTCGGCCCTCATTCACTTCGGCATCAACGTTGACCCAGCTGGCGCACCTGTTCCTGCCGTCGGCTTGGCAGAACTCCAGGTTGACCCATGTCGGGCTGGGGAGGAAATAGCTCGCCGCTACGTCCAGGAAATCGAGGACCTGCAAGTTGCACGGGTGAAGGTGAAGTGGGTGTGGTAGAGGTTTCCGCGCCCGTAGCCGAAGTGTTCTACTCAGTGCAAGGTGAGGGCCCCTTGGCAGGTGTCCCTCAGATATTCGTGCGGCTGCGCGGATGCGACCTCGACTGCCTGTACTGTGATACTCCCGAGGCACGCTCAATGGATGGCCCTGCCAGGCTCCAGTCACCCGGCGGTCGCGAGTGGGTTGAAGTTTCTAACCCCGTGTCCTTGGGCGCTGTAATGGACCATGTCGAGGCCTTGCGCGGCGCCAGGCCGGCGGCCGCTATTCACTCCGTTGCTCTCACGGGCGGCGAACCCTTGCTTCACCTCAGCTTCTGCGAAGCCTTGGCGGCGGCCCTGGTGGCCCGCGACCTCCCCCTTTACGTGGAAACGGCTGGCCACCTTCCTGAGGCCATTGCGCGCATAAGTCCCCTATGCGGATGGGTCGCCATGGACCTAAAACTGCCTTCGACGATGGTGACGCCCGTGCCTGTGGAGCGTTTCGCGGCGTCGGCTCGCGTTTGTGCCGCCGACCTTATCGTCAAAGTCGTCGTCACCGACGCTGTCACCGACGCTGAGTTCCAAGAGGCCCTCGCCACCCTTGCTGCCGCGCGGCGCGACCTGACCTTAGTCCTTCAGCCCGTCACCCCCGCGTGCGGCATCAGCCCGCCCGAGCCTCTTCGGCTTCTCGACCTGCTTGCTCGGGCTGCGGAGAGCTTCGCGGATGTTCGCTTGATGCCCCAATGCCACCGCCTTCTGCATTTGCCATGATACCTCCTGACGAGCCAGTGCGGCCCACCGATTACGGCCTTCCAGACCTTTCCGCGCCGCACTTCATCGGCCTGACCACGACGGTGCCGGTCGAAGTAATCCTGGCGGCTGGTCTCGTGCCCGTTGACCTCAATAACGTCTTCATAGCTTCTTCAGCGCCTCAGGCTCTCGTGGCGGCTGCGGAACGAGCAGGCTACCCCCGGAACGTCTGCGGCTGGATACGCGGCCTTTACGCCACTGCTCTTGCCTGTCGTTTGCGACGGGTGGTGGCCGTAACCCAGGGTGATTGCAGCCAAACCCACGCCATGATGGAAACCTGGGAGGAGGGGGGCATCGAGGTCATACCCTTCGCGTTTCCTTATGACCGCGATCCTGAGCTGCTACGTGCCCAGATTGAGCGCTTTGCTGACCGGTTGGGTACGACCCTCGAAGCGGCCGAAGAAATTCGCGAGAGCCTGGTGCCGCTGCGTCGCCGCATTGCTCACCTGGACGTGCTCACCTGGCGCGATTACAAGGTCTCCGGTTATGAGAACCACCTCTGGCAAGTGCAGTGCAGCGACTTCGCTGGCGACCCAGTTAAATTCTATGAGCGGCTGGAGGCCTTCGTACATGAGGCGGAGGCCCGCCAGCCCAACCCCCCGCGCCTCCGCCTCGGTTTTGTCGGCGTGCCGCCGATAATTTCTGACCTCTACGATTTTCTTGAGGGCCTTGGGGCACGCGTCATATTCAACGAAACCCAGCGCCAGTTCTCGATGGCTGATTCTCTCGACTCTGACCTAATCGGCCAGTACCTGACCTATACTTATCCTTACTCGGTCTTCTACCGCTTGGAGGACATCCGCCGACACCTCTCCATAAGACGCATCCATGGCGTTGTGCATTACGTGCAAAGCTTCTGCTTCCGCCAAATCCAAGACGGACTTATAAGACGCAACCTCTCCGTCCCAGTCCTCACCTTGGAAGGCGACACCCCAGGGCCTCTCGACGCTCGTAACAAGCTTCGCCTTGAGGCCTTCGTGGAGTCGCTTCTTTTGGGTGCCGACTAAGGCGGGCGGCGATCAGCCAGTTACTTGCCGCCCTGACACGGTAATATGAAGCGGCGGGATGTTAGTTATCCCGCCGCTTTTTTATCGCTGTGTCTGCCTGTACTTCGCTTCCTATTCGCCGAAGAGCACGCCGTACCCGCCCTCTTTCCGCCGGTAAACTACCGCCACCTTTTCGGTGTCGCTATCCACGTAGAGAAAGAAATCATGGCCCAGAAGGTCCATCTGCATTATGGCTTCCTGGGCGGTCATGGGCTTGAGGTTAACGGTCTTGGTACGCACGACTCGGAGGGAAGCTTCTTCGTCGGTGCTTTCCTCTGCTGAGGTCTCCTGGGGAGCCTCCAGCGACTCCCTAGCGCGCCGATGGGAATCCCGCACCCTCTCCCGGAAACGCCCTAACTGGCGTTCTATTGCCTCCAGGGCCCGGTCGAAGGCCTCGAGTTCGTCGTCAGAGCGTTCCTGCGCGCGGACGAGCAAGCCGTCGGCGTCAACCGTTATCTCCACGGTGCGCCAGCTTCGCTGCCCCTTGACGACGATTTTCACGGACTGGACCTTCTGGAAATGACGGGCCAGCGTTCGTAGCCGCGGCTCGGCGTGGCTACGCAGTTGCCCCGTTATCTCCGCGTTCTGGCCATGAAAGTCAACGCGCATACACGTAACCCTCCGTCGCCGCACGTGAACAAAGCGGCCTCCCGCGGTGGATAGCCGTGAGGGTGCAGGGGTGGGATAGCGGAGGCGTTCTCGGGGGCTACTGCCAGTTGCGGCCGCCTGCCCCGCCGCCTCCCATGCGAACCACGTTTGCTGCCTGGGGGCCACGGTCGCTTTGGACGACTTCGAACTCCACCTCTTCGCCCTCGTCCAGAGACTTGTAGCCCTCCATCTGGATGGCTGACCAGTGAACGAACACGTCGCGCTCGCCCGGCACCTCGATGAACCCATACCCCTTATCGGGGTTGAACCACTTGACTCGCCCTCGCTGACGCAAAGCCAACTCCTCCTGCAACGACGATCGCCGGATAACCAGCGCCCGGACTTTATCCGAAAAAGGGCCTCTTGTCAACGCTCATCGCGGCATTTTGCAAAACGAGAGTGAGTTGGCTCCCCTGTGCCGGCGTCAGAAGGAGGGTGCCTGCATCTTTTTGCCTTCCGCGAAGAGGTCCTCAGGAAGCCGGAGGGCTTCCGGCCTCACCGCTTGCATTGACCCCTTGACTGCCTGCGGCTACAATCGCCTCTGTTGGAGGTGAGGCCGTCGTGGCGCTCATTACCCGCGAGGAAGTCCTCCATGTCGCCAATCTGGCCCGGCTCGCTTTGACCGAGGACGAAGTCAACCGTCTCCAGTACGAGCTTGGTCGCATCCTTGAATACTTCCAGCAGCTCCAGCAACTCGACACCGGTGACGTCCCCACAACCTCCCATGTGCTGCCAATGGTGAATGTCCTGCGCGAGGATACCGTCGGAGAGTCCCTTCCGCAGAGCGACGTTCTTGCCAATGCTCCCGACCAGGTTGAGGGCTTCTTCCGCGTCCCGCGCATTATCGAGGAATAGTAACGCCGGCCCCTGCGCCCGACGCAGATTTTCTGACTCGTTTCGGAGTTAGCTGAGCCATGGCCCTGGAAGAACTCACTGCCTACGCACTTGTAGAAAAGCTCGCCGCCGGCGAGGTTTCGTCCGTCGAGGCCACCGAGGCTTGTTTGCGCCGAATCGAGCGGCTGGAGCCTGAGGTGGCGGCCTTCATGACGGTCACGGCTGAAGTGGCTTTGTCCCAGGCCCGCGAGGTAGATGACCGCCGTGCTCGCGGGGAGCCAGTGCCAGCCGTTGCGGGCGTTCCCATTGCCATCAAGGACGTTCTCTGCACCAAAGGCATCCGTACCACGTGCTCGTCGCGCATTTTGGAGAACTTCATCCCGCCCTACGATGCCACCGCCGTTGCCCGCTGCCGCGAGGCGGGTCTGCCCATGCTCGGCAAGACCAACATGGACGAGTTTGCCATGGGCAGCTCCACGGAAAACTCGGCCTTCATGGTCACCCGCAACCCTAAAGCCCTCGACCGCGTCCCCGGCGGCAGCTCCGGCGGCTCCGCCGCTGCCGTTGCCGCCCACGAGGCCTTCTGGGCGCTCGGCTCCGACACCGGTGGCTCCATACGTCAGCCAGCAGCTCTCTGCGGCATCGTTGGCCTCAAGCCCACTTATGGTCGGGTGTCCCGCTTTGGCCTTATCGCCTACGCCTCTTCTCTTGACCAAGTTGGCCCGCTCACCAAGGACGTGCGCGACGCCGCCCTGCTGCTCGGCGTCATCGCCGGCCGGGACCCTCGTGATGACACCTCCGCCGACCTGCCCGTGCCTGACTACCTCGCCCAGCTCGACCGCGGCGTCGAGGGCCTCCGCGCAGGCCTACCCACTCAGCTCCTCGGCCAAGGCATCGAGCCAGCCGTACGCGAAAGAGTCCTCGCCGCTGTTGACCGCCTTGCTTCTCTCGGTCTCGCCGTCGAGGAGGTTCAGATGCCCAATATTGACTACAGCCTTCCCGTCTACTACATAATCGCGCCCGCCGAGGCTGCATCCAATCTCGCTCGCTACGATGGTGTCCGCTACGGCCACCGCACCTGTCAGCCCGTGTCGGACATCTACGACCTCTTTGCGAAGACGCGCGCCGAAGGCTTCGGGCCGGAGGTCCGCCTGCGCATCATGCTCGGCACCTATGCCCTGAGCGCAGGCTATTATGACGCTTACTATCTTAAGGCTCTCAAAGTCCGCACCCTCATCAAGCGCGACTTCGACCGCGCCTTTGAGAACTACGACGTCCTTCTCTCGCCGACTTCGCCCACGCCCGCCTTCAGGATAGGGGAGAGGGCTGGCGACCCCCTACAAATGAAACTCGCCGACATCTGCACCATCCCCGTCAACCTCGCCGGCATCCCGGCCATTTCCGTGCCCTGTGGGGAAGTGGATGGCCTACCCGTCGGCCTACAAATCATGGGTCGCCCCTTTGAGGAACACCTTATCTTGCGCGTGGCCTACGCTTTCGAGCAGTCCCGGTAGTCTGGGCCCCTACTATGGCTGTTTGGTGGTGGCTGGTGCGGCTATCTCCAGTACTGCCGTCTGCCATGGCCGCAGGGCTACCCGCAACCGTCCCTTTTCGACCCGCAGGGCGTCGCCAGTGACCAAATCGCGCAAGGTACTGCTCGTCTCCACGGCACGTGCGAGCAAACCTTCGAGGGTGACGGTCGCCTTGGCCAGTCTGTACGAGGGGTTGTGAACGGCCAGGTACGTGGCTCCGCGCGTCGGGCTGCCGTACCGCTCGACGAGCACGTGCGGCGGCTGCGCCCGCGCTTCTGCAATAGGTTCCCAGCCGGCCTGTGCCAGCGCCCTGAATACAGGCACGTATCTGCGCAGCAGGGGCCGGATAGGCTCGAAGCATGTCGGATCGCCGCCGTCGCCGGTCCCCGGCCACACGCAGTAAACGAGGTTGCGCTGAATTCCACGCTCCTTTTCGGCCAAAGGTACGTCCTTCTTGAGATAGGCGTAATTCATGTGGCTGGCGGGCTTTCGATAAGCCATGGCGCGAACGAAGCTCAGTTTCTCCGGCCTGTGAAAGGACTCCAAAGCCGCGGCTTCTCCCGCCCCGAGAACGTCGAGCAGATGGGCGACGAAAAGGTGGGCGAACGGGAAGCTATTGGCAAGCACAAGCTTACCGCGGGCGTGCATGGCCTCGCAGATGGCCTTGTAAAGCTCATAATGCGCAAAGCCGGCAAGCTGGCAGGGCGCTTCCGCTTGGAAGCTCGGCACCAGCGGCACGTCGGCGGTTGCCCAGTGCTCGCGCCGGAAGTTCTCGGCGGCGTCAAAAGCAGACCAGCCAACGCTGTCCAGATACGCTCCGTCTACGCGAGGGTCAGTCAGTGCCGGCACGCCCTCATAGTCGAACCAGAGGCTTGCCCGATTAGGCCGGGCCAGTTCCGGGTCGCCGTTGCAGTTAACTGCTACTCTGTCCGGCGGAGCGGTCCAGTAGCTTGTCGGCTCCCCATCGCGTCCGATGTAGCTGTTGAGCAGCGCTTGGGCAATCTCTGCATCGGGCACGCCCCTGGGCTGCGACCAGAAAGGATAGTCCGTTGTTACCGTGGGCGGCTGAAGAGCCCGCTCCATGGCTGCCGCCAGGAAGGCCTTGGCGTCGAAATGGCCCTTGTCGTCGTAGTGGCTGGTCTTTTGCCAGAGCGTGCTCGGCTCCGCATACGTGAAGGAGTATCCGCCGTGGGCGTCATCGAAAGCGACGCGGTCTCCGTAATATGGCTCTTGCTCGTGGAAGACAAGCCCCAGCTCCTCGGGATTTGGCACTTCGGTGCTGACCCACAGATGCCAGAGACCCTCGTGCTCGACCCGCTTTACGAAGAACTCCGGATACATCTGATAGTATCGCTGGGCGGCCGCGCGCATTCCCCATTCAGGGCGCGCCAGCGCGCTGAGGGCGAAGCAGAAACTTGCCCGTGACGGAAATTTGCGGGCCAGGGGTGAAAGCCCAAGCTCCACACGCACAGCCAGGAATTTGTGCCGCGCCGTGTAGTCATACATCCATGTCATCAGCCGCGGGCAATCCAGCGGGCGGGCGAGCATCAGGCCGCGTTTCTGCGTTGACAGGCACACCCAGGGGTAAGGGGCCACGAGGTGCCGTCCATGCCGGCCACCCGCCCCGTAAGCGAGACTGCTGTGGTAGCGGCCTTCCTCGATAATCCGCCGCTGCTCATTGAGGCTGTCGCCCCAGACCCACCCCTTCGCGTCCAGCGGCAGCACCCACACCACTAGAATTGCCCGGTCCTGATCGCGTTCGTCGGCCAGCTCGCCACGCACATTTACCCGGTCGCCAGCGCTTGCGAAGCTCACCTGCAGTCTCAACCCAAGTTCTTCGCATCTCAAGCTCAGGGTGCCATCGGGCCGCGCTCGCTCTACGGCCCGGAAGCGGAAATATTCCGGCTCCTGAGAGATGTCCCAGGCGTAGAAGCCGCCATAGGTCCCTGCGTCCGTTGGGCTTACAACCGCACCGGTGAGCTTTGTCTGCAGGGCAGCCGCGCTTGCGTCCAGGATAATCTCCAGGCCATCTCGCGTCCGTGCGGTCACGCGGCCCATGTCCGGCTGCGGGCGGCCTTTCTTCAGTGCGGCGTGGAGCGCCTTATCCACCGCAGTCGCCAACCGGTGCAGCCGCACTCCTTCCGCCACGTCCAGGCGGACGTTGTCGAAAACTGCACCGCGCAGGCCGCCGCCCGTCGCCGCCGTGAAGTTTATGCTCCCCGGCTCAAGCAGCTCATCGTGCGGCAACCACTCACTCGCCGCCACAGTCTTCCCGTCCATTTCGGCTATCGTGAGCCGCACGCGATCCGGCTCGTCCTCCACGACTACCCGATACCAGGTGTCCGTCCGTAGGCCGTCCGCCGTCCAGCGCGGCGCCCATCCGCCTTCTGAGGTCGTCCAGACTGCGAAAGCTCCCCGGTCGAACTCGAACCACCAGCTATTCTGGTATCCCCACGAATGAAACACCACGAGCCGATACCCGCCCGCCTCGTCAGATGGCTGGAGAAACTCGAAGGTAAGCCGATACGGTGGCGCGGGCCTGACAACAGTGGCCATTCCCTTGTCGCCATGCTCAGAGCAGAAGTGCACGGCCTTCCCCCCGTTTCGGGGGTCGAAGGACGGCGGCGCGGCCTCCGGCGGAAACAAAACCCACTTGGCGCGATCAATCGTGCCGCCGTCAAAGTCGTCCTCCAGCACCGTGACCCAGCGCTGGGCCGTGAACCCGGTGCCGTTTGCGACCGTCAACATGGCAGCAACTGCCTGAAAAAAGAAAGCTGCTCGTCGCCTCATTTGTTTCGTCCTCTTCCGGAGCGAGCCCCGTCGTCCCTCTATGCCCATGCAGGAATGGACTACAGGCCTCCGTCTAAATTCCTCATTTCAGGCCAGGTCCTTCACTAGGGAAGCTCGTGATGCCGCCGGAATAAGGTTCTTGCCTCTCGAAGCGCCGCGGCCGGCAGCCAACCAGGCGCACGTCAAGGGCGTGGGCGGCCCGGAGGGGTGGAGTTTCACTCATTCTGACGATTCTGGCGGATGGCTGGCTGGCAAAGCGGCCCGGCGGCCCTTCGCAAAGAGTAGGCTGGCGAAACCCGCCTCCGGGACGAGACCTGCTTTGACGAGCGGCTCCTCGGGCGGCGCCGCTCCCGGCTCCCAGAGGAGAGTGCTCGCCGCGCCCAGGAGTTGGAAGCCGGCTCCCTCGACCAGGGCCACGGTCTTCGCGGCCGTGCGGAAAGTGGCCTGGGCATAGAGAGGATGGCCCCCGGCGGCCTTGCCCTCGTACAGCCTTCCCCAGGGGCTGTCTGCCGGAATGGCGCCGATAAGCAGCCGCCCCCCAGATCGGAGCACTCTGTGGACTTCCGTTAGCGCTGCCTCGGCGTCGCCGACGAAGCACAAGGTTAAGGCGAGGAGCACGCCGTCGAAAGAGCCCGGCGGAAAGGGAAGCGCCTCCGCGCGCCCCTCATAGGTCCTGATGCCCTGTTGGGCGGCCATCTCAAGCATCCGCGGCGATGGATCGACGCCCTCGTGTATGCCCAGTGCGGCCGCAAAACGGCCCGTGCCCACACCCACCTCCAGCCATCGCCCACGGCACTGCCCGCAGAGCTGCCGCAGGCAGGCCACCTCAGCCTCGAATACGGCCCCGCCCTCAGCGCTGTCGTACCATTGGTCGTAAGACGCTGCGAAGGCGTCGAAGGCGCTGTCCATGTGCCACCCCGGTCCGGCTGTAGCCGGCGTTTACACCATGACGGCCCTCTCGGAGTCGTGCACCGCCTCGTGGAGCTCCTTGAGCGTCAACAACGCACAAATCTCCCAGCCCTGGGAGCCGCGCACCTCGAGGCAAACCCCGCGGGCGAGGAACTCGCCCCCGACGCCCAGGAGCTTCTGGACCTGCCACCCAACGTCGAGGGCGGGGTCCTCGCTCTGGTCTATCTCCACGCCCACGCCCTAGAGGAAGGTGCGCACTTCATCGCCTTGCCGCAGGCTGTATGAGCCGAGCGCCAGACGTTGAAGACATTCTCAAGTTCGGTCTGGGTGGTGGTGCCAAGCCTTAAGCATTGGCTTCTCTCTTGCGCGTACACCCGGCTCGGCGGGGGTGGCAGCAAGGGTGGCTCTTCTCGTCACCGTGGCACTTTTTAATCTGCTCAGGCGTGCAGTCCTCCGGCTTGCCCTTCAGCTCATCCGGCTTTTGGCAGCGACTCCTCGCGTTACACATGTTCTGTCCCTCCTTGGTTTCCCTGCTTCGGCACCAGCCGTTGTCGTGTTTTGGCAGCAAGGCCCACGTCTACGCGCCCCGTGTCCAGCAAGCTCTTTGCCGCTTCGTTCCACTCGGCCAGCGTGGCCTCGTTAAGCCTGTAGTGAACGAAGTAGCCCCGCTTCTCGGCGGTGACAAGGTCCGCGTCGCGCAGAATGCGGAGATGCTGCGACGCTGCCGCAGCAGTGATGCCGAGGTGTTGCGCCAGGGCGTTGACGCACATAGGCCGCTCCTTAAGCAGGCAGACCATGCGCACGCGCGTGTCCAGCGATAGCACCTTGAATATCCGCGCGAGTCTGCTGGAGGCGGTCATGGCCTTCGCTGCGCTGCAGTTAAGTACCAACGCAGATACTTTACCACAGAAGCCCGCCCTAGTCAAGGGGATAGGGTTAACTCTCCCCATGGGCAGAAGGATAGCTCCCGGCCGCGCCGAACTGCGCCCTGGTGAATGGCGTCGCCGGCCGGGGCTGCAGCGGGCGCGGCGATGCCACGGAAGCCTGCACTTGGGGGCGACCGGAAAGCGCAACGGCAAGGCCGAAAGGCCGGACGGAAGCTCCCAGGGTGCCGGGGAGAACGAGGGAGCGTCGGCAGCAGGAGGTGCCGCGATGGGCGATGGCGAAGGAAAGTGCGTATGGCTTTTCCCGGACGGTGACCTTCCGCCGCCGGGGGAGCCGGGCCTGCCTCTTGAGGGCCATGAATCCCTAATCATTCTAAACACTGGCGACCACGATGCCCAGATTGAGCTTGACGTTTACTTCACTGACCGCGAGCCGGAGATAGGCCTGAAGCTGTCGGTCCCGGCGCGGCGCGTCAAATGCTTCCGGCTCGACAAGCCCGTCGGCGATCGTGCCTTCCAGATACCTTATGGGCAGTATGCCCTTCGAGTTCGCTCAAACGTGCCTGTGGTGGCCCAAATCGGCCGCGCCGACGTTCGCCAACCCAATCTTGCTTATTATACGACCCTCGGCTATCCGGCCGAGTGACGGCCGCTTGAGTTTGGCCGCCGTGCGGCGGCAAATACGCAGGAGGAAGAGATTGCCATGCATGAGCCCAAGTGGTGCCTATTCTACGATGTCCACACCATGCCCACGTGTCCCGACGTCGGAGCGGGTTTCGACGCCGAAGCCTTCGCCGACCGCATCAAGGCCTGCGGCGTTGACTATATCGTCTTCCACGCCCGCTGCAACCTTGGCATGGCTTACTACAACACGAAAGTCGGCATCCGCCACTACTCCCTTACCTACGACCTATTTGGCGCCCTCGCCGAGGCGTGTCAGGCTCGGGGCATAGCCATCAGCGCCTACGTCAATGTGGGCCTCAGCCACGAAGAAGCCTTGCTCCACCGCGACTGGGCCGTGGTCAGTCCTGAAGGCTACGTCTACCGCCCCGACCGGCTGGACCATTTCTTTCGCCTAATGTGCTACAACACGCCCTACGCCGACCACCTTCTGGAAATGATACGTGAGATTGTCACTGGCTACCCAGTTGCCGGGCTTTTTCTGGACTGCTTCCATCAGAGCCCTTGTGTGGGCGTGGAGTGCGTGCGGGAAATGAAGTCCTTGGGCATGGACTTCCGCGACGAGAGCCAGTTGGCCGAATTTGCGCACATGTCGCAGCTCCGGATGGCCCGCCGCATCAGCGAGACAGCCAGGGCCATCAAGCCCGACTTACTAATCTACTTCAATGGCATTGCTCCGGAAGACCAGCAAGACCTAGGCACCTATCTAGAGTACGAGTGCCTACCTACGGGCGGATGGGGCTACGACGCCTTGCCCGCCTGGGGCCGATACCTGCGCACCCTTGGTAAGCCCGTCCTCAACATGACGGGCCGGTTTCACAAGTCGTGGGGCGATTTCGGTGGAATACGCACCGAAGCAAGCCTCGAGTACGACGTTCTTCATGGCCTCGCCCTCGGCATGCGCCCTACCATCGGTGACCACTTCCACCCCCGCGGGGACGTCAACGATGCCGTTTTCGACCTCATCGAGCGCATCTACCGCCGCTGCCAGAAGCTGGAGCCATGGCTGGACGGCGCCCGACCGCTCTCGGAGATAGGGGTGGTGGCTCCCCAGCCAGGCTTTACATACACCTCCCCCGCTGCCTTCGGCCGCAGCCAGAATTCCGTCAAGGGCGCCGCTAGGATGCTGGCCGAGCTACGGGCGCAGTTTGACGTGCTCTCGCCCTATCGCTCCTGGGACGGTTATCGCGTGCTGGTGCTCGCTGACGATGTGCTGCTTGACGACGAGGCTGCGCAGAAAGTCCGGCGTCACCTTGACGCCGGCGGGCGCGTGCTCTCGAGCGCCTGGTCTGGCACTGACCCAGATAGGCGTGGTTTTGTCCTCGACGAATGGGGTGTGACCCTGGATGGCCCCAGCCCTCACGACCCAGCCTACATACGTTTTCATCCAGAGCTCGGCGAGGGCTTGCCCGACATGCCCGTAACTCTCTACCAGCCCGGCATCCAAATGTCCGCCTTGCCCGGCACACAGGTCCTGGCCGAGATTATTGCGCCCTACTACAACCGCGGATGGGATGGTGAACACGGCTACCTCTATCTGCCGCCGGACCGTCCTTCTGGCGAACCGGCCGTAACCGTATGCGGCCATGTCATTCACCTAAGCCACCCCATCTTCGCTTCCTATTACCTTGACGCCCAGGTGCCTATGCGGCAGATGGTCGGCCGCCTGCTCGACACACTCCTGCCCGACCCGCTGCTACGCGTGTGGGGTCTGCCTTCTTTCGGCCGTGCCATGGTCACCCTTCAGCCTGGGCGGCGCATGGTGCACCTTCTTTGCTACGTGCCCGAGCGCCGCGGGCCGACCATGGACATGATTGAGGAACCCATTGAGGTTCGGGATGTGCGCCTTGCCCTGCGCCTCGACGGCGCGGCTCCTGCCCGCGTGTACCTAGCACCTTCGGGCGAAGATCTTCCCTTCCGCATCAACGACGGCTATGTGGAAACACTCCTGCCGGTCCTCTGCGGCTATGCCATGGTGGTTTTCGAGTAGCCTTTCAGCGGCGCGGGTTCCTGTGCGCCTACTGTCCATATCGGAAAGCGTCAGTCACGCCACGCCCGCCGCAGGGCATTCGCGCGGGGCGCCGAAAGCCTTTGTTCCTGCCCGTCGCCGCCGAGCTCGCCCCAGCTTACCTCAGGGGGCATCTTCTTGGCTGCCGCCGCAGAACGTGCTCTGCATCCCGGCACGTGTCTGCCTTACGGCTGGGTGAAAGTGCGGTCGCAGGGCGGTATCACGAAGCTGAACCGCGGCTGGCTGGCCCATTGGGCGTAGCGTGGGTCAGCGGCCCAGTGGACATAGGTATCCTGGATGGTGTGGGTGAGCTGGCGCGGAGTGCCTGGTTGGGAGCCGCTCGGGAGGGCGATAGTGCCGCCGACAGGGCCGGTTCGGTTCAGTCGCAGCACGACGGGCTGGCCACCTGAGCTGATAGTTACCACGACGGCATCCGGCTGCTCTTCGGCACGTGCCTGGCAAATCTGTGCATCCTGGCCGCCCACCGTGAGCACCGCCAGGAATTCCACCTCCCCTGTTGACGAGGCGGCCTCAGCTTGCAGCATCTGCTGGCCTTTCCACTGGTAGAAGGGTAGCGGTTCGCGGACGGAAAGGCTGACGTCGTGAGGCAGGAGGAATTCGCCCCATAGGGCGGAGGCCCCTGCCTTGACATGGAAGCGGCGGCCTTGGATGGAGATGTCTGGTCCCGTGGCCGCTATCCAGCGACAAGGCTGGCCTTCAGGACCTGGGATTGCCCGGTCGTAGACAACGACTACGTTGGGTTTGAGGAAGATGAGCTGGCGAACGTGCTGGCGGGCTTCTTCGACGGGCCAGGCATTGGTGGCCTCGCCAGCCACGTAATCGTACTCAGGATGAGTCTCGTAGGCGATGATTTTGCCCTCGGCGACCAGGAGGGTCTCGGTATGGCCATGAAGGTCTACCCCGCCGCCCCACCCGCTTTCGGCCGGTGCGTAGCCGTTGAGGCGGCGCTCCCGAGCAATGTAGGTCCAGGCGGACGGGGAGAAGCGATTGATGAGCGCGTACTCCTCGGCACGCGGGTGCTGGAGGTTGAGGCGCCAGCGCTCAATCCAGTCGTTGCCGAAGACAACCGTGTTACCCCATGACGGCGTACAGTTGCCGTCGTCGCTCCACAGGGCCGGGGTGCCCAGAAGGAATTCGCCGGCCTTGACTACAGTGAAATGGCCGGGCTGATGGCGAGCCGTATGGTCGCGGGCGCCGCACCAAAAAGCCACTTCCGTGGCTTCTTGGTCCCATCCGGAGCGCATGGCGGCTAAGCCTTCCACATCGAAAAGAGCGGTCGGCGGCAACTCCTGACGTGTCACCGTTGGAGCTTGCGGGTCATACCACCCCAATGCGAGAGCCAGCGGCACGGCCACCCCCGTGGCGAAATGGTGTGGCGCGGCCGCCAGTGGCCCCGACAGCGGCATACCCTTCAGGGCAAATAGCTCGTCTACGGCCTGCGTTTCTGGCGATGGCAGCTCGCCATCGAGCTTGCGTACCCACTCGTCCCAGGGGTATTCGGCCTTCTGCAGGGGGTGGTTGGTGATGGCGCCAATGACCCAACGCCACGGTTCCCCGCTCGGCCGCCGAATAGCCGGCAGCAGCCGCCGCGCATCAGAAATAGGGTCGGCGTAGTACATGAAGGTCAGGTAGCCCCGCAGATAGCTCTTCTCGAAGAGGCGTTCCTCGCCAAGGAAATTCCGAGTGAAGAGCAAGCTCAAGAAAATGCCCTGGGTCGGGCAGTAGCACCAGCTCCAAGGGTTCTGCCACAGCGTGCCGCCGCGGATGCCTTCATGGGTCTGGAAGTAGCGCTCAAAGTTGGTGTGTAGCGTGGCAATCTTGTAGACCAGGGCGCGGTCGGCAGGCGTGAGCGGTTCCTCCATGGACACGAGCGTCCAGGGGTAAACATTCATATCGCCTTTGTAGCGGGCAAAGAACTTGGTGAGCTTGAGCTTTGCCCGCAGGTGGTCTGGGGCCATGTCCACGAGGCCGGCGACTGCTCCAGGAAAGAAGGGGCCGTGGTAATGGTACTGGCAGTAATAGTCCGTCGAGGGCTTTTCCAGGAGCGGCTGGAGAGCAGCCTCAAGGGCCTTCCGGTCGGCTCCAGGTATGTAACGCGCGGCGAAGGCGACGGCGAGCATTCTGGCCCCCAGTTCGTACATGCGCCAGCCATAGGCGCCCCCAGGGTCGCGCGTGCCGGGCGGGGCAGCCGTTGCTAACTCGCTCCTTGTCAGGCCGTTGGGCAAAAACCGTTCTGGGAAATTCCCGCCCTTTTTAGCCATGCGGGCTAGCCATTCGGCGTAACGGCGGAAGAGCTGCGGGTGGCTGGCCATACGTTTGCGGATGGTTGGCACATCATCCTCGCGGAAGAAAAGCCGAGGGTGTTCAAGTTTGGGTAGACGCACAAAGCAAACTTCCTTTGTGAGTCCGCCGTGGGGGGAATGGAGGGCCAAGGTGAGTGTGAAGCGGCCGGTTTCGCGCGGCGCAAACCCAAGGCTGGTGCGGGCTGGCTGGCCCGCCGCCACGGTCAGGCGGATCGGCCTTCGGGTGGCGACGCATTCCCCCATGTAGTTGTACAGCGCGGCCTCCAACTCCACCGTCTTCGCCGCCTTGAAACGACTCGTCACCTCGACGGTGAACTGCACCGGCTCGTTGCGATAAAAGACGCCTTGGTACGACCCGGAGGGAACGCGAGAGTGGAGCGACCATGGCTCCGGACGGGCCTGCACGCTGAACATCGGTTCGGCTGTGCGGGCGACCTGAAGGCCATCGAGGCGCATGCACTCGCCGCGAGCCGTAAGCGTAATTTTGTGTGTCCCGGGGCCGACCGTGAGTTTGGGTGCGTTCCAGCGCCAAAATTCCTCCGTGTCGTTGACGAGCAGCACGTTGTCGTCGGGCCGGTGCCAGACGTTTCGCGTCCAGTCCATCTCCGGGCCGTCGTCGAGGCGGTAGGTAATCGAGCCAGGAACGTCGGCTTTGCTGAGGGCTCGGTCAGGAGCTGACTGGTAGTCAGCCACGGCGCTCACGTCTATCAGTTTGCTGCCGGCTTGTAGCAGAAGCTGGTTATCGGCCCGAAAATCCTGGACCTGTCCGTTCACCTTGACCTTGGCTACGGAGCGTTTCGGTGCGGCGGCCGCAACCGAGTCTGGCGCTGGGTTCACAGCTCGCGTCCGCAGGTCTATTAGCATGGGCGCTGGCTCGACCGCCACCCTTGGCGTGAGGGCAAAGGCAATTCGATCGGCGGCAAGCAGAGGCCACCAGCCGGCGGCAGGCATCGGCACGAACCCCACGCCCCGCGGCGTCCATTCCAGCGGCACTACCTTCGCAAGTTCATCCTTGGCCACGTCCACTACGGCGAGCTGCCGCTTGGCTTGACATGTGACGAAAAGGCGGTCTACCCGCGTAGGCGATACGAGTTCCGGCCGCTGCCATACCACAGCCCCTACTACAGCCAAACCCCACGGCCCCCCAGGAACCCTTATGTCCTTCTCAACCTCAAGCTTGCCGAGGTCTATCACCACTATCCGGTCGCCTGCCGCGTCGGCCACGTAGGCTCGCTTCTTCTCGGCATCGGTAATGAGGTCGGTTGGATGGCCGCCTATGGTCAGGGCCTTAACTAAGCCCATTTGGGCAGCATCCACCACGCCTATCCGGCCGGCCGCAGGTGCCGTGAAGAGAACATAATTGCCGTACAGTGCAAAGGCTTGCGGACCTGGCCGTGCCAGGGCAGCGGAGGCCTGGCCGCTGCTGCGGGCGGACGTCACGAAAGACACGTCCAGGTTGCGTGACTGTCCCTTTTGAGAGATGCGAACGACATGGGGCCGCGGGCTATCGAAGGTCCGCCGGCCCGCCCAGCTAACCGAGTGATGAGTTTCACACACGCCGTATTGTTGGTCATCGGCGGCAATTTCCTTGAGGCTGCGTACGTCGAAGGTGCGTTGCTGAAAGCGCACGAGGACGCGGTCAGGAGACTGGGGGGACACCGAAACGTTCACCGGGCAGGCCACCAGCCCCACCGTAGTAATGACCTGCAGGCGCTGAGTATCCACGACGCACACACATCGTCCGGCTCTGCAGGCCACGACCAGTCGCCCTCGGCTGAGGGCCAGCGACCACGGCTCTGGCGGCGTTCGGACCGATGCCACAGCCCTGCGCCCAACGGCGTCTATCACCACCACGCGATTGCCCAAGGCATCAGCGACGTATATGCGCGCTTTGGCTTCGTCGGCAACCAGGTCGGTCAGGTAACCGCCCAGGTCGAGGTGCCCCAGAAGGGTTTTCGTCTCCGCGTCAACGATGCCGACTCGGCCGGCCCTTGGGGCCGTGAAGAACACCAGGCCACGACAGGCGTCCACGGCGTCGGGGCCAGGGAGTGCGTCCAGGGGATAGGGGAAGCGCCGCGCAGCTTTTCGCTCGCCCGTCCGCCACCAGAGCGGCCGCAGGGCCAGGCCTGTAGTTTGGTCAATGCGGAAGGTGAACTCTAGCGTGGCGCCTACGCCCGACGCTTCCAAGTAGGCGCCGCCGCTGGCACACGGGTCGTTAATCGCACGCCACGGGCCGTGGCGGGCTGCGGCTTCTGCCTCCCAGGTCACCCAGCCGGCGTCGCCGGGCACGGCAAATTGCACGTCAGCGACCAGGCCGGGTGTTAGGCCGCTGGCCACTACGAACGTGGCAAGCACTAATAGCGCACGCAAGCTGCTCCGACGCGGTGTCATGGCGAACCATCTCCTCACGCGAATCGCAAGCCAGTCTTGCTGTCGTCCGACTTGCCGCCAACGGCTGTCCCTGCCGACGGGGCAAGCCCGGCAGCTCTCCAGGTGTTTTCACCGGCGCCTAGCCTGGACCTGTCTCCACCCTTTGGTTTTCGGGCCAACGAGACCCGCAGTGCGCTATTGAGCCAGCGCTGGCTGGGCGGAGCGCTATCCCAGTCAGCCAGGCAGCCATTTGTTCCCGCACCCTGTATCGCGGCCTTTATTACTCCAGCCTCCACTTGGTCGTCAGATAAACCCGCACCAGGTCTTGCTCCTCCCGCGTCAGCAGGCGGCTATAGACCAGGATTTCGCCGATGTAGCCCTTGAGGTACGTCTGGTAGTTCGGGGAGAAGCAGCCCACCCGTACATCTTTTGCCCAGCGGTCTTGGTGCTGCGTCATGATTATGCGTGGGCCGCCCGTCTGTAGGCCAGGTATGCTGCAGCAAAGTCCCACCAAATAGTCAAAACCCTGTCCGTCGCTGGCTGTCAGGATGCGTGGGTCATGGTTGATTTCCAGGCCGGGCTCAGGGTTGCTTACCACGGCGAAAATGGTGGCGCTGATTTTGTTTTCGGCCAGGTCGGGCAACTCCATCCGTGTAGCTAGCTGCTCGTCGAAGCGGAGTGCTGGCCGGCCGTTGACGCCGTCCACTGCGTAGAAGGGCCGGTGCTCCGCAGCAGCCTGAGTGGCATGGCGCTGCTTGCCGCTCTTATCTTTCCACGTCTCCACCCTGCCCGCCTCATCTGTGACTACAGTGGCCGCGTCGGCGGCATCAAGCCAGACCTCAAGGGCCTCTCGAGGCAACACATCCTCCCAAGAACCCGCGCCCTCAAAGGCCAGGATGCCTGCGCAGGCCATCGCTTCATAAATGCCGCCTCCCGTCCCGCGCAGGGCGACAAAGGCGTTGTCCGCCGCCCTCATGACGCCGGCGTTGAAACGCACGAACGGCGTCCTAGCTGGCGTGAAGCCGCAGGCAGCGAAGGGTATCCGCCATTCGCACGTCCATGCCAGCTCGTTCACGGATGCGCGGTATGTCACAGCCCTTTGCAGGGCCTCGACGACAGTCTTTGGTGCCCCGCCGAGGTCGGTGGCCGTGAAGCGTCCGTCGGGCCAGCCGCACAGATGAATGACCCACCCAGGCTGGCGGCTGCGGGCGTCCTGAAGGGCTATCTCCATGCAGTCGGTGGCGCCGAGTTTGTGGGACGTGTAGAAGAGTTGCTTGCCGGAGGCGAGTGGGTGCTGGGCGGCCACGTAGATGGCCTGGTCGTCATGTCCAAGCCAAAGAGCGCTTGCCGGCGCGAGGCTTTCGTATCCATCCCGCGCTTGCGCAAGCGCGATAGGGCGGCCCGTCCACTCGCTTGGCTTTCCGTCCACCTGTGGCGGCAGCGAAAGTCGTGCCGCGGTAAGCACCGGCGCTGGCGGCCGGCCCGCCGCCGCGTTGTGGCCGTATTTGTCGGCGGGCCTGGAGCGCGGCCGGTGAGTGGGCGTCGGCAGAATCATACGGCCGCCCTTGTCGCGCAGTGGCGGCACGCCTAAAAAGCCCAGTTCTTGCTTCCTCGCCGCCCTGTCCAGCCGGAGCCAGTCCGCCACTCCCACAGAGCCCTGTACCGCTGACCGCACTACCAGGAAAAGCTCCTGCTGCCCGCTGGCTGGCTCCAGGGGCGTGACGAAATCGCGATACTTCTCCATCCCACCGGTGTATCGCGGGTAGAAGAGGCCGATGATTTCACCGTCTGGGCGCCCAATCCGTAGCTCGAGACGCACTTCTTTGTTGGCCAGGGGGATGTCGCCACGGTACCGTTCGAAGCGAAAATACTCGAATTCTCCAACAGGGCGCTCATCCTCCGTGCGAAAGACAAAGAAGACGTCGTGGGTGCCGCGGGCTTCAGGCGACACTTCTGCTACCGCCTCGCCATATATCTGAATTGACCCGCCTCGGTCGCGGTCGGTGCGGCGAAGAGGTGCGACGGCCACGACTGGCCCCTCAGGACTGTCCAAGCGCGCCTCCACAGTCGCTGGTGTATCGTTCACCTTGCCGTACACCACCCGCAGACGCCGGTAACCCTCGCCAAGAGGCACGCCGTTGAATCGCACCCACGAGCCGTTTTTGACCCCGCGCATGAACGTCCACTGGGTACTAATTCCTGGCGAGGCATGGTCTGCGGACACAACCTCAAGGACCAACGGATCCGTGGCTTTCTGATGGCGCGGTGCCTGACGGTTCGACCTGTCGGTGTTGATTCCCTCAACGTTGCTGGCAAAGCGCAGCACGGCCGATTGCCAGCCCTGGTCGAAGTCCACCGTGCCGATGCATACCCACTGGCCGTTGTCCAAGCCTGCCACGCCGCCGGCCACCTTCTCCACGCCCCGCGAATGGGCCGTGCAAGCCTCCGCCTCGAAGACCTTACTCTCTATTTGCGGCCATTTCGGCACCGGTGGCGGGTTGGAAAAGTCATGACCAAAGCGGAAGGGCTGCCCGCCGGGAAAGTCTTCCGGGCGAAGCTCCGCGCACGTGCGGGTGAATTCAGGATGGAAAATGTTGTCGTAGTCGCTGCAGTTCGCACAGCAGGTATTGAACCAGATGCTTCGCTGAAGCGTGCCGGGGGTGGCCCAGAGCAAGTTGTGGTGCACGTCCACGTTGCAAGTGCCGGCGTCGAGGTAGATTGGTCCAAGGGCGTTGATCCGCATGGCGAAGATGTCGAAATCGTCGTGCATGACGTTGTAGGCAACCTGCGAATTGAGGCCGTTCAACGTCCCGCCGCTGCAGTAATAGCCTGTGACAAAACCTGCGTCTCGTGTCTGGAGCATGCCGTTATAGAGATGGTTGTGCGCGAAAAGGGTGGCCATGTAATCCATTCCGCTGCGCGTGCGAGAAGCGAGATTGGGGCCGTTGCCGTAGAAGTTGAAGAAGTGGCGGCCGGCGTTTCGCATGGTGTTGAAGGTGATGACGTGGCCGCCGACGAGGAGATTCTCATACTCGCCGAAGTCTGACACAGCGTCGGTGATGGCATTGAGGTAGTGGCTGGTGTAGCTTACTTCATCAATCAGGCAGTTGTGGATGATGTGATGGTAGCCGCGCAGGTGAAAGCCGGCCCCTGCGCTGTAACGAATGCTGCAACTGATGAAGGCGTTGTCATGGCCGCTTACATAGATGCCCGTCTCGCCGGACTTTATCGTATCGCGGCCTTGGGCCACCTGGCCCATGCCGTACTGGTGCGTGAAGTGGGAGAGATACGTGAAGTCGCAGCGCTCGAAGCTGCAATGAGCCGAATCTTCCATCCGTACCGACGCGGCCGTCACGGCCAACCCCATGATCCGGATATGCTCGCAGCCTGACAAATCGAACGCTAGTTGGCGGCGCTTCGCTTCCACCTTGGTGGGCCTGCCACCGGGCGGAATGAAATACAGGACGCCGTCTTGCCATACCCACTCGCCCGGCCGGTCTAAAGCGTGGATATGGCCGACGATCATCCCTCGCCCCTCCTCCCACTCCTTCGGGTAGCCACCGCCATAGGCCGGGCCGAACCACCAGCCTTGCGTCCGGTCCCCGACCATTATTTCACCCGATTTGGAGCTTTCGATGATGCCGGTCTGCGCGCACCAGCCCTCGTAATGCACGCCGTAATAAATCGCGCCTTTCCAGTAATCGTCGGGCTGTCCGACGAGGAGTTTGCTGACGATGCGGCCTGGCTGCTCAGTTCTAGTTTCTTGCGGGATGGAGAATTCGCCGAAGGTAGGCCAGAGAGGGGAGAGATCGGCTACCGGCATTTCTAACCCCGGCGAAGGCTCATTCGGAAAGCGAGCTTCTATCATCACCTTGCCATTCATGAAGACCTGGTTGCGTCCCAGGCCGAGCGTCCAAGGCATTGGTGCCTTCCAGATTGGCCCCTCATGCCGCTGCCAGCCCGTGATTTCGTCGCAGCCGCTGATGACTACCCTTTCGTTCTTGTAGGGCCTTACGGTGATGGGCTTATCGGCGGTGCCGCTGCACTTGAACACAACGGTCTCCCGGTAAACGCCGCCGCGTATGAGCAGGCTGTCTCCGGCCCGCAGTTTCTCAACGCCCGCCTGGACGCTGCGGAGGGCGCGGCCCGGCTCCGGCCCCAGGCCGCTGTTCGTGTCCTGGCCTTGGGGTGAAACGTAGTACGTCGCCGCCAGCGCGGCATTTGCCTGCGTAGCTGCCATGACCATCACCGCCAATAGCCCGCGACCACTCATCTGGGATGCTCCTCTCTTCGCGGCGTGACGCAATGGTATTTAGCGAGCTTCCGCTCCTTGCGGCGAAACCCTTGCCATACCATAGCCAGATTTTGCCCTTGCAGCTTTGCAGCCTGACCGGTTCTCCTGCGTTGCGCTGCGAGGTTTCCGGCAACGGCGTGGCCGCGTTGACGGGGCTGGCTAGGGTGGCGCAAGATTCTGCCAGCGGATAGCTCGTCCACACGCTGTCACCTGCGACGCGACGGGCGCCAACGGGCGGGCTGCTTCAGCACGCCGACGGGGCGATGCCAAAATGAAGGGTTTCCCTCAGGCTTCTGTTGTTGCGTGTGCTGTGTTGCTGCTGTGCGGCAGTTACTCGGCCGCCGCGCCGCTGGAAGATGGCTTTCGGAGGCCTCCGGAGGTCGTCAGGCCCTGGGTCTATTGGTTCTGGCTAAATGGCTACATCACCCGTGAAGGCATCACCGCCGACTTGGAAGCCATGAAGCGCGTGGGCATTCGTGGAGTACTCATCATGGAAGTTGACCAGGGCACACCGCTTGGCCCCGTCCCCTTCGCCAGCGAGAAATGGCGCGAGCTTTTCCGCCACGTCGTCTCGGAAGCCCATCGGCTCGGCCTCGAGGTCAACATGAACAACGACGCCGGCTGGTGTGGTAGCGGCGGGCCGTGGGTGCCGCCGGAGAAGGCGATGCAGAGGGTTGTCTGGACGGAAACCCACGTCACCGGCCCGACGCGGTTCGACGCCGTGCTTCCCCAGCCCCAGGCCGTGGCGGGCTTTTATCGCGACATCGCCGTGCTGGCCTTCCCGACGCCGGGCGAGTACCGCATTCCCGACATCGAGGGCAAATCGGCCGTCGTCCGCCGCGACCTCTGGCCCCAGGCTGATTTCGCAGCCGTTTCCGCTGAGAACGTCATCCCGCGCGACCGCGTCCTGGACCTGTCCGAGCGCATGGCTGCTGACGGCCACCTCGCCTGGGACGTCCCTGCAGGCAATTGGACAATACTCCGCCTCGGCCACACTCCCACCGGTGCGGTGAACGCCCCATCACCGGAATCAGGCCGCGGCCTGGAATGTGACAAGCTCAGCCGCGACGGCATCGAGACGCATTTCGCCGGCTTCATGGCGAAGCTCCTTTCCGACGTTGGCCCTTTGGCGGGGAAGACTTTGGTTGCCACGCACATTGACAGTTGGGAGACCGGCTCCCAGAACTGGACGCCCCGCTTTCGCGAGGAATTCCGCCGCCTGCGCGGTTATGACCTGCTGCCCTACCTGCCTGTGTACACGGGCCGCGTCGTGGAAAGCTTGGAGGTTTCAGAGCGTTTCCTTTACGACGTCCGCCAGACCGTGAGCGACTTGCTGCTGGAAAACTATGCTGGCCACTTGCGCGAGCTGGCTGGCCGCCACGGGCTCCATTTGACCATTGAGGCCTACGGCGACACCACAGTGGACAACCTTGCCTACGCCGGCCGCGCGGACGAGCCCATGGGGGAGTTCTGGTCCTGGCCGGGCTTTGGGGCCGGCGGCACCCTCATCGAAATGGCTTCGGCTGCGCACGTTTACGGCAAGCCCGTCGTGGGCGCAGAGGCCTTCACAGCCGGCGACGGAGAGAAATGGCTCTACCACCCCGGCAACATTAAGGCGATGGGTGACTGGGCCTTCTGCTTGGGCATCAACCGCTTTGTCTTCCACCGCTACGCCCACCAGCCCTGGCCCGATCGCAGGCCTGGGATGTCAATGGGGCCGTGGGGGCTGCACTACGAGCGCACCCAGACTTGGTGGGAACAATCCCGACCTTGGCATGAGTATCTCGCTCGCTGCCAGTATCTTCTTCAGCAGGGGACGCCGGTTGTGGACATTCTCTATCTTGCGCCTGAGGGTGCGCCACGCAGCTATAACCCGCCGCCAGCTCTGGCCCGCAGTGGATACAAGGCCGACGTGTGCCCTGCTGAAGCGCTGCTGAAACTCGCCCGCGCGAAAAACGGCCGCCTCATCTTCCCCGGCGGCATGACCTACCGCGTACTTGTGTTGCCCGGAGTCGAGGCAATGACGCCAGGGCTTCTGCGGCGTTTGGACCAGCTTGCCAGCGCCGGCGTCACTATCATCGGCGCCGCGCCGCCGGCCAAGGCGCCGGGCCTCACCGGCTTTCCCTCCTGTGACATGGAAGTTCGCGAGCTGGCCGAGAAGCTATGGAATGGCCGCCGCATCATCACCGGCCAGTCGCCCGATAAGCTTCTTGCCGAGGCTGGCGTCCCGCCCGATTTCACTGCCGACCGCGTCCTGGACTTCATCCATCGGCGCATCGGCGACGCGGATGTGTACTTCGTTGCCAATCCCTATTCCTTCGCGGTCAATGCGAACTGTGTTTTTCGCGTTGGGGGACGTGTGCCGGAATTGTGGGATCCGGAGACTGGGGTAATTTGTGTGGCCCCCGGCTTCACAACCGGTCAGGGCGTGACGCAAGTGCCCCTGCGCTTTGAGGCCGCCCAGTCAGTGTTTGTGGTCTTTCGAAAGCCCGTCAGCGGAAGCACCGTTGAGACAGTCGTGCGGATAAGCAGGGATGGCAGGCAAGTCTGGCCGCCGCCAACCAGGCGTGCGAGGGTCGTCATCCGTCGCGCCCTTTGGGGGCCGGCCGGCGACGATGCTCGTACCAAGGACGTCACCGACCAGGTGCAGCGCATGGTTGATCGAGGCGCTGATTCCTTCGTGGTCGCGGAACTCGCCGCTGAGGGTGATCCGGCCTTCGGCGTTGTTAAGACCTTGCGCGTCGAATACGAGGTCGCTGGCCGCCTTTTGACAGCCAGCGCCACTGACCCAGAACGCATTGCCTTCCAGCTTCCCGCCGACGCAGCCCCTGCCATTTGTCCTGAACGCAGTTCTCGCGGCCAGCTTCGAGCAGTGGTGGCCGAGGCTGGGGATTACGTTGCCCGGCTGGCTTCGGGGCGCCAATTGCGCTTCCACGCCACTGCCCCCGGCTTGGTTGAGGTGAGCGGGCCGTGGGAGCTGCAATTTCCGCCAGGTTGGGGTGCTCCAGAGCACGTTTCTCTCTCTCAGCTCATATCCTGGAGCGACCACCCCGACCCAGGCGTGAAGTACTTCTCCGGCACTTGCACCTACCGCACCACCTTCCGGCTCCCAGCGGACCTTTTGGCCAAGAATCGGCGGCTAACGCTGGACCTCGGTCGAGTTGAAGTTATCGCTCGTGTCAGGCTGAATGGCCGCGACTTGGGCATTCTCTGGAAGCCTCCCTTCCGTGCTGACATCACCTCAGCCGCCCGTCCAGGCACCAATGCCCTCGAAGTTGAGGTGACGAACTTGTGGCCTAACCGAATGATTGGCGATGAGCAGCTCCCAGAGGACAGCGACCGCTGGCCCAACGGCACGCTCAAGGCCTGGCCTGCCTGGCTGGAAGAGGGCAAGCCCAGCCCGACAGGTAGGTTCACCTTTACGACTTGGCGCCTGTGGTCTAAGAGCGATGCCCTTCTGCCTTCGGGCCTTTTGGGACCGGTCCGAGTGATTTCCGAGGAGGTTGTGTTGCTGGGCTGAGCCCTTGCAGTGCGTCCCGAAGGCACAAGCAGTGGCCCGCCACAGTGAACTTTCCGCCGGCGTCCCCTGTTGGGGTGACCGGCTGTCTTCACGAAGCCGCAGCGGCTCAGCGAGCACAGAGGCACAACACAACCGCCACTGTGGCACGAGGCTGGAAATTGGGCAGGAGAGGCAAAGGCATGGCGTCGAAAATCGAGAGAAACCGCAAATTCCTGGCCGACCTGTTCGCCGGTCCTTTTCGCGGCCACGCGGTAATCATGGAGCATGAGCCAATACCTTCCGGCATGCCCGCCGATGTGGCTTCCTCGCACCGACCAGTGGCTGATTGGCTCGACTTCCATCTGCGCAACTACGAGGCCCAGCTTCGCGTGCTGGAGGCTATTGACCATGATGGCGTGCCCTACGTGAAGGTTCACACCGGCACGCAGCTTTTTGCCGAGGCCTTCGGCTGCCCTGTGCACGTCTACGAGGATGGCTGGCTGGCCGCCCGACCACTCGTCGAGACGCCAGCAGAAGCCGATCGTTTGCCCCAGCCGACGCTCCGCGCCCGTCCGCTCCAGCGGGTCTTTGAGCTGGCAGCGATGATACGGGAGCGCGTTGGCCCGGGCGTCCCCATCAGCGTGCCCGACATTCAGAGTCCCTTCGATATCGCTGCCCTCGTCTGGCGCAAAGAGGCTATGTTTATGGCGATGATAGATGCGCCAGAGGCCGTCAAGGGCCTGGTAGCCAAATGCCAGGCGTTGCTGGAGGATTTTCTGCGCACTTTTCTGCGGGAGATTGGCGAGGTGAACTTGTGCCATTGTCCAACCGCTTGGGCGCCGCCTGAGCTGGGCTGCTGGCTCAGCGAAGATGAGGCTGGCAGCATGAGCGTAGCGATGTTCGAGGAGTTTTGCCTACCGAGCCTCGTCCAGCTAAGTCAGGTTTTCGGCGGCATGTTCATTCACTGTTGTGCCGCCGCCGACCATCAATACGCCAACTTCCTCAAAATCCCCAACCTGCGCGGATTGAATCGTGTGTTCCAGGCCCCAGGCCCTCGTCCGGCTATTGAGGCCTTCGCCGGCCGCACTGTCCTTATCCAGGCTTGGACGACCGAGGAGCAGGTTTACGAGATGCTCGACATGGCGCTGCCGGAATCGCGCTTCCTGTTCAACATGCCCGCGCTACCCCTGGACCAGGCAAAGGCGCAGTACGAGCGGCTGAGAGAACGCTGTCCACGTCGGGACTGAGTTTCTTACAGCCGAAAGGCCAAGCATTTGGTCACGGTTCCTCAGGATTCCTAACCGTAAGCAGCCTGTCTGCTTTTCGCGGTATGGTGCTTGCACGCTGAATGCGGTGAGGCTTTTGGCGGAATGTGAGGACGCGCGACTGCGGAGTGGCCCGCCGTCGCGAGTCAGTGTGGCTGCCCGTGAACACAGGAGCTGCCGTGTGTGCCCACGCGCCCTCTGCACTCCGTCAGCTTCTCGCCACGGCGAAGCTAAAGCAGGCGGCGGCAGGTGCTAAGCCTGCCGCCGCGCCTTCCACGTTTTCCACTGAAGAGCCTGGCGACAAGAGCCACTTGCGTCGCCGGCCCCTCTAATTGCCTCGCTCGTCGTCTCAGCCGCCCCGCTCCCAAGTTGCTTCCATTGCGTCGCCGCCGTCGTTATACGTGAACGTCAGGGACGCGCCGCCGGCGCCTACCACATACTCAACGCTGGTGGGATAGGGGAAACCAGTTGCGCTCTAACTGTCGGAAGGAGGAGACGGGCAAAAACTCATCTTCCGCGGCCCGCCGTCTGGTAAATGACTTAGAACCTCACCGCGCCGGTGTAACACAGGCCCGGTCTGCCGGCAACCCTTTGCTCTCGTTTTGCCGCCGGCCTTCTGGCAGAACGAGGTGGCGGCTACGTGGGCCGACGAGACGCGTCTCAGCGCGGTTCGACGAACAGGCGGATGGCCGTGCGCTCCTGACCGTCCACCTCGACATCCACGAAGGCCGGGTAGCACACGAGGTCAATACCTGAGGGAGCCAAGAAGCCGCGGGCGATGGCGATGGATTTGATGGCCTGGTTCAAGGCTCCCGCCCCGATGGTTTGGAGTTCGGCCCTCCCCTGCTCGCGCACCGTACCCGCCAGCGCGCCGGCAACCTTGTTCGGATCCGACTGCGATCGGACCTTCAGCACAGGCACTGGTTATTCCCCCTTGGCCCGACGGAGTTGCCCCGGGCCGGACCCGCCCAGAAGGTCCGGCCCACCCGCCGGATTATCACAGGCGTTGCTGCCAGTGCTAAGACGATGAACTACTGCGACTGGCCGAGCCTCGCCTTACGCCTCCATCCCTGCCTGCTCGGCCACGCTGATTCTGGTGATGGCTGATGCGCGTCCCGTATTCTCGTCGGCCTCAACCAGTGCCCCTTGCAAGATACACCGCGACCTCTTCGGGACCTGGAAGCGCGTCGGGATACCCGACAGGAATCTTCCGACAGCAATATCCTTATCAACTCCGATGACGCTGTCAAGTGCCCCACAAAGACCGGCGTCGGAAAGATAGGCGGTGCCGCCAGGTAAGATGCGCTCATCGGCGGTCTGGACGTGGGTGTGGGTACCGATGACGGCGGTGACGCGCCCATCGAGATACCAGCCAAGGGCCTGCTTTTCACTTGTGGCCTCGGCGTGAAAGTCAACGACGATTATGGCGGCTTTGCCGGCCAGGTCGGCCAGTATGGCGTCAGCGGTACGGAAGGGGCATTCGATTGGGTCCATGAATACGCGCCCCTGGAGATTCACGACGCCGATGGGCGTGCCGTCACCGTCGTGAAAGACGCCATAACCGCGGCCCGGAGCGCCGGGGGGATAGTTGGCGGGACGCAGCAGCCTTGGTTCTTCGGCCAGCAGAGCCAAGGCTTCTTTTTGCGCCCAGACGTGGTTGCCGCTGGTCAGCGCATGGGCGCCGCAGTCTAGCAGCTCCTGAGCCGTGGCGCGGGTGATGCCGTAGCCGGCGGCAGCGTTCTCACAGTTCACGACGATGAAGTCGGCGCCCAGTTCGCCAATGAGAGCGGGCAGGCGGGCGGCCAGGATGTTGCGCCCTGGCCGCCCAACGACATCCGATAAGAACAGTATTTTCACTCAGACGTGTCCCCTTTCGACCTCCACAGAAGGACGCTTGGGACTACTTAGCGTACTCGATAGCTCTGGTTTCGCGGATGACGGTGACGCGGATCTGGCCGGGATAATCCAACTGTTTTTCGATTTGCTCGGCCATGGCCCGGGCCATGCGATGGGCCCCCAGGTCATCCACGCGGTCCGGGCGCACCAAAACGCGTATCTCGCGCCCCGCCTGGATGGCGAATACCCGCTCCACGCCGTCAAAAGCTGCCGCCAGTTCCTCCAGCTCCTGCAGCCGCTTGAGGTAAGCCTCCAGGGTTTCACGGCGAGCGCCTGGCCGAGAGGCCGATATGGCGTCCGCGGCCTGAATGAGCCACGCCTCTACGCTTTCCATAGGTACATCCTCGTGGTGAGCTGCGATGGCGTGGACCACCTCGCGATTCTCACCGCGGGAGCGGGCCACGTCGGCTCCCAAGAGAGCATGGGGCCCGTTGCGCTCGAAGTCGAGGGCCTTGCCGATGTCGTGCAGCAGGCCCGCCCGCCGCGCCACCGCTACCTTTGCACCTATCTCGCCAGCCATCATACCCGCCAGGTGTGCCACCTCGATGGAATGACTAAGCACGTTCTGACCGTAACTGGTGCGGTACTGGAGCTTGCCGAGGAGTCTGACGACTTCGGGTTGGAGACCGCTGACGCCCGTTTCGAAGGCGGCCCGCTCACCGGCCTCCTTTATGCGTTCGTCCACGGTGCGCCTCGCCCGCTCGACTACCTCCTCAATTCTGCCCGGATGGATACGCCCGTCGCTGACGAGTTGTTCGAGGGCCACGCGGGCAATCTCGCGCCGGACTGGGTCGAAGGCCGAGATGACCACGGCCTCGGGCGTGTCGTCCACGATGAGGTCAACGCCCGTGAGTTGCTCGAAGGTGCGGATGTTGCGCCCCTCGCGGCCGATGATACGGCCCTTCATTTCGTCGCTGGGGAGAGCCACGACGCTGACGGTAGTCTCAGACGTCTGTTCGACGGCGCAGCGCTGAATGGCTTCGGCGATTATTTCGGTGGCTTTGCGCTGGGCCTCGGCCCGCACTCGCTCCTCCGCGGCCCGCACTAGCTGGGCCGTATCGGCCTCCAGCTCCTCGGCAACCCGCGCCAAAAGAACTTCGCGAGCTTGCTCCCGCGTCATCGAGGAGACGCGCTCCAGCTCGCTCTCCAAGTGTGCAGCAAGCTGCTCGATTTGGTTTTCCTTTTCCTGTAGTTGTCGCTCGCGGTGCTCCAGGTCGCGCTCGCGCGCATCCATCTCCGCTTTGCGGTGGTCCAGTGCATCCTCGCGCTGGTCCAGGCGCCGCTTTTGGGTTTCCACTTCTCTGCGAGCCTGTTTGAGCTCATCCTCTATCTTGGTGCGCAGGCGCAAGGCTTCCTCCTTGGCCTGCAGCTTCAGCTCACGATCCCGCGCCTCCAATTGAGCCTTCTGCTGTTCCGCTTCGAGCCGCAGCCGCTCGCGCTCCTTTTCCACTTCCCGCGCCAGTGCCCGCGCCCGCGCTGCGTAGACAATAGATGCGAGGACTGCCACTCCTGCACCGAGCACGGCAACAATCAGGTCTGCGGACAATGTCTCTAGCAGGGCTTTCACGCCCTGGTCACCTCCGTTTGCGAGGACCCGCCCAGGGCTGGACAGCGCCTTCTATCTCAACGCCTCAATGGCGTCACGGAACCGCTCTATGCTCAACGCTGCCCCTCAGTCGTCGGCTGGGAGTAAGTCGGCGAGGACGCCGCTAATTGTGTCGGGGTCGAAGCCGCGGCGGGCCAGAAAGGCATACAGGCGCCTGCGCTTCGTGGGCATATCTACATTTGCGAGGGCTGAAAGGCGCTTCTCCGCCAATCGCCGTGCCATGGCCTCCTGGTCGGCCCCGCTGAGGACCTCCTCCGCCGCGGCTGCGGCAATCTCAGCAGCCACACCGCGCTGACGGAGCTTGGCGTAGATGGCCCGCGGCCCGCTGCGTCCTCGGGCCGCTAGCTGCTCCGCATACGCGCGCGCATGGGCGGCGTCGTCAACATACCCCAACCGCTCAAGCTGTCCCAGGGCGGTCTCGATGGTAGTTTGGTCAAAACCCTTGGTTTTCAAGTATCGCTTCAGCTCGGCGCGGCTCCGACTGCGCCGCGCCAACAGCCTTAGTGCCCTGCTTTTTGCTTCCACCAGCGCGCTTCTTCGCATCACCTCCGACAACAATGCTTCGCTTACTTCCATCCCTCGCCGCAGCCCAAGGCTGGCCACGTCCTCGACCGTCACACGAGCCAGCTTCTCTCCATCCACATATACCCACACCAGCCGGCGGTTCCCCGACTGGCGCCGCAGGCCGGTTATTAGGCCCGTGGTCCCCATACTATTCAGCCGGCTCGACGCCCGTGGCCTCCTCCTCCGCCGTAGCGGGCGGCTGTACAACCTGGGCCGCGGCCCGGATTTTCTCCTCTATCTCGTCGGCCAAGGCCGGATTTTCGACGAGATACTGGACGGCGCTGTCGCGCCCTTGGCCGAGCCGCTGCTCGCCGTAATTGTACCAGCTTCCGGATTTTTCGATGACCCTCAGCCGGACGCCTTCGTCAACAAGGCAACCCTCACGGGAGACGCCCTTGCCATAGATTATGTCAAACTCTGCCCGCCGGAAGGGCGGCGCCACCTTGTTCTTCACGATTCGCGCGAAGGTATGCACCCCGATTATTTCGGTCCCCTTCTTTATCCATTCGCCGCGCCGCAGTTCCACCCGCACGGAGGCCCAGAACTTGAGCGCACGGCCTCCAGGCGTTGTTTCCGTCGGCCCGAACATCACACCGATTTTCTCGCGCACTTGATTGATGAAGATGACGATGCAGCGAGTATTGGACACCGAACCGGCTATTTTTCGCAGGGCTTGGCTCATTAGTCGCGCCTGCAGGCCTACATGGCTGTCGCCCATGTCTCCCTCTAGCTCGGCCTGAGGCACCAGTGCCGCCACTGAATCTACCACAATCATGTCCACGGCCCCGCTGCGCACCAGCGCATCCACTATCTCCATGGCTTGCTCGCCGGTATCGGGCTGGGAGACCAGAAGTTGCTCGGTGTCGAGGCCCAGGGCTTCGGCGTATTCGCGGGGGAGGGCGTGCTCGGCGTCAATGAAGGCTACCGTCCCGCCACGCCGCTGCGCCTCGGCGAGGAGTTGGAGAGCCAGGGTGGTTTTGCCGGAGCCTTCCGAGCCGTATATTTCCACCACGCGACCGCGCGGCATGCCGCCGACGCCGAGGGCGATGTCCAGGCTGAGGACGCCCGTTGGAATGACCTCCACGTCCATGGCTGGCGGCCGCTCGCCCAGCCGCATAATGGCCCCATCTCCGTACTGGCGGCGGATGGTCCCTAGAGCCGCCTCCAGAGCTTTCTGGCGATCTTTCGCTGGCTCGGCACGCTCCGGCTTACGGGCCATCTGGGAACCCTCCCGCAGAGTGCTTCTCAAGGCTCGCCGCCCAGGCGGAACCGCTCGACCACCTCGTAGGTCGGGCCATGGCGGCTAAGATGACTGCGCATCAGCACGAAATCCTCCACCCTCACCCGCCCAACCGGAGCCTCCCCAAGCTCGGCAAAAGCGTTGCTGAGGTCTGGCACCCGCATGCCCCGCCGCACTCGGCCAATGGTCAGGTGTGCCCTGAAGGGCCGGTCCTCCGGTGGAGCCAGACCCGCCTCCGCTGACAGCCTTTCCAGTTCCGCGGCGACCTGTGCCAGCACTTCCACCTCCCCTCCTACCCCTACCCACAATACCCGGACGTTTCGCAGCGACGGGAAGGCCCCTATTCCCCCGAGGCTAAGCTCTGCCACCCGGCCGAGCTTTGCAGCCTTCCGGCCGACCTCCAGAGCTTCTCCAACCCGCCCCACAGGAACGGCGCCGAGGAACTTGAGGGTGATATGCAGGTTTTCGACCTCAACCCATTTTATCACTTGGTCGAGGGCATGGGAAATGCGACGGCCCAGGTCGAAGGCGCGTTCGCGAATCTCGGCCGGAAGCTCAACGGCGAAGAACAAGCGCCACGGTTCCTCCGCCGGCATAGGTCAGATTTCCCCTAGAATGAACTTGCGGAGGCGGCTGAGGGCCATTTGGGCCACGCGCTCTTTGAACACGACGCGCTCGGTGGGCCAGCAAAAGCCATCCGCGACGCATCGTGATTCGTCGGCCACGGCGATGAAGACGGTGCCCACGGGCTTGGTTGGGGTGCCGCCGGTGGGGCCGGCGATGCCTGTGGTGGCTAGGCCGTAGGTTGCTTTGGCACGCCGGCGCGCTCCTTCGGCCATTGCTCGCGCACACTCCTGGCTCACCGCGCCGTAGGTTCTTAGGATTTCCTCTGGCACGCCCAGAACGTCCCTTTTGGCCTCATTGGAGTAAGTGACGTAGTCGGCGAGGAAATAATCTGACGCCCCCGGCACGTTGGTGATTCTGTGACCGATGAGGCCTCCAGTGCAGCTTTCGGCCACGGCCAGGGTCGCTCGGCGCTCGCGAAGAAGTCTGCCCACCACCTGCTCCATAGTTTCGTCGTCTACTGCGTAGACGTGGGCGCCCAGTCGGCGCCGCACCTCTTCCTCGATGGGGGCGAATCGCCTGGCCGCCTCCTGCGGCCCACTGGCTTTAGTTGCCAGGCGTACCTTCACCTCGCCAGGACTGGCATACAGAGCGATGGTGGGATCGGTCTGGGCCGAGATGAGGTCGGCGAGGTCGTTAGCCACTTGCGATTCGCCAATGTCCACAAGCCGCAGGACGCGAGTATAGAGGCTCCGGCCGCTTTCAGCCCGCGCCGTAAAGTCTCGCACTATCGCTTCGGCGTGCCGTTCCCACATCGGGTGAAGCTCCGACGGCGGCCCCGGAAGCGCTACGATGAGCCGCCCTTCGACCTCGAGCGCGACACCAGGGGCCGTGCCGACCTCATTGGGCAAAGTCCGCCCTCCCTCCGGCACCTGAGCTTGCCGAAGGTTGTTTGGCGTTATCTGCCGTCCCCGTGAGGCAAAGAACTCCCGCAGCCACTGCTCGATTTCGGGAAGGCTGATTAGCCGTCGGCCCGTCGCTTCGGCAATGGCCTCTCGTGTGAGGTCATCCTCTGTCGGACCAAGCCCACCGCACAGAATCACTATCTCAGCCCGCGACATAGACTGACGTATCTGCTCTGACAGCCGGGCCAAATTATCTCCCACGGTCACGCGATACAGGACATCCACGCCTAAGCGAGCCAAACGTTGGGAGAGATACGCGGCGTTGGTGTCAACTATCTCGCCGAGGAGAAGCTCGGTTCCGACGCTGATGATTTCGGCGCGCACGGCGGCAGCGTTCCCTTCCAAGACCCCATAAACCTTTGTGAGGCAAACAAGAACCTGCGTTCGTCGGCAATTATATGTGCCCGCCTGGGCCGTGGTCAATGCGCATCTTTGTGGCAAAACAACCGGCCATTCTCAGTCCACGTTGTTGGGCTGTTTTGTTGCCTGGTGCTCCTTGTCCTCTCGTCACTGGCTCTCTGCCGGACACAGGAGCGCGAAGCTACCAGCTCCCCGGTCGCGCGCACAAAAAGCGGGTAAGGGAGAAGGAGCGACATCGGCCCAACCTTTCTTGGGAGCTTTCGGGGCTAGGCAGAGGCGAGGAACGCTCGGCTGCCTTCTTGTCGGTGCGTGGGTTGCTATTCGGCTTGTTCTTTGGCGGGCTTGAGGGTGACGAGCGTTTCTTTTGCCCACAGAGAGAAGTCCAGGTGGCCGGTGGAGTCTGCGCGGATTGTCTGACTCGCCTGTGCCCCGTCTTTTTCGTGCGTTGTCAGCAAATGAACGGACGCCGGGGCCACTTCGTAGGTGCCGGTGCCGACCAGGATGCGCACCTGGCTGGGCGCAGGCCGGCGAGGACTAATCCTATTCCCGACAACCGTGCTAGTGGGGTCGCCGTAGAGGCTTATTCGTAATTCGTCCGGCGCGTACCGGTCGAGGCGCGCCAGGCATCCTGTAGTGTATGGGCGGACAGCGACAGGAGTTCTTGTGAGCACCAGCAGACCGCCGGCGGGCGATTCGACGAAAAGAATTACATCTCCCGAGCGTCGGCCATCGGGCGTGCGGGCTGACGCCGTAGCATAGCAGTACGCGCCGGTGTGCAGGCAGTCGTCTGCGTTCATGGCCAGTACCTGGCGCACGCCTCCACTTCGTGCCACCAGAACCACACCGTCTTCAGTGGCGGCTAGGGAGGTATCGGTCGGGAAAAAGCTGCCCGCAAGCCGATACCTTGCCCGAAAGCCGCACAGAGGCTCACAGAAGGCTGCGAAGAGCGGGTCGGCTGGATCCCAGCGCTCCCAGAGCCGGAAGGTGGCATAGATGCCCGCGCCCTCTCCGTGCCTGTGTCCGAAGATGCCCGCGACGATGCGCCCTCGGCCGTCTGTGCTGGCGCGGGTGTCCGCCGTAGCGATGGTTTCAACGTCGGGCGGAGGGACGCAATAGGCCATCCAACTATCGAAGGCGCGGGGTTTGCGCTCGGTGGCTGGAGCAACGCCCGTGCGCCGTGCTGCGATGCCTCGCGGTTGTGCTCCCGGAGGCATCAGGGGCGTGAGGTCACTGCTCCGCACGACTTGCCAGTTGCCACTGACGACGGCGCCGCCCAGCAAACGCGGCAAACCCGTCGCGGCCGCCAAGGGCGGCGGCACTACTCGCCAGTCGCCGCTCTGGTACATCGCCAACCCTACGTCCGCCACTAAGGCTCCGCCTGCCTCCACCCAGTCTGTCAGCGCTTGGGCAATTGGCTCAGGTACGGAAAGTGCGTGGGGCACGAATATGGCTCCGTAGCGGTCCAGGCGCACCGTTGGAACTTCTCGGGGAGTGATTATGTCCGCTGTTCCGAAGGCGCAGCCCCTCCGAAAAGTCCAGAACAACCATCCCGGCTCTCCCGGCGACCATTTGTCTATGTATCCGTAGCCTGGCACACCGAAAGCCTCCAGCCCGCCGGCGTAGGGAGTCCACAAGAAGGCATAGTTCGGGCGAGGGCGGATATTGAAGATTTCGGGTTGTGCCACCGTCCCCAACTGCCTGGCGAGCACGTCCAGCCTCTGCTGCACCCGTGTCGGGTCCAGGGGCCTGGGCTGTCCTTCCCCCTCAGGTGCTATCGTTGTCAGGCGCCGCCAGTCCTCCACGCAAAAGCCCCTGGCACCGTGAGCCGCTGCCTCAAGCGCCCACCAGGTCACTGCGTCCTGGGCATATAAGGGGCTGGGTGGCAGGGGAACGTAAAGCGAAGGTATTGCATCGAACCTCCCGCCGCGCCGCGCCATGTCAACCATGTGGACGTTTCCCGTGGCCGGATCGTCCTCCCACACGTCCGGCCTTATCGCCGGCACCACCACGTCGTAGGCCGCTGGCACACACGCCAAGCTTCTATAAAGGCTTATCCGGCCCGTCATCAGCGCAGTGACGGAGTCCCAGCGCCTCACGGCCGCTGCCCACCGCTCCATCACCCGCTCGAAACTCGCCGCCATCCAGTCAGCCACGTCCACCGAGGGGCGGCCAACGCCCCAAGGCTGCTGGTCGTCGGCCGCCAGGGCTGCTTCGCGGGTCACCTGGCGCCAGTCGGAAAAATCCGTGCCCCACGCCGCATTGAGCGCCGCAAGCGTCCCGTAGCGCTCTTCCAGGAAAGCTGCCAGCTCCGAATCGCTGTAGCGGATGGCGCGCTCCAAATAGTCGTCGGTCTGCCAGGCCACCAGGCCGGGAATGTCCCGTAGCGCTGGCACCACGGCGGAGACGTAATCCTCCAAGGTTCGCCAGTAGGTGCGCGACTCAAGGTCCAAGCGCTGTTCCAGTCCAAAGCAAGTCGGCAATTGCACTATGACCTTGACGCCACTCTGCGCTATCGCAGCGAGTTCATCGCGTATCGTGGCAAGTTTCCGAGGCGCATCAAAGGGAAGACGATAGGCGACGGCATTGAAGCCAATGCTCTTGACAACTTGCGCTGCTCCTTCGTCTTGGAGACCAACGATGAAGAAGAGGGGTTCGTGGAGTTTGTTGGCCGGCCATGCGACTGACGAGAAAACAACGGCGGCGACGAGGGCGCCCAGGGTGGCTGGTTTGCTGATGCGGCGGAGTCCTATCCCTCTCCCGACCGGTGGGGCAGAGGGGGTCAACGTGCGGTGCCTTTCAGCTTGGGGAGCCATTCTTTGCGCCTCTCCAGCGCGGCTCGAGCGGCCTCCTGCTGGGCGCGTTGTTTGCTTGACCCTCGCCCCCGCGCTAACGGCTCGCCCAGGTGACGCACTTCGACTTCGAACACTCGGGCGTGCGGCGGTCCCTCCTGGCTCACAGTAACGTACTGGGGAAGCTCTTGCCCGTAAGCCTGGACCAGCTCCTGCAGCTCGCTTTTAGGGTCAATAGGATAGCGATCGCCTTCGCGGGCCTCCAGGCGTTCAGCTAGGTGCGTCACCACGAACTCTCGTGCCTTGTCCAGCCCGCAAGCCAGATACACGGCTCCTATGAGAGCCTCCACACAGTCAGCAAGGATTGAGGGCTTGCGGTGGCCGCCGGACGCGCGCTCCTGCGGTCCCAACAGGACGAATTCGCTAAGCCCTAGCCGCCGCGCCACTGAGGCCAAGGAGTCGCGCTTTACCGCCTCCGACTTCATGCGGGTCAGGGTGCCTTCCGTTGAGCCCGGCAGGGTACGATAGAGGTGCTCGGAAACTATCATGCCTAGCACGGCATCGCCCAGGAATTCAAGCCTTTGGTTGCATTCGTTGGACGGCAGGCCTTGTTCATCCGTCCACGAAGGGTGGCTGAGGGCGAGGCGTAGCAGCTCGTCGGGCACGCCCGTGAGGCCCAGGCGCTCGCGCAGCTCGGCCCACGGCGGCGTGCTGCCTGAGCTCGCCTTTTCTTTGGCGCCGTTCCGCTCAGCCTGTTGTTCAGTCGCCATGATGGCGTTTCCCTAAGCCACCCGCACTACCAGCACTGCGTTATGTCCTCCAAACCCGAAAGAATTCGTCATTGCCACCCGTACTTGCTTGCGCTTAGGTTGGTCGCGTACCAGATCGAAGCCGAACTCCCACTCCGGATTTTCGCAGTTGATGTTAGGCGGCACCACCCCGTCGCGAATGGCCAAGATGCACACAATCAGTTCCGCCGCGCCGGTGGCGCCCAGCATGTGCCCGTGGATGGGCTTGGTTGACGACACGGCCACCGACGGGCCGTCGTCGCCAAGCAGAGTTTCTAAAGCCTTCGCCTCCATTGCGTCACCGTCTTGGGTGCCCGGCGCGTGCGCATTGATGTAGTCCAGTTCTGAGGGTTCCAGGCCTCCCTCTTCGAGGGCCCAGCGCATGGCTAAGACAGCTCCCGCGCCATCCGGCCTAGGGGCGGTGATGTGATAGGCATCGCCGCTCGCGCCGTAACCTATCAGCTCGCCGTAGATTTTGGCGCCTCGGCTCCTGGCCAGTTCCATTTCCTCAAGGACAACTACTGCGCCTCCTTCGGCCATGACGAAGCCGTCCCGGTCCCGGTCGAAGGGCCGGCAGGCGCGCTTGGGCTCCTCGTTGCGTCGAGAGAGCGCCTTCGCCGCGGAGAAGCCTGCTAGAGCCGATGGAATTATGGTTGCCTCGGCTCCGCCAGCGATGGCCATGTCCGCGAGCCCGAGCCGTATCTTCTGGGCCGCTTCGCCGATGCAGTGCGTGGAGGTTGCGCATGCCGTTACCACGGCGAAATTAGGCCCCATGGCACCTGTCTCGATGGAGATCATTCCGGCCGCGATGTCCGAAATGAGCATCGGTACGAAAAACGGGCTAACCCGCCTCGGCCCGCGCTCCAGCAAAAGGGCGTGGGTTTCCTCGAAGGTCATCATGCCGCCGATGCCAGAGGCCACTATTACAGCGGTCCGTTCCCTAAGTTCCTCTGGCAGAGGCACCAATCCCTTGAAGCCTGCGTCCTTCAGGGCCATACCGGCCGCCGCCAAAGCGAACTGGCAGTAACGGTCTGCCCTTTTTGCTAGCTTGGGGTCAATATAGGCCTCTGGGTCGAAATTGCGCACTTCCCCAGCGATGCGGGTAGGATACTCGGACGTGTCGAAGGCGGTAATGACGTCTATGCCGCTGCGACCCTCAAGGCAGCTCCTCCAGAACTCCTCAGGGGTGTTGCCTGCGGGCGAGAGGAGTCCGATGCCCGTGATGACTACGCGCCGCGACATTCGGCCGCTCCGGTGGACAAAACCGTCTCAGTCCTGGCTCGGCAAAGGTGCGTCGAGCCTAGCTGACGCCCTTGTCCTCGAGGTACTTAACGGCGTCGCCCACGGTGCGGATTTTCTCCGCGTCTTCTTCAGGTATCTCGACGCCGAACTCGTCCTCGAAAGCCATGACCAGTTGCACGAAGTCCAGCGAGTCAGCCGCCAGGTCGCCGTCAAAAGTCGCTTCCTCCGTGATTTTACTTTCAGGAACCTTCAGCTCGCGGGCGATGACATCGCGCACGCGCTCAAACAAAGCCATTTCCTTCACCTCCGACAGAATAGGCCGCCCAGCGGCACTCGCTTCCTTCTGCGGGCCATCGGTCGGGCCATCCGAGGCCCATCACATATACAGCCCGCCGTTGACGTGAAGTACCTGCCCGGTCACGTAACCGCTGGCGGGCAGGCAGAAGAAGGCCACCGCCTCCGCCACATCCTCGGGCGTGCCCGCACGCCCCAGGGGTATGCGGGCTACCCAGGCCGCCTGCGTTTCTTCGGCCAATGCACGGAACATCGGTGTATCCACGACCCCAGGCGCGACCGCGTTACAGGTTATGTTTCTGCTGGCGAACTCTAGGGCCGTGGTTTTCGTGAGGGCGATGAGGCCTCCCTTAGATGCCGAATAGTTGGCCTGCCCTGGGTTGCCCGTCACCCCTACTATTGACGCTATATTCACTATGCGCCCATACCGGGCCTTTACCATAGGCTTAACGGCTGCCCGTGTGCAGATGAAGGCGCCCTTGAGGTTTACGTTGAGTACTGCATCCCATTGCTCATCCTTCATCCGCAGCATCAGGGCGTCGCGCGTGATGCCCGCGTTGTTCACGAGAATGTCAAGCCGCCCCCATCTTGCCACCGCTTCCTCGACCATTCCCTCCACCGCCTCAGTGTCCGTCACCGAGGCCGTCGAGACCACTGCCTCGCGCCCCAGCTCTTCCACCGCCCGCGCCACCTCCGCTGCCGCCTCCTCCACCACGTCGTTCACGACGATATTAGCGCCCAAAGACGCCAGCTTCAGCGCAATTCCGCGCCCAATGCCCCCGCCGCAGCCAGTTATTATGGCCACGTGACCTGTCAGTGGCAAGGCCTTGGCCTCCTCTGGATGGCCTTTGCTCGTGCGATGGCTATCGGGAAGCTCTTCTGCTACACCCACAGGGCGTAACAGAAGCTGCCTCCCTCGGGCTGCGGGCCCGACTTAGCAAAAGCCGGCCGCTACCGGCTCTCTAGCCGCGACAGTACTTCCCCCGCAGCCCTTCGGGCCGCCGCGAACGCCTCTGGGTCCCGCATCAACCCCGTGGAACACCGCACGCCCGTATTGGGAATCTGCACTAATTCTCGGATTCGGTCAAGTGCCTCCTTGGCCTCTTCGTTGCCCCTTTGTTCCCAGGCCTGCAGCGCCAGGAAGACCTCGTAGTCGTCTACGCCTTCCCGAGCGGCAACGAGCCGGATGCTCGGTACCGGCCCCCTCTCGCCGATGGGCTTGCCCGGATACGCCAGAAAGCCGTCTCCGTTAGGATACCGCACGTAGTAGAATTCTTTGCCCTCGTTGCTTTGGCTTATGTAGCTATGCCAGCCATATTTCCATGGATCATAGGTGTACCAGTTCACGCCCCAGAACTCATAGGCCTCCACCTCGTATTTGAAGCACAGCCACGGCAGCAGCCTTTCGATCGCCAACAGAGGTGTGTCGGTGCACATCACGCCGTCCGTGGTAAACCAGAAGTGGTCGCCGGCGGCCTTGCGCTCGGCCATCTTATCCATGGGAAAAGTCCCCTGCGGACCGACGCCCCAGAGCGTCAGGTGACCTTCTAGAGCTGGGATATAGCCCCAGGTGCTGGAATAAATGAGCACGTCGGGGGCTATCTCGCGGGCTAGGTCGCACAGCCTGTTTATCCCTTCGATAGTGACCTGACTGTGGGCGTGCGGCTCGTCCGAGATGTAATAGACGAATTTCTTTCGCCAGCCTTTCTCGGTGAGATGGTCAATGAACAACCGGTAGGCCTGGCGGAAGGCATCAGCGTATTCGGACGTCCCCGGCTCAAGCCCAAACAGCTTGTTGGGCGGATACGCCCAGCCGCAAGCGTAGAAAATCCACGGTGTATAGACCTTGCTCACCCGCAGCTCGTCGAGCATGTAGGCAGCCATCTCGTCAAAGCGGCTGAAGTCCGCCCTCACCTGCCCACTCTCGTATCGGAAGTCCGGCGCCGGTAGCACATATCCGCCACTGATGTTGTAGCGTGCCAGGAATTCCTGCCACTCCCGATCGGTAGCTGCGTCACGGTCGGTGGGACGGTAGTCATAGATGGCTGGGAGATGCTTCTCGACGGGCTGGGTGAAATTCCAGACGGTGAGCCTTACTGAAAGGGGTAAGGCTGTCTCGCCGCAGGCTAGGCGGATGGCCCCCGTGTACACGCCCGGACGTGCGTCGGCGGGGACGTGGTAGTCGAAGTAGAGTGCCTCGGTGGTGTTGGCGGTTAGCCGTATTTGTCCGTCGCGCACGGGTATCATGGGGTCGGGCCACCAACCGGCCCAGCCGTCGTTGCCCCGCCAGCGGGGTTTCATCCGGTGGTAGCTGGGCGCCCGCGTCGAATCGTAGCCAATGGGAAAGTCAATGGGAACGCGCCCGACGTGGTAGATGACCGGCGCAGGGAGGCTCGCACCGTCTGGCCCCGAAAGCGCCTCGGCGGCGACCCTGAGGGTATCAGCTTTCGGACTGCGCACAGCCACCTGGCAGGCCTCGTATTCGTTCCGCGCCGCTGCCAGTACCAGCTCGCGCCGGGGATTGTCGGGAGGTAGGTCACCCGCGAACACCTTTATCGTCGGGTCAACCACCCAGGCCACCGGCTGCGCCATTGCCCGCCGCGCCTCTAACTCGCCAGCCACGCCCTGGCCACCACCGTCAGCCATCGCCGCCACCATTACCGCATCGTGCCATATAGTCCCGTGGCAATTGGTCGTCAGATGTATTTCCAGGATTGCGCAATCGTGGGGCGTTGTGAAAGTCACCGAAGTGTACGTCCAGTCACGGTCGCCGCTGATGGCGGGGCTTGTGCCGAGGCTCCACTGCTCACACGGGCTGCCGTCTTCCCTCAGCAGGTGCCCATAGATTACCGTTTCGCCGTCCAGGTCCCGGCACTTTATGTACCCTGATAGGATGTAGGTTTTGTTTGGCTCCACGGGCACTCTCTGCGTCCATCCTGCCCAAGAGGGAGTGGCATCCTTCGGCACGCTCAGCTCCAGGCACCACTCCCCACTCACCCCGCCGCGCACGCGCCGCGTCCAGCCGGCCCGCTCCGGCCGGTCCGCCACGTTTGACCGCCACCCCTGAGGCCTTTCCTCGTCACCCTCTTCCATGTCTCCGTTGCGACAAAGGTTCACGTTATCCGGCAGGCTCAGGTCTCGCCCGACCGTTGCCGAGGCGTCCCGACTCAGATACAGCCACAACACCTTTTCGCTACGCGCGGGGACTGAGACAAGGGTGCTCAGACCGCGAGAGAGCGAACCGTAAAGGGGCTGTGGCTGGTCGCCCTGGGTCGCGTCCAGAAGCATCATTCCTGGCTCCCTTTGGAAACCGATGAGCTTGCCGAGGGCGTTGGCCACGCGCAGCATTTCGAAGGCTGCCATAGCCGACCGCACGTCATCGTCGCTGAAGTTGCGCACGTATAGCGGTACTCGCCACTGCCATTTGGGGTCTTTGGGCCATTCGCCTCGCGTCCCGATTTGCCTGAGCTGCAAGCTCTCCGCCCTCAAAACGCACACTATCGGCTGGTCCGCCGGTGATTCCACAAGCTCCAGTTTGGCATCGTCGTACCAGGCCTTGCCGGTGCCCCAAAGCACCGTCCCGCACACAAAGGTCTGTCCCCCCTCCGGCACGGTGAACTCGATGACTATCTCCCGCCAGTCGAAAGTGCCACCCTGGCCTTCCACGCGGTTTATCATCATCGGCTGGACGCCGTTGACGTGAACAAACCATCCGGCAGTCCCCTTGACGTTTTCGGCCTTGACCCAGGCGCTGAACCGGTACGTGGCGCCTTCGGTCAGGGCTATGTCCGTCTGGTGGTACTTGGTCCACCTGTTTTCGGCGCCCTCGTCCACTTCGCAACGGGCGCACCAGTCGCCCGTGTGGGCGCCGCCGCGCTGCCAATACATCCGGTGGCGGGCATCGGTTTCAACGGCGCTCCATGCTGCCGGCGCATCGTTGGCGCCTATTTCAAAGCCGCCGTTAGCCAGCCCACCTCGCTGCCAGTCCGGCGGTAGCCAGGCCTCCTGGTTGCCCGCATATAGGTAGATTGTGGCCTTGCCGTGCGCCGGTGCTTCCACGGGCACGGTCACGGTGTCGCCTTCGGCCAGGACGCCCTCGCGCTTCGCTAGCCCGTCGGCTCCCTGCAGGCCGAAGATAACCTCCGGGCCCGACTCCAGCACCGCCCGTAGGCTCGCCACCGGCAAGCCGAGGAGCTTCTCCGTACCGTCGCCACGCCGCAGAGCCACTGTGACCATCGCGCCCTTGAGCGGTTTGTCTGCCGGATTCTGCACCTCAACGGGCACCCGCACCGTCCAGTAGCCGCCGCCATCCAGGCTGAGGCTATGATGCCAGGGGGCTGCCGCCGCGCCCGCCCCGGCAGCCGTCAATGCCGCCGCGATGAGCATCGTCGTTTTCATGCGTGCTTGCCTCCTTTGTTGCCGTCTCGACCACTACGCCAGGCCCTTCCTACCGTGGCCCGCCGCTCTAGACCTCCAGCCGCAGTATCCGCCTGGCGTTAGCGGCGCCGATGGCCTCTTTGATTTCGTCCGATACCGGCAGATCCTTCAGCCACCTGACGTGGGGCGTCTCCTGGCCGACCAGGCAGTAATCCGTTCCCCAAAGCAGCCGTGGCCACCAACGCTCGATGAAGCCCAGGGCGTACTCTGGATCCCGCGTCATGGCGTTGTATCCCGACCCAGCCGAAAGGTCACAGTAGAGGTTTTCGTACTTTTCCAGGAGCCTTTCGAGGGCACCGCCGGGCTTTATTGGCCCCTTGGGGTACGCCACGGTCCGGTCGTCGTCGGCGGAAATAGCGGACCAGAATCCGGGGCCGTGGCCGCAAAAAATGACCTCCGAAAACTCCCGCAGACAGGCTTCCAGCCGCGGCAGGCCTGGCTCGTCAAAGGCGCCCAGGTCGTCCCCGAAAACTATGGGCAGGTCATGCTCCGCGCACTTGGCATACAAGCGCCTGTTCATCGGGTCGTCAAAAGGCAACGAGTTGACGTGTTCGCCGAAACCCCTGCAGCCATAGCGCGTGACGAACACATCAATCAGGTGCTCGGCATTGGGGTATCGGGGATCCACGCAGCAAAAAGCGATGAAACGCTCCGGATACTTGTCCCGTGCCGCCACGACGTCTTCCGTAAGGCAGTAGCCCCACCCGCCTTCGGGGCTTTCCAGCGGCAGCAGGCAGGCTGCGTCTATGCCATAGCGGTTCATCCGGTCAACCAGGGCCTCCGCTGTCAGCGGAGGGCGCTCCGGATAGCTTTCGCGGGCCAGGTTGCCGATATGCGCGTGAAAATCTATCAGCACGCTCTAGGTCCTCCACCGGACAGGCAGGGTTGCTTTTCTCCGCTGGCGGGTTTTTGATTTCTCGGACGCCCAGCCGGAGTCCCTTGGCTTTTCGGCTTTTGCCGGACAGGGCGAGGCGTCAGTCTGCATGAATGCGCGTCACTACTCTCGTTCCGCCGCCTCTCGCGCCCGCGATGCCCGCCAGGACGGCCAGGAATATCGCCAACTTGAAGGCCGTCCACCACGAGATGCTTCTTGCCACCAGCCCCTGCTCGACGGCCCCTGGGAATAAGTCCGGCACTGTCCACGCCCAGAGCAGCTTCACCAGGAGCAATACGACCAGCAGCACCACTAAGGCCACCAGAAAAGCTCCCGACAAAACGAGCCATATCAACCGGTTCATCATTTCTTGCCCTCCGAGTCTGTCGCCTCGCACACGCTGCCATTCGTTAGAGCTTTGCCCTTCGCCGTGGTGTGGCGGGTAACCTGCTTAGGCGGTCGTGCGTTGTGGTGGCCTACCGCGGCCCCCGCTTCGCCCGACGCCTGCCGTCAGGCTCCCGTCCGGTGCTGCCGGCTCCTACCTATTCCACACGGACTTGACCTCCCAAACTCCCAGCGATGCCACGCAGGTCTCGCCGCCGCGCGCGAAGAGTTCTACAAAGCGGTCGTCTGGCGGTGCGATTGATGCAACCGGCATGTACACGGCGCCGCCGTTGGCGAAAATCTCGACCGTGGTGCGGTCAACGAGCAGGCGCAGGCGTACGCGGCCATCAACCGGTCTCAGGGGCGCCGTGCATCCCCCGCAGGAAAGCTCTTGTTGTGCTGCGTTGTAGGCGACCCTTGTGCCCCGAACTATAAGCCCAAACTCTTCCGCGGTACGGTTTTCGAACTCGGCGCTTATGTCAAGTAACTCCGCCTCCACGCCAGCCAGGTTGGTCTCTCCCTCCCCAATCGTCAGATTTTCCCACCGCCAGTGCTGCCCATGTATCCTCTCGATTTCCCGCACCGGCCACGCAAACAGCCTCGGCCCGTCTTGTGTCGTCCTAAGCGTAAGCTCCACTGGGAATAGCATCTGCTGGTTGTACTGCGCATCGGGGTTTTCCACGGTGCCCCAGGCAATCTGTATGCGCCTTCCGTCGTCCGGTGGAATGTGGTTGAAGGTCTGGGAGGCATAGAAGCAATTGCCCCAACTGAACCGGTGAGGCCCGGATTCGGGGACAAAGGTGTGACCATCGAACCGTCCAATTAGATAGTTGCCGTTGCCGCCGTAGAAAACCCAGCGTGTGTTTTCAGGGTTGCCGTCGAGGGGTATCTCGAAAAACTCAGGGCACTCGGACGTCCCAGGAACGGATACGTCGCACAGCCTTCGCCAGGTTTTCAGGTTGCGGGACTCGAACAGCGCGAAATCACTGCCGTCCAGGTATAGGGCCATTACCCATTTTTCCTCTGGTTCATACCAGATGACTTTGGGGTCGCGGTTGCCGCCTATGATATGGGGCAAGACGGGGTTGTTTTCATATTTGTGCCACGTCCGACCGCGATCGTTGCTGTAGGCGATGCACTGGGTGAACTGGGCGCCCGCGGCTGTGTAGATGCAGACCAGGGTGCTCTCGGCGCCTTTCTTTAGCCCCGCAGTGTTCCGAAAATCCACCACGCCCGACCCGGAAAAGCACGTGCCCAACTCGTCTGGATACAAGGCGACGGGCAGTTCTTCCCAGTGCAGAAGGTCGCGGCTGATGGCGTGCCCCCAGTGCATGTTGCCCCACTTTCGGCCGTAGGGATTATGCTGGAAAAAAAGGTGGTACTCGCCGTCGTAGTACATCAGACCGTTGGGGTCGTTGGTCCATCCGCGCCGGGGGGAAAAGTGGAACTGCGGTCGGTGCGGCTCTCGGTAGAGTAGCTCGGCTTCTTTTAGCTCGTCATCGTTAGTTATGCGCTGAAGGGCGTCGGCGTGGGTGTTCAGCAGGCTTGCACGAATGGTGGTCATCTTGCCGCGAAAGGCCGACACATCCATCACGGCCCACCAGTCTGGCTCGCCTTCTTCGGCCAGCTCGATGTCAAACTCGCGCGTCGGCCCGCCCTCTATTTGCACGGCCACGCGCCTCGTCTGTGCTCCATTCTTCACCGGAAAGTGCAGGTATCGCTTATCCAGGCGTAGCCTCATGGTCGCTTCGACCTCCTCTAACTTCGTGTCGCTTTGGAATATATGGTCTACGCAGACGTGGCCCCATCCGCCCGTGGCTGCGTCCACATCGTCGGCGGCCCAGACGAGAACCAAAGTGCCCGCCAACGCGACGACAGATGCCCATCGCCAAAGACTGCCCCGCGACCGCAGGGCTGCTTTACTCACCCAGCTCCACCGCCCGCTTCCTATAGTAAAGATAGTTCTCGTAGGGCACTTCGGCCGGCACGCCATGGTCGCAGCAGGGTATATAGCCGCCACGGGCTTTCATCGCGGGGAAGATGTAGTCAAGCATTTCGTCTATCGCCTCGCGGCTTCGGGCGAGCACCCGTTTGTCAATGCCGCCGCGTATCACCAGGTTTGGATACTGCCGCCCGATCTCCACCACGTCGCAACCTGCTGCCACTTCGAAGGGGGACATCGCGTCCATCCCAATGGCCTCCATGTACACCGGAATCACAGGCCTGCAGTCGCCGTCGGTATCAATCTGGACGTAAAGGTGGCGGGATTTGTCTATCTGACGCGCCTTAGCGTTCGCGATGAGCTGCTGGTAGTAGGGCAGCAGAAACTCCCGCATCATATCAGGCGAGATGAGCGGGCCGTGGTTGTAGCAAATATCCTCGGCGATGTAGATTTCGTCCAGAGTCACGTACTGCTGGTGGCGTGCGATGACGGCGTCGCAAAGGTTGAACCAGGTCTGCATGCAGTCGTGGATAAGGTCCGGCTGGTCGTAGAAGGTATACAGCAGGTCTGCGGGGCCGATGAGACTGCGCAGGTACATGTAGCCGCCTATCAGGTTCTGGACAATCATGAGGCCTTTGGCTGCCGCTTGTTTGGCGGCTGCCATTCTCTCCTCAAGGTCTGCGTAGCGCTCCGGACTGTTAGGATTGAGGCGCCACTTGACGTTTTCTTCCCACGTCCTCCAGTCCCGCACCGGGTGGCTCAGATACTCGGGCATGAACCCCTGTCGCCGGCCCTTGAAGTAGAGCACGTGGCGGCCTGCGTAGTCTTGCTCGACCTCATACTCGCCGCGGTCTTCGACGACTCTCACCTCGAAGGCAGGCACGAAGGGCGCCTCGCACCAGCCAAGCTGCCCGAGGCAGTAGTCCCCAGGCGGGTCTAAATGAAAAAGCTCCTCAAGGGGCACGTCTTGGGGCATGCCCTGCTCAGCCCAAGCTTCCAGCGAGAAGAACCCGAATTCGGTTTTCAGGAAGGGCGCTCCTGGCGTGATATTGTAGGCGTCCCGTCGGCGCCGCGCGCTCTCTGTCATCTTCTCTCTGGGCACCATCGCGTGCACGCCGTCTTGCGGCTTTTCTTCCGGTGTCTCCCTCAGCTGCATCGCTTCGGTCTCCCCTTCACGACTGTCTTGCTTTCGGCCGCGCTTGTCCTCAACTTCCTTCGCCAGCTTACTTTTCTTCGCCTTTCGCTTCAGGCTTGCTTGTCATGCGTTCGTCACCGCGCAGCCTCGTCCGGCCGGAGCATGAGGTCGCTCGCTAACAGCTGGCAGTGCACCACGCGTCCAACCCCGTTGTCCGTCACCTGCCAGACCACGCGCTTGTCTGGCGTCACCTCGAAAACATGCGCTGCCTCGCGGTCGGCGTCGTTTTTCGTGCCAAGGTTACAGATTATCGTGTTACCGTTTGCCAGCCGCTGAACGCCTGCGAGTACGCCAAGCGATATGTCCGGGACGTCGTCCTGGGTAAGCTCCCACATCACCCTGTCTTCGCGGTCGTATTCCGTGACCATTCCGCCCGCCGTGACAAGGGTGTTGCCGTCCAAAAGGCGCACCGCGCACATCGGCATCGGCTCACGCGGAAACTCCCGTATAATCTTGCCCGCCGTGTCGTACTCGCGGAGTGCACCTTCGCCTGTGAAAGGCACCAGATAGGTTCCTTGTGGTGTTTTCCTACAAAGTCCGAGTTGCAGTTCGGGATCCTCTTCCGTTGTTGAGAGGGGCACCTCGCAGAGAATTTCGCCTTTGCGATTGACTTCGACCAGGCGGCAGCGGCCTGCAATGCCCACGAGCACGATCCCGCCTGCCAAAGGTTGGCACGACGCCACCTGGTCGGGTGCTTCCACGCGAAATTCCCAGACCAGGCGCTTCTCGCGCGTCACTTCTCTGACGCCGTGCCGGTAGGTTGCCAGGATGTGGCCGTTGGGGAGCATCCAGACATCTCGTGCGCCCTCGGCCGGATATTCCCAGACTATGTTTCCGGTTTCGTCCACGATGAGCAGGCTCTGGCGGGAGATGCTGGCGGCGAGAAAAGCGTGGGGGCCGTAAAGGTTTTCGTGCCAAAAATTACGCCTTAGCGGTGCGCCTCGGCCTTCAATGCCGAGGATGTTGGCGGGGTCAACGTCGAGCTCGGGCCACACCAGCTCGCCGCGCAACTGGGCCGCCTCATCGTGGTAGGCGCCCAGCCGCAGCGAGTTGCAGTCCAGCCACACGATGATTTTGTGCCGTTCGTCCTCCGCCACGGCCTTGCGATGAAGTGGGTCCATGAGGGCGCGGCCGAGGCGGCAATACCGTGCCCCAAACCGTCCAGGTATCGTGCGTGAGCCGCCGTGGACGCCGCTGTAAGCGGAGCACATGTCGAGAAACATGGCGCCGGAGAACCAGAAGGCGTCCTCGCGCAGGGCCTCGTAGCTCATATCCCTCGGCCCACGCCCGCTGGAGACATGGCAGGGCACGCAGGTCTTGTCGAAGATAGGCTTTATCTGTCGGTAATAGCTTATTGGCTCCACTGGGCCGATTTCGGGCTGGATTGGTGAGGGTGGGCGCTGGAAGGCCAGAGGTACGTGTCTGATGGCGGGCGCCTTGTGCTTCGGTTCGTGGCACCCTTCACAGGTTAGCTGCTCTCCTGGGTGCACGAAGGCGACGGACCGCATTGACTGCACTGCCATGTAGTTCTCGTCCAGCACCTGGAAGATCAGCTCTTTGGCCACTGGGGCTTCGAAGTATGCACTCCCGTCTTCCTCGACCGGCACGATGCCGAGGGGTATCCGTGGCGTGTTTTCTCGCTCGTAGCCAATCATTGGCTCGCCCATGGCGTGGTTGCTCTTAAGGATGTTCTGGACGACCCGCAGCCATTTGATTTTTGTGTCCTGCGGGAAGGGCAGGTCGGAGGCATATACGTTGACAACGGCGAGAGTAGCTCTGCGGGACGGGTCGGCTCGCTCACCCTGGTAGGTCCTGGGGGGAATTATTGGCGGCTTGGGGCGGGGTCTCACCGGAATTGGGTCAACCAGCCGCAGCCGCTCGTCCTGAGGACAGGGCAACAGCCTGAGCTCGCACAGTAGCTCCTTGTTGCCGTACCTGTCCACTAATGCGAGGTTCTCCCAGACGTTGCACAGGTAGTAATCCTCGCTCAGGGGCCAAGGCGTGCCGTACTTGTAGTGCCTGCGGCCGGGCGTCTCGGTTTCAGGGAACGACTCGTCGGGCGTAATGCGCTTGATTTGAGCCATGTGCCCATCATCCGGCAGTCGCAGGTCCAGCATGCATAGCGACCCAAAGACCTCTCCGTGGTGAGGGGCTGCCGTGAAGATATACAGGTGCGAGTTGGGCACCGCGCGGATTCCCATTTCTACCAGAGGCGTGCCCAGGCGGCTATCGCGCTCGCGGCCATCTGGGAAAAAGCCCCACGGCTCGTGGTCGGGGAATGTATGATAAGGGTGCGGATAGTTGCCGTGAGGGGCGCGGGGGTCTGTCCCGTCAGGACCGCTTATCCAGATGCGCGTGCCCAGGCAATTTTCGCGGTCAACGTAGTCCCAGCGCGTATAAACGAGCTGCCCTTCGTTGTTGACGCTGGGGTTCCATTCGCTGGTTTCGAAGTAACTCAGCGGGACGAGGTCCGTCCCGTCATCTTTCATCGAGAACAGTGTATATTGGCGCACCTTCAAATACGCCGCAAAACATCGTATGTGCCCGCCGCGCCGGTCGGAGATGAAGGCTATCCGGCCGTCCGGCAGCCAGCAGGGGTCAAAGTCATTGTACGGCCCGTCCGTGAGTTGCCTCAGACCCGTGCCATCCACATTGACCTTGAAAAGGTGCCAGGTGGTCTTTTTCGACCATATCCAGCGGTGCGCGCTGTTTTCGGTCCAGGCGAAAACTATCGTGCGGCCGTCGCAAGAAAGGTCTGGCGTGCAGAAAGCGCCGTAGTCAAGCTTCCGGCCCTTGAGGCGGCCGTTTTCTACCACTGAGTTTCCCAGGACGTTGATTACCTGCGGCGTGTCCTTGAAGTTGCGGACAAGGAAAAGCCCGCCGCCGGGAAGTGCGTTGAAGCCGAAGAATTGGGTCGCAAAGTGGCCGCCCTGGACGTCTGCCGTGGCCGGATTGGACCTCACGGAGCCGGCAAAGGTCCCCCGTGCGACGAAAAGTATCTGGTCGAAGTTCAGCAGGGGATTACTCAGGGCAATGTTTCGCCGCAGGGCGCAGGCGGCCAGATAGTAGGCCTTGTATGCGCTGGTATCTGGCGCTGGTTTTTCCGCTTGGTAGGCCTCTTTCAGGCGCCGCCAGTCGGCTACGTACTGGCCGATTGCGCTGCCTGCCCCGTGTCGGCGAAGGTTCTGGATTAGCGCTCCGGTCCGGCGCAGGACTGTCCCAACCGGCCCGCCGTCTTCCGGCCAAATCAGGGCGTGGCGGTCGAAAACCTGTCGCTCAAGGGCTCCAGGCTCTTGCCACCACACGCCGCGCCACTCGGGATACTCAAGCCTGCCGTACCAGGTATAGTCGAAGTTCCATTCGCGTAGAACGCCGTCGCGGATGCGGTCGGCGCGCACCGTCTGGAGATTCAGGTGGGCGGCAATTTCCCGCAAAGCCCGGCGCAAGGCAGTTACGTCTTCGGGCGGTGGCAGAGGTTGAAACTCGGCCGACATCCCGCCGGCCACTGGTATATGCCCAGGCCCCAGTCGCATCCGCCGATATTCAGCCGCGTTGGCCAGGGGTGAAAGGTCTGGAAACACACCGTCCACGAGCTGGTCGAAGCGCCAAAGGCCCACCGTGTGCTGGTCCACGTCGAGTCGGTCGGGCACGCCTGTAATCTCGCGTGCAGTGTTGGAGATGCGGGCTTCAGCGATGAAGCCCTTGCAGCGTAGCTCCAGCGTTGTCAGGGCGCCGAAAGCCAGCGGCCCAGGGATGCCCTTGTCCGGCGGCGGCGAGAGGGCCACCTTCGCTCGCATGGCCCCGTCCACGAAAAGCCGCACCTGCTCTTTCTCTAACACCATGGCTAGGTAGTGCCATTGCCCATCTGTCAAGTTGACGTCCGTCCAGGCGTGGTCTGGACGGCGGCCGGGAAGGTAAGCAGCCAGAAGGCCGTCGCCAGGCGTTGTAAATAGCTCCCAATGGGTAGGGGAAGCTTTGGATTCGTTGGCCACGATGATGTTATATTCGGCCCGGCCCGTCAGGCGCACGAAACATTCGAAGGTCAGCGGGACGCTGCTATAGGCTGGGCTGGCCGCTGCCATGGCTACGCCGCGGGTGGTATCGAGGCCCTTGCGCTCGGCCTGCGCCCAAGTGCGCGCCACGATCACTACCAGCCCAAGAGCGGCAGCCCACGCTAAGGTCTTGCGCAAAATCACTTCCCTGCAGCCTCCTTCCTGTCCGGCGCAGCACCCAGATTGCTGCGCGGCTTGTCCTGGTTGTGCCTACCCATGCTCATCTGGCGACGGGGGCCTTGGGCAGCCGCTGCGCCGCTCCGGGGGCCGGGTGCCTACTTCGTGGTAGGGCGGTTATTCTCTCGCCTCGGTGACGAACCTGCCGGGAACGAATTGCGTTTCTTGAGCGTCAGCTTGCTCGACAGCCTTGCGCCGTCGCATCAGGGAGTGGGTGAGAAGCTCATGAGTGCTCACAATGACCGCCAAGGGCTAAGCCGGAGGAATTTTTTGCGCCTGGCTGCCGGTATCGCCGCCGGTGCTTTGGCAGGGCGTGGCAGTGTTTTCGCAAGACCCGAGGGAGACCCGCCCGACGTTGTCCTTGCGCGGGGCGGCAGGCTTGAGGAGCGCCTGTCGGCGGTCCTTCGCCCCTTCGGTGGCCTGTCTGCTTTCGTCAAGGGCGGAGCCAAGGTGGTAATCAAGCCCAACGCGGCCTTTGCCGAGGCGCCGGAGGCCGGAGGCAACACTACTCCCGAACTTGTGAGCGCCGTTATTGCCGCCTGCCGGCGGGCCGGCGCAGCTTCCGTGACCCTTGTCGAGCATTGCCTGTCCAACCATGGCATGTTTTCCACGAACGATGACCCTTCCGGCATCACCCAGGCAGCCAGGGCCGCTGGCGCAACGGTCCTCCCCACTCGCGACGTACCCGACCTTCACCGGCCGCTCCGCGTTAGCGCTCCTGGCATGAACGAAATGGCGGTCACCGCCGCCATTCTTGACGCGGACGTGGTCATCAACCTGCCGCGCCTCAAAACTCATCCTGGCACCGGCTATACGGTCTGCATGAAGAACCTCATGGGAGCTGTCTCGAATCCTGGGGCCATGCACGAGGGCGGCGTGGAGGTGCTGTGCCAGCGCATTGCCTGTCTTGCCCACGCGCTTCAGCCCTACATCACGCTGAACATCGTGGACGGCACCCACCTGGTGCGCGACTGGGCCGCCGGCCGGCCGGCAAGACTCACCCGCGCCGATATTCTCCTCGCCGGCGTCAACATGGTCTCCGTGGACGCAATCGCCGTCACGCTTTTTGACGACGACCCTCTCGGCCACTGGACCTGCGGCTGGAGCGGCAACCCCATCGAGGAGCAGTACATCGCTTATGCCCATCGTCAGGGCTGGGGTAAAGGTCACCCCTCCTCCATCCGCCTCGTGCGCGTCGAGCTTTGACCCCGCCGGCCTGACTTCAGCGTAGCTCCCGCGCAGCAAGTGCGGCAGCCTGGGCCTTTTTCCAGCCAAGTTGTCGCGCGCGCACCTAAGCCGGAGAAATTCTCAGGACGTATGCATGCTCACAGGGTTTTTCTACCGGCATCCGGACATGTAGGCCGGCGGCGTCTCTCGTCCAAGCCAAAGGTGCCTGGCTGCCCAGAAGCTCTACCTTTGCGATGTCTCGCGGGGCGAGCTCTGAACCCGCTGCCAGAGATTTCATGGTGACTTGGCCGCTCTGCGGCCAGGCCATAACGATGGCATATAAAACCTCGCCTTTCGTAGTGTATCGCACATCCTCGGCCGTGAATTCGGGGCGCTTGGTGTCGCTGAAACCACCTTCAGGCACGTCGGTGGGGCCTTCGCCAAAGGTCTTCCATGGCCGCGTGCCATAGATTGCCTCACCATTGACCCGCAGCCACCGGCCGATTTCCAGCAGTATCTCCTGCTCTGGTTCCGGTATGGTTCCGTCCGGCTTGGGGCCGACGTTGAGTAACAGGGCGCCGTTCTTGCTCACTACGTCCACCAGGTCGCCGATGAGCCAGCCCGCGGTCTTGTAGTCTTGGTTTTGCACATAGCCCCAGGAGTTTTTCGACACGGACGTGTCGTTCTGCCAGAAGAAGGAACTTAGACCGGAAAGCTGCCCGCGCTCAATGTCCAAAACGGCGGTGCCTTCGGGGAAGGCTTTCTCCTTGTAGTTTATGGCCACGCCGAGGCCCCATTCGACGCCTCGGTTGTAGTAATAAGCGGCGAACCGACGCAGGTATGGCTCATAGGCCGGGTTGTTTATCCACCAGTCGAACCAGACAAGCTGCGGGCGGTACTTGTCCACGATTTCGCAAGTGCGGGCGAGCCAGTCCTCAAGCCACGCTTCGTCGGGCGGCTCGTTTTCCGGTTTGGCTGGGCCGTACAAGTCTGCATATTCGGGGTCGCGCACGTCCGAGTCGAAGTGCATTCCTGGCTCGAAGAACCACCAGTGTTCCTCGCGGTGTGTAGAGCAACCGAAGACCATGCCGGCGGCGCGGACGGCCTGTGCAAGCTCGCCGACCACGTCCCGACACGGCCCCATCTTCGCCGCGCACCAGCGGCTGAAGCTGGAATCGTACATCGCGAAGCCATCGTGGTGCTCCGCCACGGGAACGACGAATTTCGCCCCTGCCTGCCGGAAGAGTTCCGCCCATTCTGCGGCATCAAATCGCTCCGCCTTGAACATCGGGATGAAGTCCTTGTATCCAAACTGCTTATGCGGCCCGTAGGTTCTCAGGTGATGCTCGAACTCCGGCGTCCCCTGGATATACATCTGCCGGGGATACCACTCGTTGCCGAAGGCCGGCACGCAATACGGCCCCCAATGGATGAAGATGCCGAACTTGCCGTCTAGGTACCAGTCGGGCACGCGGAACTGCCTGAGGGACTCCCAGGTTGGCTCGAAGGGGCCTGGCGGAATCTCGGTCACGCGCTTATTCATTCTCGATTTCCCTCCTGGGCGGGCCTAAACCTTGCGCGGCGCCTATTTCTTGGGCGGCCACGGCCTTTCTAAGGGCTTTTGTTTCGCTGCCCCCGCTTCGAGTCCTGTTGCTTCCTATAGGCCGCCGACGCCGGATTCCGGCGGCAGGTGCAAATTGAAAGCCAGGTCTATGAGAGTTCTGACAAAGGCGGCACTATACTCTCCGCAGATGAGACCGAAGAAGAATGGCCGTGCTTTCTTGTAAGCACTCAGCCCACCATAGCGCAGGAGCAGGCTTTTTATGGCCCAGGTCACGAATATCGGCAGCCACAAGCGGAATAGCCCAAAGCTGCCAGATACCAGGTAGCCAACGGGATGAAAGGGCCACCATACATACCGCGTCCGCATCGCCGCCAGCAAGAGAGTGAAGCCGGTGCCGAAAAGGTAAGCGGCGGCCTTGCCGTAGTCAGGCTGACGGGGATTGGCCAGCCAGGAGGCGAGTTTGTGCCAAGGGTCGTCGCCAAAGGCCCACTTAATTATGGGGGCAAATTTGGCCGAGTCGAAACCCACCTGATATGTAACGTGCAGACTCGCCCAAAAGGCTGCCACGATGGCCACAGCAGCCGCCGCGAGTAGCACCCACGCCACATCCCGTAGCGGCAGTCCAACGCGCTGGCCGATCCGCAGGCAGTCTGCCTGCACGGGCATGGGCAGTTGTCGGTGCGTGCGCACCAGCCAGAAGTACAGAGTCATCACTGTCAGGTCGCGGCCGGAGAAAGCCCGCCCGCCGGCAAGGTTTTGCATGATGTCGTCGGCGCCGACTTGATAAAGCTCTATGGTGGGCAGGCCAAGCTCGGCCCGTATTCGCGTCACAGCCAGCACTATCGGAAAAAAGAGTGCGAAAAAGCACGCCGCCGTGGGCAGTGCCATGCCGGCCGCTGTGGAGAAGGCGATGAGGGCCGCCACGCCCCCGACGAATCCCCAGACCGCGACGGCAGGGGGTAGGGGTTCGCGGGCCAGGTCATTCTCGGCGTCGCCATCTCCGCTCGCAGTGCCCTGCCGTTGCTTTCTTGCCAGCGCTGTTGCCCAGCAACGGGCTAGGTGCCGCCGCGCGGCCCAAACCACAAAGAGCGCTAGGCCAAAGTAGGCCCCCACCCCCTGCTGCTGGACGAAGGGGAATCGCCCCCACTGCGTGTAGCCCAGGATGGCTGCCGCCACCATCTGCACACGCGCAAACCACATGAAGAACCATACCGAGAAGGCGAGCTGCAGGGGGAGCAAATAAGCCAGCCCATAGCTGAAGAAATACGAGGAAAGCGGTATCGGGTTGGCATAGTTGAGCGGGAACTCCCTGAAATTGTAGTAGTAGACGCCTATGTTGAGCGTGGGGAAGGCAGGCCAGAGGTTGTGAGCAAGGCGGATGAACTGTACGATGGCGCCTGCGGCAAAAGCGCTCCAGAACAGGCGGTTGCGAAGAAGCGGTCCGCCGGGAGCGGTAACCTCTAGGGGCACCTCGACTATGGGATAGTTCAGGCGCTCGTAGTCCCACTGGCGACGGAAGAGGGCCATGGCGCATAGCATCGTCCACACGACCGCCAAGGCAAAAAGCCCCCACCACCCAACGGGTCCCAGCCACCCTCGCCATCGTCCTGCTTCGTAGAGACTCGCCCCGCCTCTGAAAAGTGGCTCCAAAAGGGCCGGATCTGATGGCACCAGGTGAGGCGGCAGGAAGCGGTGGAAAAGCTCCTGCCACCGGTTTTCCGGCGTGGCGCGGTGATACGGCCAGGCTATGCCCATCGAGAGGATTTGGAGTTGGTCATGCCCCTGCAGCGCGCTGGCGACGACCAGCATCATGTAAATGGTCAAAATCTCTGCTCGGCTGAAGGCCCATTTCGGCGCCAGGCGCTGCAAGACCGCGTTGAAGCCGACGAGGAGAAGCAGTATGGCCACGCAGTGAAAAAATAATGCCGAAGTGGTGGCGTTATCCGAGTAGCGCACGTACTCAATCTGCATCTGCCACCAAGCGTTCAGGGGAAGGAGGACCAGCCCCACCAGAACCGCCCGCCGCGACACGTGAGCCGGAGCCCTTGGGTACCCGCACCGGTCAGGCGGCTTAGGAGGGAACCCTTTTTCGCAGATTTGCTTCGGGCTACCACCCATGGCTCTCTGGCGGCTGCCGAGTCAGCTCAACGCATTTTTCCCCAACGTCCTCATTATACGAGTCAGCGGAGGTGAAGCCAGACTCCTGCAGAATTGGTCGCTGACAGCCTCTGCCACGGCCTGGCGGGGCGCTCGGCTCTACAGCTTGCGCCACGGAGGGATAGCCGCCTATGACCATGCGCGAGCGCATCCTCGCCGTCATCCATGGCTATGAACACGACCGCGTGCCCTTCGTCCAGTACGAGGATATCGTGCCGAAGCAAGACCTGTTCGCCCTTCTCGGCCCTGGCAACATCGGCTTCCTTCGCTGGTCGGCCGTCCACGCTTTGGATACGCCCAATTGCTCCTTCACGTGGGACGAGCACCGGGTTGGCGACCGCCGCGCCCTCTGCACGACCCTCCACACTCCCGCCGGCTGCCTCACCGAGGAGCGGGTTTTCGAGCCAGGGTATGGTAGTTCCTCGGTGCGCAAGCATTACGTGGTCGAGCCGAGGGACTATGAAGTGCTGCTGGCCTATCTTCGTGACGTCGTTGTGCGCGACAATCTCGGCCAGTTCCTCCGCGACCGTGAGGCCTTGGGCGACGATGGCATCCCCATGCCTGCCCTGACCCGAACGCCCTATCAGCAGCTTTGGATTCAATGGGTCAGTCTCGAAGACCTCTCTTGGCACATGGCCGACCGCCCTGACCTGGTTGAGGAATGCATGGCCGAGATGAGACGCATCTGCCTGCACACTTATGAAGTTGCTCGCCGCGCTGCCCTGCGCGAACCTCTCCACGTGATTAACATCCCTGACAACATCACCGCACCGGCCATCGGCCCTGCTCGCTTCCGCGAGTACTGTGTGCCGCTGTACAATCGCCTTGCTGACATGCTGGATGGTCTTGACGTTCGCGTTTTCGTGCACATGGACGGTGACCTACGGCCCCTCTGGGGCGAGATTGCTGCCTGCCGCATCGGCGGCATTGATTCGTTCTCGCCGGCTCCTGACAACGACACCACGCCTGCCGACGCCCTCCGCCTCTGGCCCGACATGCGCCTATGGCTCAACTTTCCTTCGTCCATTCACATCCGTGACGCAGAAACGGTGTACGCCGTCGCCATGGACATTCTTCAGCAGGCTGGCCGGAGCGGCCGCCTCCAGATTCAGATATCCGAGAACGTTCCGGCCGGCGCCTGGCGTACAAGCTATCCTGCCATCGCCCGAGCCATAGCTGATTTCTCCGGTAGCGGATAGCCTCATCACGGCGGCTGTCCACTGCCGCGCCGTGCGTGGCCGCCAAGGTCTCGTGGCGTACGCTCAGGCGCCGTCGTCGTCCGGTGCGGCCAGGTGGTCAGTGTCCCTTGCGGTCTGCTATCCTACCAAACACGGACCTGCAGTGTTTCAGTGCGTCGGGAACATTGTCTGGGTGCGTTGCAGTCCTGCCTGGTGGTAGCGGATATTGAGGTGCAGGTCGGTCGCGGGAGGACGGTTTGAGCACTGGTGAAGTGCTTACGGTGTGGGCGTACGATTGTCGGGCCTGAGCTGTTCTGCCCTCATTGCCTTGAGGCAGAGGCTGCTGGAACTGAGGAGCTGGCGGCTGAGCGCTTCCCCACAGTGGCCCCTGGGTTAGTGAGGGCGCTTCAAGTCCTAACCGCTGCTGCCTGGACGCTTTTCGCCATGTTTGTCACCATCGAGGCCCGCGCTCCCGGCGGGCTAGGCCGCCTCTTGTCGCTCCGCGGGTTGGGCCAAGGGCAGGCCGAGGAAGTAGTTTACCTGGCCGTGGTGGGGAGCCTTGCCATGGCCTTGCTGGTTATCTCGGTGCGGTCATCTCGCACCGAGGTCATCGTCTCCGATCAATGCCTGGGTCTCCAGCATCGGGGCAAATGGGTGTGGGCCATCTCCTGGGACAACCTGGCCGCCTGGCAACGCGAGGCGAGCCTACAGGGCACGCTCCTGGGCCTCGTACTTTACGACAAGGACGGCAAAACCTACCGGGTAGGTCTCTACGCCCTCACCGACGAGGACTATGAGCCCCTGGTGGAGGGCATTCGCCGCCGTGCCCCAGAGGGCAGCGAGCGGCCGGAAGCAGGTTTCATTCGTATCAATTGCGTTACGTGTCTGCTTATCGTGGTCTTTATCGTCCTTATCGCCGTGATGATTGCCGTCTGGCTGTGGTACTTGCCGCGATAGGGGGGTGAGGGCCGTCCCGTGGTGGCTGGTGCTATCCTCGACAGGCTGCCGGTACGCGGAAGGCATTCACCTTCCGGCAGAGAAGCATACGCCCCCGGAAACGTCGTGGTCGCAAAATCCGCCAATCCTGCAGGCCTTGGCGATAAGTTTGAAGGAGGCGTTTATGATGCCCAGTGAACTTGCCCTACGCGGCGGCACGCCGGTGGTGCCGGAGGGCGCCGTAAGGTCGTGGCCGCCTCTCACCCAAGCCGACCGCGAGGCTGTTCTGGCGGTCTTCGATAGTAACGAACTTCACGGCACCCATGCTCCACGGGCCCGCGCCCTGGAGGAGCGCTGGGCCGCCTATATCGGCACCAAATATGCCCTTGTGGCCAACAGTGGCACCGCTACCCTACACATGGCCATCGCTGCCGCCGGCATAGGCCCCGGTGACGAAGTCATCACCAGCGCCTTCACCTACTGGTCCACTGCTGCGGCAGTCCTCCACAACAACGCCATCCCGGTTTTCGTGGACATTGACCCCCTCACGTACACCATTGACCCGGCCCTTATTGAAGAGCGTATCACGGACCGTACCCGTGCCCTTCTTCCCGTCCACATCCACGGAATGCCTGCAGACATGGATCTCATCATGGCCATCGCCCGCCGCCACGGTCTCGTAGTCATCGGTGACTGCTGCCAGGCTCACGGCGCCACTTACAAGGGCGTCAAGGTCGGCAAAATTGAAGATATGGGCTGCTTTAGCTGCAACCGTTCTAAGAATCTCTCCGGTGGCGAGGGCGGCTTGTTTACCACCGACAACGAGGATTACTGGCGCCACGCCGACATGCTCCGCCAATTCGGCGAAGTCATACTTCCTGACAGGCCACGCGAGTACAACGCCTATGCCCTTGGCTGGATGTACAGGCCCCACGAGTTCGTCAATGCCTTCATCCTTAGCCAGCTCGACCGTCTGGATGAGTACAATGCCGTCCGACGCCAGTTGGCCGGCTACCTGACCGCAGCCCTCGAAGAAATCCCAGGCTTTGCTGGTCCCTACACCCCTGATTACGCTGACCCATGCTACTTCACCTACGTTGTCGAGTTCCGTCCGCATGAACTCGGCCTTGACGTACCAGTACTTGAATTCCGCCAGGCGATGGAGCAGGCCCTGGCCGCCGAGGGCGTGCACATGCACCAGTGGCAAAGAATGCCCGTGCCCGCTCAGGACGTATTCCAGCGGCGCGTAGGCTATGGCCGCGGCTGCCCCTGGACTTGTCCCTTCGGTCGAGGCGACGTCTACTATGACCCTGCGGAATATCCGCGTACCTGGCAATTCCTAGAATCTCATTCTTACTTGCCCGGCGTTTATCCGCCGAACGACTTGTCTCTGATGAAGCTTTACGTTGATGCCTTCGCCAAGGTCAGCGAGAACGCCACTGCCGTCTTGGACCTTTACAGGAGGCGAGCCCAATGAAGCTTGGTTTCATGATTTACTCCCTGGGCCGCACGCTGGCCGAGGGCACGATGACTCTTCCCCAGGCTCTTTCGCTAATACGGGAGTGTGGGGCCGAAGGTGTGGACGTCTCTGACTGGAACGTGCGAGGTTACAGCAACGTGGAGCTTTCCCAGATGTTGGCTGACGCAGGCCTGGCGGTTTCCTGCTACATCAGTGGCGCCGACCTTACCATGGGGCCGGGACACGAGAAATCAGCGGCCCTTGACCGCCTCCGCGCCCGCCTTGACGATGCAGCCGAGCTTGGCGCTCCCACCGTCCTTTTCACGACTGGCCTCGCCCGCGAGGGCCAGGACCCCGCTGAGGCCCGTCGCAACGTCGCCGCCGGCCTCGCCCAGCTTCTGCCGGAGGCGCGCGCTCGGGGCCTTGTTCTAACCATCGAGGATTTCGGCGCCCCTCAGTCGCCCTATCAGACTTCCGCTGAGTGTCTGGAGACCTGCGAACTCGCCGGCCCTGACCTCAAGCTCACTTACGACACCGGCAACATGCTCATGGGCGACGAAGACCCCGTCGAGTTCCTCCACGCCGTTGCACACAAAGTCGTTCATGCTCACGCCAAAGACTGGGAGCTGCTTCCCCCCGACGCCGACGGCCTTCCCTCCCGCTCCGGTCGCAAATACAGAGGCACGGTCGTTGGAAAAGGCGTCCTCGATTATCCAGCCATCATCGCTGCCTTGAAGGCCATTGGCTACCAAGGCTATCTGTCCTTCGAGTACGAAGGGCCGGCCGACCAGGTCTGGGCCGCCCGCGAGGGCTGTGCTTACTTGCTCAGCCTTATCTCGTGAGCCGCACCGGCCACGACGATAGCCTTCGGTGCGCGAGCGGATCAGCCGCGGAAGTAACCACGGTACTTTTCGAGGGCCTGGCAGATAGCCTCGATGTTCTCCAGGGGCACGTCTGGCCCACACTCGGCCGACAGCCACAGTCCTCCCTCTGGCGAGCCTAGCTTCTCCACGGCCTCCCGCACGTGGGCGTCTATCTGCTCCGGCGTGGCGAAGGGGAACATCTGCCGGTCCAAGTCCAGGTTGACGCAAACCCTGCCCTTACATACCCGCGCCAGGTTGTCCAAGCCGTTGGCGCGCACTTGAGGATTTATAATGCTCACCCCACACTCGATGAGGTCGGGAATTATCTCCCAGATGTGGCCATCCGAATGCATTGCCACCTTGAAGCCTGCTTCCACGCAGCGCCCGTAAATCCGCGCAAAGCAAGGCTTGAGGTATTTACGCCACTTTTCCGGTCCCATCGGAAGGCTCGTCTGCATGCCCAGGTCGTCGCCGAAGCCGATGACCCCCGGCGGCCTCATATCTTTCAGCGTCAGCTCGAGCTTCTGCATGTTGTGCTCGAGCACGATGTCAATCAGCATTTGCAGCTCTGGCGGCTCTTCGGCGAAATCAATCATCAACTCCTCGAAGCCGCGCAGGTACTGGAGCCGCAAGTACATAAAGCCGTGCGCGAATCCCGGCGTTGGCACCGGTGGCTTCAGGTTGTGCACGTCTTCCCGCCGCGGGACGGGGTGCGTAACCACATAGGCCTCCATGCCTTGGCGCACGTTCTGCCAAACGCATCCCCACTCGTCCACGTGCCGCCCTTCGGTGTACGTCCCCGTCGCCATGGCATCATAGTCTCGGACGCCCGCCGGTAACGGCCCGAAAACCGCTGGGTGCTTTGCTACAAGCTCGTCTAGCTTGTCGCGGTACTTTATCCACGTGGCCGGCAGCAAGCTTACTGACACCGGTATATACTCCGGATATTCAAAGTTCATTGCCTTCATAAAATCGTCGCTCATATCAGCCACCTAGTTGCGCTCGGTCTGCTAGGCTTCTGGAGCACGCCACTGCTCTGCCTCTCGCGTTCTTTGCCTTCGGAGGCTTGTCAGCGCTGCCGGGCCGGCGAGGCGCGTAGCGGATGCTCGTACAGTCCTATCTCTGAAAAGGGGATGGGCCGGAAGCCTATCGCCGTCAGGGCCGCTGCTCCCTCGCGAAGCTCAAAGTTCATGTTCTCTGCGTCCGCAAAGCCAGGGTCTTCGCTGGTTACAAAGTTGTCCATCAAATCCTGGATGCCTCGGTCGCGCGTGAGAAATTCCCCGCACCGATACACCACGTTCCGCCATACCATGTTGACGTCCGGGTTCTCCTCCAGCCGTGCCAGCGCCGGATATTTCGTGCTGTAGGGCGGTTGGGTGATGTCTACCTCCTCCCGTGTCTGCCTGGCCACTCCAGGGCTGGACAGGAACTGCTTCCACCGTTCCTCTCCCCAGCCGGAGAAGCTAATGCCGTAGCGGCAGTCAACGAAAACATTGTTCTCAACGACATTTTCCTTGCCGCCGTGTATCTGGATGCCTCCAAACTGAGCCTGAGAGCAGCGCAGGAAGACATTCCCGTATATCAGCACACCGCTGATGGCGTCATCGAGGCGTATTCCCGCCCGTCCACAGGGCGTGACGTAATCTGGGTCTCCTATGTCGTGCCAGAAGTTATAGCGGAAGACATTACCGCGATAAGTGGGGTTACCCCAGATGTCTAGGCCGCCTTGGTCGTCGGTCTCCATACATACGCGGTAGATTTCGTTGAATTCGAGCAGGTGGTCGTTGCCCTCGATACGGATGCCGTGGCCTGGCGAGTCGTGGAAGACGTTGTGGGCCACTCTGTTTCCGACGCCTTCGAGGAGCACGGCTGGCGCATAGGTGCGCTTGAGGCGCGAAAAATCGTAGATTTGGCAGTTTTCGACGAAATGTTCGCCAGGCGTGAGCGTTTTTCGGTCGCCGCCGGCCACCCGCGTCCCGCCCCCGCCCAGGCAGTAGATGTCGCAGCCGAAGATGCCGTGGCCGCGTCCCCCGCTTATCGTCACACCGTTGCCGCCAAGACACCGCACGGTGCAGCCCGCCAACAGACAGTGATCTCCGCCCTCGATTATCAATCCGTCCCCACGCCCGTATTCGAACACCAGCCCCTCAAGCCGTACCCACGAGACGTCTCGCATGGTCACAAAGGGTTCAGACAACATTGATAGCCGTATGTCCGCTTGTTCAGGATCGGATGGGGGATAGAAGTACAACACACCGGTGCTTCGGTCCAAGTACCACTCGCCTGGCTCGTCAATCTCTTCAAGAAGGTTGAAGTACCTGCAGGGCGCTCCCTGGTTCACTCCGCCGTACCCAGGCTGTGCCGCGAGTTTCACCTGCCGCGTGGCCGTATCAATCTCGGCTACCGGCAGCGAATCGTCCGCCCAAAGGTACACGAAATACCCCAGCACCCAGATGTCCTTCGCTTCTTTCCAGCGCTCCGGTCGATCCGTTTCGTATTCGAAAACTGCCCCCTGGCCCTCGCCGCCCGCATTTATGACCTTGCCGACCCTCGTGAAACCCTTGTTAGGCCACCTCGCCAGCGGCATGGCCTGGCCATTGAAGAAAAGCTCCAATGTTGGTGGAGCGCCGTGGCTCATTCCGTGAGGCTTCAGCTCGCCGAAGTCCGTGATGCCCTGAGCCAACAGGTCTACGGCCATTACTTTGCCACGTGCTTCTTCCGGTAGGCGCGCCAGCACCGCTTCGTCACGCACCGGCCGGAAGCCTCGTAGCGACACGCCGCCGGTCAGCCGTGCGGCGCCCTTGGGGTCACTTCGGTACGTTATCGGGGCGTCTTGGGTGCCCGAATCGTCGGCCGTCAGAGAAAAGGTCCGCCCGACGCTGTACTCGCCCGGTGCCAGGCGCACCTCTACACCGCCCCTCGGCAGTCCTCTTTCGGCTCTCAGCGCCCTGATGGCGTCTCTGGCCCGCTCCAGTGTTGCGAAGGGCTTGTCCTTCGTGCCCGGATTCGCATCGGAGCCATCGGGGGCTACGTAGAGAGTCATCGCTGGCTCTGGCTTGGGCGGCAGTTGCACGCGGGATGTCGTAGGGTCTCGTGCTGGCTTGCCGGCTTTTCTTTGAGCCACTTCCCGCGCACAGTCTTCGGCCTCCCATCGGTGGCTTTCCGGCGCCTCGGCCATCGCGGCTACCCTGCGATACTCGGCCTCCGCTGCGTCGAGCTTGCCCTCGTGTAAGTACGTGCGGGCTATGCAAAGCCGCGCATAGCTGCGGTAGTGAGGAGGAGCGTCCTGGGTTTCGGCCACCGCCGTATACTCGGCCCGCGCGCCTTCGTAGTCCTTATTCGCTGCCAGGCCGTGTGCTACTTGGAGCCGTACGTTCAGCTTGTCTCGTGCCGTCAAGCCTTCCATGGCGAGTGCTGCCTCCTCATGGTGGCGAGCCTCGGCGGTCTTGCCCTCCTGCCGTAGGGCGCGGGCGAGGCTCAAGTGGGCCAGCATTTTCTCGCGTCCCGCCACGCCTGGCAGGCTTAGGATGGCTTCCAAGGCCCGCCGCGAAAGCCCTCCGCCGCTCTGTTGCGCCAGGCGCACGAGTGGCTCCACTGCCAGCGACCGCAGTCCCTCTGGCGCCTCCGCCGCCTCCAACACCGCTACGAACTGCTCTCCCGCGGGGGCTGCCTGGTGCTGTTCGACGAGGCACTGGCCCAGCCTCAGCCGAGCCGCTGCCGCGTAGCACCCCGCCAACCCTTGCTGTTGCGAAAGCACCCTGTACAGTTCGGCGGCCGCTGCAAACTCACCGCGCCAGTAGGCATTTTCGGCTGCCACGAAGCGGTCGGCCAGCTCTTGTGTAATCGGCGCCCAGAAGTAAGCCTCCCGCAAGATTTCCGCCGCTGAGAGTGCCTGCGCGTAACCCACGACCTCATCCACGTCCAGTATCGCCGATCCCCATCCCGAATCGGCATAGCCGATGCGGAAAACCGCCGGCTCAGGGGCCGTGTACTCGCCCGTGTACTCGCCGCGGCCGACCAGCAATCCGTCTAAGTACACGCGAATTTCCCGCCGGTCCCAGGTGGCCGCCACATGGTGCCATACCCCGTCGGGCATATTGGCTGCCGTCACCATGAAAGACCCTTGGGGGCGGCCCATTTCAAAGGCAAGCCGCCCTTGCGGGTACAGAATCGTCAGCCGCCAGCCGCTGTAATATCCGCTCCCCTGGGAAAGCAACGTGCCGCCCGTGGGCACGGGCTGGTCGCTGAGCGAACCTTTGCCGTGGGTTCTCAGCCACGCTGCGATTGTGAAGCCTTTTTCTCCAGGGGCGAGGGGCTGCCCCGACAACACGCCTCGGTCGAGGCGAATCGCTCTCTTGTCGGGCCAGCGGCCCTCCACAAGTGTGACATGCTCATCCGGCTGGCCTTCTATGCGAACGAAGGAGTATTTGAGGGGCGCTTCCTCTGACGCCAGGCTCGGCACTGCTGTGTTGTCGTTCCAGAGTTCGTCGAAGGTGTAAAAGCGGAGCACCTTTGGGTCGCCCGCAGTACCGTCGCGATAGCGGAGCCAGTCGGCATAGGTGCCGCCTGGGTTGCCGGCCGCCCAACTTGCCGCCAAGGGCAGAAACACCACCCATGCCACTGCCGCGGGAAGACAGTTCTTCCGGTTTCTTGACATCAAACGAGGCTCACCTCCGTGCGTGCGCGGAGCTGTTCGGCGGTGGTAAGAGGTTTCTTCTTGTCCTGTCGGCGCCCTTCGTCCGCCCTTGTTACCGATACCGCCGCCACGGTGCTTGGCGGCCTCCACTTCCGGCTCGCCTACCGCGTCAACGTCTCCGAGACAATTACCGGCGCGGAGCCGACAACAAGTCGCACTTGGCCTTGGTCCACCTGCTTGGCGGTTCCCGTCACTTCCCTCTGTCCAGCCGCTGTGATGATGGGGTAGACGATGACGCTTGTGGCGGTTGTGGGCAGGTAAACGGTTCGCTTAGGTTCCGGTTGGCCTGGTAGCAGTCCTCGCGGCTCCTCGTACCAGAGCGCCACTACGGAACCGCCTTGCCCTTGCGCACCCTGGCATTGAAAGCGCCAGGCATAAACCCATTTGCCCAGGTCGAGGCGCTGGGGGCTATGACAGTGGCTGAGTTTTTCGATGATTTGCTTCATGGTCCAGTAGGCTGGCCGGGGCTCGCCTGGGACGCGCGGCTCGTCCATCCGGCGCGGTGGCTTGCGATCTATCAGGCCACAGAAACCGCCCGTGCCGGTGACGGCGGGCAGGATGCTGAAAACCTCCCAGTCTTCCAAATTGCCCATGTTGATGCCAGCGAGGCCCTCACCCATGCACGAGAGGATTTTCTTGGCTGTGAATCTGGCCTGTTCGGCCCGGAACCATGCCTCGGCTTGTTTATGCAGTGGGTCGCGCGGGTTTTTCATCGCCTGCAACCACTTGAGGATTGCATTTTTCTGGGCCGCTACATACGGGTAGTTGGCCTGGCCCCACCAAAGCATCGGATTGATGTTGAAGTTCACGTCGCCCGCCCAGAGGGGCTTTTCATATCCATGCTTATGCATCTCGCCTCGCAGAAACCGCGCCGTGCCAAAAACCTCGGTCCAGTCCGACAGAGAGTGATACTCCACGACGTCGAAAAGCTCTGGGTGGCTGAGGACTTCGACAATGGCGGCGAGCAAGGCGCGACGCCCTCGGCCGTACATCGGGTCTGACAATCGGCGTTCCAGCTCCGTCGAGTCCGGGTCGCCCTCGAATATTCCCCAGAGTAGGAAACCTTGGAGTATCACCTGTGCCTCGGGGTCGGCGTCTTTCACCGCCTGGCGGGCAACGCGCAGAAGCGTCAGGTACTCGTCCACGCCAGCGGGCCAGAAGGTCCCCCATTCAGCCTCTATTTCCCAGTAGCGTATCGGATACCGCAGGCCCGGCATGTCCTCTTTGCCGTCGGCATCGTAGCGTTCCACCATCGCCCGCACATAGGCGGCATAGTCGTCCATAAATTGGGGCTTAGGTGGATAAGACAGGTGGCCAGTGCGCGGCAGGGGCTTCGACGTCGCCCATGGATTGCGGCACTGCAGGTAGATGTGGAAGTTTTGGAAGCCCGCCTCCTGGTATTCGCGAATGAGGGTGTCGGGAATGGTGAAGTCGTAGGCATGTTGGCCGTTGGCTGGTGGTTTTGGCTCGATGGTGCCCCAATCGAATCCTTCAGGGGCGGCTTTCGCCCACTTTGCGCCGGTTGCGGCGTATATTCGCGCCAGCCCCGGCACCATATATTCCACGCCAAAGGCGAAAGGAGCGGGCACCGTTACTGCACTGGGTAAGACGGGAGGCGCAGATGATAGAAGAACTGCTAAAAGGACTGCCCGCAGCGCTTGCTTGCCCTTCATCCTCGGCGGCCTCCGCGACGGGTCTCTTCTCCCGTCAATGCGTTACGAAGGAAAACATGCGGCTTCGGTATCAGTTCCCGCGACTGCCGCCTTTCGATTGGCCGGAAGTATCCGCGCGCCGGCTGTCTCACACGCCTCCATGCCCCGAAAGCTCGAGCAACCGCCGGACCATCTCTTCCCGCACCCCATCCAAGTCGGCTGCCGGAAATCCAGCCCCTCGAGCCATGCCTCGGCCTGCTCAGCGGCGTGCCGGAGGACCGCCTTTCGAGTTGCCTTTGCGGCCGGAATGGCTTGCCGGAGCGCGGTGGCGTATTTCACGTCGTCGAGGGCCTCGCGCAGTCCTTCGAGGGCCAGGGTGCGCACGATCCCATCTGTGGTGGGATAGGCCACGTTGTGGTCACGATAGGCATCGCAGTCGAAGTCGTTCCAGGGCGTGCCTGAAGAATCCATGTAGCAGTATGTGGCCGTCCCGTCCCAG